>Ga0208717_1000427_pt1 | contig 14456 bp, 8 predicted proteins | sample NGESurF53shallow_FD_184489 | JGI IMG/M metagenome (GOLD analysis project Ga0208717, IMG submission 184489) | Arctic peat soil microbial communities from Barrow, Alaska - NGEE Surface sample F53-3 shallow (SPAdes) | ecosystem: Environmental > Terrestrial > Soil > Wetlands > Peat ... | reverse complement strand
CCCGGTTCAGGCCACCACGCGGGTGAATCCGACGATGTCGAGGATGAGCTGTTTCGGTTCGGCCGCATCGTCGAGGCCAACGCCGATCTGCGGTCGGCGCTCGCCGACCCGGCGCTGCCTGACGAGAACAAGGTGTCGCTCGTCAACGCGCTCGTCGAGGACAAAGCGCGCCCGGTCACCGTCCGACTGTTGACGCAAGTTGCGACCCGACCCCGCGGCCGCTCGCCAGAAGACGCGATCGCCGACTACACCGACATTGCGTCCCAACGTCGTACTCGGCTGGTCGCCCGAGTGACGACGGCCGTTGCGCTTTCAGACAGTGAGATCACCCGCTTGCAAGAGGCGCTCGCCGGTCTCTATGGCCATCAGGTCCACCTTCAGATCGAAGTCGACGCCGACATCGTTGGTGGTGTCGTCGTTCACGTCGGCGACGAAGTTCTCGACGGGTCAGTCGCCGGACGGCTGGCCGAGGCGCGGCGACGTCTTGAATAATCCGCACGCATCAATGTCCCTGACGTCCGCACCACGTGTTTTACGAAACCCACGAACGAGGATGGACTGATGGCAGAGCTCACGATTCGCCCGGAGGAGATCCGCGACGCGCTCGAGCGTTTCGTGTCGTCGTACACCCCCGACGTCGCGTCGCGTGAAGAAGTCGGCCGGGTCACCGAAGCCGGCGACGGCATCGCACGCATCGAGGGCCTGCCGTCGACGATGGCGAACGAGTTGTTGCGCTTCGCCGACGGCACGCTTGGCATCGCGCTGAACCTGGACGTCCGCGAGATTGGTGCGGTGATCCTCGGGCCGTACGAGGGCATCGAGGAAGGCCAGGACGTCAAGCGCACCGGCGAGATCCTGTCCGTGCCGGTCGGCGACGGCTTCTTGGGCCGAGTCGTCGACGCGCTGGGCGAACCGATCGACGGACTGGGTGACATCGTCCAGGAGAGCCGTCGGGCCCTCGAGATCCAGGCCCCAACTGTCGTGCAGCGCCAGCCCGTGAAGGAGCCATTGCAGACGGGCATCAAGGCCGTCGACGCCATGACCGCGATCGGGCGCGGGCAGCGGCAACTGATCATCGGCGACCGGCAGACCGGCAAGACGGCGGTGGCGATCGACACGATCATCAACCAGAAGGCGAACTGGGCAACGGGTGATCCCAAGCAGCAAGTCAAGTGCATCTATGTAGCGATCGGTCAGAAGGCTTCAACGATCCGCGCCGTGCAAGGAGCGCTCGAAGCTGCAGGCGCCTTGGAGTACACGACGATCGTCGCGGCGCCCGCGTCCGACGCTGCGGGCTTTAAGTACCTCGCGCCCTACACCGGCTCGGCGATCGGCCAGCATTGGATGTACAAGGGCGAGCACGTGCTGATCGTGTTTGACGACCTCTCCAAGCAGGCCGAGGCCTACCGCACGGTCTCGCTGCTGCTGCGCCGTCCGCCCGGTCGTGAGGCCTACCCCGGCGACGTCTTCTACTTGCACTCACGGTTGCTCGAGCGTTGCGCGAAGTTGTCCGACGAGCTCGGCGGCGGGTCGATGACCGGGTTGCCGATCATCGAGACGAAGGGCAACGACGTCTCGGCATACATCCCGACCAACGTGATCTCGATCACCGACGGCCAGATCTTCCTCGAGACCGACCTGTTCAACTCGGGCGTGCGGCCGGCCATCAACGTCGGTATCTCCGTGTCGCGAGTCGGTGGTTCTGCGCAGATCAAGGCCATGCGTTCGGTGGCAGGTCGGTTGCGTCTCGACCTCGCGCAGTTCCGTGAGCTCGAGGCGTTCGCCGCATTCGGCTCTGACCTTGACGCCGCATCGCGTTCGCAGCTCGAGCGTGGCGCGCGTCTCGTCGAGCTGCTGAAGCAAGCGCAGTACTCCCCGTTCCCGGTCGAGCACGAGGTTGTGTCGATCTGGGCTGGCACGACGGGTCAGCTTGACGACGTGCCGGTGGCCGACATCCGCCGGTTCGAGAAGGAGTTCCTCGAGCACCTCCGTCTGCAGCACAAGGGCATCCTTGACGACATCGCGCAGACCAAGCAGCTGTCGGACGACACGGCCAAGAGCCTGACCGAGGCCATCACCGCATTCAAGAGAAACTTCGAGACCTCCGAAGGCAAGTCGCTCGTCGGCAACGAAGAAGCCGAAGATCTCGACGAGACCAACATGGCGAACGAGAAGGTTCGCAAGCACCTGCCTCCAACGGCCGAGCCGGCCGAGAAGAAGTAGATCGCGATATGGGTGCTCAGGTCCGGGTCTATCGCCGGCGCATCAGGTCGGTGCGCGCCACGGCGAAGATCACCCGCGCCTTCGAACTGATCGCGGCGTCCCGGATGATCAAGGCGCAACAGCGGGTGGCGGCTTCGACGCCCTACGCCGACGCGATCACCCGCGCGGTTTCGGCGGTCGCGAGCCAGTCGGACATCGACCACCCGCTGACGACTAAGCACGAGAACGCCACGAGGGCCGCCGTGCTGCTCATCACCAGCGACCGCGGTCTCGCCGGTGCCTACAGCTCGAATGTGCTGAAGGAAGGTGAGTCGCTCACCGCGTACTTGCGGGAGAACGGCTTCGAGGTGCTGCCGTACATCGTCGGTCGAAAGGGACTGGCCTACTACCGGTTCCGTGACCGCTTCATCGCGGGGGAGTGGAGCGGGTTCTCCGAGAGTCCCAGTTACACCAACGCGAAGGACATCGCCGACACGTTGATCGCAGCGTTCAACACCCCGACTGATGAGGGTGGCGTCGACGAGATCCACGTCGTTTACACGCAGTTTGTGACGATGCTGACGCAGACCCCGGTCATCCGTCGGATCCTGCCGCTCGAGGTTGAAGAGACCACCGACGAGCCCGTCGGCGGCCCGTTGCCGTCGTACGAATTCGAGCCAAGCGCGGAGGGCGTGCTCGACGCGCTACTCCCGCGCTACGTCGAGGCGCGTGTTTACAACGCGTTGCTGCAGGGCGCCGCGTCAGAGCTCGCCGCCCGGCGTCGCGCCTGCAAGTCGGCGACCGACAACGCAGAAGAGCTCATCAAGACCTACACCCGGTTGGCGAACGCAGCCCGCCAGGCCGACATCACCCAAGAAATCAGCGAGATCGTCGGTGGCGCTGACGCGCTCGCCGCTACCGGGAGCGAGTGAGAACCCATGACTGCAACTGTCGACAAGGCCGCAAGTTCTGATGCCGGGCACACCGGGATCGGTCGTGTTGCCCGGGTCATCGGCCCAGTGGTCGACGTCGAGTTCGGCGTCGACGACCTGCCGGAGATCTACAACGCGCTCGAGGTCGACATCGACCTGTCGGGCGAGGACGAGGACGTCGAGGGGTTGCACAAGCACACCCTGACTCTTGAGGTCTCGCAGCACATCGGTGACAACCTCATCCGCGCCATCTCGATGCAGCCCACCGACGGGCTCGTGCGTGGTGCGCCGGTTCGTGACACGGGCGGCCAGATCAGCGTGCCGGTCGGCGATGTCACCAAGGGACACGTGTTCAACGCGCTCGGCAAGGTGCTCGACGTCCCGGAAGACTCGTTGAAGATCACCGAGCGCTGGCCGATCCACCGCCCGTCGCCACCCTTCGACCAACTCGAGAGCAAGACCGAGATGTTCGAGACCGGCATCAAGGTGATCGACCTGCTGACCCCTTACGTGCGCGGCGGCAAGATTGGCCTGTTCGGTGGTGCCGGTGTCGGCAAGACCGTGCTGATCCAGGAGATGATCACCCGCGTCGCCAAGAACTTCGGTGGTGTCTCGGTGTTCGCAGGTGTCGGCGAGCGCACCCGTGAGGGCAACGACCTGTTCCTGGAGATGACCGAGTCGGGCGTCATCAAGGACACCGCGCTCGTGTTCGGTCAGATGGACGAGCCGCCGGGCACCCGTCTTCGGGTCGCGCTCGCGGCTCTGACGATGGCGGAGTACTTCCGCGACGTGCAGAACCAGGACGTGCTGCTCTTCATCGACAACATCTTCCGGTTCACGCAGGCCGGTTCTGAGGTGTCGACACTGCTCGGCCGCATGCCGTCGGCCGTCGGTTACCAGCCAACGCTGGCCGACGAGATGGGCGTGCTGCAGGAGCGCATCACCTCGACCCGCGGTCACTCGATCACCTCGCTGCAGGCGATCTACGTGCCCGCCGACGACATCACCGACCCGGCCCCGCACACGACGTTCGCGCACCTCGACGCGACCACCGTGCTCTCGCGGCCGATCTCGGAGAAGGGCATCTACCCCGCCGTCGACCCGCTCGACTCGACGTCGCGCATTCTCGACCCGCAGTACATCGGCGAAGAGCACTTCAACGTTGCGAACCGGGTGAAGCAGATCCTCCAGCGCTACAAAGATCTGCAGGACATCATCGCGATCCTCGGTATCGACGAACTCGGTGAAGAAGACAAGGTTCTCGTCGGCCGGGCGCGTCGCATCGAGCGCTTCCTGTCGCAGAACATGTTCGTCGCCGAGGCGTTCACGGGCCAGAAGGGCTCGTTCGTTCCGCTGGTGGAGACGATCGAGTCGTTCCGCAAGCTGTGCGACGGCGACTTCGACCACCTGCCCGAGCAGGCGTTCTTCATGGCCGGCGGCATCAGCGATGTCGAGGCTAACGCCGAGCGGCTCTCCGGCAAGTGATGGGCGGAGCGCAGTTGATGACCGGAGAACACTCGTGCCGTTGACCGTTGAGCTCGTCTCAGCCGAACGCAAGGTGTGGTCGGGGGAGGCCAATTTCGTTGTCGCGCGCACGCTCGACGGCGAGCTCGGGATCTTGCCGGGCCACATCTCGCTGCTCGGCGTGCTCGCGGAAGGCTTCACCGTGCGCATCACGGGCGGCGAAGCCGGCGACGGTATCGAGGCGGCGGCGCATGGCGGCTTCCTGTCGGTCAGCAACGACGTCGTGACGATCCTCACCGAGATCGCCGAGCTTTCCAACGAGATCGACGTCGACCGGGCCCGCGCGGCACTCGAGCGGGCTACTGCTGGGGGTGGCGACGACGAGGTCGCGAGCGAGTCGGCCGCTGAGCGGGCGCGAGCGCGACTCGCGGCCGCCGGCCAGCCCGTCTGACGTTCGCGGGCAGGGGCGCCGACGATGAGAGCCGTACTGGACTTTCTCGATGGTGCGGGCTGGTTGGTGCTGATCCTCGTTGTTCTGCTGCTGACCTGGATGCTGCGCCGCTCGCTGCTACGCCGGCGCGGCGCGACGCTGCACTGCGGCCTTCGCCTCGACGGCCCGCGCCCGCGTCGATGGTGGCAAACCAGTGGCTGGCACACCGGCATCGCCCGCTACACCCCTGAAGACTTCCAGTGGTTCCCGCTGCTTAGCCTCGGCTACCAACCGAGGTGGACGTTCGTGCGCCGCAGCGTCGAGATCTCCGGCCGCCGCTACCCGCACGGAGCCGAGTTGCTGGCCGCGCCGCATGGTGCCGTGGTCGTGAGCTGCAACATCATCACGAGGCAAGGCGATTCGCTGGACGTCGAGATGGCGATGAGTGATGCGGCCCTGACCGGTTTTCTGGCGTGGATCGAGTCGTCGGCGCCCGGCGCGCACACGCATCCCGACACTCGGGTGTGACCTTCGGCACCCGGGTCTGCGGGGGTCGCCGGGTTAGGCTTGACCGATGAGCTCCTACGACACCCCGACCAAACGCCGTCCCCTCGTTGCGCGTAGTGCGCGAGGCCCCCGCTTGGCTGCCGTCGCCGCAGGAACGGTTGTGGCGTCAGTCACGTTTCTGGCTGGCTGCACCGCGGCCAAATCCACCGCGACTCCACCGTCGTCGGCTCTCGCATCCGGTGCGGTGGGTTCAGGCGCGTCGGCTCCCGCGTCGAGCGCTGCGTCATCGAGCGGCGGCCTCGCGTCACCCACGCCGTTCGCGTCGGCGAGCGCGCTACCGAGCCCGGTATCGAGCGCCGTCGCGGGCGCGCCACCGGTCGCCAACATTGAGGCACCGGCAACCAAGACCGGCTTCCAGATCAGGGTGCATCGCGGATCGATCCTGAAGGTGGATTCGCCGCAGGCTGCAGCCGGGACGCCGGTCACGTTCACGCTCGTGCCGGCCTCGGCTCAGTTCATCACGCCGATCGCCGGATTCAACGGCTACTTCAACGCCGCCTCGGACGGTGTGGTCAACGTCGCAGTTTCGCAGGGCGGCGCCTCGCTCGGCACCCTGTCGGTAACTGTCTGGGGCTGACGGCCAGGGCGCTCGATCGGCGGAGGCAGCGCGACCTGCAGCTGTGTCGCGACGCCCCGGACGATCAGTTGGCCGCGGCCGACCGGAACCGCTTCGCCTGTCTGCCGCGGTAGCCGCACCCCGAGGACTTCGCCATCGAGTGGCCCGCGGGGCGCGAGCAGCAGGCCGGTGCGTGCTCGGCGCACATCGACCACGAAACCGCGAAAGCCGACTGACAACTCCTCGGTCGTTCCAGCGATCACCACGAGGTGACCGCTATCGCGGGCGGTACGCATGAGCCGATCGAGGACCACCGCTGCCGGCGACTCGGCCACGATCTCGGCATCGTCGACCAGAACAGCGAGCCGGCCCAGACCGCGATCGAACGCGGCGTCGACGACTCCGAACTGCGTCGCATCGAAGGTTTCGTGGGCGTAGTCGCGAAGGACGGAATCGCGCGGTGTCACCGCCACCACTCTCCAGCCGGCGGCGCGCAGGCCAGCTGCGACGGTCGCCAACGTGGTGCTGCGGCCAGACCGCGGTGGACCTGCGATAAGAAAGCCAGGTCCGAAGTCGAGCAGGTCGATCGTTACCGCAGCGAGTTCGTCGCCCCCGACGCCGAGCGTCACACCCGCCGAACCCGCAGCTTGCGACGTCGAGCCCCAGTTGGCGCCTATCTCAGCTGCGGTGACAATCGACGGGAGCGGGTCGACACGACGCGGCCACAGCGACCGCGGCACGACGTCGTCCCTCATCCGAGCACTGGCTGCGATCGCAGCGAGCCCGACGAGTTGCGCTGGCCCGGCCGGATCGGGACTGATCGTGCACACCTGCGCTTCCGTGAGGGTGTCGGTGAAAAAGCCTCTCCCGGCAGGCATGTCAGCGGGTACCACCCGGGCCGACAGACCGACCAGGGAGAAGTCGCTTCGGTCGGCCAGCCTGAGCACCAGCCTCGTCTCGACCATCGATGCGAGCCGGCCGACAAGCCCGGCACGGTCGGCGGTCACGATGACGTGGATTCCTACGGATGCGCCCTCGCGGATCAGTCGGGTGCTCGCCTCGATGACAGCGCCCGAATCGACCTCTTCAAAGGTCGAAAGAAATGATTCCCAGCCATCGACGAGCAGTGCGAGGTGCGGCAGTGGGCTCGCTGAATGCGCGCGTTGCTCGACGAGTGAGCCATATCCTGCTGCCGCGAACATGCTCTGTCTGCGGACCAGCTCGGCCTTCAACACCGAGAGCAAGCGGCGAACTCGCTCGTGCTCGTGCGCGGAGATGGTCGCGCCGCAGTGTGGAAACGTGGAAAACGCAGCCATCGAACCGCCGGCGCAGTCAATGGCATAAAGGTGGAGATCACGGACGGAGGTGGACGCCGCCAGCTCGCCGACAATGGTGCGCAGCGCGGTTGTCCGACCGCTTCTCGCGCTGCCGGCAATGACGAAATGTCCTAGCTCTTCGAGATCTATCTCGTAGTTTTGGCGCATCTGTGCGGTCGGCAGATCCAGCACAGCGACTACGGCAGTCAGCGGGCGCAGGACATTCGCCATGTCGATCGGGATCAGTGCAGGCAGCGGCGGCAGCCACGGCGAGTTTGGCGCTTTAAGTCCTAGGACGCGTGCGGCTGCGCCGCACGCGGCGACGATGCTGTCCAGATCCGTGGCTGCGGCGACGCGGGTGTCGCGCCTGGTTGCGGGACCGATTCGCGGGACGCAGAGCGATCCAAAGGGCGACAGTTGGACGTCGATGTTTGCGCTCTGTGCCTCATCAGCTGGTAGACCACCAACGCGGCCTGACTGGAACACCTGGAGCTGGCCATGACCTGTCCGCGCGTAGCCTCGGCCGGGGGTCTCGCGACTGATGCGGGCGGCGTCCCCGGCATCGATAACATCCCGCGATTCGGATTCGCGCACGACGCCGAGACAGATACGTAGATTGGTGTTGGCGCGGATGTCGGCGCTCACAACACCCTCCGGCCGTTGCGTCGCCAACACGAGGTGGACGCCGAGTGACCGCCCTCGTTGAGCGATTCCAACCAGGCCGCCGACGAAGTCAGGTAGTTCTTCAGCAAGAGAGGCGAATTCGTCGACCACGATGATGAGTCGCGCTAACTTCCCGCCGCCCGCGCGGAACACTTCGAGGTTTGGTGCTGAGGCCGCTGCAAGTGCACCTTCGCGTCGCCTCAGTTCCGCACGGAGCGACGCGAGCGCGCGTTCGACAAGACGCCCGTCGAGATCGGTCACCACACCAACCGTGTGTGGCAACGCTGCGCATGCGCCGAAAGCCGCCCCACCCTTGTAATCGACCAGCACGAACGTGAGCTCGTCGGGACGGTTCGCACAGGCGAGTGATACGACCAGAGTCTGTAGCAGCTCACTCTTGCCCGAGCCGGTTGTACCGGCGATCAGCGCGTGCGGACCGTCGCGCGCGATGTCGACAACGAAACTGGCGTCGATACCCGTGCCGACAAGTGCACTGGTGTCCTCGACTCCGGCTCGCCATCGAGTGGCAAGATCGCCCGCCATGTCGGCACCAAGGCCCGCGATGTCGAGCCAGCGAACTGTTGCGGGCAACGCGTCGACCCGTCCGGGACTGTCGTCACGAAGTGGCGCCAATGACCGGGCGAGGTGGTCAGCCCACTGGATTGACGCCCCGTCCGGGATCGCGTGTTGCGCACTCGGACTTCCCGGGACGGCGAGCCGCAATGTCGTCGCTAGGTCATCGGCCCGTTCGGAGTCGGCTCGTTCCGAGTCTGCCGAGTCGGTCACGACACCTACGGCACCGCACTCTTCAGGCAGATGGGTCGCAACTTCGTCGAGGCAGATGGCGTACACGCCGACGGCGGGCCCGCGCGCGAGCACATCCGCCAGCGCAGCGGTGCGGCGCAGAGCGCGTGCGCCGTCAACGATCACGACAACTGCTCGTGGATTGACGTCTCCAACCGCCGCGCGACGCGCCTCGATCAATGCGGCCAGTTCTCCCACTTGCGCCGCCACGCTTTCGGCATCCAGGCCTAGACGTACCTGGGAGTTGTTGTCGGGGGCCGGCTGGAGGTGAGGTAACCACCGCACCCAACTCCACTCCTCGATGCGCTCCGGCTTGGGCTCGATAAGCACCACGAGAGCGAGATCACGCGGGCTGTGCAGAACCGCCAACTGACCCACGATTGCGCGCGCCACGGCAGTTCTTGCGCCTGGCGGCCCGGCGACGCCGAGGACGCCGACCTTCGCCAAGGAAACAGTCACCGGCACGTCATTCACCCAGGGCGGACTGGCAGCGTCGTGTCCATTGCGGACAATGTCGACAGCTGCCAACACATCGCCGGAGCCGAGACGAAGCAGGAGGAAATCGGAGTCGTCTCGGCGGCGTTCCCACAGCCTCGCGCTGGGTCCACTCGCGGTTCTCGACAGGGTTGCGGCATCGGGCGCACAGTGGCGACGTTCGCGCGCCTCCGCCAACAACGCGTTGTCGAGTGCGCGCGACGCCTTTTCAAGGGCCGCGCCGTAACTCGTGCGCTCAAGGCGAGTCGCCTTCCGGTGACCTGCTCGGTCGGACACCCATTGGCCGGCCATCATCAGCGGCGAGAGCACGGTGAACAGCAAGTACTCCGGCCGTCGCATGATGGCCGCGAGTACGACCCCCGCGATGAGGGGCGCGATTGTCGTGATCAGCGGAAGGCGCGTGCGCTCACGGGCGGTCGGCTCCACGGGAAATGCAATGCTCACTCTGGCGGAGATTGGATCCGGACCGTCGAGCCGCGGCGGCCGATTGAACGATAGCCGCCCGTCCCCAGTGGGTCTCACCGACATCGCAACCACGTCGGGTATCGCCACCGTGAGTGTCGAGCAACCGATACGCAGGCGCATGCCCGGTCGCAGTGCATGGGTGGACGTCCCCAACGGGACGCCGTCGATCGTGGTGCCGTTCGTCGACCCGGCGTCGGCCACCGCGACGCCGTCTGGTGCAACGGATAGCAATGCGTGTCGCCGCGAGACGCTCGGGTCATCGACACTGATCCGCGCCGTGTCGCCACGGCCAACGGACGACGTGCCCATTGCCAGCGGATGGATGTCTCCCGCGGATGGACCACCCACCACTCGCAGTTCCAAGTAGGTCTGTTTGCCGGCGGTTCCCGCTCTAGCCCCCAGCGTGACGATCGCTCCATCGCGCAATGGGCCGGTTCTGAACAGACCCGGGTCGCAGCCGGTGCTGCGGCCGTCGTTACCTCGGTGGGCAGACGTCGAGGATCCAAAGGTTGCCACGGCATCGGGCGGTGCGGAAACGACGTCCCTGAGCCGGCTGACGATCGCTTCGAGGGCAGTGTCTGCCGGCGCCTCGATCGACACGTCCTCGCGTCGGCCATTGCCCGTCGTGACGACCGTCACAGTCGTTCTCATACCGCAGCGCCCCGCCGATCCCTGCGGCCCGGTTGGCCGACGTGTCGTCCGTACCGAGGCTTGTGCGCCGGCATCGCCAGTGTGGACTTCGCGGGTCGTTTGGGGGTGGGGCCCAGTCCGGCCTGTGGATGACGGACCAACGTTCCTGTGGAGTGGTCCGTCGTGATCACCTGCTGTGACTACTCCGAACGGCTCAGTGATGGTTTAGGCCATTTGGCTGTACGAAGTCAGGCGAATGCGTCAGGATCGGCGGTACCGGACGACGGGCGCCTGCTGGCTTTTCATCGCTGGACAGCCCGAAAGGGACCCGTCGGCTGGCGCATGTCGTGAGTGATCGGTCGTGCAGCCGCGCACGGCGGTCACCCCGGTGCGGAGGGAGGTAACCGCTATGCGCGGCTCGACCTGGGACTGAGGTCAGTGCGCGCCGTTGAGGTCTTGAACTCCGGCGTGATGCAGTGCGGAGAGGGCTGGTTAGCGCCGGCCCTTTTCCGTGTTCGGCGGTTCCCTGTTCGCTGGGTCCACCATCTGGATCAACCAGACATTCGTCTATCGGCGCGGCAAACGCGTCGATAATCGGCCGTTCGGCCTATGTGATCTGCGGCGCTGCTGTCGATGTTCCTTCGGGGGGAAGTTTCGGCGGAGGAGCGACGATGATGCAGCGTGCGCGGCCACGCGCCGTGCGCCGCCTTGTGTCCGTCGTGGGCGCGGCAGGCGCGCTTTGCCTCGTTGCCGCCATCTTCATGATCTCTTCTGAGGCCGCACCGGCGCTGTGGCGTTGGGCGCTGGCGGTGGCGCTATGCGTTATCGGCGAGGTGGCCAAGGTCGGCATCCGGCGCGGCGCGAACCGGCATGCGTACAACTGGCGCGAGACCGCCTTCGTACTTGGCTTGGTGCTTGTGCCATCGGGGCGCCTCATGATCGCGATGGTGGCTGGGATGGCCATCGTGAGCGTGGCCCGTCGGCGCTCAGGGCCGAAGCTCGCCTTCAACACTGCGGTGGTCGCGATCGAGACCGCGGTTGGCTGCGCAATTGTCGCGTCGGCTCACGTCTACTCGCCACAGTTGAGGTGGAACGCCGTCTTTACCGTGCGAACGGTTGGCTTCCTCGCGGCAGCGACCGTAGCGCTGCATCTGCTGTCGACCGCCCTGATCTCCGTGGTCGTCGCGACCGAGCGCGGCCGACCCGCCCGGCTCAGCGTCTGGGACGACCTTCGCGTCGCGATCGTCATCTGGCTGCGCAACCTCGCTGCGGCACTCGTGATCATCGCGTCCCTCAGCTGGTCGACCTGGTTCACGATGCTCATCCTGGGCGCGCTGCTCGGCGTCCAGGCATTGAGCACCGACCGCGCGGCGATTCGTGAGGAGCGGTTCGCCTGGCACCGTCTCCAGGTCGCCATCGACGAGTTGCGCGACGTCGAACTCGAGCAGCTCATCGGTGAGGCAACCGCCGCTGTCGCCACCATGATGCGTGCGGATGCGGCCGAGATTCAGCTCGACGAAGCCACCGGTCACGGCACGATCATGCGGGCGAGCGACTTTGAGGACGCCCATGAACTTGAGCACGGTGAGCATCACCATGCGCACAGCATGGACATCGAGCTCGCAACTCGCGAGGGGCGAGTTGGGGAGCTCCGCTTGCTTTTTTCCGCTCCCGTCGTGTTCAACGCCACAGAGACCGATTGCCTGAACGCCTTCGCGAATGCACTCGCGGTGGCTCTCGCGAACGCGCTCAAGTTCGACTCGATCCGCGAGGACGCAAAACAGCGGATTCGAGCAGCCTTCAGCGATCCGGTGACCGGCGTCGGCAACCTAATGATGCTGGAGGATCAAGCGCGCGAGGCCTTGGCCGAGCTGCATCCTGCCAGCCTGGTCGCCGTCGCTGTCATTGGCTTGAACCGTTTCGCCGAGGTCAACGACCTGCTCGGCGCGCACGCCGCGGACGAGATGTTGCGCGCAGTTGCCAGCCGCCTCACGACGGTGGTTCGCCGGTGCGACGTGGTAGCGCGCCTGCATGGAGCTGAGTACGTCCTGCTGTTGCGTGAACTGCCGAGCGCCTCGGCAGGTGTAGCCCAGGCTGAGCTCGCGGTTAGGTCTTTGGGGACGGCGATCACGGCCGACGGCCTGGATCTCACGGTTGACGCCCACACCGGGGTCGCGTGCGCGCCGGATGACGGCGACAACCTTGACGATTTGATCCGCCGGGCTCGACTCGCGATGTACCAGGCACGCACGGACGACATCCCGGTATACCGCTATCAGCAGGAGCTAGAACCGCCGGCGTTGGCACAACTCGAGCTGCTGCGCGACCTGCGGGAGGCGCTTGAAACAAAGCAGCTGATCCTGCACTACCAGCCGAAGTTCAGCATGCGTGGCGGCCTGCCGGTAGCGGCAGAGGCGTTGGTGCGCTGGCGGCACCCGGAGCGCGGTCTGATCCCCCCGGTCGAGTTCATCCCCTTGCTCGAGCGCGTCGGCCTAGTCGGAGACTTGACGCGTTACGTGCTGGAGGTGGCCATCGAGGAATGCGCGACCTGGCACAAGATGGGCTTGACGCTGGGCATCGCGGTGAACCTCTCCGCCCGCAACCTGCTCGACGAGGACCTGCCTCGTTTCGTGCTCGCGTGCCTTGCAAAGAACGGATTGCCTGCAGACCAGCTGATCTGCGAGATCACAGAGACCGCAGTATTTTCACGCAGCCCGATCGCGGCATCGATTCTGGACCAGCTGCGCGCGGCGGGCGTGAGCTTGTCTCTCGACGACTTCTGCACGGGCTACTCGTCGCTAAGCCTCCTGCGCGAGCGCGCAATCGACGAGATCAAGATCGATCGGTCGTTCGTCGCTGACCTCGGCGTCGGCGGCCGCACAACACACATCGTGACCGCGCTCATCGAACTCGCACACCGCTGCGACATCGTGGTGACGGCCGAGGGGATCGAGACAATAGAGCAGCAGCAGCTGCTGACGACTCTGGGTTGCGACCACGCACAGGGCTTCCTGCTCGCCCGGCCGATGACTGCCGGAGCTGTCCGAGCGTTCTTCCTCGAGGCATTTAGGGCGGGTCGGGCACGTCAAGTTGGTCGACCGCACCTCGAAGCCCTACGGGCAAGCGGCACGCCGGCGAACTGGGATGACCCGCTGCCCTGGCGCAACGCAAGCTCCGAGTAGGGCCGATCCAGACCTGCCGGGCCGCGGGAGTCGCCACGTTAGGCCAATAGGCGGAACTTCGCCGTTCTGCGCGCTCAGCACTTGGGGTTTTCCACAAGGCGGCGTGCGATCGGTTACGTATTGCCGCGCTGGCGGTTACTGTCCTCAAACCGCAAGGCCGGTCGTCGTGGGGCGTCTGTCTACTTCCAGGGGGAATTGTGGACGCTGTCGACGTTGTCGAAGACGAGGTCAGAGAGTTGGTTCGGCGGCGCGGGCTTGATCCGGCCGCCGACGCCGCCGGTGTAAGGCTGCTCGTCGAGGAAGTCGTGTCGGACTACGACGAGCGCACGCTCAGCAGTTCATTGCCCCCTCTGCTCGATCGTCGGGACGCAGTCCGCGCAGTATTCGATGCCGTCGCCGGGTTCGGTCCTCTCCAGCGCTACTTCGACGATCCGGTGGTCGAGGAAATCTGGATCAATGAGCCGGGCCGGGTCTTCATCGCGAAGCGCGGGCGCAGTGAGCTGACCACCACGATTCTCACCAACAATCAGGTCCGTGATCTCTGCGAAAAGATGTTAAAGAGCTCTGGACGACGGGTCGACCTGTCTACTCCGTTTGTTGACGCGATGCTTCCCGACGGCAGCCGCCTGCACGTCGTGATCCCTGACATCACCCGGCAGCACTGGGCTGTCAACATCCGCAAGTTCGTTCTCACCGCGCACTCTCTCGATGAGCTTGTTGATCTCGGATCGCTCACCGCTCAGGCCGCGC
>Ga0208717_1000426_pt1 | contig 14535 bp, 9 predicted proteins | sample NGESurF53shallow_FD_184489 | JGI IMG/M metagenome (GOLD analysis project Ga0208717, IMG submission 184489) | Arctic peat soil microbial communities from Barrow, Alaska - NGEE Surface sample F53-3 shallow (SPAdes) | ecosystem: Environmental > Terrestrial > Soil > Wetlands > Peat ... | reverse complement strand
GCTCTGAAACTAACAATTTCCGAATGTGCGTTTCTTATTATGTAATCAGGATTTCCCGAATAATCTTTGTTCGCATATTGCGTTAACGTTAGTTCACCGGATCTTTGATCGTAACTTTTGCTGAAGTCAAAATAAGTGCTTAAAGATTCTTTATTATTGATCTTAAAATCTCCTGCTATGTTTACAAAATCTTTATGAGAAGCATTATGAATTAGATAACCATCACTTTGCTGATGCCCGTAGTTAACTAAAAGCGAGGAGTTAGCACTAGCTGTTTCAAAATGAGTTGTATAACGTTGCAAACCATAACTGCCAATTAAAACATCCTGGCCTATTGATGTTGTGCCTTTCTCCGGCTTGATTGTTTTTAAATTAACAACGCCGGCAACAGCCAATCCATATAACGTTCCTGAGGGCCCTTTGGTAACTTCTACGTCACCAACGGAACCAAAGTCTATATCATCTAAAAGTGTAATTCCTTCCGCATCCGTAACAGGAATTCCATTTAAGTAAACTTTATAACCTTGTCCGTCGAAATTGCTGCTAACGCGGCTTGTTCCACCGCTTCCACCACCATAGCCCCTTATGTTGAATTGCTGGCCACCCGACACAGATCTTCTTTGCAATGTTACTCCGGGAATATTTCCATTGATAGCATCATCAAGATATAAACCGAGCCCGCGTTTTAACTCCGGCGTGCCTAATTTGGTAATAGATGACGGCTGATATAAAAGTGATTTATTTAGGTTAGACGTGGCAGTTATATCTACCTCATCCAGGTTTTCATTAGACGGAATAAGCGCAATATTCAAATAATCATCGCAGCTTTTTACAACCTGCCTGTAAGTTTCATAGCCAATATAAGACACGGTAAGCGTAGCAGTTTTACCGCATTCGATTGAAAATGTTCCGTCTTTATCTGTGGTTGTGCCTTTGCCCGCAAATGAAACAGTAGCCCCGTAAAGCGGACTGTTATTGTTGGCGTCAAATACTTTTCCTTTTAATGTTTGAGCAAATAATTGAGTACTGCACAGTATTGCAGCTATAAGAAACAATTGTTTCATTTTTTATTTAGTTTATTAATTAAGTAAATAAATTTCTCTTTGCAACACCTTAAGCATTTCTCAAAAGTTAAATGCAATAAAGTTGTAACAGAAAAATAATGGTTGAATAATACATTCTATACAGGTAAATTTTTATAAAGAAAAATCATTAGTACAGATGCAGATTCTTTTAAAATAATTAGGCGAAAAAAAATTTCGGAGGCGGTGACGATGTACTAAGATAGGGGGAAGGCAAAGTACCTATACATGTTTTATAGATGAATTTAAACTGATTGGTAACGTGAAAAAGTGTGATGCCATTTTTGGCATCATTAGTAAAATGGTCTATTCGAAATTTAAATATGGGAAGTTGCTTTTGGCCGGTATTATTTCCGGATTCTAATATTTGTGCAATGAAAATCTCATTTAAATGATCTTCATCTTCGTCAGAGATACAACTAAAATAAATGCTGTCGCCGATGGTCTTTTGATTGATTACATCATACATCTTTTGTTTGTATTCAAATTCATTTTCACTGTTATCATTATCAAAGTTTAAATCAGTATTTGTTTTGAAATCTTCTTTTGAAAAAGCAAATTTTACAATTCTTTCATTATCAAAATTTGCATTTGAAATTATTGCCCGTTGCGAATTACGAACAGATTGTAAACTGGTATACCAGGCAATGTAAAAGCCACTGCCACAAAGCATCATTAAGAAAAGTGAAAATATTGCACTAAATTTTTTCAACAAAGAATTTTTGGAAAACGCAAGATAATTAAGAAAGATGAAATAAGTTTTATAGAATCAGAAAGATAGGGGGTGGCAGTTGTTGTTACTTCGCTCCTTCCGGTTTAATTTCCCAAACCAAAGCGCTGGCACCTAATATGGCTGCATCAGATTCTTTTAATTCGCTAAATAGTAATTTTACTTTATTTTGAAAGATCGGAAGAAGATTTTTTTCCATCGTTTTTTTAACAGGGTCCATTAACATTTTACCCGCCTTAATCACACCGCCAAATAAAATGATTGCTTCGGGCGAAGAAAACATCACAAAATTGGCCAATGCTTCACCGAGTATCTGGCCGGTAAATTTAAAAACATCTTTAGCAATTTTATCACCTTCGGTTGCAGCTTCATATATGGCTTTTGAATCAAGTTTTTTTGAAGAGAGCTTTCTTAAAATACTTTTTTCTTTTGGCCTTTCTTCGAGCATTTCTTTTGCAGTTAAAGCAATTCCTGTGGCAGATGCATAAGTTTCTAAACTACCACGCATTCCGGTACCTGCGTGCAGGCGGCCTTTCGGGCGAATAACAGTATGCCCTAATTCGCCTGCGAATCCATCGTGTCCTAATATCAATTGCCCGTTTGCTATAATACCACTGCCAACACCGGTTCCTAAAGTTATCATTATAAAATCACGCATACCCCGGGCGGCACCATACATCATTTCACCTACTGCGGCCGCATTAGCATCGTTAGTTAGCGTACAAGGTTTATTAAATTTATGTGATATAAGTTTTGCCAGGGGGATAACACCTCTCCATAATAAGTTAGGAGCATATTCAATTGTACCGTTATAATAATTACCATTAGGTGCACCTACACCAATACCTTTTATTAATTCATCGCCTCCAATTTCTTTTATGGCCGGCTGCATTTTATCATACAATTCGTCAATAAATTTATGTACATCACTATGCTGATTGGTTGGTAAATTACCCCTGTTAGTTATTTCGCCCCGATGATTTACAATTCCAAACTTTGCAGTGGTTCCTCCAACATCAATACCAATAGCATATTCCAACGGTGGTTCCATAATTTAATTATTCTTTTTTGTTTTAATGGTTATAGATATATTGAATAGTTAATATTAATGCCTTTGCTATAATTACTAACGGAGACAAAATTAATGACTGCCTTTGCTTTCTATAGCATCGTAATCAATTCCCTGCGCTTTAAGAATTGATTTTGCTCTCACTGCATAAAATGCCAGGTAAAGAAAACAAGCTACTCCAACAATATATGAAAGCTGAATTCCGATGATTGCGGGTGAGGCAATATAACCCTGGAGAACGCTGATGAAACCTCCGCCCATTATCATCATAATTAAAAAGTTGGATCCTTCGCTGGTATGCTTACCTAAACCTGCTACTGCTAATGTAAAAATACATGGCCATAAAGTTGAACAAAACAATCCAACGCTTATAAAAGCATACACGCTTACGAGGCCATCTGCCGCCATACCAATTATTAAAGCAGTAATTCCGAGGCATGCAAAAATTAAAAGTTGTCTCGCAGGATTTCCTTTGCTTAGAATATCTCCAATTATCAATACAATAATAATAAAGGCATAAATATAAAACGGAGTAATGTCGTGATTCGCAATTTTATTTATTGCCAGGAAAACTATAAATGCCAGGTAAGGCATTACAAAGCGGAGCATTTTTTTTGCTCCCATCGATATGTCGAAAGCTCCTACTGAACTGGTCCATCTTCCTATCATAAGACTTGCCCAATATAAAGAAACAAAAGGAGCAATATTTTCAGTAGGAAAAGCAATACCGCCGGCAGCTAAAGCGCTGCTGGTTTTAGCTACTATTGTATTGTTTAGCATAAGCAAGTGTTCTTTCATAAATTCAGGAAGGTTACTTGCAGTAGATACTTCAACACCCACATAAATAAAGATAGCCACCATGCCAAGCGAAAGTTGTCCATAACTAACGGCATTTTTCCTGGAAGCAGGTGCAACTTTATATTGTTGCGGAATATCGGTAGGTGTTGCTACTCTGCTGTCAATTTCTTCCTGGCTTTCTATTTTATTGGGCAGGTTAGAAAATTTAAAAATAACTGCTACTAATAAAAAAAGAACACCAAGAACTATATAAGGTGTTTTTACTGCGCTAATGCTTGCAACATTGGGCGTTCCGTTTAAAGCCAATGTTCCAAAAATGGCAAAGCTTACAATAACAGGGCCAATGGTGGTACCGAAATTATTGACGCCGCCCGCCATGCTCAATCTTTGAGAACCTGTTTTAGGATCGCCCATTGCAATCGCCAATGGATTTGCAGCAGTTTGTTGTAAAGAGTATCCCAGGCCAATAATAAACAGACCGGAAATTAATAAACCAAATGAAGCAGTTTCAGCAGCGGGGTAAAACATGAATGCACCCACGGTTGAAATTAAAAGACCCAAAGCAATTCCGTTTTTATAACCAATCCTGTTTAATATATCACCACCCGAAGCTTTCGAAATGAGATAATAGATAAATGAACCGACCGTGTAGGCCACATAAAACGCAAAAGAAATCATTTGCGATTGCCATTGCTCCAGGTGGAGTTTTTCTTTAAATACGGGGATCAGAATATCGTTACTTGCCGCAACGAACCCCCAAAAAAAGAACACGGATACTAAAATACCAAATTGCGACCATTTTGTCTTTTGATTCATTTATCCTTTTTTTTTTGTGTGAAATTATTTTTAATAAAAAATGAAAGTATGCGAATTTTTTCAAGGTAAGAATTTTCATTAATTATTTTTTAATAAGAAAATCATTGTTACTTTGAAGAATATATTATTAAGGTATGGAAATTATTCATGTTAGTGCGGAATGTTATCCTGTTGCCAAAGCAGGCGGACTTGGTGATGTTGTTGGTGCATTACCAAAATATCAAAACAATCTTGGACATATTGCGAAGGTAGTTATGCCCATGTACAGGACAAGATTTATTTTCGATAATAGTTTTGAAGTAGTGCACAAAGGCGCATTTGGTCTTGCTAATTATTGGTTTGATTATACAATAATTAAAGAGGTGAATAATGTAACGGGTTTCGATCTTTATCTCGTTGACATTTATGGAATACTCGATCGGGAAAAGATTTATGGATACGACGACGATTCGTTGCGCTTTACGGCTTTTCAGGTTGCCGTGGTAGATTGGATAAGTAAATGGAAGCATCATCCTGATATTGTACATGTACACGATCATCAGGCAGCGTTGATTCCTTTTATGATGCAGCATTGTTATGCCTACAAACATTTATCTAATATAAAAACAATACTTACCATTCATAATGCGCAGTACCAGGGCTGGATGGGATGGGAAAAATCAAATTATATTCCTCATTGGGATTCATGGAAAACAGGTTTGTTAGAATGGGGAGATGCAATTAATCCGCTTGCCAGTGGAATAAAATGTGCTGCAAAAGTTTCAACCGTTAGTCCCGGTTACCTGCAGGAATTGAGGTATGAAGCTAACGGTCTTGAAAAATTATTTGAATACGAAAAAGGCAAATGTTATGGAATTTTAAACGGCATTGATAATGATGTATGGAATCCTGAAAATGATGTTTATATTGAAGAGAACTTTAGTGTAGAAAATTTTAGAGATAAAAAAGCAGCCAATAAAAAAGTATTATGCGATCAGTTTAATCTTGATGAAAATAAACCATTGATTGTTTTTATTGGAAGGTTGGTTGGAGAGAAAGCTGCAGACCTGTTGCCCGCAGCAATAAGTGATAGCATTTACCACATGGAAGGAAGAATGAATTTTTTAATTTTAGGAAGCGGCGAATATTGGGTGGAGCAACAACTTCAGAATTTACGTGGTCATTTTCTTGGATACTATAATTCCCAAATAGGATATAATGAAAAGTTAAGCCACCAGATGTATGCCGGGGCCGATTTTTTATTAATGCCCAGCAGGGTAGAGCCATGCGGGCTTAACCAGATGTATGCAATGCGCTATGGCACTATTCCGATTGTTAGAAACACAGGCGGATTAAAAGATACCGTAAAAGACTTTGGAGACGAAGGAGGTTACGGAATTTGTTTTGATAATGCAACGGTTTGGGATATCAGTTATTCAGTTCACCGGGCTGTTCAATTATACGAGCAACAGGAACGGGTAAACGAAATTAGAAAACAAATTATGGAGATTGATAATAGCTGGGAAAAAAGTGCCCGTATTTATATTAATCTTTATAATTCATAGCTAAATCAAATTGCCCTGTTTTAGCCAAATAAGCCATTAAGAGAATTACGGTTGCAACCTTCATCATTAATTTTTAAAATAATTATAATACATTTAATAAATCAATTAAAATAACTTCTAACTTCTAAATTTTATATTATGTGGATCAGTAAATCATTAGTAGCAGTAATACTTGGTGGTGGTGCAGGTACAAGGCTCTATCCCTTAACAGCCAGCAGGAGTAAGCCCGCAGTGCCCATTGGTGGCAAATACCGGTTGGTGGATATTCCCATTTCCAACTGCATTAATTCCAACATTAACCGCATGTTTGTACTTACCCAATACAACTCTGCTTCGCTGAATAAACATATAAAAAATACCTACCAGTTTAGCGCCTTCAGTACAGGCTTTGTAGATATTATGGCTGCTGAGCAAACACCCGACAACCCTAAGTGGTTCCAGGGAACTGCAGATGCCGTGCGGCAATCGTTGCGCCACATTCAGAACAATGAATTTGATCATGTGCTTATTCTTTCCGGCGACCAGTTGTATCAAATGGACTTTGGAAATATGTTTCGCACACACGAAAAAAATGGTGCAGATATTACCATCGCTACAATTCCCGTTACAGAAAAAGAGGCAACTGAATTTGGTATTTTAAAATCTGATGAAGACCATAAAATAACTTCGTTTATAGAAAAGCCGGGATTTGAAAAACTCCCTGACTGGTTAAGCGACACAGGGGCCACTATGCAAGGCCTTGGCAGGAATTACCTGGCTTCTATGGGCATCTATCTTTTCAAGAGAGAAGTGCTGTTTGGTCTATTACAAGACCAGGTGAAAGAAGCTACCGATTTTGGTAAAGAAATTATTCCACATTGTATTAAAGACCATAAAGTATTCAGCTATCAATACGATGGTTACTGGACTGATATCGGAAATATCTCTTCATTTTTTGAGGCCAATCTTGCTCTTACAAAAGACCTTCCGCCATTTAATTTTTTCGACAATGAAAAAAAGGTGTATAGCAGGGCCCGTATGTTACCTCCGGCTAAAATCAGTAGTTCATATTTAAAGAATACGCTTGTGGCGGATGGTTGCATTATTCACGCCGAGCGTGTTGAAAATTGCTTAATCGGTATAAGGATGAGAATTGGCCTTGGCTCTGTAGTTGAAGATTGTTATTTAATGGGAAGTGATTATTATGAAACGCTGGAAGAAATGGCTTTTGAAGCAGAGAAAGGTTTACCTAAAGTAGGTATCGGAGATAATTGTTTTATAAAAAATGCAATCGTTGATAAAAACTGTCGTATAGGCAATAACGTTAGAATCAATGGTGGTACTCATTTACCTAACAGCGATCATGATTTATATGTTGTAAAAGATGGTATTGTCGTGGTTAAAAAAGGAGCTGTTGTTCCTGATGGATTTCAGTTGGGATAAATAAATTAAGCTAATTGCTTAATTATTGTAATTTTATAAATGTGTAATTATTACACAATATCATACTAAACGATTGCTATGTCACAAACCAGGACTGCAGAGATAACTCCACATTCGCCTCATTTTGCTAAACCGAGACTTTCCTTAGTAGAAATAATAAACATGAGCGTTGGTTTTTTTGGAATACAGTTCGGCTGGGATTTACAGCGGGCTAACATGGGTATCATATATAATAACCTCGGAGCTAATGCTGATAAAATTCCTTATTTGTTTTTAGCTGCTCCAATCACGGGTCTGATTATTCAACCTATTATAGGTTATATGAGTGACAGAACATGGATTCCAAAATTAGGAAGGCGCAGGCCTTACTTTTTGGCAGGAGCTATTTTAAGTTCCATTGCATTAATATTTATGCCACAGAGTTCCTCTTTATGGATGGCTGCAGGTTTATTATGGGTGTTAGATGTATTTGGAAATGTATCAATGGAGCCATTTCGTGCCTTCGTAATTGATAAGCTGCCTGATAGCCAGGTAAACAGGGGCTTTGTTATGCAAGGCTTAATGATTGGCCTTGGAGGAATGGTAGCTTCGTCTTTACCCTGGATGTTTAATAATATTTTTCATGTAGCTAATATTGCTCCAAAAGGTATTATTGCCGATAACGTAAGATATTCATTTTATATAGGCGCTTTCTTTTTTTTAGGGGCGGTTTTGTATACTGTTTTTACTACAAAAGAATATCCGCCAGAAGATATTAATTTCAGGGAAAAAGTAAAAGAATCCAGTAAAGGCTTTGGCGGTGGCCTTGCTGAAATATTATCAGCGTTAAGAAATATGCCTCCCAAGATGAAAGTGATTGCATTGATTCAATTTTTTACCTGGCCAGGATTATTCTTAATGTGGTTTTATTATGCGCTATCAGTTGCCTACAATGTTTTTGGTGCAACAAGTGATACGGATCCTGCTTTTGGTAATGGAAAAGATTTTGCAGGGTTAACGCTTGCATTTTATAGCGTGATCACCTTTTTGTTTTCATTGGTACTTCCTGCAATAGCAAATAAGTTAGGCAGAAAACGTACTCATTCGCTTTGCCTTTGTGCCGGAGCTCTTGGGTTAATAAGTGTTGCTTTTATTCATGATAAATATTATTTATTTGGTTCTATGGTTGGAGTAGGTATTGCGTGGGCAAGTATTTTGTCAATGCCATACGCCATGTTAAGCGGTGTTTTACCGAAAGGGAAAGTCGGAATTTATATGGGTATATTTAATTTCTTCATTGTATTACCGGAAATAATAGCCGCATTTTGCTATCCATGGTTAATGAAACATGTGTTTGATAATAACATGCTAAGTGCAGTATTATCAGGTGGTGCATTAATGATAGTTGCAGCACTTATTTGTTATTTTTTTATTAAAGAAGATAGTATTCCTGCAGAGGAACTGGTAGTTATACCCGATACTCAACTTGGCTAATCTTTATGAAAAAGAATTTTCTTTTTTTAGTTTTTATTTTTTCATTTTCGCTTGTTGTTTTTTCACAAACCGAAAACATTAAATGTTACCCAACCAATTGGTGGGTAGGTATGAAGTGGAATAAGATCCAGGTAATGGTACATGGTGATAAAGTTGCCGACCATTTTCCAATGATAAAGATGGGGCCATCGGGAGTCAAGTTGGCAACAGGGGTGTATCTAACCAAAATCAATCGGGTTGAAAATCCTAACTATGTATTTCTTGATCTTACGATAACCGCGGCTGCAAAGCCTGGTAAGTTCTCTTTCCCGTTTTTGAAAGATATCAATTTACAATATGAATTGAAGGAACGCCGGAAAGGTAACGGTACAGCGTATGCGCAGGGTGTTACTTCTAAAGATTTTATTTATCTTATTATGCCGGATCGTTTTAGCAACGGCGATTCAACTAACGATCGGGTTGCCGGAATGAGAGATCAAAGCCTTGGACGGGATTCTGTTTATTACCGGCATGGAGGCGATCTTAAGGGAATTGAAAACCATCTTAGCTATCTGCAATCATTAGGTGTTACTACTTTATGGTTAACTCCTGTTATTGAAAATGATATGCCTAACCGCACAGAACATGGATACGCTTTTACGGATCATTATACCATAGATCCAAGACTCGGCGGCGAAAAAAGTTACCATGAACTTATAAAAGCGGTGCATACCAGGAAGATGAAGATTATCCAGGATGCTGTTTACAATCATGTGGGATTATATCATTTCACTATCCAGGATATGCCCATGAAAGATTGGGTACACCAATGGCCTTCTTATACCAATACTAATGCTAAAGATCAAACCATATTCGATCCCTACGCCAGTGCCATTGATAAAAAGATTATGCAGGATGGATGGTTTACCCGGCAGATGCCCGACCTCAATGAAAGTAATCCTTATGTAGCTAATTTTTTAATTCAACATGCATTATGGACGGTTGAAGAATTTGGCATAGACGGATGGAGAATTGATACCTATCCTTATAACGACCTAACGTTTATGAATAGGTGCAATACAGCGCTTTTGGACGAGTATCCTGATATTACCATGTTTGGTGAAACTTGGGTGCACGGTGTTCCTGACCAAAGTTATTTTGCCCAGAACAATTACAATATTCCATTTAAAAGTAACCTGCAGGCAACCTGCGATTTTCAGACGCTATGGGGAATTACCGATGCAATGACGAAGGATTTTGGCTGGACTGACGGCGTGAATAATTTATATACAACTTTGGCACAGGATTTTGTTTATAGAGATCCAACCCGTGAAGTAATTTTTTTAGATAACCACGACATGTCGCGGTTTTTTTCGGTAATTGGTGAAGACGTTGTGAAATATAAATCGGCGATAACGTGGTTACTAACGTGCAGGGGCATCCCGGAAATTTATTATGGTGATGAAATTGGAGTTACCGGCGTTACATCCCCAAACGATGGACATGTGCGGTCGGACTTTCCTGGAGGATGGCCTTCCGATTCTTTGAATAAATTTTTAGCCGCTGATCGCAATCCGCAGCAAGAAGGAATATGGAACTATTATACAAGGCTTGCTAATTTTCGCAAAACATCATCTGCAATAACAACCGGCAAAATGATGCAGTATGTTCCAAAGGACGGTGTTTACGTATATTTCAGGTATAGTAATACGCAAACAGTGATGGTAGTTATGAATACAGCTAAAGAACAAAAAAATATTGTTTCTTCAAACTATTCAGAGAGAACTAACGGTTTCTCAAAAATGAAAAATATTATTACAGGAGAAGAAGCTGATTTGAAAGATTTTTCGGTTGATGCTAAGGCAAGCGGTGTTTGGGAATTAATGAAGTAAATTTTATTACAAGAGCGTTTGCCATAAAAATCTTGCCTTCTGTTGCCTAATTTCATCGTTTTGGCTTGCATCGTCACTATACCAATCTTTCTCCCTGTCTATTATAGTTGTTTTTAGAAAATTCAGATCATAGTTCTTCTTTGCGCTTACCGGCTTAATTATTTTTTCGTCTACACTATTCACCATAACTTTTGTTGCAATCCATGAAGTGTATAACCTTGGTACTGTTACACCCAATATCATTCCGGGTAATCCGTTAATGGAACAGGGCCCGCCGGAAATTACAATTTCATCAGTATAAAAAGCAAATACATATACACTGTCAAATATAATCGTTACAGCTTTTCTACAATTGAAACCAGCTATTATTCTATTTTCATTGGTAATTTTCCACTTTAACTTAGGGATGGTGTCTGCAATATTTAAGTCATTTCCGTCTATATTTTTTTGCATATCAAGTTTACCCGTCCCGTAATCACAGTACCAAATATTTTCTTCATCATTTTTTTTCCACCAATCCGGAATTCTTTTTGAGTCATCACTCCAGTAATCGAATTTGTAAATACTTTTGTTATTTGCAAAAGTGAAATTATAGTAAGCTGTTTTATACTTGGGCAAATTATCTATCATATCTAAAAATGACCCGCCTCCCATGTTTTTTTTCAAATTGGTTTTTACCTCGTATTCTATTACCGCTTTCGTGATAAATTGCTGTGCATTTACACGTGTGATGGTAAATAAGACGATTAATAAAAAAAATAATTTCGTTTTCATACCTGTAGTTTTTATAAATTCTATTTTGGTTTTGACGCTTTGTTTTTGAAATCCCATTCAAAGCCAATCATAAAATATCTCTTTAGCTGGTCGTATGTTACTTGCGAGTAGGTATTGCCGTTAAAACTTCTGGTAACCCCAATATTATCATTTAAAATGTCGTGAACTGAAATATAGGTTGTAAACTCATCATGATGAAAAGTACGTTGCAACCTGGCTCCCCATTGATTAGAATTCAGGTTGGAACTAATCTGCGGAGTTTTCTGTCGTGAATAATATTCAAAATCACTCAAAATTGACCAAACCTTCTTTATATAGAGTGTTCCATTAAAATCAATTTCGCCGGTACTGTAATGTATTTTGGTGGTATTTTGCGAGGTGGTATTAAAGTTATAATTATATTGATAGCTGATCGAAAAATCATACTTCTTTTCCTTTTGCTTGGAAAGCCGTAATGAGATGCCTGGAGCAGATGTTTTCGAAAAACTCTTTTCGCCATTTATAATTTGGGCATATTTGTTATAGTTAAAATTGGGGCCTAAATAAATTCTTGTATCAATTTTTTTAATTTTGAAACCCATTCCTCCATAAAAATTCATGGAGAAATTTCCATTGGTATTGACAGATTGTGAAACGATTTTTCCTGAATCAACATTGATTACACTGCTGGAGGTAATAGCATTACTCGTAATAAGTGCATTAAGTCCAAAATAAGTGAAAATGTCTTTTAAGAAATTATAGCTTTGACTTCCCAGGCTAAATTGATTGGTAAATGAAGGCTTCAGATCAGGATTGCCAATGTATTGGTTAAAATAATCATTATTGTTTGTTAATGGCTGTAGCTGGTTAATGGTTGGTTGTGTGGTGTTACCATTATAATAGAATCTTATATCGTGATTTGGTTTGTAGGTATAAGTAGCATTAGCAGAGGGATAAAAGTTGACGTAATTTCTTATATAATCCTTGTTAAGCGTCAGGTCTTTCAGGTCGAAATTGGTAAAGCCAAAACCAGAACCGATATTTATTTTAAGTTTCTTATTGGCAAAATTTATCCTGGCTGAAGGTATGTTTTGAACAATGTTTTGTTTAAACCTGTTGGATAATGAATCAACCAGCACATCGTACTTATTGGAAAAAGGAGTATAGTTATAAGTAAGTTGATTATTGGTGCCATAATTATAGGCAAGCTGGTAAGCCAATTCCAGTGAATACATTTTAGATAACGGTTCAGTATAAATGAACTTACCGGAGATATTTGTGGTATTGGTACTATAATTTTTCATTTGGTCAAGGTCCTGGCTGGTTGCAGCAACACCATTATTATAAGCCTGGTTAAAAGATTTTAAAAAATTGGTACCCTGGTTATTTAATACATTCCAGTTTCCTAAAAAGGATAATGTTCTCCTGCCTTTTTTAAACTTATGTCTAAAAAGAATATTTCCGGATAGTGCGCTTTTATCATTACTGGTTCTTAAGTCTCTCGTGCTGGTATTTTTTAAAGTGCCTACATTTCCTGTATTTATGGAAGCGGTCGAATCTTCACTTTCCGTATGATAAAAATTTGTATTGGCAGTAATTTTTAAAGAATTCATGGAATCCAGTTTTATATCCATAATTCCTTTTACCTTAAAATTATGCCTGTTTATGCTTTCAGCTTCCGTTGAGTTAGCATTTAATACGGAGTCACCAACCTGTGTTTGCGTAATCGTTTCTTTGTGGTTCGCGTACTGTTGACTGTTATATTTCGGCGATAGATTGAAGTTATATTTATCATTCCATTTATTACTGTATTGCACGCCACCATTTACGTTAGTGATAAACCCATTTTGTGTATCAACATTTGGCTCATCATCATTAGTGCCCAACCATTGAAAATCAAGATTACCATTGTCGTCTACGCTGGCACTAAAATCATTATCTCCGCCACCATATTTTCTTTCGTCCTGCCAGCTAAGTCCGTCCTGGCCCGTATTGCCGCTTAAAAGGAAAGCAGATAATTTTCGTTTTCCTTTAAACGAGCTGAATAATAAATTACCGTTATACCTGTTTTCATTATTTTGTTGTGTGCCTCCTGCAAGATCTGCTTTTCCAAAGTATCCGTGTTTACTACTTTCTTTTAATTTAAGATTAATGGTCTTTTGTGTTTTGCCATCATCTATTCCAGTAAATTCTGCCTGGTCACTTTTTTTATCAAACACCTGGACTTCCTTTACTGCATCGGCTCTTAAATTTTTTATAGCCATGCCCGGATCATCTCCAAAAAATTCTTCACCATCAACCAAAACTTTTTGAACTGTTTCTCCCATCGCCGTTATTTTTCCATCTTTATCTACCTGTATGCCTGGTAATTTTTTCAATAATTCTCCAACATTTGCATTTGCACTTACCTTAAAACTATCAGCTGTATAAACAGTAGTATCGCCTTTAATGCGAAATCCTGATCCGGATTTTATAATTACTTCTTGTAATAATTTAGCCTTCGATAGAAGATTTATTCCCGGAAGTTGCGTGTCATTTGTAATCTGAACATTATCGAGTAAGTCAGCAAAATAAGGATGCGTAGTCATTAAAATATAACTGCCTTGCTTTACATCATTGAAAGCAAATTTGCCTGATGCATCGGTCCTGGTAAATTTATAGAGTACAGAATCCTTTGGTGTTAGTAATGCTACCACGGCGTTCTGTACAGGTTTCTTTTCATCTGCATTAGATACTATGCCGGTTACTTTCGATAATTGGGCTATTGAAGTTAATGTTGCGAAGAACCCTGTGAGGAGTAGAATTATTTTTTTCATAAACGGAAGTTTGAGGGTAGGTTGCAACTATATATATTCAAAAATGAATTAATTTATTTATAATAACTTAAAGAGTATTCTTAAATTTACGTTAAAGGAAAGGTATACGGTTGTAAGACGCTCTATTCTGTAATTTCCATAAACGGTCAAAAAAAAATTTC
>Ga0208717_1000424_pt1 | contig 14573 bp, 15 predicted proteins | sample NGESurF53shallow_FD_184489 | JGI IMG/M metagenome (GOLD analysis project Ga0208717, IMG submission 184489) | Arctic peat soil microbial communities from Barrow, Alaska - NGEE Surface sample F53-3 shallow (SPAdes) | ecosystem: Environmental > Terrestrial > Soil > Wetlands > Peat ... | reverse complement strand
GAATACGGCCGGCACGCAGCAATCCCGCGACGAGGAGACCGGCCTCTTAGAGGGTCTCGCCGCGGCAGCTAAGGAGCAGGAGCTTCGACATTGGGAGGATCATACCCCGCCCGGCGTTCCAAGCGATCGACCAATTCCGAGTAGGAAATGTCGGTGAACGACTCGACCCGCAGGTCGGCCTGCCCGAGAGGCAGCTCCGCGGTCACCGGGTTGGGCACCGCGACGCAGTAAAGACCGGCCGCCTTGGCCGCCGTGATCCCGTTGGGCGAGTCCTCAAAGGCGATCGCATCGGCCGCGTCGACACGCAGGGATGCGAGGGCCGCCAGGTAGATGTCCGGCGCCGGCTTGACCCGGCCGTTGTCTCTCGCGCAGATGACTTCGAAGCGGTCATGAATGCCGAGCCGGCCGAGCTGTTGGTCGAGCCAGTCGCGCGTGGCACTCGACGCCACGGCGAACCTCGAGCCGGCTGCAGCCGCTTCGTCGAGAAAGGACTCGACGCCGGGCCGCAACGGTTCTGTGCTCACGATGCGGTTGTGTCGCTCTCGCCACTCGCCGCGCAGCTCGGCGTCCTCGAAGTCGATCCCGCCGGCGCGAACGGCGGCGAGCATCGCGTCCTGGCTGCCCTGCGACCCGATGTAGCTGTGCCAAACCTCGAGCGGAAAAACAAGTTCGTGGACGGCGAATTGCTCGCGCCATGCCAGCAGCGCACTCGATTCGGTGTCGACGAGAAGCCCATCGAAGTCGAAGATCAGCGCAGGAGTCGAGGTCATCGATTCTCCTTGCGCCACACAAACTTCAGACCTGACCAGTCGAGATCGAGCGCGGCGACTTTCACGTCGACGACGCCGGTCGGCAGCAACACCTCGCGCAGCAGATTGTCGTCGACGTCGCTCACGTGACCGCCGGCCTTGCGCGGCCAGGCCACCCACAGCGCACTGCGTTTCGGCAGATTTCCCACCAACGGGGTGACGGCGGCAACGTCGGCAGCAGTGCGGCAGAACACCAGCGCGACGTCGACGTGAGTCAGCGCCGCGCGGCGCGATCTCGGTGGGTTGCGCGCGACGGTCACATCGCTCGGTAGGTCTGGAATCGACCAAAGCGGAGGGGCATCGAGCAGCGTCAGCACGCCGCCGTCCCGAATCCCGAGCTTCTTCGCCAGCGGAGTGCCGGAGTAACCGGCGTCCTGCGTCACCTCAGAAACCCAGCTTGCGCAACTGTTTGGGATCGCGCTGCCAGTCTTTCGCCACTTTCACCCGCAGGTCGAGGTAGACCCGGGTGCCGAGCAGCGCCTCAGCCTGCATGCGAGCCTGGGTACCGACCTCGCGCAAGCGAGATCCGCCGCTGCCGATGACGATTGCTTTCTGGCTGGGCCGCTCGACGTACATGACGGCGAAGACGTCGATCAGGTCCTTGCCCTCCCGGGGCTTCATCTCCTCGACCACCACCGCGAGGCTGTGCGGCAATTCTTCCCGGACGCCGTCAAGCGCGGCTTCGCGAATCAGTTCGGCGATCATCACCACCTCGGGCTCGTCGGTCAGTTCGCCGTCGAGGTACAGCGGCGGGCCTTCAGGCAGCCGAGCAATCAACAGATCCGCAAGCAACTCAACCTGCTCCCCGGCAACTGCCGACACCGGAACGATCTCTGCCCACTCACCCAGGCGGGATAGCGCGAGCAGCTGCGCGGCGACCTCGCTGCGATCTGCGGTGTCGGTCTTCGTAATGACGGCGATGACCGGCGTCTTCTCGATCCGGTTCAGTTCGGCCGCGATGAACTTGTCGCCCGGCCCCACCTTCTCGTTCGCCGGCACGCAGAAGACGATGACATCAACCTCGGCAAGAGTCGTGCGCACGACGTCGTTCAGTCGCTCGCCTAGCAGCGTGCGCGGCTTATGCAGGCCAGGCGTGTCAACGATGATGAGTTGCGCGTCGGTTCGGTGCACGATGCCGCGAATGGCGTGGCGGGTGGTCTGGGGTCGGTCGCTCGTGATCGCCACCTTCTGGCCCACGAGCGCGTTGAGCAGCGTCGATTTGCCAGCGTTCGGACGACCGACGACGCAGGCGAAGCCGGACCGATGAGCAGGGGCCATCCCTGCAGTCTTGCCTATGGGCGCGTGGCAACCGCGAGCGTCCTCTTAGATCGTCTTGCGGGGCCGGTCAGAGCCGGGCGTAGTCGACGATGTCTTGTTCGAAGTCTTCGACCATCTGGCGAGTCAGCGTGGGACGCGTCTCGGCGACCGCCCGGAGCAGGTCATCGGTGCTGGCGGCCGGCTCGTGGTGCTCGAGAACGGCCCGCTCGAAGACGGCCTGCGCGGTGCGGCGCGCGGCGAACTCGATGTCCGCGGGTGTGAAGATCTCCGACTGCTCGACGAGGGCGTCCATGTCGACCTCGTCATGCGGAATCGAACCCAAGTAGCGCTCCCAGATGGCTCGTCGGGCTTCGGCGTCGGGTGGCCCGACCGGAATCACGTAGTCGAACCGGCCATGTCGCAGCAGCGCTGCATCGAGAGCTCGCACCGAGTTCGTCGCGCAGACGAGCAGCCGATTGTCACGCTCCCTGAACGCCGGAATGAGTTTGAGGAGCTCGTTAGTCAGACCCTGCGAAGGCGATACTGCATCGGCATCGCGCTTGCCCGCGATCTCTTCGACCTCATCGATGAACAACACCAACTCGGCAAGCTCGTCGACCAGCGCGAACGTCTCCCGGAGTGCGGCCGCCGGCGCGGCGGTGGTTGTCGTGAGACGTGATGGGAACAGCTCGACGAAGGGCCAGCCCAACCGGGCCGCGACCCCTTTCGCGAATGTCGTTTTCCCGGTGCCAGGAGGGCCGAACAGAACGATCGCGCGCGGCGGCACCAATCCCGACAGCACCGCTAGCTCAGGGCGGGCGAGCGGCAGGATCACTTGGCGCTCGATCAGACCTTTCTCTCTCGCCATGCCACCGACCTCGTCCCAGCGGCCGGCCGGAATGAGCCGAGCGCCCAGCTGGTCGAGAATGCCCCGGTCGGCGCCGGACGTACCGCCATGCTTCTCGTAGAGCACGACGTCGGGTCGCACGGTGAAGCCGCGATGCTCCAGCGCCGCATCACCGACATGTGACGCCTCGGGCAGGGCGCACCTGATCCAGTGCGCACCGGCCGCAAACAGCCGGCGCTCGAGTTCGGCGAGCAGCGCACTTCCGATGCCACGCTGCCGCCAAGCGGTGGCCAAGCCCACCCGCAAGATCCACGCCTGATCGCCGTGCAGCGCACCAACCGCGGTGCCGACAATCTCGTCGCCCACGGTCGCGACGACGGTCGGTTGGCCCGCACGCACGGCCGTCAGCAACTCAGAGAGCCCGAAAACGGGCTCGAGCCCACCCGTCTTCGGATCATCCCAGATGTGGATAACCGCATCGAGGTCGTCTTGCTGAAATTCGCGAACTCGCCAAAGAGTCATGACGCATTGTGCTCGCAGGGCGATGCTCAACCAAGCGAGTTATCGGATGCTCTGGCCTCGGCGATTCCCCGGCCACCGCACACGGGCACGTTCGCTTCGTACGACGGTTCGCTCAGTACGACCCGATGACGCGGTGGACTGTGCCGTCGACAGCCGCGAGCATGATGGGCACATCTGGCGACAGGTCGGCAACGACGGCAAGGTCCTCGGTGCGAGCCGTGGCGGCCGCACCGACTATTGCGGCGGCCTCGAGCCCGTCGGCGCCGCTCGCGACCGCGATGACGACGGCCGCTTGCAGCGCCGACAGCGTGAGCGACGACAACTCGACCGTGGTTGCCACGTAGGTGCGGCCGGTGTCGTCGCGCACGGCGGCACCTTCGGCAGTGTTGTTGCGCGCCCGCGCCGACCTGGCCAGCGTGACCAGCTTCTCGTCGTCCGGCTTGAGCTCGATCGGGTCAGGCATCAGCCCGCCCGCGATCCATCGGACGCCGGTGCTGCGGCAGCAGTGCGCCCCGATCCGTTGGACGACGGTGCGACACCTGCCGCTTCGGCTGCGCTGCTGGCCATCGGGGGCGCCTCGGCTTCAACCACCGGCGCCGGCTCCTCTGCACCAGGGATCCCGTCGATGGCCTCGCGCCGTCGGCGCGACTTCGCACGTTCTTCATCGGTGAGCCGGACGACGACGCTGGCGATCGTGTTTCTGCGACCGCGTGCCCCCTCGGCGACCAGCTCGAGGCCGGCGACCGTCGCGGTCGCGCCGGGAATTGGTACCCGGCCAAGTGCCTGCGCGAGCAGGCCGCCCACGGTCTCGACGGCGTCGTCGTCCTCGATCTCGACGTCGAACAACTCCGCGAGTTCGTCTACCGGCAGTCGGGCAGTGACCCGCACACCACCGTCAGCGAGTCGCTCGATGCGCGGGCCTTCACGATCGTGCTCGTCGGTGATCTCGCCGACGATCTCTTCGAGGATGTCCTCGATCGTCGCGAGGCCCGCAGTGCCGCCGTACTCGTCGACGACGATGACGAGGTGAATACGCTCGGCCTGCATTTCGCGCAACAACACATCGGCGGGCTTGCTGTCGGGCACGAACGTCGCTGGCCGCATGAGCGACTCGACGCGTTCGGTCGACTCGGAGTCACGGTACTCAAAGACACGTCGGGTGATGTCACGTAAGTAGACGGTGCCAACGACGTCGTCTTCGTTTTCGCCGACCACCGGCAATCGGGAGAATCCGCTGCGCAGTGCCAGTGACATTGCCTGTCGCAGCGTCTTGGTCTGTTCGATGAACACCATGTCGGTGCGCGGCACCATGACCTCGCGCACGATCGTGTTGCCGAGTTCGAACACCGAATGGATCATCTGGCGCTCGTCGCTCTCGATCACCTTGCTGGCCTCAGCGAGGTCGACCATGTCGCGCAGCTCTGCCTCGCTGGTGAACGGACCGTCGCGAAATCCTTGACCCGGGGTAAGCGCATTTCCGACCGCGATCAGGAACTTGGGTAGTGGCCCAAGAATCCCGGCGAGGCGTACGACCCACGGCGCTGCAAAGAGCGCCACACCGTCAGCGTGCTGGCGGCCAAGCGTGCGAGGCGCGACACCGACAACCACGTAGCTGACCACGACCATCGCCGCTGCGGTCGCAAGCACCGTGCCCCAGTTGTTGCCGAACCGGCCGATCGCCCACACGGCGACCATCACGGCGGCGGTCATCTCGGCGGCAACGCGCAGCAGCAACACCACATTGAGGTAGCGAGGCGGCTCGGCGATCACTCGGCGTAATGCAACCGCGCCACGGCGGTCGTCGCGCAAATAGTCATCGACGTGCACCCTCGAGACCCGCGACAACGCAGCGTCGGCGGCCGCGCACAAGCCGGCCACAAAGATCAGCACCACGACACAGATCGGCCACAAGACGTCGCCGGGAGTCATGCGCCGGCACTTTCGGCTGTCGTCTGGGCGGTCCGTGCGGATTGCCACGCCGTCAGCAAGTCGCGTTGGAGACCGAACATCTCTTTCTCGTCGTCGGGCTCGGCGTGGTCGAATCCGAGCAGGTGCAAGATTCCGTGCGTGCAGAGCAGTTCGAGCTCGTCTTGCACCGAGTGGCCGGCGACCTTCCCCTGTTTCGCCGCGACGGCAGGGCACAACACGACATCGCCGAGCATTCCCGCGTCGTCGGACTCATCGATGTCACGGTCGTCGCGGCCTGGACGCAGCTCATCCATCGGGAAGGACAGGACGTCGGTCGGGCCCGGTTCGTCCATCCAGCGCTCGTGGAGCACGGTCATCTCGCCCTCGTCGACGAGCAAGATCGACAGCTCGGCGAGCGGATGAATGCGCATCGCGTCGAGCACATGGCGGGCGACCGCGACAAGGCGCAGTTCATCGATGGCAACGCCGGATTCGTTGGCGACCTCGACGCTCACTCAGCGGCCACCGCGACGGCGGGCAGACACCGGCCGTGGCGCGGCTGAGTCGCTCGCCGCGTCGGCACGTTCGTACGCATCGACGATCTCGCTGACCAGCTTGTGGCGCACGACGTCGCCGCTGCCGGTCATGGAGAAGTGCACGTCGGGAATTCCGTCGAGGATGTCGCGCACGACCCGAAGACCACTTTGGGTGTTGCCGGGCAGGTCGATCTGTGTCACATCGCCCGTCACGACCATCTTCGAGCCGAAGCCCAACCTGGTCAGAAACATCTTCATCTGCTCGGGCGTCGTGTTCTGCGCCTCGTCGAGAATGATGAAGGCGTCGTTGAGCGTGCGCCCCCGCATGTAGGCCAGCGGTGCGACTTCGATCGTGCCGCTTTGCATGAGCCGCGGGATCGAATCGGGTTCGAGCATGTCGTGCAAGGCGTCGTAGAGCGGCCGCAGGTAGGGATCGATCTTCTCGTACAGCGTCCCGGGCAAGAAGCCGAGCCGCTCGCCGGCCTCGACCGCCGGGCGGGTCAAGATGATGCGGTTGACCTGCTTGGCTTGCAGCGCCTGCACGGCCTTGGCGACGGCGAGGTACGTCTTGCCAGTGCCAGCCGGGCCGATCGAGAACACGATGGTGTGCCGGTCGATCGCTTCGACGTAGCGCTTCTGGTTGACCGACTTCGGCCGGATCGTCTTGCCGCGCGACGACACGATGTCGAGGGTGAGCACCTCGACCGGCCGCTCGGCGTCCTTGCTGCGAAGCATCGTCACGCTGCGTTCGACGGCGTCCGCTGTCAGAGTCGTGCCGCTCTCGAGCAGCGCGACGAGCTCTTCGAACAGCTGGGCGACCACGGCGTTCTCGGGGCCGGCGCCGGTAATCGTGATCTCGTTGCCGCGGACGTGGATGTCGCTGTCGAACGCGCGCTCGATGATGCGCAGGAGTTCATCGCGGGATCCGAGCAGGCTGACCATCGAGTGTGCACCTGGCACGACGATGCGGGTCTGCATCGGGGAGGAGCCGGCCGTGGGATGGGCCTGGCTCGGTTCGGCTCGCATAGATCGGCCGGTGCGGCCTGCTCGCGCCTGCTTTCGGTCCTCGGTGACGTGGCCCCTCCATGGTACCCGCGCGCCGGAGGGCCGCCATGCGGTAAACCTCTGCGGTAAACCGACCCATCCGGATGCGCGTCGTATCCGTATGACCGCCGCACTCTTGAGCCGCCCGGGGAGCCGAACCTTGCTGGGCCAATTCGAGACGGCTACCGCAGACGAAGCGGTCGTCGAGCTATATCGAGCCCACTACGCGGGGCTAGTGCGCCTTTCCGCCATGTTGGTCGGCGACGTCGGAACCGCAGAGGAACTCGTCCAGGACGCCTTCGTCGCCATGCACGGCAGCTGGGGCCGCCTGCGAGATCCAGAAAAGGCACTGGCTTACCTGCGGCAGGCGATCGTCAACCGCTCCCGATCGGCGTTACGGCACCGCGCCGTGGTGGCCAAATATCCGCCGGCGCCACCACCCGACGTCCCAAGTGCAGAGCATTTTGCTGTAGCCGCAACCGAACGTGACCAGATCATGCGGGCGATCCACGCGCTACCTCGCCGGCAGCGGGAAACCCTCCTGCTGCGGTATTACTCCGATCTTTCGGAGGCCCAAATAGCCGACACCCTCGGCATCAGTCAGGGCGCCGTCAAGAGCCACGCATCCCGTGGTCTGGCCGCCCTTCGCACCGTTTTGGAGATCACGCCATGAGCGACCGCACGGGTCCCTTCGAACCCGACGGCGCGTCTGCCGACGACGACGCTGCGCGGCACCTGCGCGAAGTGCTCGCGCGCGAAGCCCGAGCCATCACGCCGTCCGCTGATGGGCTCGCGATGATCCGCGAGAAGATCCGCGCCCAGCGTCCGAGGCGGCGCAATTGGGTGCGCGCATTCCAGATCGGCGGCGCCGGTCTCGCAACAGCAGCGGTCGCGATTATCGGCGTCGCGATTGCGCAGAACAAGTCAGGGACCCCCAACCACCCAGCCGCCACCGCAGCCGCCGCGTCGTCGCCGACCACCGCCGCATCGGCGCCTGTCGTGCCGCCTGCTACTCCTGCCGTCTCGCCCGCGCCGGTCTCATCGGGGCCCAGCAGCTACCCGGTGTGGGTCTACTACGTCGACAAGCGCAAAGACCCGCAGCAGCTGCTGTTCCGCGAGCGTGCGATCTGGCCGTCGTCGCCGCAGCACACCTTCGTCAAGGACGCGGTCGACGCGATGCTCGCGACTCCGGCGCAGGATCCTGACTACACCAGCTACTGGCCGGCCGGCACCACGTTGCTGTCGGCAAACATCGTGAACGGCACGACGGCGGTCGTGAACCTGTCGAGCGAGGCGAGCCACGGGCCCGCGAACGAGGCGGCCATCAGCGCGCAACAGTTGCTCTACACGATCATCGCCGCCGCGCCAAAGATCGACGCCCTCCAGCTACAGATCGCCGGCGTACCGGTCACCTCCTTGTGGGGCACCCCACTGGGCGAAACTGCAAGCTCAGGCGCGCCCGCATCCGCATCCGCAACCGCGCCGGGGACCGTGACAGCGCTGCCCGCGTGGCAGGTGTGGGGTCACGTCTGGATCACCCAGCCCACCGAGAATGCAACAGTGGCGTCGTCGGTGGTGATTGCCGGTGAGGCGAGCGTGTTCGAGGGGACCGTCACGTGGCAGCTGCGCAGCAACGGCGGTGTCCTTAAGACCGGAAGCGTCAACGCCGATGTCGGTGCCCCCGACCGTGGCCTGTGGAGCTTCACGCTCGACGGCCTCGCGCCAGGGCAATACGCGATCCGGGCGTACGAGACATCGGCGAAAGACGGCTCGGTCACCTTCCTCGACGACAAGACCTTCACCGTCAGCTGACGTCGCCGTCTTCTCAGGCGGCCACCCCCCGGCGTCCCGCCCTGGTCACGCTAGGCGAACCCTCACTTCCACAGGTGCGCCCACCTGCTGAAGTGACCGGTAGCCCCCCTCACAGATCAACCTGCAGCGGCCAGACGGGTGCGCTTAGCCCCAGCGGCCGGAGTTTGCCATCACAATGGCGGCGGCGACGGTGCCTGCGGTCGAGGTGCGCAACACGGTCGGGCCAAGGCGGCGGACGACGGCACCCGCTGCCTCGAACGCGGCTATCTCGTCGTCGGCGATGCCACCTTCAGGGCCCACGACCAGCACGACCTCGCCGTCGGTGGGAAGCGTGAGCGCCCGCAGCGGCTGATGTGACACCTCGTGCAGGACGACGGCAAGCCCGCCGGCCTGCACGACAGACTTGAGCCGAGCAACGACCGCGGATGTCGCCTCGAGCAATGGGACGTCGACCAGCCAGGGTCGTCGCGCCTGCTTCGCGGCCTCACGCGCAGTTGTGCGCCATCGCGTGACGGCCTTCTGTGCCCGCGGCGAGTCCCAGCGAACGATCGAGCGGGACGCCTGCCACGGCACGATGACATCGACGCCGACCTCGGTCATCGTCTCGACGGCCCGCTCGTCGCGGTCGCCCTTTGCCAAGGCCTGCACGACAGTGATGCGAGGCACCGGCCGCGGCACCGCGACTCGCTCGATCACCCGGGCGTGCAAGACCTGGCCTACAACGGCGGTCACTTCCGCGACGCACAGCAACCCCGCGCCGTCCGATAGATCGAGTCGTCCGCCCGCGACCAGCCGGCGCACTGTCGCGGCGTGTCTGCCTTCGGCGCCGCCGAGTTCAACGACGTCGCCGACTTCTGCAGACGCGAGCCGGTCGACGTCCGCGAAGAAGAGCGGTGCGGTCAAGTTGGCTCAGCGGCCGTTGAACGCGTCGCGAATGCGGCCGAAAAGACCGGGCGCAGCGGCTTTGAAGGCGCCATCAGGTGACTCCTCGCCGCGCAGGCTCGCCAGCTTGCGCACCAACTCTTCCTGCTCCGCATCGAGTTTGGTCGGCGTCGTGACCTCGAGGTGAACATGCAGGTCACCGCGGCTATTCGAGCGCAGCCGGGGCACGCCGCGGCCGCGCAACGGGATCACGGTGCCGGACTGCGTGCCGGGCTTCACGTCGATGTCGACCGGGCCGTCGAGGGTCTCGACCTTGAGCGAAGTGCCCAAAGCGGCCGCCGTCATGGGCACTGGCACCGCCGCATGCAGATCGATGCCGTGGCGCTCGAACGTCGGGTGCTTGCGCTCTTCGATCTCAACGTAGAGATCACCGGGTGGGCCGCCGCCCGGACCAACCTCGCCCTCGCCGGTCAGCCGCAGCCGCATGCCGTGCTCGACACCGGCCGGGATCCCGACCTCGACGGTGCGCCGCGCCCGCACCCGGCCGTCACCCGAACACTCCGGACATGGGTGCCTGATGACGGTGCCGACGCCGGCGCACTGCGGGCACGGCCGCGACGTCATGACCTGACCGAGGAACGACCGCGTCACCTGGCTAACCTCGCCGCGACCCTTGCACACCTGGCACGTTTCGGGATGCGTGCCCGACGCGGTGCCTGCTCCGTCGCAGGTCGCGCACACGATCGCCGTCTCGATGTTGAGTTCGCGAGTGGCGCCGAACACTGCTTCGACAAGATCGATCTCGACGTGGATCAGCGCGTCGTTGCCTTTGCGGGTACGGGTTCGCGGACCGCGGGCCGCACCGCCGCCGAAGAACGCGTCCATGATGTCGCCGAGGCCGCCGAAGCCTGCGCTGAAAGGGTTATTGCCGGACGCCGACAGCGGGTCGCCGCCCATGTCGTAGAGCTGCCTCTTGCTGGGGTCGGACAAAACCTCGTACGCCGAGGTGATCTCCTTGAAGCGCTCCTGGGTCTCCGCATCGGGATTGACGTCAGGGTGCAGCTGTCTGGCCAGCCGCCGGTACGCGCGCTTGATCTCCTCGGGCGGTGCGTCCTTACGCACCCCGAGGGTCGCGTAATGGTCGCGCGCCACCAGGTGACTCCCCGCTGCTCGGCTAGAACTGCTGCTTCGTTAGTACTTCGGTATTTCAGGACTCGGCGAGAATTCGTCCGACGTAACGTGCGACCGCGCCGACAGCCGCCATCGTGCCCGGATAGTCCATCCGCATCGGACCAAGCACACCGAGACTGGCGAGTGCCCGGCTGCCCGAGCCGTACGTCGCGCTCACCATCGAGGTCGACCGCAGGCCCTCGTACGGGTTCTCGTCACCGATTCGTACCGTCACCTCGGTCGGCCTACTTGCCTCACCCAACAGCCGGATGAGAACGACCTGCTCCTCGAGTGCTTCCAGCACCGGATGCACCGAGTCGGGGAAGTCGAGCGCCAAGCGCGTGAGGTTCGACGCGCCGCCAACGACGACGCGCTCTTCTCTCCGCTCGACCAATGACGCAAGAAGCACCGCGACGACGGCGGACGCGTTGCCCCGGGTAGCCGGCGGCTCGGCTTCTGCCAGATCGGCCAAGTCGTTGGGGACGTCGTGAATCGGTCGGCCGGCGATGCGCTGGTTCAGGCGGGCACGCAGATCGCTGACAGTCCGCTCGTCGATCAAGCCGGGGAGGTCGACCTGCCGCTGCTCGACCCGACCCGTGTCAGTGATCAGGACGAGCATCAGCCGGGTGTCGCTCAGCTTGATCAGCTCGAGGTGCCGCACAGACGATCGGTCAAGAATCGGGTACTGGACGACGGCAACGTGCCTCGTCAGTTGGGCCAGCAATCGGACGGTCCTCGACACCACGTCGTCGAGGTCGAGGGCACCGTCGAGGAACTGTTCGATCGCCCGGCGCTCGGCGCTGCTCAGTGGCTTGACGGTCGACAGCCGGTCGACGAAGAGCCGGTAGCCCTTGTCGGTCGGCACCCGGCCGGCGCTGGTGTGGGGCTGGGCGATGTAGCCCTCTTCTTCGAGCGCGGCCATGTCGTTGCGCACAGTCGCGGGCGAGACTCCGAGATGGTGCCGCTCGACCAGGGCCTTGGAGCCGACCGGCTCGTTGGTCGACACAAAGTCCTGGACGATGGCGCGCAGCACGTCGAGCTTGCGATCGTCGAGCATGCGTTCCACCTCCATCGACCGCCTGAGGGCCGCCTGGCACTCCTTCGGCCCGAGTGCCAGTGTACGGCGCGCGACACTCAGGCATAGAAATGACGTGCCTGTGCGTCTAAGTGCGTAAAGGGGGTGCGGTGGACGACGAGCTCGCCGACTTCGTGCGAGCCCGCTACCCACAGCTGCTCCGCCGGGGGTATCTGCTGACGGGCAGCCAGCTGGCAGCCGAGGACCTGGTGCAGGAGGCGTTGGCGCGTTGTTGCGCAGCGTGGCGGCGACACCCGGTCACCGAACCGGACGCTTACGTGCAGCGGGTGATGGTCAACGTCTTGATCAGTCGCTCGCGATTACGACGCTTCCGTGAAGAGATGACCGCGACCGTCCCTGAAGCCGGAGCTTCAGACCTCACAAGCCAACACGCAGATCGGGACGCCGTGTGGCGGGCGCTGCAGGAAACCGCGCCACGGCAGCGAGCCGTGCTGGTGTTGCGGTTCTACGAAGGCATGACCGAGAGCGAAATCGCTGCCTGTCTCGATATCACGGTCGGCACGGTGCGCAGTCAGACCGCGAAAGGACTCGCGCGCCTGCGGTCACTCGTTCCGACGACGGTCAGGACGGAGGACCAGCGATGACCGACGACATGGAGGAGCGATTGCGCGCGGCTCTTCGTGATCACGCTGGCGTCCCGGTTGCGGCTGGTGACCCGGTGGTTGCCGTGCAGGATCGGATGCGCCGGCGCAGTCGCCGCCGTGGGATCGCGGTCGGGTCGACCGCTGCATTGTGTGTGGCGGGAATCGCAATCGCGGCGACCGCACTCGCCGGCAACGACACGTCGTCAAGGCCGATCGGCCCTGCCGTCAGCTCAATTAGCCCATCTGTGCAGTCATCACCATCGCTGGCACCGTCGCCCGGTGGTCCTGTCACCTCGGCCGAAGCAACCGCCCCGGTTGTTTCACTGCCCGCCACACCGGCCACACCCGTGGCCACGACGACATTGCCACCCAACGTCTCGTCGCTCACGCTGCCAGGCGGCTACCGGTTCGGGGCGTTGACCACAGGCTCCGGTCCGCTTCTTGTCACGGCCACTATTCCGCTGCCATCGAACGACATAACCCCCATGTGCGCGGTGGCCTCAATCGGCGGCGATCCACCCGCAGTCGATGGCATCGCCACGAGCAATTGCGATGATCCCGTGACGGCAGGAAAGCAGGTGACCATGGTGGTCACCGAAAAGACCGACACCAAGAGCGCCAGCGGTCTTAGCGGGACGATCGCGATCTCTCACCGCAACACCAAGACGCAAGGCTTCACCGTCGGGCCCGTCATCATGAAATACACGCCCGTGTCAGACACAGCACCGGTGACTGCGTATGGCGGCGGCTCGCTCTGGATCTACGACGTCGACACGAACAACGGACCCGAGGCGATCCAAATCTCCGCAACCACGGGCCAAGTTCAGGACGTCGTCCGGACCCCTCAGCTGTACCGACCGATCATGGCCGCTAACGGCGACGGGCTCTGGTTTGGCAACTCGATCGAGGGCGGCGATCCGACGGCAGGCGGCGTATTTCACGTGGCGCCTGGATCTCATGCCGTAAGCACCGTGGTCGCGAGTTCGAGCAACGCAGTCGACTGGCTCGTCGCAGATAGCGGCCACGTCTGGGCAGGCATTCGTCCGGCAACGGCGACCGGAATCCTCAGTCTTTGGCGCTTCGACGGTCCGAAGGGCACTGTCGCATTCCATACGCCCGAGCCCACACTTCAGGCAGGTCCCAACTTCGTCGTCGGCAACGAGCAGGACGGCCTGTGGCTGACCACGTCAGATCCGCCGCTGGGCGCCTATCCGACGGCAACAGAAAGCCAACACCTCGACGTCATCAAGCTCGATGCCGACACAGGCAAGCCCACTGTGGAGGCCCAACTACCGCCACTCGACACGATCGACGCCGGATCGCAGGCCGGGCAAGGCCAAGCGGCCGTCTTCGCCAACGACTACTTCCTGCTGCAGCCACCGTCCGTCGGCGGCTACACCGGCTTCACTCAGCTCCTTCGGGTGACGCCGTTGCCTTAGTTTCCGGCGTGCCAGGTCCCTCCGCCTCGTGCCTGGCTCGGTCTCGCGCGGCGAACCAAGCGAGGCTCGCCGGTAACAGAAACGGCACGATCAGCAACGACAGCCAATCGCGAAACGTGTTGCCCTCGAAGCCTGTCCAGGCCCAGTGCAGCCGGTAGCCGCCGATCACCACAACGACGAAGCCGACCAGCAGGGCGCCGAGGACGAGCCGCCACTCGCGGGCCATGGTGGCGTGCGTCTCGAACCACAACGGCAAAAACGCAACTACGACCGGCAGCGCAAGAAGTTCGAGCCAGTCCCAGAAGGTGTTGCCTGGAAAGCCGGTCCACGTCCACCCGAGGTTGTAGCCGCCGATGATCAGGACGACAAACGCCGCGACGACGCCGCCCAAGACCCACCGCCAACCGATCATCCAGCGCTCGCGCGTGCGGTACCAAAGCGGCAACGTGGCGAGCACGACCGGCAGCAGCACCACGTGCATCAGGTCCCACAGCTGGTCGTCCTTGTTGAAGCCCGTCCAGCGCCACTTGAAGGCGTAACCCGCGGCGACGATCAGGACGAAACCAACTGCCAGAGCCGGCAGCGTGAACCGCGGCATCGGGGGGCTCGACTGTCCGGTCCCCGATCGCTCTGCAACGCCAGCTTGGTCGCTCGTTACGCCGCCCAT
>Ga0208717_1000423_pt1 | contig 14584 bp, 10 predicted proteins | sample NGESurF53shallow_FD_184489 | JGI IMG/M metagenome (GOLD analysis project Ga0208717, IMG submission 184489) | Arctic peat soil microbial communities from Barrow, Alaska - NGEE Surface sample F53-3 shallow (SPAdes) | ecosystem: Environmental > Terrestrial > Soil > Wetlands > Peat ... | reverse complement strand
GTCGGAAACCCCGATGCTTTTGCAAACTCCAAATAATTCAACGCGCGGCTTCTTTTAAAATCGAAGTCTGCGCGACAGCGGGGTTTCATGCTTTGGCCCAAAGGCCACGCTATGAAAACCCCGATGGAACATGATCGATTAGAAGCTACTCTATGTTCGTCATTGCGAGGAACGAAGCAATCTCATTATTTTGGAAAAAGATTGCCACGAAAACATTGATGATCCATTTAAACAACAAACATTAATTACCGTTTTCTCGCAATGACGTCCCGGCAGGAGCAATGACCTCCGGGCGGGAACGAAGCAATCTCATTTAGTGAATTAGAAGCTACTCTATGTCCGTCATTGCGAGGTACGAAGCAATCTCATTATTTTGGATGCCGATTGCTACCTCTAATAATTGTTAAAAATTTTATAATGAATTATTTTTATTTTGCTATTACGAAAGTATTCGTACATTTGACTACGAAATTATTCGTAGTTCAAGAAATCAATTAATATAATGAGCAATAAAGAAATCATAAAACCAACACAAAGTGAAATGGAAATCCTGCAGGTATTGTGGGAAGAGGGCGATTCCACTGTAAGAGAAGTGCATGAGATATTATCTGCCAAAAAAGAAGCAGGCTATACCACTACTTTAAAGCTGATGCAGATCATGTACGAAAAAGGTTTATTAAACAGAAATGATGAGGCAAAATCACACATCTATTCTGCAATGGTAAAAAAAGAATCTATGCAGAAACAGGCGGTGAGTAAAATGATCAATGGCATGTTTATGGGATCGCCGGCCAAACTGATCATGCATGCACTTGGTAATCACAGGGCTTCCAAAGAAGAACTGGCAGAAATAAAAAAATACCTGAATGAAATAGAAAAAGAAAGAAATACAAAAGAGAAAATCAATTCAAAAAAGTAAAACCATTTTCATTTTAATCAGGAACTTTTGGAAAGTTCAAAATCCCTGATTTTTTACACTTTTGAAATGAACTTTCCAAAAGTTTAATGAAATAACCCGGTGAATTATAAAATTGCCCAATTAAATTTTTCAAGCGATGAATCCATCCATCTTTTTCTCCTCTCCCACTGCACAGGCGCTTGGCTACACCCTGGTGTATAGTTTGTGGCAGTCATTTGTTGTTTTTATTTGCCTGCGGCTGATATTAAAAAGTATTCCGCATGCTTCGTCCCGCTTTAAATACATCATTTCCTATTTAGCTCACCTTGGCATTGCTGCATGGTTTGTCATTACTTTTATTCAGCAGTTATCAATACGGCAAAGTGAATATATATCTATGCAAATAATACCGCATGGTATTTTTCAACAATCCGTATCAGATCATTCTGCAACCATCACCGGTGGTCTGTCTCTTTCATTTTTAAATAATTATTTTCCCTGGCTGGCGGCTGTTTATGTAATTGGAATTATATGGTTTAGTGTAAGGTTAATGCTAAATTATTTTCAAACAATACGGTTCAGGATCAATGGCCTTAGTGATCTGGAAAGCGAATGGCTGGATCATATAGAGGACATGGCGGCTAAAATGGGAATTCACCAACCGGTGTACACATATATTTCCAAATATGTAACCACGCCTATGATGGCCGGCTTTTTCAGGCCAGTGATCCTGTTACCATTGGCTGCTGTTACTAATTTATCTCCTCAGCAAATTGAAGCGATCATTCTTCATGAGTTGGCGCACATCCGTCGCAATGATTATTTGTTTAACCTGGTACAATCTGTAATAGATACCCTGTTATTCTTTAATCCTTTTGCATGGTGGATATCAAAAAATATTCGCAACGAGCGCGAAAAATGTTGCGATGAAATGGTGCTTCAGTTATCCGACCCATTTCATTATGCACGGGCGTTGCTCGCTTTAGAAGAATTTGGCCAGAACAACTTCACGCTGGTGATGACTGCTGTTAACAAACGTTCTCAATTATTACATCGTATAAAAAACATTATGGAAATGAAAAACAAGCATATCAATATTAGCCAGAAATTAATCGCTTTGGCTATAGTAATATCCGCCACAATCTCTGTTGCATGGCTTACTCCCAATGAAAAAAAAGCTACTGCTATTAATGCGGAATTACAAAAGCCGAATAAAACTTTGTTTGCTGTACGGGCCACCAATGTACTGCCCCAATTAGCAGGCAATACTTCTGTATCAAAATTAATTTCTGATTCAGGCCATCCTAAAATAATTCCGCCATTACCGCCTCTGCCCCCTATTCCGCCGGTTCCTGCGGTGCCGCCTTTAGCGCCCTTAGCTCCAATACCACCTACCCCGCCGGTACCACCCATTCCCCCGGTTGCTCCATTGCCACCACTTAGTTCGTTGAAGGAATTGAAAGACAGTTTTCCATCTTTAGGAGATTATTTCAACAGCGATGATTGGAAAAAACAACAGGATGAAATAAATAAAGCTAATGAAAAATTACAGCAATATTTCAAGGGGCCGGAATGGAAAAAACAAATGAAGGACTTAAGCAAAAGTACCGCATCCATTCAAAAATATTTTCAGAGCAACGCCTGGAAAGAACAGCAGAAGGCAATACAGAACAGCACTGCTTCCATTCAAAAATATTTTAATAGTCCTGAATGGAAAAAACAGCAGGATGAAATAAGCAGAAGTACTGAAAAAGTGCAACAATATTTTAACAGTCCTGAATGGAAAAAACAACAGGATGAAATAAAGAAGAGTACTGAGAAAATGCAGCAATATTTCAATAGCGATGAATGGAAAAAACAACAGGATGAAATAAAGAAGAGTACTGAGAAAATGCAGCAATATTTCAATAGCGATGAATGGAAAAAACAACAGGATGAAATAAAGAAGAGTGCTGATTCTGTAAAGGCTTATTTTAAAAGTGATGAATGGAAAAAACAACAGGCAGCTTTGCAGGAAGTTATGGCACAAACCAAAAAATATTTCCAAAGCGATGAATGGAAAAAACAGCAGGACGAGTTAAAAAAAATGTTCGAAGAAAACAAGAAATAATTGAAAGAAGTTCGTAGGTCATAGGTCGTAGGTCGCAGATAGTTTTGTGTAATTTTGAAAGTTAAACGTTCATTCCTATCGTCAATGCAAAGAATCTAATTAATTTCTATATTTTAGAATCTGTTTAAAAATGGAATTTTGTTCCCCAATATTGCGGTTGGTGGTGACACCAACCGCGGCGCCGTGACCGGTGTCACCACCGGCCACTTTTGCAATCGAACGAAATATTGAAAACTATTTTTAAACAGCTTCTTAGAATAAAACTCATGGCGACGCTGCAATCTGTTTATTAGGCTGAGAAGATGAAAGTTGTTTTTCTTTTTAAATATCATGGATATTGTTTTTACATGACGCTCCTACGGAGCTATGATTTAATATTATTGATTTTATCATTTGCTACTAACATGGCGCTCATACTGAGCTTGAATTTAATTTATTTTTTTGGTACTACTACTGATATGGCGCTCATACTGAGCTGTAATTTAATTTTATTGATTTTATCATTTGCCACTAACATGTCGTTCATACTGAGGTTTAGAAGAAGTTATTCATAGCAGACAAACAAATATTGAGGATTCCTATTCCATAATTCGTAGCCCTGAAAGGGCGTAATATATTAGAATATGGCAACGCCGTATTAAACAAATATTGAGGATTCCTATTCCATAATTCGTAGCCCTGAAAGGGCGTAATATATTAGAATATGGCAACGCCGTATTAAACAAATATTGAGGATTTCTATTCCATAATTCGTAGCCCTGAAAGGGCGTAATATATTAGAATATGGCAACGTCATATTAAACAAATATTGAGGATTCCTATTTCATAGTTAGCAGCCCTGTCCTTCCGAAAAAAATATAGAATTTTTCAATTACAATTTTTATTTCTTCACATCCTGTTTACAATATTCACAATCTTTTACTTTTCGCTTTAAGTATATTTGGCAAAACCTGAATATTGAGGTTTGAAAATTGAATATTAAAATCCGTAAAGAAATAAAGTGTAGAAAATTTCTTTCTTTTGCGCAAAATTGAAAACAATAAATGGCTGACAAAAACATATTTGATTATAACGAAGAATCTATAAAAAGTCTTGACTGGAAAGATCATATCCGCCTGCGTCCGGGGATGTACATTGGGAAATTGGGAGATGGAAGAAGTCCTGATGACGGTATTTATGTTTTATTAAAGGAGGTAATAGATAATTGTATTGATGAATATACGATGGGCTTTGGAAAACATGTGGATGTTTCAATTAAAGATAAAGCTGTTACGGTTCGCGATTATGGAAGGGGAATTCCACTGGGAAAAGTAGTGGATGTGGTGAGTAAAATAAATACCGGCGCCAAATATGATAGCCGCGTGTTTCAAAAAAGTGTGGGCCTGAATGGCGTAGGAACCAAGGCTGTCAATGCTTTGAGCGAATATTTTAAAGTAGTTTCCATACGCGAGGGTAAACAAAAAGTAGTTGAATTTGAAAGAGGCATATTAATAAAAGATGCAAAAGAAGTAAAAACAACGGAAGAAAATGGAACTGAGGTAAGTTTTATTCCTGATGAAAAAATATTTAAAAATTATCTCTACATCCAGGAATTTCTCGACAATCAATTCTGGAATTATTGTTTCCTCAATGCAGGATTGGTAATTAATTATAACAATAAAAGATACGTTAGCAAAAACGGATTGCTCGATCTGCTACAACGCAAAACCAATGAGGATGAACTTTGTTATCCGATCATCCATTTAAAAGATGAAGATATTGAAGTAGCTCTTACGCATAATAATCAATACGGAGAAGAATATTACAGTTTTGTAAATGGGCAGTTCACCACGCAGGGAGGCACTCATCTGTCGGGTTTCAGAGAAGGGTATGTAAAAACGATTCGTGATTTTTACAAAAAAGATTATGATGCCGGGGATATCCGGGGAAGCATTTGCGCGGCGATTAGCATAAGAGTTCAGGAACCGGTTTTTGAAAGTCAGACAAAAACTAAATTGGGTTCGCATCTTATGTTTGAAAAAGGGCCTGCAGTAAAAAGTTTTATTTCTGATTTTTTGGGGAAAGAATTGAATAATTTTTTGCATAAAAATCCAACAACTGCTGAGGCAATTAAAAGGAGAATTGAGCAAAGTGAGCGGGAAAGAAAAGATATGGCGGGCATAAAAAAACTCGCGAATGAAAGAGCAAAAAAAGCCAACCTTCATAATAAAAAATTACGCGATTGCCGGTATCATTTTAATGATGCGGCGGAAGGAAAAAGTAAAGATGAGATCAATGCAAAACGATTAGAGTCAACACTTTTTATTACTGAAGGTGACAGCGCCAGTGGGTCCATCACTAAATCGCGTAACGTAGAAACACAGGCCGTTTTCAGCCTTCGTGGAAAACCATTGAACAGTTTTGGACTGACAAAAAAGATCGTATATGAGAACGAAGAATTCAATCTTTTGCAACATGCATTGAATATCGAGGCAGGCTATGAAGATCTTCGTTATAATAATATTGTGATAGCAACAGACGCCGATGTAGATGGAATGCATATCCGCCTTTTATTAATGACATTCTTTCTGCAGTTTTTTCCTGACCTTGTAAAGAACGGGCACGTGTATATTTTGGAAACGCCTTTGTTTCGCGTGCGTACGATGCCGGGCAAAAACAAAGAAAAACAGGAAACGATTTATTGTTATGATGAGAATGAAAAACAAAAAGCGATAGCGAAATTAGGCAGCAAGCCTGAGATTACAAGGTTCAAAGGATTGGGTGAAATTTCGCCGGAAGAATTTGGGAAATTTATTGGTGATGACATAAGATTGCAGCCTGTAATGCTTTTGCCCGAAATGCATATACAACAATTGTTAGAATATTATATGGGGAAAAATACACCATCGCGCCAGGATTTTATTATTGATAATTTGAAAGTGGAAGTGGATTTGGTGGAGGGGTAATTAAGAATTATGAATTATGAATTATGAATTGAGAATTAAGAATTATGAATTATGAATTAAGAATTGGGCAGTCTTAGAATTAATGTGCATTTTGCTTGTTCATCAGAATAATTAAATAATTAAAAATTTCAATTATGAAAGAGAACAACATTATTCTAGAGAAGTCTTACAATTTTGCATTGCGTACAATTAAATTGTATATGCATTTGAGAAAGCAAAAAGTGGAAAGGGAATTATTAATTCAATTACTTAAGAGTGGAACTTCTATTGGTGCAAACATTGAAGAAGCGATTGGAGCGCAATCAAAAAGTGATTTTATACATAAAGTTGCAATTGCCTACAAAGAATCAAGAGAAACCTCATATTGGCTTCGATTATTTAAAGATGCAGAAATTATGGAACTTAAACTTGCTGAATCTTTCATTTCAGAATCGGAAGAGCTAAAAAAAATACTTTCATCAATTCTAAAAACAAGCAAAGGCCTTTACAGGAATTGAAAATTAGGATTTGTGAATTAAAACGTAAATTTCTGAGCCCCAATTCATAATTCATAATTCATAATTCATAATTCATAATTCTTTTAGTTTTAAATTTGTAAAAACATTTTTATGGAAGCGATTAAATTATTTGGAACTTCTCATGACGGAAAACTTACAGTTTCTGTTCCGAAAGAGTATGATGAAAAAGAACTTGAATTAATGATTATTTCTTCTAAAGAGAAAAAGAAGGATACTCACGAAATAAAAACAAAGAATAATAAAAGAACTGAGAAGTTTATGAGTCTTGTCGGTTCAGCCAAACATCCCGATTTTCCGATGACAAAGTATGACGTCTATGACCAGTAATATTTTTATTGATAGTTCAGTTTTAATTGAAACGTATAAGGGGAATAAAGTAAAATTTTATAAATCTTTATTCTCAGATATCGACAATCAATTTTTTATAAATGATATTGTTTTAAGCGAATATCTTTATTTTATTCTGGGTTTCAATAGTGGGGTATCACCACGAACATTGCAACAAAAAAAAGAAATAGCCAGTACTATTAACAGCGAGACAGAACAAATAAATATTTTAGAAGAGTTTCAATTTCTTTCCGGTAATCAAAGTTTTTTATTGGAAATACCAAGGCTGATGTCTGATTATAACCTTCTCCCGAATGATGCTATTATCCTCGCTACGTGCAAACTTCATGGAACCAAATTAGCATCGCATGATTCGGATTTTATTATTCCATGTAAATCAGAAAATATAGAATTATTGAGGAGTTCTAATTCATAATTTTTAATTCATAATTACAAAATGCATATAGTTTTTCAGCAGGCAGATATAAATATACTTTCCAAAAGCTTTGATTTAGATGAATCGCTTCGCAGTGAAATCATTCAGATTAAAGATGATTTTGCCGTAGGGCCTTTAAAAAATATTTATTCCGATGAAGGAATCGAAGAACGAAAACAATGGTGGCGAAATGTATTGGCTGGTGGTGATTACGATGGCCATGTAGATACCAATGAAGTGAATGATCCAAAGGCTGTAGAAGAAATAACAGAGAAATTAAAATCCAATGAAGAAGAAACAGTTTGGATTTGGGTGGCTCCTAATAAGCATGATGTAAGTGGTTATTACTGGCTCATGACCCAGTTAAAAGATTTTGCCGGAAGAATTTATGTTCTTTCATTAAACAATCTTCCATTTATAAATGAGAAAGGAAATATTTTTTACCCGGAGAATTTATATGAGATTCCACCAAGAGAATTTTTGAAAGCAAAAAAATTAGCACGTACTCTTACCCCATCAGAATTTGAAATTGATCCGGATGAATGGGCAAAAATTTGCAATGAAAATAAAATGGTGCGCATTCTTGAAGGAGCCAAAAAATTATCGCAGCATGATGGAGATTATTTTGATAAATATCTTTTGGAATTCATTACGCCCGACTGGCAAAAAGCCAATAAAGTAATTCACCAGGTTTTAAATAAATCCAAACAAGCTACCGGTGATGCCTGCCTGCTTTGGAGGATAAAAGAATTAATTGCTAATAATAAAATAGACGCACAGGGAGAAGTAAAGAATATGAAAGATTTTGAGGTGAAGAAGAAAGGAAATGAGGAAAATTAAAAAAAATGTAGTCACGAATTACATAGCTTAACACGAATAATATTAATAAAATAATTTCTGATAGCTCCGTAGGAGCGCCATGTTAGTAGCAGCAAAAAACTGATAAGATTATTTCAGCAAGCTCCGTAGGAGCGACATGCTAGAATGAAAAAAGCGAGATAATAATTTAATTCCAATGGAAAATTAGAATATCCGGTGAAATTCATTAAATTTCAAAATGAAATAAATGTTTAGTTATGGCAAATACCTATCAGCAATTATATATTCAAATTGTTTTTGCAGTGAAAGGCCGTTATAATTTTATTAAAGAGCCCTTTCGCGAAGAATTACAAAAATATATAGCAGGAATTGTAAATGCTAAAAAACAAAAATTATATTCAATTTATTGCATGCCGGATCATACCCATTTGCTGGTAAGCATGAATCCTGATATATCAGTTTCCAAGTTAACCGGTGAAATAAAATCAAAATTCATCAAGGTTTCTTAAAGAAAAAGGATTTTTAAATAAATTTGATTGGCAGGATGGATTTGGCGCATTTTCATATTCTAAATCACAGGCACCGAAAGTGGTAAATTATATTTTAAATCAACCAGAGCATCATAAGAAACAAACATTTAGAGAAGAATACATTCAGTTCCTGGATATTTTTGAAATCGAATATGATAATAGGTTTTTGTTTGAATTTTATGATTGAAGATAGGTTAAACCAATATGAAGCAAATGCATTCTTTTATTTACCATGCCGCTCCTACGGAGCTCGCTGAAATTGTTTTATAAAAATATCTTTCTGATGCTACTAATATGCCGCTCCTACGGAGCTCGATGAAATTGTTTTATAGGAATATATTTCTGCTGCTACTAACATACCGCTCCTATGGAGCTATAAAAACTATAATTATTCTACGCTATTGACATGACGCTGCTCTGTGGCTAAAAAATTTGTATCTCTATGCTATGCTGCTACTAACACAGTGCTCCTATAGCTAAAAAAATTGGAATAATTCAATATTATTAGTATGAAGGTTTGATGGATATTAGTAAAGCAAAGTAATCTTCCTTTCTAACCCACTTATTTTTTCACAAAAACTTTAGTTTTAATATTAGACAAAGAACTTAAGAAGTACTTGTATCTAATTAATGTTATACTTAACAATATTCAAAAGAATTAGCTATCGTAAAAGCATAGAAATTTTATACTTTTGCCCGCGAAATAAGAGAGCTAAACCGAATGGCGAAAAAAAATAAAGAAGAATACAAACATAATGACTCCGGCATTTCCGGTCAATATAAAACATGGTTCCTGGACTATGCGAGCTATGTAATCCTGGAACGTGCAGTTCCCGCAATTGAAGATGGCCTGAAACCTGTGCAGCGACGCATTCTTCATGCAATGAAAGAAATGGATGACGGACGCTTTAATAAAGTGGCCAACATTATTGGCCAAAGCATGCAATACCATCCGCATGGCGACGCGAGCATCGGGGATGCTTTGGTAAATCTTGGGCAAAAAGACCTGTTAATAGAAACACAGGGCAACTGGGGTGATGTGAGAACAGGCGATGAAGCTGCTGCTCCGAGGTATATTGAAGCGCGTCCAAGCAAGTTTGCACTCGAAGTGGCTTTCAATAATAAAACTACCAATTGGCAACTGAGTTACGATGGAAGAAAAAATGAACCGGTAACACTTCCCATGAAGTTCCCGCTTTTGCTGGCGCAAGGCGCAGATGGCATCGCGGTGGGCCTTGCCACAAAAATTCTTCCTCATAATTTTTGTGAACTGATTGAGGCTATTATAAAATATTACAAAGGAAAAAAGTTTGAGATCTTTCCTGATTTTATGACGGGAGGGATGATTGATGTAACCGGTTATAATGATGGCATACGAGGTGGCAAAGTCCGGGTGCGGGCAAGGATTGAAGAATTGGATAAAAAAACTTTGATCATTAAGGATGTCCCTTATGGAACCACCACCCAGCAGTTGATTGACAGCATTATTAAAGCCAACGAAGGTGGAAAAATAAAAATTAAAAAAGTAACAGACAACACAGCAGCAGAAGTTGAAATTGCCATTGACCTCGCCCCGGGAATCTCTCCGGATATTACTATTGATGCTTTATACGCTTTTACAGATTGTGAAATTTCCATTTCACCTAATGCCTGCGTTATTGAAGGGCCAAGACCTACATTTCCCGGCGTGGCAGAATTATTAAAATTTGCTGCCAATCATACCCGCAGTTTATTAAAACAGGAATTAGAAATAAAACTTCGTGAATTGCAGGAAAAATGGCATTATACTTCCCTGGAAAAAATATTCTTCGAAGAGAAAATTTACAAGGAGCTGGAGAAAAAACATGAAACCTGGGATAAGGTAATTATCGCCATTGATAAGGCATTTATTCCTTTCAAAAAAATATTGAAAAGAGAAATCACGAGGGAAGATATTCTAAAGCTAACGGAGAAGCCTGTACGTAGAATTTATAAATTAGATATTGACGATCTGAATGAGCAAATAAAATCTCTTGAAAAAGACATCGCGCAGGTGAAACATCACCTTGAATTTCTTACCGATTATGCTATTTCCTATTACGAAGAATTATTAAAAAAATTCGGCAAAGGACGTGAGCGCAAAACCGAGATCAAACTTTTTGACACCATACAGGCGAAGTCTGTAGCCATTGCCAACACAAAGATTTATGTAAACCGCGCAGAAGGTTTTGTAGGAACAAGTCTTAAAAAAGATGAATTTATTGATGATTGCAGCGACCTTGATGACATCATTGTATTTACCAAATCGGGTATCATGAAAGTAGTGAAAGTAGCCGATAAAGTTTTTATTGGAAAAGACATTATTCATGTGGCCGTATTTAATAAGAATAATGATCGTACTACTTATAACATGATTTATGCGGAAAGTAAAAAAGGGATCAGTTATGCCAAGAGATTTAATGTAACAGGAGTAACGCGGGATAAAGAATATGACCTTACCAAAGGTGATGAAAAAAGTAAAGTACATTATTTCAGCGTGAACCCCAATGGCGAAGCAGAAGTGGTACATATCATCCTAACACCGGGTTGTAAAGCGCATAACAAAGAATTTGATTTTTATTTTGAAACGCTGGAAATCCGAAGCCGGGGCAGCATAGGCAACCAGGTAACCAAATATCCTGTAAAATCTATTCGCCTCCTGGAAAAAGGAAAGTCCACACTCGATCAAAGAAAACTTTGGTTTGATGAAACTTTCGGCAGATTGAATACAGAGGAAAAGGGAAAACTGTTGGGTAATTTTGATGGTGACGATAAAATACTGGTTATTTATAAAGACGGGAATTATGAAATTACCGGCCAGGAAATTACACAACGATTTGAAGTGGACAATATCGAATTGATAGAAAAATTCGATCCCGAAAAAATCATTACTGCAGTTTATCTTGATAATGAAAAGCTGCAATACAATGTGAAACGTTTCAAAATTGAAACCAACACTTTAAATTCCAAATTCTTTTTCATTAAAGAAGGAAACGGGAACAGGCTATTGAAAGTAACTACTGCCAATGAACCCATACTCGCAATGCAGAGCGGACGTGGAACACAGATACGTAAAGGAAAAATAAAATTGCATAAAGTAGTTGATGTAATGGGATGGCGTGCCATCGGAAACAAACTAACGGATTATTCAAAAAGCGATCAAATGGAATGGGTAGAATCACCTAAGCAGAATAATGTACAAGGAGAATTGTTTGAATAGCACGATGTTTTTTGCGTCCGTATCAACAACAAAATTTGTGTCTCCCTGGATTATTTCTTTAGTCATGATTTACCGAAAAATTATTATGATCAGTAAACAGAGAAATATTTATGATTTTAATTTAAAAAAAAACAAAGGAACTGTGGGCACCAACAGAAGCAGGGACCAACTCATTTAAACAACGTGTAAATTTTTATTTAAAATAGCTCTTATATTTTCTAAATGCTCATCTGTAAGGCCAATAAGAGGACTGGTTAGTATCAGATTTCTCTTTAAAAAATCCGGAAGAGAATTTAAGGATTTATCGTCGTCAATAATAACAAAGGTTTCATTTATATTGTTGGCATCAAACCAATTTGAAATTTCATCTTTCCGGCTAAGATTAGCTAAATTATTGTCGAGAGTTTTTATTTTTTTAACATCAATACCTCTTTTTCTAAAAATACTTTCCCAGTCATCATTTGTATAATTTGACTTATGCGAAGTTGTAAGTATAACAGTAGTTCCCTCAGAAATCAAACTCTGAAGAACACCGCTTGCTTTACTACTAAAAGCAGGGAAACCATCATTAAGCAACTCAGGACTTTTCCAGCCTTTTGCAGGAATCATCACGCCATCTATGTCTAAAAAGATTAACATGGTATCAAAATTACGGCTTATTTCAGTATATCAGGAATTTGTCCAATTGGCATATTGGTATTAATTCGCTATACCAGAGCGAATAATATGCAAAACAAAACTGTAACAAAACCATTTTTTATTAGAAACAAATACCTGAAAGGCAAGTACAGTATTTAATAATTGAAAACGATAATTAATGGTTGATCTTACATGGCTGCTAAAAATGGAAATTTGCATTGTTTTTTGAATTTAAAATTTCCTATTAAAAAGATGCGATAGGATAAAGATATTAAGATAAATTTTTAGATAAATTTTTCTAAGAAGTTTAAATAATTTCTCAAGGTTTTTAATTGCAATAAATCAGGTAATCATTTATACTGGAAAACCATCTAATTTATTCTCAGTAGTATATACTATTTTTAAGCTATAAGCGTTATAAGGCGAACTGAATCCCTTATCATGAAATTCCCTAAATTTCTGCGAGTACTATTTAATGAAAATAATGCCAAAGTAAAAAATCTTTCCGCGATAAAATGGGTGTTATTATTTCCCCTCCTTTTTTCTTCATTGATCAATTATGGTCAAACTTTTACTTCAACAGGAACGTGGTTATGCCCGGCAGGAGTTACTTCTATTACTATAGAATGCTGGGGAGGGGGTGGAGCCGGAGGTGGGTCTATTACCCTTTTATACCCTAATGCAGGTGCAGGAGGTGGTGGCGGCGGATATACTAAAACAACTTCTGTTTCTGTAACACCAGGCAATACTTATAATATAACCGTTGGTCAGGGAGGTGCCGGAAATGCGAATGTCTTCACCGGCAGCATAAACGGAAATAATGGCGGAGATTCCTATTTTGGTGCAAGTATAGGAATAGCTCATGGAGGCAATGGCGGTGGAGGGAATGGAGGGAGTGCAGGCGTCGGAGGTGTAGGAGGTACCTGGAATGGAGGGAATGGTGCTGCCGCAAAAGATAACCAAAATTCCGGGGGTGGTGGTGGAGGTGCCGGATCTGCTTCAATTGGCGGAAATGCTAATCAACTTATCCCTGGTTCCGGTGGAACTGGAAATAGCTCAGGTAGTGGTGGTGCAGGTATATCTACCAATGCAGCTGGCAACTCCGGTAATATCATCGGAGGTGGAGGCGGAGGAGCCGGACAGGCCGGTGTATTTTCTGCTTTTACGGGTGGTTCTGGTGCAAGTGGTGAGGTTATATTAACAAATACCACCCCACCTACAATTACAGGCTTATCTTCTAATATATGTGTAGGGGGTTCGATTACTATTACAGGAACCAATTTTGTTGGAATAACAGCAGCCAATGTAACCATTGGAGGCACTGCTGTCAGCTCAATTACATCCTTTACAAGCACGCAGATAATTGCTGTGGTAAACTCGGCATGTACAGGAAATGTAAAAGTTACCACAATGTACGGTACAGCCACAAGCGCCGGAACATTTACATCTAACGCGCCTCCTTCTGCTACTATATTATACGCTGGTACTCCTTTTTGTAAATCAGTTGGAACTGCACAGGCTGTAACTCAATCAGGAACAAGTGGCGGCACTTATTCTGCTTTACCATCCGGGTTATCAATTAATGCTTCTACCGGAGCCATTATACCTTCCACAAGCACAGCAGGTACTTATACCGTAACTTATACAATGGCGGCTGCCGGCGGATGCTCAGCACAAACTGCTACTACTTCAGTTACCATCACTGCTATCCCATCGGCTACTATATCATACGCTGGTTCTCCTTATTGTAAATCAGTTGGAACAGCACAGGCTGTAACTCAGTCGGGAACAAGCGGCGGTACTTATTCTGCTTCGCCATCAGGATTATCAATTAGTGCTTCTACCGGAGCCATTACGCCTTCATCAAGCACAGCGGGTACTTATACCGTAACTTATACAATGGCGGCTGCTGGCGGATGTTCAGCACAAACTACCACTACTTCGGTTACCATCACTGCTATTCCATCGGCTACTATATCATACGCTGGTACTCCTTTTTGTCAATCAGTAGGAACTGCCCAGGCAGTAACTCAGTCAGGAACAAGTGGCGGCACTTATTCTGCTTTACCATCCGGGTTATCAATTAATGCTTCTACCGGAGCCATTATACCTTCCACAAGCACA
>Ga0208717_1000421_pt1 | contig 14598 bp, 10 predicted proteins | sample NGESurF53shallow_FD_184489 | JGI IMG/M metagenome (GOLD analysis project Ga0208717, IMG submission 184489) | Arctic peat soil microbial communities from Barrow, Alaska - NGEE Surface sample F53-3 shallow (SPAdes) | ecosystem: Environmental > Terrestrial > Soil > Wetlands > Peat ... | reverse complement strand
TGACCTGCCCGAGGATGCCGAATCCGAGAATGCCCTCAAGCGTTCCGAGTGGGAGCAGCTGCGAACAGCCGGCGGGCAAAACCGGGGTGGACGGCGAGGCGCTGACGGGAGCGGAGGTGCTCGCCAGGGCGACGGTCGGCGTCGGCGCCACCGTCGGTGCTGCGCTGCTGCTGCTCTGGCTGACCACCGGCGTCGGAATAATCGGCTTTGCCTTGGAGGTGCAGCCGGTGGCGGCAACTGCGATCGCAAGGCCGGCGAGACAAGCAACAGCGCGCCAGCTCCGGACTCCCATGGCGGCAGGCTAATCCTTGGGAGGCTCCAAAAACGGCGGACCCCGCCGAAGCGCGGCCCGCCGATTTCGAATGGACTGGTCCCAAAGTGCTGGGGCCGGCCGCCAGTCAGCTGGCGATCAGCTCTCGCCGCTCGTCAGCTTGCGACGCAATTCCTCGAGTTGCGCATCGGAGGCGAGGCTGCCCGCGGGTGCGTCAGGATCGACGTCCGGGCTCGTGCCGTCGGCCGCCGCATCAGCGGTCGACGAGCTTGACGATGTCGTGGAAGTGGATGAGCTCGACGAAGTCGCGCCCTCCTCGGTGCCGGCCGCTGCTTCGGCCTTCTGGGCCTCCACAATCTGGCTCTGGTGAGCCTCGAAACGCGCCCGCGCCTCGGCGTACTGGCGCTCCCACTCGGCCTGCTTCTCTTCGTGCCCCGGCAACCATTCATTGGTCTCGGAGTCGAAGCCCTCGGGATAGATGTAGTTGCCCTCGGCGTCGTAGTTCGCCGCCATCCCGTAGAGGGTCGGGTCAAAGTGGCTGTCAGTGACAGCACTGTCGCCGCTGCTCTCGTTGGCCTGCTTCAGCGACAAGCTGATGCGCCGGCGCTCGAGGTCGATGTCGATGACCTTGACGAAGATCTCGTCACCCACCTGCACGACCTGCTCGGGAATCTCGACATGCCGCTCGGCGAGCTCGGAGATGTGCACGAGGCCTTCGATGCCCTCTTCGACGCGCACGAACGCACCGAAGGGAACCAGCTTGGTGACCTTGCCTGGCACGACCTGGCCGATCGCGTGGGTACGCGCGAAGGCCTGCCACGGGTCTTCCTGAGTCGACTTCAGTGACAGCGAGACGCGCTCGCGGTCCATGTCGACGTCGAGCACCTCGACGGTGACCTCATTGCCGACCTCGACGACCTCGCTCGGGTGGTCGATGTGCTTCCACGACAGTTCGGACACGTGGACCAGACCATCGACGCCACCGAGGTCAACGAACGCACCAAAGTTGACGATCGAGCTGACGACGCCGTTGCGGATCTGGCCCTTCTTCAACGTCGTCAGGAAAGTCTGGCGAACCTCGGACTGGGTCTGCTCGAGCCAGGCGCGACGCGAGAGCACGACGTTGTTGCGGTTCTTGTCGAGCTCGATGATCTTCGCCTCGAGCTCACGACCGACGTAGGGCTGCAGGTCACGCACGCGACGCATCTCGACGAGGGACGCCGGCAAGAAGCCGCGCAGGCCGATGTCGAGGATCAGGCCGCCCTTGACGACCTCGATGACGGTGCCGGTGACGATGTCGTCGTTTTCCTTGATCTGCTCGATCGTGCCCCAGGCGCGCTCGTACTGCGCACGCTTCTTAGACAGGATCAGCCGACCCTCCTTGTCCTCCTTCTGGAGAACGAGAGCCTCGATGTGGTCGCCCACTTTGACGATGTCGTTGGGGTCGACGTCGTGCTTGATCGACAGCTCGCGAGAGGGGATGACGCCCTCGGTCTTGTAGCCGATGTCGAGCAAGACTTCGTCGCGGTCGACCTTCACGATCGTGCCGTCGACAATGTCGCCGTCGTTGAAGTACTTGATCGTCTCATCGATCGCGGCGAGGAAATCCTCGGAGGATCCGATGTCGTTTACCGCCACCTGAGGTGACACGTGAGGGGCGGCGCCGAGGACGGTCTCGGGTCGTACGTAGGTGCTGCTGGTCATAAGGGGGTGGACTCCGGTCGCGGACAACAGGTTGGCAGGCGCGCACGGGCCCGTCGTTTCAGCCGCGAACGGCGGCCACACTGCGTCTAAAGGTCTTAAGCGCGGGAGGGGTTACCGAAGCCGACCGAAGCGATCGCGAACCTGCTCCATACCGAGGTACACGCAGGCCCACACGCGCTTCCCACTTTACGTGGCACGCTGTGAACCGGTCAATCCGGGCCCCCCGCGCCCAACCGCGGCGTCGTGATCACGCAGAGAGGGGCAGGTGTGAGCGCGTCAGATAGCCCATTCCCGCATGATCACCGGGAAAGCACAACGGCTGAGGTCGGACGGCGAGAGGTGGGCGCCGAGGAGACGGTGCGGGCCAACCGGCGCTGGTGGGATGCCGCGGCGGACGCGTACCAGTCCGAGCACGGCGAGTTCCTCGGCGGGCGCAACGCAACCCGGTTCATCTGGGGTCCTGAAGGCCTCGACGAATCCGATGCCCACCTGCTCGCTCCGGTCGCCGACCTGGCTGGGCGCCGGGTACTCGAGGTCGGCTGCGGTGCGGCTCAATGCTCCGGTTGGTTGGCTACCCACGGCGCGCTAGCCATCGCGATCGACCTGTCGATGCGCCAACTTACGCACGCGGCAGCACACCCCGGCGTCCGACTTATTCAGGCTGACGCATACGCGCTGCCGCTTGCAGATTCCAGCGTCGACCTCGCATGCAGCGCCTACGGCGCGCTTCCATTCGTGGCCAGTTCCGCCGACGTGCTACGCGAGGTATTCCGGGTGCTACGTCCGGGCGGCCGCTTCGTCTTCTCGGTGACCCACCCGATCCGCTGGGCGCTGCCGGACGATCCAGGGCCTGGGGGTCTCACGATCAGTTCGTCGTACTTCGACCGCACGCCCTATGTCGAAGCGGACGTCGATGGGTGGGCTACCTACGTTGAGCACCACAGAACGCTCGGCGACCGCGTGCGCGACATCGTCGGCGCCGGGTTCGAACTGACCGATCTTGTCGAGCCGGGGTGGCCAGACACCAACCTGCGCACATGGGGCGGCTGGTCACCGCTGCGTGGTCGGCTCATTCCGGGCACCGCGATCTTCGTCTGTGACAAACCCGGCGGCTAGCCAAGGAGCTGACTGCCGCCGGGTCCCACTGAACGCCGAACGAATCAGACGTGGAGAAACTCAGCTGGACGGGGACGCCAACGCGGACAGTTCTGCTAGCGCCGACGCTTCGGCTGCGGACGCCTGCGCCTGCGCCGACGCGGCATTGCCCGCACCAGTGTCGATGCCGCAGGTGTTCTTCAGGTAGGCGTCGACGTTTTGCTCCGCCTGCTGGACAGCCGGCGCCTCGAGCGGCGCCTCAACGCTGGGGTCGACCTTGGTGAAGTCGTAATTGACCTTCGCGAGCGCGGCGTAGAACTGGTCGAGAGCGCCAAACAAGGTGACCAGGTCACCCTTGATGGCGCCTGGCGCCGACGAGAGCACACCGGCCTTGATGCTCTGGTACTCCTGCACGCTCGCCTTGATCGAGTCAATACCGGTGCCGCTTGTAGCAGCCTGGGCGACGCTGTTGTTGACCTCGGCGGCAACCTGCTGACAGAACTTGCCGCCACCGGTGGCGACCACCTTCGACGGGAGTGCCACGGTCGGCGAAGCGGCTGCTGGCCCAGCGGCACTCGTCGCCGCAGCTGCCGGCGGCGTTGATCCCGTGGACGTTGCGGCCGTCTTCTTCGATGAGCAGCCGGCAAGCAGGCCGACTATCGCGAGCGCAGCGAGTCCGGCGGTACCAAGACGTTGCAACGATGTGGTCCTGCTCACGAGCGTCTCCCCAGATAGATGGATCAAGTACCTGCGACCGGTCAGCGGACGACCACTCAGGAAGAGACGTAGGCCCGCCGCTTGATACATCCAGACTCCGAAGATCCCCGGGATGTGGACGGCAAAGAAGATACCGGCGGTGCAATCGGCGGACCAAGCTGAAGGAGCCCTGAGGGGCCAGAGCAATGAAACCGTTATGAGATGTGCGGCTTAGTGTCCCGCCTCGTCCCAGTTCAACCCCACCCCGACCGAGACATCGAGCGGTGCCTTCAGCGGGTAGGCGGCCGCCATTTCACGTCGGACCAGCCCCTCGACGTCCGCCCGTTCGCCGTTCGCAATCTCGAACACCAGCTCGTCATGGACCTGCAGCAGCATCCGAGACTTCAACTGCGCATCGCGCAGCGCCCGGTCGACGTTGAGCATCGCCACCTTGATGATGTCGGCGGCGCTCCCCTGGATCGGGGCGTTCAACGCCATGCGCTCGGCCATCTCACGACGCTGCCTGTTGTCGCTGTTCAAATCTGGCAGGTAGCGCCGACGGCCGAGAATCGTCTCGGTGTAGCCCTCCTGGCGAGCCCGCTCAACGACGCGGCTCAGGTAGTCGCGCACCCCGCCGAACCGCTCGAAATACTCGTCCATCAGGCCGCGCGCCTCGTCGGCGCCGATGCCGAGCTGCTGCGACAACCCATACGCAGAGAGCCCATAGGCGAGGCCATAGTTCATGGCTTTAACCCGGTTTCGAAGCACGCCGTCGACCTGTTCGAGTGGCACCCCGAAGACACTTGCCGCCGTGGTGGCGTGGAAATCGAACCCCGAGCTGAACGCCTCGACAAGCGCGTCGTCACCCGATAGGTCAGCCATGATGCGCATCTCGATCTGGCTGTAGTCGGCAGTCATCAGCGATTCGAAGCCCGCACCAACCACAAATGCCTGCCGAATCCGTCGACCCTCGGCGGTGCGGATCGGGATGTTCTGCAGATTCGGGTCGGTCGACGACAACCGACCGGTGGCCGCGACCAGCTGGTTGAACGTGGTGTGCACCCTGCCGTGGTCGTCGATCATCGGGATCAGCGAATCGACCACGGTTTTCAACCGCGACACGTCACGGTGATGCAGCAAGTGCTCGAGCAGCGGGTGTTCGGTTTGTACCAACAGACTCTGCAGAGCGTCGGCGTCGGTGGTGTACCCGGTCTTGATGCGTTTGGTCTTCGGCAGGCCGAGTTCGTCGAACAGAATCTGCTGCAACTGCTTGGGAGAGCCGAGATTGAACTCGCGCCCGACCACAGCGAACGCTGCTTGCTCGGCGACCTTGACCGAGGCGCCGAGCTCGCTCGACAGGTCGGCAAGCACGTCAAGGTCGGTCGCGATGCCCACCTGCTCAAGGCCGGCGAGGACGCCGATGAGTGGCAGTTCTACGTCGGTGAGCAAGCTCGCGGCACCGCGCTCGCCGAGATCGCCATCGAGGGCGGTTGCGAGGTCGAGCACGGCACGGGCGCGCACGATCTGGTTGACCGCGTTGCCGTCTTCGTCGAGACCGTCCAGCGATAGCTGCGCCGCTTCGACCGGACCGCCGGAGCTGTCAGCGCGCAGCTCGCGATGCAAGTAGCGCAGCGCCAGATCGCCGAGATCGAAAGACCGCTGACCCGGCAACGCGAGGTAGGCAGCGAGCGCAGTGTCACTGCTGAGGCCAGCCAGCGGCCACCCGTGGGCGGCCAGCGCGAGGATCGGTCCTTTAGCGTCATGCAACGCCTTCGGCTGTTCGGGATCGGCGAACCAAGTAGCCAGCGCGCGTTCGTCGGCCTCTGTCAGCTGGGTTGGATCGACGTACGCGCCGGTGCCATCAGGGGCGGCCAACGCCAGGCCCGTGACGACACCTGTGCCGCGCCCCCAGCTACCAGCGACGGAAACTCCGAGACGCACTCCTGGCGCGCTGTGCTCGGCAAGCCACGCAGGAACCTCGTCGGCGCCAAGCTGGCCGCCCTCGACAGTAAATCCGGCATCGGCTTCGGGCTCTGGGGCGGACAACGTTGCGTACAACCGTTCGCGCAGCACGCGGAATTGCAGCGAGTCGAACACGCGGTGCACTGCTTCGCGATCCCATTGGCCAAGGTTCAGATCGTGCGGGCCGACCGGGAGCGGCACGTCGCGGATCAGCTCCGTCAACTGCCGGTTGCGCAGGACCGAGGAAAGGTGGTCGCGCAACAGGCCGCCGGCTTTGCCAGGGACTTCGTCGACCCGATCGACGAGGGATGTCAACGACCCAAAGTCGCGTACCCACTTCGCCGCGGTCTTCTCCCCGACGCCAGGAATGTTCGGCAGGTTGTCGCTCGGATCGCCACGCAGGGCGGCGAAGTCTGCGTACTGCCCGGGCGTCAAGCCGTATCGCTCCTCGACCGCCGCGGGCGTCATGCGCGCCATGTCGGAGACGCCCTTGCGCGGGTACAGCACGGTGACCTGTTCGCTCACAAGCTGGAAGACGTCGCGGTCACCTGAGCAGATCAGGACGTCGAGACCGTCGGCCTCGGCCTGCGTCGCCAACGTGGCGATCACGTCGTCGGCCTCAAATCCCTCGGCGGTGATGACCGGAATCGCCAGCGCCTGGAGGACTTCCTGGATCAAGCTGATCTGACCCTTGAACGCATCAGGCGTTGACGTTCGATTCGCCTTGTACTCGGGGAAGGTCTCGGTACGAAAACTCTGCCGTGAGATGTCGAAGGCAACGCCGACATGAGTGGGCTTCTCGTCGCGCAAGACGTTGATCAACATCGACGTGAATCCATAGACGGCGTTCGTCGGCTGCCCAGTCGTCGTCGAGAAATTCTCAACAGGCAAAGCAAAGAACGCCCTATACGCGACGGAGTGCCCGTCTATGAGCAGGAGACGCGGTCGGTCACCGGGCTTCATCGCGACGACATCAGTTGCGGGGGGCTCGGCGGGTGATACGGAACTGTTGGGCACCCTGTGATCCTAGGCACCGCCAGAGACATGCACCGCCACAGAGAGGCACCGCCAGACACAGGCCGAGGCAGGCAGAACCCTCGCGCCGACATCCGGGCCGCCGCGATGAGGTCAGGCGTCGTTCGGCTGCTCGGCGACCGCCGACGCGATCGCCATCCGGCGCAACGCGGCCCGCATCCCGGCCCGCTGGCCAAGCGACCGCCGGCCGGTCGGGTGGTCGTGCGCAGCCGGACCGTGGTCGAGGGTCGCGATCCGTCGACGCAACGCCGACGCCGGAGCAACCCGGCGTACCGACAACGGCGCGAGACCGAGCTGGGCGTAGAACCTGTTCGCCTCACGAGACATCGGCGAGACACTGACGGTGACCTGCTCCGCACCGATGTCCTCGGCGTAGCACGCTGCCGCACCCATGAGAGCACGGCCGACGCCGCGACGGCGAAAGCCCTCGGCTACGACGGTGTATTCGACCTGGATGCAGGCGGCTTCATTGAGCGCACCGAGCGGCACTGTCGTGAGCATCGCCATGCCGACGGGTTCATCACCGAGGAAGGCCAGCAGGATGCGGCCGCTTGGACGGCTCAGAAGCCGGTGGACGCGCTCTTCGATCGTGCGGTCGTCGGGCAGAGTCGCATGCCGACCGTTCAAGGCACCGCATCGCTTGAGCTCGCCCCACAGCACCACGAGGTCGGCGACATCAGACGCGCCGGCGGCTCGCACCGTGATGTGAGATCGGCTCATCCTGTGCTCCTCAGTGCGACCTCTTGGATCGCCTCGAGTTCACTCCCCCGGGGTGGTAAAACTGTGCGTCAAGCGTGGCCGAACCGTGATCAAACTGTTCCTCAAACGGCATCGGCGTACGCGCCACCTGCTGTTTACCCGGAGATCGGGAGCGTAGCGAGGAATCGCTGGGATGTGCAGCCCTTCGGAGAAGAAAGATCAACCACCGAGCCGAGAACGGCGTGTCTGCGCTTTTCGCCGCAGTTACGACAAGTAGGACAAGCTACTGTTCGCCGTTGACAACGCTTTCAGTGGTTTGATCATGAGATGTCGTAATCGGTAGTTACCCTGCGCAAGGGCGTTTCTACGATTCGTGTTCACCAGCCGAACCGGCGGACGAAAAATTCCTCATCAGCATCACCGATACCAGACCGCTTCGGCCGCGTCGTTGCTCGCCCGAGGTTTCTACGTCGAATCCTGAGGATGTTTTGCCGTGACCATCAAGACCTCGGTACGGTGTGTCCCGACGAGCCCGGGTGCCTAGTAGAGAACGTCCAAGACCGGGGAAGGCTTGGACGGCGCCAACAGTGCCCGGGCTCGCTCGCTACAGCCCCACCGGCGGGATCGACGTACGGATCGAAGCAATAATCGAGAGCCCCAGCAGTACGCCACCGGCGATGCCTGCTGGGGACAACCTGTCGCCAAGCAATGCGATCGCTAGCAGCGTGCCCGTGAGCGGTTCGAGCAACGCAATCACTGTCGCATTCGCCGCGGTCACGGAGCGCAGCCCCCGAAAGAACAGCTCATAGGCGATCGCTGTCGGCACCACTGCAAGGAAGGCCAGCAGGCCAACGGTGTCTAGTGACGGGGTGAACCCCAGCCCAGTGGTCGGGGCCGTCACGACTGCAAGGATCACCCCGCCGAGCAGGAACCCGTAGCCGGTCACTGTCCGCTGGTCGACGGCGACCAGGGGGCGGCGTCCGAGCAGGGTGAACGCCGCGAACGTCGCACCCGACAGCGCTGCGAGACTAGCGCCGGCGAGCAATCGACCTGGATCCGATCGATTCGCCGGCAATCCGACGAGCAACGCCAGGCCAGTGAGCGCAACGAGCACGACGATCTCGGCCTGCCGCGGCGGCCAGCGATGCTGCGCGATTGCCTCATACACCAGGACCCACACCGGCGACGACCCGATGGCCACCAGCGTTGCGAGGCTGACCGACGACAGTGCCACGGCGCTGAAAAAGGCGCCCTGATAGATCGCCGCGAGTCCCGCCACGCTCGCAATCCGTTGCCACGCCGCACGGGCAAGTGGCGGGCGCCCACCAGTCAGGAGCAAGACGATGACCAGCAAAAGGCCACCGAGACCCAATCGGTAGGCACCCACGGCAATGCCCGACAGGTGTGCGTGGTCGGTGAGAGCGCGACCGGTGACTCCACCGGTCCCCCACAGGACGCCGGCGCCGACCAGTGCGGCAATGCCGGTTGCCGACCGAGTAGAGGTAGTCACGGCAGTCACCGCAGCTTGACAGCAGTCACCGCAGCCGGACGGCGGTGGGCGTCAGCTGGCGATTTCTTCCCCAAGGTAGGCAGCGCGCACGCGGTCGTCGGCGAGTAGTTCGCCGCCAGTGCCGGAAAGAACGATCTCCCCGGTCTCCAAGACGTACCCGCGGTGGGCCAAAGACAGCGCCTGGGCCGCGTTCTGCTCGACCAGCAACACGGTGACACCTTCGCGGTTGACCTGGTGGATGATGTCGAAGATTTGGGCAACCACCAGCGGTGCGAGCCCCATCGACGGTTCATCGAGCAGTAGGAGCCTGGGCTTGCCCATGAGTCCTCGTCCGATCGCGAGCATTTGTTGCTCACCGCCGGAAAGCGTGCCGGCCTGCTGCTTGTAACGCTCACGTAGCCGCGGGAAGAGATCGAGGACGTGGTCGAGGTCCTTTTGATCGACGGTCTTGAAACGGAAGGCTCCCATTTCCAAGTTCTCGGCGACGGTCATCCGCGGAAACACATGCCGACCCTCGGGGACGTGGCAGACACCGAGACGGATGAGGTCGTGGGCGGGGATTCCGTCGATGCGCTGACCATCGTAAATGATGCCGCCAAGCGACGGCCGAAGCATCCCGGACACCGTCTTCTGCGTCGTGGTCTTTCCCGCGCCGTTGGCACCAAGCAGCGCGACGATCTCGCCTTCGGCAACCTCGAAGGAAACTCCCTTGAGCGCGCGAATGTTGCCGTAGCGCACCTCGATGTCGTCGACAACAAGCAGCGTCATTGGGGCTCACCTTCCGCTTCGTCGGGCGCGACCTCGATCAACTGCACCTCCGGTTGGTGTGCAGCCTGCTCTGTGGCCTGCTCCGTCGACGTTCCAAGATAGGCCGCGACGACCGCTGGGTTGCGTTGGATCTGCTCCGGCGACCCCTCAGCGATCTTCTGGCCGAAGTTGAGCACCACGATCCGGTCAGCTACCGACATGACCAGCTTCATATCGTGCTCGATCAGCAGCACGCCGATGCCGTCCTCGACGTTGATGCTCTTGATCAGCCCGGCCAACTCACGCTTCTCAGCGGGGTTAGTACCGGCCGCCGGTTCGTCAAGCAAGATCACGCCCGGACTCGTACCGAGGGCGCGAGCGATCTCCAAGCGGCGCTGCTCACCATAGGCGAGCGAGGAGGCAAGATCGTTCGCCCGTCGCTCGAGGCCGACCCGTCGTAGCAATGCGTACGCGCTGGCCGTGCTCTCCCGTTCCTCCCGCCGCTGCCACGGCATACCGAGCATGGCGGCGACAGGGCCAGACTTCTGCCGGGTCTCGACTCCGACCTTCACGTTCTCAAGTGCGGTCAGCGCTGGAAAAAGCCGGATGTTCTGAAACGTTCGTGCGACACCCAGATGGTTGACCCTGTGGGTGGGCATGCCGAGCACGCTGACGGGTGGATCGCCGGCACGACCGGACAGCATGATCGAGCCCTCTTGCGGGGTATAGACGCCTGTAAGGGAGTTGAACAGCGACGTCTTGCCCGCGCCGTTAGGCCCGATGATCGCGAGAATCTCGCCCCGATGCATCTGCAGCGACACGGCATTTAGACTCGTGACTCCGCCAAAGCGCAATGTCACGTTGTCGACGTCGAAGACGACATCGTTGGCAGCTGCGGCGCCCGCAGCGGGTGAGTGCTCGACGGCGGTCATGTCACAGCCCCTCAGACGCTGGCACGGCGTGGGTTTCAGCGCTTGACGGGATGTCGAGACCGTGCAACTCGGCGGCACGACGCTTGGCCGGGATGAGCCCGGCCGGCCGGAAGATCATCATGAGCATGACGACGGCACCGATCCACATGAGCTTGTCTGCGGGCGGCACTTGGTACTTCAGGAACTGCGGCAACCACGTCAGCATGGCTGCCCCGGCCATCGCGCCGGACAGCGACCCCATGCCACCGAACACGACGTAGGCCACGATGAGGATCGAGTTGTTGAGCACGAAGTTGTCGGGCGTGAACACACCGATCTGACTCGCGAAAAACGCACCGGCAACGCCCGACGTTGACGCACCGATCGCGAATGCGGCGAGCTTAACTTTCGTCGTGTTGATGCCGGTCGCCTGTGCAGCAACCTCATCCTCCCTGACTGCCGCCCAGGCACGTCCGAGCCGCGACTGCTCCAACCGTCGGAACGCGAGGACGATGATCACGAGGAACACAAGCAACAGGTACCAGTACTGGAGTTGGTTGAGGCCCCAGTGAATGTGGAGCGGCCCAATATGAATCGATGGCTGCGGCACTGACTTGGTATGGCGCTGGGTGTCGTTCGTCAGACCCTCACTGCCATTCGTGATCCCCTGGGAGTTCACCGCGCTCAGATGGATGATCTCGCCAAAACCGAGGGTGACGATTGCCAGATAGTCACCGCGCAAACGCAAGGTCGGTGCGCCTAGAGCAAGTCCGGCTAACAAGCACACCAGCACGGCTAATGGGATGGTCAACAGCGGAGTGACGATCATCCAATGTGGCGGCTTAATGGGGAGCGAACCGACGAAGTACGCCGTTGTATAGGAGCCGATTGCGTAGAACGCGATGAAGCCAAGGTCAAGCAAGCCGGCCCAGCCGACCACCACGTTGAGCCCAACGGCCAGCAGCATCGAGATGCCGATCTGCGAGACGACAACCTCCTGCCAGAACGACGTGGCCGTCGGCGGATAGAACAACGCGGCTGCTACAGCGATCAGCAGTGCGGTGCGAGCCGCCCCGGGCGCACTGAGATAGCCGAGTGCTTTCTGCGAACCGGTGCTCGTCCCAACAACATCAGAGCTGGTATATCCAAGCCCGGCACGACGACCGTGCGCGCCAGAAACGGCCGGGGTCGATGGCGGGAGTGCCGTGGCAGCAATAAAGCCGGCCGCACCGAGCAGGAAGAATCCACCGCACGCCATCCAGCCGCCTGCGCCGAGATTCTGCCAAGGCCCGGTGGCCGCATCGAGTTTGTGCTGTGCGCCGATCTTGCTTATCTCGTACATGGTGATCAGCGTGATCAGTGTCGCTAGCAGACCCACGACGGCGGCTACCCAACTCAGCGGCCGGCTGCGGACCCAGACAGCCGCGCCAGAGATGACGACCGTGACCGCAAGGAGCAGCCAGCCCAGCCAGCCCAAATAGTCGTACTCAAGAGAACTCAGCCCACTGCCGGCGAAAAGGCTGTGTGTGGCGGACAGTGTCGTGTTCTTGTCCCCCGGCGAGAACCACCGTGCCTCGAGGAATGCGAGCACCGTGAGAATTGCACCGATAACAACCAGCGGCAGCCCGGGACGGAAAGCGAACATCCGGCCGACCAACGCCTTGCTCTCGACTTGTTGCGCTGCCGTAGTCGCCGAAATCAGCATGGCGACCGCGATGACGAGGTATCCGAGAATCGCTGCCGCATACCCAAGTGAGTGATCGATCTGGTGACCGCCAGCGTTCACGACCGCCTGGTGCGCGAGATAGCTGATGATGGCTGCGACCACGGCCGCAACGGCAACGACAGCCGCGAGTCGCCGCACACCCAAGATGATCGATGCAGCGCCGGCGATGACGATCGCCAGCAGTTCGGCCCAGGCGAGCCAGCCGAAGAATGCCGTTGCTAACGCAGAGATATTCGACGCGTGCCGAACGACAGTGGCAGTCGAACTGAACTTGCCATCGCCAGCGGGGTCGTACCAGTGCATCAATGTGATCGCGGCGATTACTGCGAGCGCACCAGACACCAAGGGCCAAAAACCCGGCCTGGTCAGATAGGGCACGATCGTAGGCCAGTAGGTGATGGCAAGGAAAAGCAGTACCCCAATGCCGAGGAAGACAACGATCCGCGGCTCCAGCACAGACTTGCGGAAGGCGTAGCCGTAGTCGGTTTGCGAACCCTCCTGCGAGCCGACCATCATCGCCAGCACGACGCCGCCGGCAAGACATGCCAGGAGGCGCTTCAACAGAACTGTGCGGTGCGAAGGCGCGTGAATCTGTGCCCGGGGTGGCAGCGTCGTGGGCGCACCTACGTCGGTCATGCCGCCCGCCCCACGCGCTCGCCGAGTATGCCGGTCGGGCGAAACATCAGCACCCCAACGAGAACGATGAACGCGACAACGTCTGTCCAGCTTGCGTCGAAGCCGGGTATGAGGAGCACGAGGTTCTCGACGACACCCAGCAGCAGGCCGCCGAGCATGGCACCACGTATGTTGCCGATGCCGCCGAGCACAGCCGCAGCGAATGCCTTCACGCCGGGTGCAAAGCCCATGTTGTAGGCAAAGCTAAAGTTGAGACCGAACAGGAATCCGGCCGCACCGCCGAGCAGGCCGCCAATGATGAACGTGCGCGAGATGGTCTTGTCGATGTCGATCCCCATGAGCGCCGCGGTAGGAGCGTCCTCGGAGACCGCGCGAATGCTGCGGCCCAGTTTCGTCACGTTTACCAGTCGGTCAAGGAACACCATCATCGCCAGGGCGGACAGCACGATGACGGCTTGAAGGGCCTTCACGTTCGCCCCGTCGATCTGGAACAGCGTCGTGTTGTGGTCGAAGAAGATGGGGAATTGATTCGTCGTCTGGCTGTTGAAGAGTTTGCTGGCCAGGGTGGAGAGAAAGAACGATGCGCCGATCGCCCCGATCAAGAAGGCGAGTTTCGGCGCGCCTCTTCGTCTCAGCGGCCGGTAGGCCACTCTCTCGAGAGTCCAGGCAATGCAGGCGGCGGTGATTGCGCCGGTGACCATGCCCACCGCGATGACGATGGGGACTTCCCACGTCGCTGTTCCCGAGCCGTCGCCGACGATCAGGTGCACCACGATGTAGCTGCCGAATGCCCCAGACATAAACACCTCGCTGTGCGCGAAGTTGATCAGCTGCAGGATCCCGTAGACCAGCGTGTAGCCCAGCGCGATGAGGGCGTACATGGATCCTCGGGTCAGCCCGAGGATCAGGTAGTCGAAGAACTGGGTCATGCCTGGATGTCCCTCCGGGAGAGCATCACGTGGGCGACAGTGTGTAGCACAGTGCACAGGTGTTGCGAGAGGCGCCCCGGTATCCGAGTAAATCGGGTACCGGGGCGCCGTCGGCTAACCGCCTGTGCGGGTCGCGCCTACTGCTGCTTGGTGATGTCTCCGAGAAGGACGATCGCGCCGCTCTTCTGCTCGTACAGGTTGACCGTTGCCTGAGCGACTTCGCCGCCGGTCGCGAACTTCACCGTCGTGGTGATGCCCTGGTAGTCGAGCGCGTTGACCGCGGTCTCTACGGAGGCACGGGTGACTGCTCCCGCCTTCTGTGCCGCCGAAATCGCCGAGATCATCGCGTTGGTGGCGTCGTACGCCTCCGGCGAGTACGTCGATGGCGGGGTCTTGAACATCGCCGTGTACGCCTTACTGAACGCCGCGGCGGCCGGAGCCGTCGTCGCGTCGAGGCAACCACATGCGAAGTAGAACCCGTCACCGGCTGCACCAGCCGTCGAGCTGAACACGCTGGACTTGCCGCCGTTGCCGGAGATCTCGAAGCCCTTGTAGGACGCAGCCTGGAGCGCCTTTGCCAGCAAGCCGGCCTGTGCGTCGTAACCGCCGTAGTACATCGCCGCGTCGCCAGACGAGGCGACCTTGGTCGCGATCGCGCTGTAGTCAGTGGTCGGCGC
>Ga0208717_1000418_pt1 | contig 14646 bp, 16 predicted proteins | sample NGESurF53shallow_FD_184489 | JGI IMG/M metagenome (GOLD analysis project Ga0208717, IMG submission 184489) | Arctic peat soil microbial communities from Barrow, Alaska - NGEE Surface sample F53-3 shallow (SPAdes) | ecosystem: Environmental > Terrestrial > Soil > Wetlands > Peat ... | reverse complement strand
CCCCTACGACCCCGCCTTGCACGGAGCCGCAGCCACGCTCACCAAGCAGACAGCCGAGCAAATCGCGGCCTGAGGTTGACACAGGGAGTGTCATGCGGCTCCGCCCGGGGCCCACCGGTAGGGCGTGGTCCGGGCCAGGCACCGGAAGCCCAGCCGGCGCAGGATCGGCTCACTGCCGGCGGAGGCGTCCACGGTCAGGTAGCGGTAGCCGCGGCGGGCGGCCAGCCCGGCCCGGTAGGCGACCAGCGCCCGGTAGATGCCGCGGCCCCGCCAGGCGGGCAGTGTCCCGCCGCCCCACAGGCCGGCGAAGTCCGTATCCGGCGTGAAGTCCACCCGGGCGGAGCAAACCGGCTCGTCGCCGGCCAAGGCGAGCACCATGACGATGCTGCGGGGGTCCTCGCGCAACTGGGCCAGCAGGGCGTGGCGCAGCCGGGAGTGGTCCCCGCCGAAGACCTGATCGTGCACCTGGATGAGCAGCTCCACACCGGCCTCGGTGGTCACCCGCCGCAGCGAAATCCCGTCAGGGAGTGGGACCTCCGAGGAGACGCCTGCGACCTCCGCGACCATCACGGCCTCCTCCTCATCGGGCACGAACCCGGCGCCCGCGAGCCGGCCACCAAGGTCCGGGGGCTGATCGTAGTCGTAGAGCTTCCATTCAAACGGCCGCCCGAGGCCGGCGAAGTACCGGATCTGCGCGCCGATGACACGGTCGGCGGCCGCCGGGTCAGCCAGGTCCGACCAGGTGATGCCGGTCCAGCCCTGCCCGTCGCGGGCGACCTCGCGGACGATCACGCCGTCCGCCTCGGTGCGCGCGGCCGGCATGCCGGCGCGGGTGCGGCGGCGGACCTGCTCATCGAACGTGGCTCGCAGCGCAGCGTCATCCATGCCCGCAGATCACCATCCCGGGCGGCGGCACGCAACTGGTTTCGGCCGGTGCCCGGGTCCGGTAGCCGAGGCTGACCAGCATGGCCAGCGCTCCGCCGGCCGGCGTCGGGGCACCGGGTGATTCCAGACCGCTTAGGCTGGGGAGATATCCGTCGGCCGGGCAGGTGCCCGTGGCAGGTATCGCTGGGCAGGTGTCGCTGGATGGGGCCGCGGGGCAGGTACCCGCCGGAGGCAGGAGGTCGGCATGGCTGACGCCGCGTCGGGACCCGAGGGTCCTGAGGACGACGTGAAGCGCAAATTCCGCGAGGCGCTGGACCGCAAGCGCAATAAGCATGCGGACCTGAACGCGCGGCAATCCGCGCGGGACGGTGGCAAGGTCCAGAATGCCCACGGTCCTGCGCAGAGCAAGCGCTCATTCCGGCGCAAGAGCGGTGGCTGAGGGCCTGGCGGGCCGCCCGGTCAAGGGGGCCCTGGTGGTGCGGGAGGCCCGGTGACCGGACGGCTGACCCCGCGCCCCGGGGGGCCGGCCCGGCTGCGGGCGCTCCTGGAGTCCGGCGAGACGATCGTGGCCCCGGGCGCGTTCGACCCGCTGGCCGCGCGGCTGGTGGAGGAGGCCGGCTTCCAGGCGGTGTACATGACCGGCTTCGGCACGTCGGCGGCGCTGCTGGGCCGCCCTGACGTGGGCCTGCTGACCATGACCGAGATGGTGGACAACGCCCGGCGGATCGCGGACTGCGTGGACATCCCGGTGATCGCCGACGCGGACACCGGGTACGGCAACCCGCTGAACGTGATCCGGACCGTCGGCGCCTACGAGGCGGCGGGCGTGGCCGCGATCCATCTCGAGGATCAGGTGGCCCCGAAGAAGTGCGGCCACATGGAGGGGAAGCAGGTCATCCCGGCCGCGGAGATGGCGCAGAAGATCCGGGCCGCAGTCGAGGCCCGGAGCCGGCCCGACTTCGTGATCATCGCCCGGACCGACGCGCGGGCGGTCGAGGGCCTGGAGCGGGCCCTGGACCGGGCCCGGCTGTACCGGGAGGCGGGCGCCGACGTCCTGTTCATCGAGGCCGTCACGTCGCAGGACGAGGCCGCCGAGGCGGCCCGGGCCTTCCCGGACGTGCCGCTGCTGTTCAACTGGGCAGAAGGCGGGAAGACCCCGCCGATTGAGCTGGACCGGCTGCGGGAGCTCGGCTACCGGATCGTCATCTTCCCGATCAGCACGCTGCTCGCGGCGACCGCGGGGATGCGCCGGGTGCTTGGCGAGATCGCCCGGTCGGGCACTCCGGCCAGGGCCCTGGCCGAGCTGCCGGCGTTCGGGGAATTCCTGGACTTCATCGGGCTGCCGGACGTCCACGAAACGGAGCGCCGGTACGGCTCCTAGCGGGAGGTGCTAGTCGCGGCCGGGCCAGTCCAGCCTGGCCCAGGCTTCCCAGCCGCTGAACAGGCTGCCGGCCACGCCCGACTCGCTGGCCAGACGCCGCACGATCTCCAGGCCATGCATCCGGCCGTCCGGGGCGGACGACCGCCATAGACCGCCCTGGTCGGCGACCTCCAGCCAGACATAGTCACCGTCGTACATTTCCACCCGCACGGTGAAGACACCGCCCGGGTACCCGCTCACGGAGTGGCTGACGCAGTTGCCGGCGAATTCGGACACGCAGAGCATCGCGTCGTCCGCGACCGGGGTACCGGCCAGGAGGCCGCCCACGAACCGCCGGGCCACTTGGACCTGCTCGGGACGCGCCGCGAACAGCTGGGCCCCGAAGAGCGGCGACGGCCCGGCCCGCGCCACGCCGCCCACGACCCCGCACAGCCGGTTTGCGGTGGGTGTCACGTTTCCTCCTTACCTGCCGGTTATAGTCCCCTGCTCACCAGACGCGGCCGCAAACCACCCCCCGATCCTGCGAGCGCAGTGCCCCGGACCTGCGACGACACGGCTCCCTGGCCATTCGGTGCTGCTGAGGCCGGGGTTTGGCGCCCCCGATGAAGGGGAGGCTGGGCGCGTGCAGACGGCATTCGTACTCGGCGGCGGCGGGATACTCGGCGCGCACGAGGTCGGCATGCTCCGCGCCTTGTCCGAGGCGGGCATCCGGCCCGATGTGGTGGTGGGCACGTCGGTGGGCGCGATCAACGGCGCGCTTGTCGCAGCGGACCCGGCGGGGGCAGCCGCGCGGCTGGCGGGCCTGTGGCAGGGCGATGAGCTCCGCCAGGCGTTCAGCGAGAGCGTGTGGGGGCGGCTGACCCGGCTGGCTCGGTCCGGCACGCACCTGCATTCCATCGAGCCGCTGCAGCGCATGCTGGACGGCGTCCTGCCCGGCAAGGATTTCGCCGATCTTGAGCTGCCGTTCCACTGCGTCGCGGCCAGCATCGAGCGGGCCTGCGCCCGCTGGTTCAGCACTGGGCCGCTCGTGCCGGCCGTGCTGGCCTCCTGCGCGGTGCCCGGGCTGCTCCCCCCGGTAGAGGTAGAAGGTGAGCACTACTTCGACGGCGGGCTGGTCGATTCCATCCCGGTCGGCCGGGCCATCTCCCTGGGCGCCCGAACGGTCTACGTCCTGCACGTGGGGCGCATCGAACGCCCGCTGGCCGTGCCACGCCACCCCTGGGAGGTGGGCCTGGTGGCGTTCGAGATCGCCCGGCGGCACCGGTTCCACGAGGAGATGTCCGCGCTGCCCGACTCGGTAACGGTGCACGTGCTGCCGTCCGGGGGCGATCCGCGCCCGCCAGATCTTTCCCAGCTCAGGTACCGCGACAGGGCTAAAGTCGGGATGCGGATCGAACAGGCTTATCTGGCGTCCGCGAGCTATCTCGCCAAGCTGGCCGGGGGCTGACCCGGCTATCGGCGACGGGAGGAGCCGGCATGGTCCCACCCAGGCTGGTCCGCCGGATCGTGCTGGCCCCGCTGCTGATCGTGATCGCGGTGGCGGTGGCGGTGCTGTTCCCCCCGCTCGCTTTGCTGGCCGTGGCGTTCGGGCTGGCCCGGGGGTCCCGGCCGGTCCCTTCCGGCCAGTCCGCGAGGCCCTCCCGGCTGGGCCGCCTGCGCGCTCTGCGGCTGCTCAGCTTCGCGCTCATCTGGCTGGTCGCGGAGACGGCCGCGTTGTTCATGTGCCTGGCCCTGTGGATCAGCAGCGGTTTCGGTGGCCGGCTGCGGACCGAGCCGTACCAGAGCCGCCACTACGCGATCATGGAGTGGTACCTGGGCCGGCTGTACGGCGCGGCCGTGAACACGCTGGGCCTGCGCATCGTGGTCCACGAGCCAGAGCTGACCGCCGGCGAGCAGGCCGCGCGGCTGGCCCGGCCCGTCATCGTGCTCAGCCGCCATGCCGGGCCGGGCGATTCCCTGCTCCTGGTGCACCATCTGCTCACCGTTTACCACCGCCGGCCCCGGATCGTCATGAAGGCCACGCTGCAACTGGACCCGGGGCTGGATGTGGTCACCAACCGGGTGCCTAATGTCTTCATCTCTCCCCAGCGGGCCGGCGAGAGGATCTACACCGAGCAGATCAGGCGGCTGGCGGCAGGCCTCGGCCACGACGGCGCCCTGGTGATCTTCCCCGAGGGCGGCAACTGGACGCCGGGGCGGTGGCGGCGCGGCATCCGGCGGCTGGAACGGCAGGGGCGGACCGATCTGGCGGACCGCGCCCGGGACATGCCGCATCTGCTGGCGCCCCGCGCCGGCGGGACCCTCGCGGCCCTGGCCGCCTGCCCTGGCGCCGACGTGATCTTCGTCGGGCACGCCGGGCTGGACCAGCTGGCCAGCGTAGCCGACGTCTGGCGGAGTCTGCCGATGGACCATGTGGTCGAGGCGCAGTGGTGGCGGGTGCCCGCCGACCGGGTACCGCGCTCCGCCAGTCATGAGACCCAGGTGCAGTGGCTCTACGACTGGTGGGCCCGGATCGACGCGTGGATCTCCCAGAACACGCCGCAGCCGGGTCTCACCCCGGTGGACGAGACGCTCACGTAGCCGGGCCGGATCGCCGCCCGGGATCGCCGCCCGGGATCACCGGCCCGGGTCAGCCGCCCGGTTGGGCCCGCTCGGCCGGCAGCTTGCGGAAGTCCCAGCTCGTGATCTTGTCCGGGGTGACGCGCAGCCAGCCGTGCCGCCCGTCGTGCAGCATCGCGTCGCCGCCCAGGTACTTGCGGGCGAACAGCAGTTCCGGCTCGGCCAGCTGGGCGTCGTCCGCGCCGCGGCGCGGCACCTCGCCGACCGGCCCGGCGGTCCCCCTGATCTCCGCGCCGCGCAGTTCCTGGTACTCCTCGCCGGCGTCGACCACGACCGCGACCCGTGGATCGCGGACCAGGTCGGTCCACCGCTGGCTGCGAACCACCGAGCTCAGCCACAGCGCCCCGCCGGCCCAGACGAACCAGAGCGGGACGACGTGCGGGCCGTCCGGGGCCAGGGTCGCGACCCGGCAGGTGCGCGCCTGGGTCAGGAACTCATCGAGCTCGGCCGGTGTCATGGCGATCGACCGGCCACGGCGCTGCTGCGAGATCGCCACGGCGGGCTCCTCCGGCATCATTGGCCTGACTGCGGGGCAATTCATAATGCCAGGGCGCGGCCGTCCGCCGGTCCGCGGCCACGCCCGCGACTGCCTCACGCCGCTGCCGGTCGTGGCCATGCCGGACCGCCATCCGCCATTTGCCGGACCCGGCGGACATATCTAACTTATGGCGCTAAGCAACGTAGTTCCGGTGTTACGCTCCTCCGAAGCCATTTCCCTGGATGCGCGCGGGCCAGCGGGCAACGGCTCAGGAGGCGCAATGGTGCGGAGCGCGATCAACGGGGATACGCGTTTTCTACCAGACGGGCTGGCGGCATCGGGCCGGGCCAATGGCTGACCGCGAGGGGCATCGCCGGACCCGGTCGATGCGGTTCACGCTGGCTGGCTTGCTCGTCGTCCCCCTGGTCTCGCTGGTGGCACTGTGGGGCTTTGCCGCGAGCATCACGCTCAGCAACGCGCTGCACGAGCACAACTACAACCGGCTCATCGCGCTGAGTTCTGCGCCCACCGACAATCTGGTGAACCAGGTGTCGCAGGAACGCCTGCAGACCTTCGCCTGGCTGAGCACCGACCCCCGTCCCTCCGGGGTGCAGCTGACGGCCAGCCGTAACCGCACCGATGCGGCGGTGTCGGCCTATCACCGCATGCTGCGACAGACCGGGGGCCTGCGTCCCAGTTCGGAAAGGCCCGCGCAGGCCACTCTCGTGAGGCTGCTGTCCAGGCTGCCGACGATCCGGGCCTCGGTCGACGCCGAGACACTCAGCGCCGCCACCGCGTTCCAGGCCTACAGCAACATCATGGATGCCGTCTTCGCTGTCTACTCAGCGTCGGAGCAGGTCAACAGCAACCTGTCGGTAGACAGGCAGACAGACGCCAGCATGGACGCCGCCCAGGCGCTTGAGTACGCCAGCCGGGAGAGCGCCCTGGTCGGCGGGGCGGCCTGAGCGCACGGCCAGATGACCACCAGCGAACGGCAGCTGTTCGCGAACGCCGTGGCGAACCAGCGCCTGCTCATGGACAGCGCGCTCGGTGATTTCGACCCTCAGCTGGGCGCCCCGTGGCAGCGCATCTACAACTCGCCGCTGCATCACCAGTTCGCGGCGCTGGAGAACCGGATCGCTGGGAGCATCGGCAGCAGGGGCGCGATCCCGGTGAACATCCAGACCTGGCAGGCGGTGTCCCGGGCCTTTCTGGGCGAGCTGGAGAAAGCGCAGATCCAGGACGGGCCGCCGCTGGCCGCCATGGCGAGCCGGCTCAGCAACCAGCTGGTCCTCGAGGCCGCCCTCGCAGGCGGTGTCGGCCTGCTGGCCGTGCTGCTGTCCATCTTCGTGCTGCTGCGTTACGGCCGGCGCCTCAACGGCGAGCTGACCAACTTGCACGACACGGCCCAGAGCATGGCGGGCAGGCGGCTGCCCGACGTGGTGGAGCGGCTGCGCAAGGGCGAGGAGGTGGACGTGGACGCCGAATCACCGCCCCCGCCGCCCGGCAGGATCACCGAGATCGCCCGGGTCGCCCGCTCCTTTGCCACCGTGCAACGGACCGCGGTGCAGGCCGCGGTCGGCCAGGCCAACCTGCGAAAGAGTGTCAACCAGGTCTTCCTCAACCTCTCGCTGCGCAACCAGTCGCTGCTGCACCGGCAGCTCGGCATGCTCGACTCCATGGAGCGCGCCACCAGCGACCCCGCCGTGCTGGCCGATCTCTTCCGCCTGGACCATCTGACCACCCGCATGCGCCGGCACGCCGAGGGCCTCATCATCTTGTCCGGCGCGACTCCCGGGCGTGGCTGGCGCGAGCCCGTGCCGGTCGTCGACGTGCTGCGCGCCGCGATCGCCGAGGTCGAGGACTACGTCCGGGTCGATGTGGCCACCGACTCGAGGGATGCCGTGGCGGGGCCCGCGGTCAACGACATGATCCACCTGGCCGCCGAGCTGATCGAGAACGCGACCACCTTCTCCCCGCCCGCCACCCGGGTCGAGATCAGGGCCGACGCCGTCGGGACCGGCTTCGCGGTGGAGATCGAGGATCGTGGGCTCGGACTTTCTGGCCCGGAACTCGACGACATCAACCAGCGCCTGGCCAGCCCGCCCGAGTTCGACCTGGCCAACAGCGACCAGCTCGGGCTGTTCGTGGTCGGCCAGCTGGCCGCCCGGCACGGGATCAGGGTCTCCCTGCGTGGATCTCCGTTCGGCGGCACTACGGCCATCGTGCTGATGCCGTACAGCATCATCGTCCGGGCCGCCGAGCCGGCTCAAGCGGGGGCGAGCCCCGGGCCGGCTCCGGCCCGGGCGGGTACCGGCGCGTTCCTGGCTGGCCCCGCAGACCCGGCCCCCAACCCCAGGCGCACTTCCCTGTTCGGCGTCACCGGCCGTCAGCAGCCCGGGTCGGTCACGCCCCCGGCCGGGCCCGACCCTGGTCTCCCCGGCGGGCAGCCATCCTGGACTCCGCCCGCCCCCGCCGCCCCCGGGGGACCGGCGGCCGGGCCCCCGCTGGCCCCGGAGCTGCCCCGCCGGGATCCCGCCCCCGCGGGGACGCACCGCGGCCTGCCCCGCCGGGTCCGCCAGGCTCACCTTGCCCCGCAGCTCCGGGGCAGCGCCGGCAACGGGCCACTGGCTGCCGCCCGCCCGGCGGCGGACACGACGGGCCGTTCCCCGGAGGAGAACCGCGACCTGATGTCCGCGTTGCAGCAGGGCTGGCAGCGGGGACGGCTGGATGATCTGGACGACCCGGCCGATGGCGTAGAGGGATGGCCGGGCGAACGGCCGGCTGCCGCGGCGGATCCGACTGACGGCGAGGCTTCCTGATGACTGAGGACAGCGCGGCGGGCCAACTGAGCTGGCTCCTGGACAACCTCGTCAGCGGGGTGGAGCAGGTACGCCAGGCCGTCATCCTGTCCCGGGACGGCCTGGTGGTAGCGACGTCGCAGAACATGAGCCGCGAGGATGGCGATCACCTGTCGGCCCTGGCCGCGGGGGTGCAGAGCCTGGCTCGCGGGGCCGGGCATCATTTCGCGGGCGGGGAGGTAAGGCAGACCATCATCGAGATGGAGTCCGCCTTCCTGCTTGTCATGGCGGCGGGGCAGGGCACCTGCGTGGCCGCGCTCAGCTCGGCGGACGCCGACGTCGGTGTCCTGGCCTACGAGATGGCCATGCTGGTACGCCGCATGGGCAGGCACCTGACGGCCCGGCCGAGATTTCCCGACCATGAACCGGCCGGGGGGTGAGCGGTCATGATCGTCCCGAACGAGCAGTGGCTTGACCGGGAAGCCGGCCCTGTGGTCCGGCCCTACGCGGTCACCAAGGGCCGGACCGTGGCTGCGGACGGGACTTCCGTGGGGTTGATCGACGTTGTCCTGGCGGTGGTTGATGCGCAGCCGCCGGCCGGCGTCCGGCTGAGCCCCGAGCACCGGCAGATCCTCGCCCAGTGCCGGCGGCCCATTACGGTGGTGGACCTGGCGTCTGACATCGACCTCCCGGTCGGCGTGGTCCGGGTGCTGCTCAGCGACCTGAGCGAGTACGGGATTGTCCGCATCCAGGGCGCGATCCGGGGGCCGGTAACTAACGAGCGTCTACTGAGGGACGTGCTGGATGGACTACACGCACTCTGATGCCGCCGCCGACGCACCGGCGGCGCCCACCACAGCCAAGATCCTCATCGCCGGGGGGTTCGGCGCGGGCAAGACCACGCTGGTCAGCGCCATCAGTGAGATCCGGCCGCTGCGGACCGAGGAAACCCTCAGCGACCGGAGCGTCGGCGTCGACGACATCAGCGGCGTGCGGGGCAAGACCACAACCACGGTGGCGATGGACTTCGGCCGGATCACGTTCCGGTCCGATCTGGCGTTGTACCTGTTCGGCACGCCCGGCCAGGAGCGGTTCTGGTTCATGTGGGACGAGCTGGCCTACGGTGCGCTGGGTGCGGTGGTACTGGCCGACACCCGGCGCCTGGGCGACTGCTTCGCCTCGGTGGACTACTTCGAGCGGCACGGCACCCCGTTCGTGGTGGCCGTCAACTGCTTCGACGACGCGCCGCCCTACGACACCGATGACGTCCGGATCGCGCTCGATCTCGACCCGGACGTGCCCGTGGTGCTCTGTGACGCGCGGGACCGGGAATCCGTCAAGAACGTGCTGATCACCCTGGTCGGCTACGTACTCACCCGGGCCAACCCGGCCGCTGAGTACCAGAGCGCGCCGTTGCCCGCCGGGTGACCGGGGTCCGGGCGGGAAACGCCGCCGGGATTAACTCGCCACCCAGTGGTGTTGTGCTGTATGGTCGCAGTAGGCGATGTCAATTCCGCCTACGGGGCGTGTATGCCCGGCCCAGCTAACCCGGCCTAGCTAACTCAGGCGAGACCAGCTAACTCATCTGAGCAGCCGATCCGGCTGAATTTCAGTTAGCCGCGAGAGGGGTCTAAGGCTCCGTCTTCCCAGGACACGGTCGAGGTCCAGGCGTCGAGCTACCCCGGTGCCAGCGTGGTCAAGACCGGCCCCGGATTTTCCCGACACGCGCACGTGCGCCTTTCCGCGGCGCCCTCCGGCGCCTTTTACCGGCGTGCCTGTATTCAGGCCGCCTTCCGAAAGGAATTCTCTGTATGACCGCAATTCTCACCCAGCCCGCGGCGGCGCCGCGGACCAACCGAAACCCATCCCAACGCCCGGCCCGGAAGCGGACCCCGGCGGCTGGGCAGCCCAGCAAGGCCAGGACACAGTCTCCTGCGGCCCCGGTCCAGGAAGGCCCCCCGGAGCCGGTGTCGGGCCTCCTGGACATTACCGACGGCCGGGCGTTCCTGCGCCGGGCCGGCTACCAGCGCGGCCCGGACGATGTCTCGCTGACCCAGGCGCAGGTCGATCAGTACGGCCTGCGCAAGGGAGATGCTGTGGAAGGCACCGCCCGGGCGACCCGGCCCAGCCAGGCACCCGGCAACCGTGACAGCCGGGCCAGCCGGGGCCGGCAGCAGCAGAACCCGGCGCTGGCCAGCGTCACCGCCGTCAACGGGGCCGACCCCGCGCAGGCGGCGCAACGCCCCGACTTCGCCAAACTGACCCCGCTGCACCCTCAGGAGCGGCTCCGCCTGGAGAACAGCACCAGCCAGGGCAACTCCCCCACGGGGCGGATCATCGACCTGGTCGCCCCGGTCGGCAAGGGACAGCGCGGGCTTATCGTGTCGCCGCCGAAAGCCGGCAAGACCATGGTGCTGCAGGCCATCGCCGACGCGGTGGCCGAGAACCATCCCGAAGTGCACCTCATGATGCTGCTGGTCGGCGAGCGCCCCGAGGAAGTGACCGACCTGCGCCGCTCAGTCCGCGGTGAGGTCGTCTACTCGACCTTCGACCAGGCCGCCGAAGAGCACATCCAGGTCGCCGAGCTGGCCATCGAGCGGGCCAAGCGGCTGGTCGAGCTGGGCCGCGACGTAGTCGTGCTGCTCGACTCCATCACCCGCCTCGGCCGCGCCTACAACCTGGCCGCGCCATCCAGCAGCCGCATCCTGCAAGGCGGCGTCGCCGTCGGTGCGCTCTACCCGCCGCGGAAGTTCCTCGGCGCCGCCCGCAACGTCGAGGACGGCGGTTCGCTGACCCTCCTGTGCACCGCCCTGGTCGACACCGGGTCGCGGATGGACGACGTGTTCTTCGAGGAGTTCAAGGGCACCGGGAACATGGAGCTGCGGCTGCGCCGCGAGCTGGCCGAGAAGCGCATCTTCCCCGCGATCGACGTAGGGCCGTCCAGCACCCGCCGCGACGACCTGCTCATGACGCCGGAGGAGCACCAGGTGACCGCCAAGCTGCGCCGGGTCCTGGCCGAGCTCGACCCGCAGCAGGCCATCCAGCTGCTGCTGGACCGGACCCGCGGCACCGCGTCCAACGCCGAGTTCCTCCGCCAGATCCAGCTCAGCACCTGACCGGGCCAGCGCTGAGCGGTGGCCCGTGCCGCGCCCCGGACCGCCGGATCCCTTGACCGGCCACCCGGCCCCCTTTACGGTGACCCTGATCGTCTGCGGATCTTGTAGCCAATTTGCCAAGGCGGCTGGATCACCCGTGCTGAACTGGACCTCACCCAGCGAGCGGACGCTACGACTCGTGCGCGGCGCGGATGACCTGCACGCGCACATGCGGCCCGGCCTGATGCGCCGCCAGGACACTGACCTCCAGCCGGGCCCCGGAGCCAGGACGCGGTCCAGCCGGGTCCGCCCCGAAGCCGCCCTACGTCCCGGCCGCAGAGCGCGCCGCGGCGCTCAGCGATGCCCATGCCCCCACGGCGGAGGACGTGCTGCCGCTGATGGTGGACGCGCTGTGGGCCACGGGCTCACCGACGAGGAGATCACCACCATGATCGTGTCTAACGGCCGGCTGCGGGCCGGCCCGGACGCGCGGCACGCCGGACCGCACGACACCGGCCACCCTGACGCCGGCCAGCGAGACCCCGGCCAGCCGGAGGACACTGCGTGACCACCATGGATGGGTTCGGGCGGCTGCTCGTCGTCAGCGCCCACGCGGCCGACTTCGTGTGGCGGGCAGCCGGTTACATCTCGGTCGTCACCTCAGCCTTCGGCGAGGCACACGTCGTGTGCCTGTCCTACGGCGAGCACGGCGAGTCGCCCGGCGCCTGGAAGCAGCCCGGCATGACCGTCGACCGGGTGAAAGAGATCCGCCGGGCCGAGGCGGAGGCGGCCGGCCAGGTACTGGGGGCCAGCATGCACTTCCTGGACCGGGGCGACTATCCCCTGCCGGACTCCGACGAGCTGGTGCTGGAGCTGGCGGAGCTGATGCGCGAGCTGCAGCCCGGGGTAATCCTCACCCACTCCCGTATCGACCCTTACAACTACGACCATCCGCGGGCCGCCGACCTGACCCTGCGGGCCCGGATGGTGGCCCAGGCCCAGGGGCGGCCGTCGGCGCACCCGGTGCTCGGCGCACCGCCGGTGTTCCGGTTCGAGCCCCACCAACCCGAGATGTGCGAGTTCCGGCCGGACGTGCTGGTCGACATCACGCCGGTGTTCGACCTGAAACAGCAGGCCATGGCCGCCATGGGGACCCAGGAACACCTGGTCCGCTACTACGAGGACCTGGCCGAGCGGCGCGGCGTGCAGGCACGGCGCAACGGCGGGCTGGCCTCGATTCGCTACGCCGAGGCCTACCAGCGGGTTTTTCCTCAAGTGAGCGGAGTGCTGGCATGAAACCGGTCGTCATCATGGACCCGCCGCGCGCAGACGCCGCCGTGGTCGCCGAGCTCGGCGAGCTCGGCGTGGCCACCGTGCACGAGGCCGCAGGCAAGACCGGGCTGCTGGGCACCTTCCTCCGGCCGGCCTGGGCCGGCGCCCGCGCCGCCGGGACCGCCCTTACGGTTCTGTGCGGGCCGGGCGACAACCTGATGCTGCATGCGGCCGTGGAGCAGACCCGGCCAGGGGATCTGCTGATCGTCACGACGATGTCCCCGTCCAGCGACGGGTTCGTCGGCGAGCTGATCACCACTGCGCTCGCGGCGCGCGGGGCGCGTGGCCTGGTCACCACGACCGGGGTGCGAGACGTCGCCGCGATTACCGCGGCGGGTTTCCCCGTCTGGTCCCAGTTTGTCAGCGCGCAGGGCACGCTCAAGGCCATCGCCGGCGCGGTGAATGTGCCAGTCAGCATCGGCGGCACAGTGATCCGCCCGGGCGATGCGGTGGTCGCGGATGACGACGGTGTGGTGTGCATCCCCCGTGCGGAGGCCGCGCGGGTGGCGGCGGACGGACGGCGGCGGGCCCGGCAGGAGGACGAGGCGCGGGACGCGTTCGCCCGAGGGGAGCTGGGCCTGGACCGCTATCAGCTGCGGGCGGTGCTGGAACGGCTCGGCGTGACGTATCTGCGGGCGGGCCAAGAGGAGAGGTGAGCGTGGCCGACGAGGGGGCCGTGCTGGACGCGCTGCGGGATGTCATCGTGGCGGGAGAGCTCGCGGCCAGGCAGCGCCTAATCGAGGTGGACCTGTGCGAGCGGTTCGGCTGCCGCCGGTTCGCGGTGCGAGCCGCGATCCCGGTCCGGGCCAGCCAGCGGTGGCTTAATGAGCTGGCGACCGGAGGTTGACTGAAGGTACAGTTCAGGTCCGGGAGGCCGACACCCGGCGCTGTGGGCCCCCGCGGGATGGCTATGACGACCGCCGCACTGGCGCGGCAGATCGGGTAGATAGCGTGAGCACGGCGTGACGCGGGCATGACCTCTGCTCCGCCCGTCCTCTCCCGGCCGAAGCTGACCCCCCGGCTGCGGGTGCTGATCGGTTTCCTCTGTGCGCTGGTCCTGGTGGACACGGTCTTCTTCACCGCGCTGACCCCGCTGCTGCCGCATTACACGCACACCGCCGGGCTGTCCAAGACGGGCGCGGGGATCCTGGTCGCCGCCTACCCGCTGGGCACCCTGGTCGGCGCGCTGCCCAGCGGGGTGCTGACCGCGCGCCTCGGCGACCGGGCGGTGGTGCTGATCGGCCTGGCCCTGATGAGCGCTTCCACGCTGGTCTTCGGCTTCGCTACGGCCGCCCCGATGCTGGACGCGGCGCGGTTCGTGCAGGGCCTGGGCGGGGCGTGCACCTGGACCGCGGCCATGGCCTGGATCGCCACCGCCGCCCCGGCCGAGCGGCGGGGTGAACTGCTGGGGACCGGCCTGGCCGCCGCGGTGGTCGGCGCGCTGTTCGGGCCGGTGGTCGGCGCGGTCGCCGGGCAGGTGGGCACGGGACCCGCCTTCGCCGCGGCCGCGGTAGCGGGGATCGGCCTGATGGTGGTGGCGTTCCTGGTCCCCGCCCCGGAGCGGTCCGAGCCACAGAGGCTGCGGGCCGCGCTGCCCGCGGTGCGCGACCGCCAGGTCGGCGCGGGCATGTGGCTGACCTTGCTGGCCGGCCTGGCGTTCGGCGTGGTGGACGTGCTGGTGCCGCTGCGCCTGGCCCAGCTGGGTGCGACCACACTGATCATCGGGGGGACGTTCCTGGCCGCCGCGGCGATCGAGTCAGCCCTCTCCCCGCTAGCCGGGCGGCTGTCCGACCGGCGCGGCGCGCTGGTGCCCATCCAGATCTCGCTGTGTGCCGCCGTGGTGGTCAGCCTGCTGGTGCCGTGGCTGGCCCCGGCGCCGGTGCTCATCGCGCTGCTGGTCGTGGGCATGCCGTCGTACGGGACGCTGTTCACCCCGGCCTCGGCCCTGCTCAGCAACGGCGCGCACCGGCTGAACCTGAACCAGGGCCTGGCCTTCGGGCTGGCCAACCTGGCCTGGGCCGGCGGCCAGACGGTGGGCGCGGCGGCCAGCGGGGC
>Ga0208717_1000417_pt1 | contig 14666 bp, 8 predicted proteins | sample NGESurF53shallow_FD_184489 | JGI IMG/M metagenome (GOLD analysis project Ga0208717, IMG submission 184489) | Arctic peat soil microbial communities from Barrow, Alaska - NGEE Surface sample F53-3 shallow (SPAdes) | ecosystem: Environmental > Terrestrial > Soil > Wetlands > Peat ... | reverse complement strand
GAACTAAATACATTCATTTAGGTGGAGAACAGATTAACTGCTTTCTATTTTGTCGTATAGTAACGTATAAGTGTGTTCGTAGATTTACGATTTACACCGTAATTTCAGTAGATCAATAATTAAGCGCTACTGCTCTTGCGAAGGATGTCTATGGTGTATATCTTTGTTCCAGAAGTTGATTGATGTTCAACAAACATTAATCAGAATATCCAAATCCCTTGAAAAGAGCCCGTTTTACCAAATCCATGAAAACCAGCCAGTAAAATGGCAATCCAAACAATCCTGTTTAAAACCTTTACCCCTGGAATTGAAATTATTCCTGAGAGCCCTGCCAATAGCAGGGTTCTTTATTTTGTATATATAGATGCGATGCTCAAAGTTATATAAGACCATCGTGCTGTTTTTAAATCTTCATACGCTTGCTTCAATGCGGAAGTCTTATTAAAAGGCATTTCATTATTTGACACATTAGCTAAGTTGCAGGATTATTCTAAAAGAAATTTACTTCGCCAGGTATTCTGGAAATCTTTCTCAAACTACTTCAATTGACGATAGATAATGTCGTATAACCAGTTCCGTTAGGTAGCAGTATAAAATAATTTTAACAGTAAATTAAGGCAACATCAAAATTACAAGTATCAAATACTTTTTATTATTTCTACTTTTACTCCCCCATTAAATTTTTATACTATGAAAGAACTTTGCCTGAAGGCTGCCTATGCCTCAGAGAAATTCTATATAAAAATCTGTATCGTTTTTATAGGTACATTTTTATTTATCCAATGCCTGGAAGCCCAGGTTCCGGATACAATTTCTTCTAACCTTGCCAATGTTGTTCTTCCATTAAAATTAATAACCTTCACAGGCAGGCTACTTAATGACAACGAGGCTGTACTTAACTGGCAATCTTCAGGAGGAGTAAATGAGAGCCGGTTCGAAATAGCATGGAGCAGCGATAACAGATACTGGCAAACGGTTGGTACGGTTGCCGCCACTAATAACGACAGCATAAACAATTATTCCTGGAAATATTCGCAACCATCACTTATTAATTTTTACCGGTTAAAAATGATTGGTGCTGACGGCAAATTCACCTATAGTCACGTTGTAGGGATCAATGGCTCAGACAAAGCGGTAGTTATTTATCCAAATCCTGCAAAGAATAATGTAATTATTAGTTCGTTTAGCGACCAACCTGCTACTGTGATTTTCATAAATAGCAGTGGCAAAACATTAATAAGAAAGACCATAAATGAACCGGTTTCGTCAATAGACATCAGCAATTTTGCGCCTGGAAATTATATCATAAGAATTATCCGGAATAGTAAGTCGACTGTGTATCAATTAGTGAAAGAATAGTATCTCCGATAACGTCGGAAATCTTTTGAAATAAGCGTTTCATCGGCATTATATAAGTATTAAACCACGGCGTTTTACATTCACCGGTTAGTAAATTTACCAACACTACCGTAATTTCAGTAGATCAATAATTAAGCGGTACTGCTCTTGTGAAGGATATGGGTTGTGTATATCTTTGTTCCAGAAGTTGATTGATGTTCAACAAACATTAATCATCCCGATAGCTATCGGGAATCCAAATCCCTTGAAAAGAGCCCGTTTTACCGAATCCATGAAAACCAAATAATCCGATATCAGTCAACTTCTTTTTTTCTTTATCCAATATCTGTAAGAAACTAATAACGTATCCAAAGAACCAGCCAGTAAAATGGCCATCCAATATATCCTGTAAAAAATTTTACCCTTCGAATTAAAATTATTCATAAGAACCCTGCCGAAAGCAGGGTTCTTTATTTTTAGTTTATGATGATATACAAAATCCCGGTCGTTAAGAAATTATGAGTACTTCCGGTATCATGATAAATACGAATAAAGATCAGCAGTAAAAAAAGTGTCATCAAATTTTAAAGAGAATCCTGAATATAATTCCGCTGATCTATGTGGCTAACGCAAAAGGATACACGATCACTTTTTTTGAATAAATATTTTAACCGGAAATACAAATAAAACTTACTTTCAAACTATGAAAAAAATAATATTTGTATTACTTGTTTTTATAAGTACCCGTTCATTAGCACAGGATATGTACTGGCAACAATACCTGCATTTTAAGATTGATGCTCAATTAAACGACCAGGAAAAATCAATTACCGGTTCAGAAACGATTGTTTATAAAAATAATTCACCGCAAACGCTTTCCTATATCTGGTTTCATCTTTATCCTAATGCTTATAAAGATGAATCAACCGCATTGTTCCAACAGTTAAAAAATGATACTGACAGGAAAGAGAAACTCAAGGATTATACGCCCGGTTTTATTACCGGACTCGCATTTACAGTAAATGGAATTACTGCCAAAACAGAAGCCCATCCCAACCCTGCATACACTGATATTATTAAAGTATTGCTGGCAAATCCTTTGCAGCCGGGTGATTCTGTAATTATTGCCACTCCATTTAAAGTGCAGTTGCCTTCTTACTTTTCAAGATCCGGTTATGAAGATGGCGAGTTCATGGCTTGTCAATGGTATCCCAAACCGGCGGTTTTTGATAAAGATGGCTGGCACGAAATGCCCTACCTTGATATGGGTGAATTTTACAGTGAATATGCTTCTTATAGCGTGAACATAACGGTGCCGTCTGAATACGTTGTAGGAGCAACGGGAGTTTTGCAAACGCCATCAGAAGCGAATGCGTATAAAACTGCGGGAAGTTATAATACAGGCCATCGCGGTAACAACCCGCAATTGTATCAGCCTCTTTCTGCGGCGCCGAATAAAACACTCAGTTACTATGCAGATAGTGTTCCTGATTTTGCCTGGTTTGCTGATAAAGATTTTGTTGTTGAGCATGATACTTTGCTTCTGCCGTCAGGAAAAATTATAGATGCATTTACTTACTATCACAATCATAAAAATACTCTTTGGAAGAAAAGTATCGATTATGTAAAAGATGCGGTACGCCATTATGGAAATTGGGTAGGTGAATATGATTACCCGGTAGTGCAGGCAGTAGAAGGGCCTAAAAATAATTCGAGTGGCGGAATGGAATACCCGACTATTACGCTTATTACGAGCCCGGATGCAAAAGCCGAAACGCTTGATGCCGTAATAGCCCATGAAGTAGGCCACAACTGGTTTATGAGTATGCTGGGAACCAATGAACGGGATCATGCGTGGATGGATGAAGGGTTGAACAGTTATTTTGAGTTCAGGTATGAAGCGGAAAAATACAGGAGTAATGCAGTATTCGGAGACGAGATCCCCGCAGACATCAAGCAACTTAGCGAGCAGGATTTCCAGGCCACGGTTTATTTGAATTTGTTACAGATACCCATTCACCCCGCGATGGAAACAACATCTGCAAAGTTTAAAAATGATGAAGATTATTCGCTAACGGTTTATGTAAAACCTGCCGAATGGATGTACATGTTGGAAAAAACTATTGGCAGAGATAAAGTGGACAGCGCTTTTCATAATTATTTTAATGAATGGAAATTTAAACATCCGCAGCCTGCCGACATGAAAGCGGCTTTTGAAGAGGCATTGCGCCTGGATCTGGCATCATACTTTGCATTGCTGAATAAGGAAGATAAGTTATCAGAATAGTAGTTCTATTATAATTCAATTTTGTAACTTAACTTTTCAATACAAATATTTTTCGGGATGTAGCGCAGCCCGGTAGCGCACTACGTTCGGGACGTAGGGGCCGCTGGTTCTAAACCAGTCATCCCGACTATTCAACTGCCTGTTTGCAGCATAAAGTCAACATAAATATATATAATGTTGAATAAAAGATTCGTTTTAGATTCATCGCTATTATTTAGTTGTGAGTTAATACTTTTTTTATTCCCTGGCACATTGATTTAATAGTATGATATGCCTCATCTGTATTCTCATCTTTATCAAATTTAATTTCAAGAACGCCCGGTGATTTCTTTATATAAAATTTTGTGTGATCATCAAGAGTGATGGTGCCATCAATTCGTGAATTCACAAAAGACATTTTGCTTCCTTTGCCGATTCTGTCATCCATAAATTCATCCACATCTCGCGTTTCGCTTCTTGGGAAATGTGCATTCATTGTATAATAATGATCATAGTCGCTATACGCAATATTGATGTTGTGGTTGCTGTGCATGCACGACGTAATGGTTATACATGCGAGTGCATAAAAAAATAGTGTGACTAACTTTTTCATTGTAATTGTTTACAGGTAAATAAAATAATTGAAAGAACCGGCTGATGCCAATTCAGTTATTTCTTTAAAGTTGGAGAAGATTGAAAAAAAGCCTTGTGAAGTTGAATTACAAAAATAGCAATGAAAACCGGATTTTTTATGAGTTTATATAAATGGTAATATGCACCAGATGAGTGGAGAAATTTCATGTAGTAATCAATCAATCTAAAGCCCCGCATCTTTATGCGGAGCATATTTTGATTTTTTTTACTGATGATTAAAAGGTTTCTTCAAAAAAATTCTATCTTTTAGATATTCTTTGATAATGTAAATAGTTTATTTACAGGTATATGCTGAACTTTCCTTTATGAAAAAAATATTTGCGGGATTAATTATTTCTTTGAATTGCATTTTCAATTGTTCTGCGCAACTAAAAATCTATGTGGCCCCTAATGGTAACGATAAAAATCCCGGCACAATAATGAAGCCATTTAAATCGCCTGTGATTGCAGTCAATAGGGCGATACAGGAATCAGGTAAAGATGTGATTATTGAACTTCGAGGCGGTAATTATAGCATAGATAAAACTATAGATATTTCTTCATCGGCTTATAAACTACATTCACTAACAATCCATGCTTATGGAAATGAAAACGTAACGATAAGCGGCGCAAAAAAAATAAATCTGAATTGGCGAACTTATAAAACTAAAATTTTGATGGCCCGTTTAAATTTGAGTGTGCCACCCGACAGATTATTTATAAATGGAAAAAATATGCCAATGGCACGTTATCCCAATTATGATTCATCAGCAAGAGTATTTAATGGTACTGCTGCCGATGCGATAAGCGATGAAAGAGTAAGAAGCTGGAATAGTCCTGCTGGTGGCTACATACATGCTTTGCATAATGGGGAATGGGGCGATTTTCACTACCGCATAACGGGCAAAACCGAAGATGGAAAATTGGAATACGAAGGCGGCTGGCAAAATAACCGGCCTGCTCCTATGCATAAACAATATCGGTTTGTTGAAAATATTTTTGAAGAATTAGATGCCCCCGGCGAATGGTTTTATGATATCAATACCAAAATAATTTACGTCTATCCGCCAACGGGAGTAGCTCTCCAAAGCGCCAAAATTGAAATTAGCCAGGTAACGGATATGGTTCACATCGTTGGCAAAAAAGGCAACCCGGTAAAAAATGTTACCATCAGTAATATTCACTTTACGCAAAACGAGCGCAGCTTTATGTTGACAAAAGAGCCATTATTGCGAAGCGATTGGACAATCTATAGAGGCGGCGCCATACTGCTCGATGAAACAGAAAATATTACGATCAGCAATTGTACATTTTCTGATTTGGGAGGCAATGCTGTTTTCTTAAGTAATTACAATAAAAATGATCTTATTAAAGATAACTACATTCATAATATTGGCGCCAGCGCTATAGCATTTGTGGGAAGTGCGGACGCTGTAAGATCTCCGGTTTTTAGCTATGACCAATTTGTTCCGTGGAAAGAAATGAATTACACGCCCGGTCCTAACAGCAACGATTATCCGCAATATTGCACGGCTTTAGACAACCTTATTAATAATATCGGAACAATAGAAAAGCAGGTAGCTGGTGTTGAAATTGATATGGCGGCCCACATAACAGTAAGTCATAACACAATTTATCATACGCCTAGGGCCGGCATTAATATTGGTGACGGTTGCTGGGGCGGCCATATTATCGAATTTAATGATGTTTTTAACACGGTATTGGAAACCGGCGATCATGGTGCTTTTAATTCGTGGGGCCGTGACCGTTACTGGCGCTCTGACAGATCATCAACAGATAGTATTGTTGCAGCGAGGCCGGGCATCGAATTATTAGATGTGGTTGATCCTATCATCCTTCAAAATAATCGTTTTCAATGCGATCATGGCTGGGATATTGATCTTGATGACGGAAGCAGCAATTATAAAATTTATAATAATGTATGCCTCAACGGTGGTTTGAAATTGCGGGAAGGTTATCACCGCGTTGTTACTAATAATATCATAATTAATAATACTTTTCATGCGCACGTATGGTTTAAAAAAAGCGATGATGTGTTTGCGCATAATATTGTCACTTCTCCTTACGCACCTGTTCTTATGACGGATTGGGGCCGGGAAATAGATTCTAATTTCTTTCTTTCTAAAGATGGATTAACTAAAGCGCAGTTATTACAATTAGATAAAAACAGCACCTCTGGTGATGCAATGTTCGTTAATGCTGATAAAGGGAATTATCGCTTAAAGCCTGGTTCACCTGCATTTAAAGTTGGGTTTAAAAACTTTGACATGGATTTTGGTGTAACCCTTGTCAGTTTAAAAAAATTAGCAGCCAAACCACCAATAAAACCATTGCTTACAAAAATAGGAGAAGCTAAAGGATCGCAGGTAGACTGGCTTGGAGCTAAATTTAAAAACATAGAAACGCTGGGTGAAAGATCAGCCGCAGGGTTGCATGATAGTAAAGGTGCACTGTTGATTGATTTGCAGCGAAACTCAATTGCGGATAAAAATAATTTACGCAATGGCGATGTTATAATCAGGCTCGGCAATGATGATGTCACTTCAATCAGTGATCTCTTGAAAGTATATCAAAGCATAAAGTGGATGGGCAGAACAGAATGCACCATTGTACGCAACCAGGCAGAACAAAAGATAAACTTATCATTCAACAAGGAGTAAGACATTTGTAATAAAATATAACCATGTACAGAAGAATCTTCATCATTACAATTACTTTAACCGGATTTATTCCTTTACTAAATGCTCAACAAAATGAAAAGCTTTGGTATAAACAACCTGCCAAAGTATGGACGGAAGCTTTACCGGTGGGAAATGGCCGCCTCGGCGCAATGGTATTTGGAAAGGTGAATGACGAACTGATGCAATTAAATGAAAGTACACTTTGGTCTGGCGGTCCAGTGCCAACAAATATAAATCCTGACGCTCCAAAGTATCTGCCGGAAATAAGAAACGTTTTATTGAATGAAGAAGATTATGCGAAAGCTGAGCCGCTTGTTAAAAAGATGCAGGGGTTATATACCGAATCGTATATGCCACTGGGTGATTTATCTATTCATCAAAAATTTAAAGATACCGCTGTCACATCCTATTACCGCGATCTCAATATAAAAGATGCAATAAGTACCACACAGTTTGTAATTGATGGTACAAAGTTTACCCGGCAGGTATTTTCATCAGCGGCGGACCAGGTAATTATCATCCGCCTTATGGCTGACAAACCAAAGCAGTTAAACTTTACTGTTTCAACCAAAAGCCTTTTGCATTATCAAAATTTGGTAAATGGAAATGATGAATTGATTATGAAAGGAAAGGCACCTTCACACGTTGATCCCAGTTATTATAATAAAAATAATATTCCGGTTGTATGGGATGATACTACCGGTAATAATTGCAGTGGAATGCGGTTTGAATTAATTGTAAAAGCATTGAGCAAAGATGGACAAATAGTTCCCGATACATCAGGTTTGCAAATAAGTAATGCGAGTGAAGTAATTTTGTTCTTATCTGCTGCAACAAGCTTTAACGGATTTGATAAATGCCCTGATAAAGATGGTAAGGATGAAGATAAAATAGCGAGAGACTTTCTGAATAAAGCAATAAAGAAATCTTACGCAATTTTACTAAACAATCATCTTGCAGATTATCATAAATTTTATAACCGGGTTTCTTTAAAACTCTATGATTCAACCGGCAAAAGAGTTTCAGATCTTCCAGGCGATAAACGTTTGGAAGCTTATTCAAAAGGAACTTATGATCCAGGTGTAGAATCACTATACTTTAATTATGGAAGATATTTATTGATTTCCAGTTCAAGGCCTGGCGGCACACCTGCCAACCTCCAGGGAATATGGAATAATGAAATAAGGCCGCCGTGGAGTTCCAATTTTACCATCAACATTAATACGGAAATGAACTACTGGCCGGCGGAAGTAACCAACCTCTCTGAAATGACCATGCCGCTTTTCGACTTGATAAAAAATATTTCAATAACCGGTGCAGTAACCGCCAAAGAATTTTATAATATGCATGGTTGGGTGGCCCATCACAATTCAGATATCTGGGCAACCAGTAACCCCGTTGGTGACAAAGGTGATGGCGATCCGAAATGGGCAAACTGGACACAGGGCGGCAACTGGCTTTGCAGGCATCTTTGGGAACATTATAGTTTTACAAAAGATAAAAAGTTTTTGAAAGATAAGGCGTATCCTTTAATGAAAGGAGCTGCGATATTTTGTATAGACTGGCTGGTGCAGGACAAAGATGGTTACCTGGTAACGGTTCCTTCTACCTCTCCTGAAAATGATTTTAAGTATGACGATGGTAAACACTCTGGAATTACTGTGGCTTCAACCATGGACATGTCTATCATCCGGGATTTGTTTACTAATCTTATTGAAGCCTCAAACGTGTTGGGCATTGATAAAGAGTTTCGCGATATCCTTATTGCAAAAAAAGCAAAACTGTTTCCTTTGCATATCGGCAAGAAAGGGAATCTGCAGGAATGGAATAAAGATTGGGACGATGTAGATCCGCATCACAGGCATGTTTCGCATTTATTCGGTTTATATCCCGGTCGCGAGATTGCGCCCATTACTACTCCTGAATTTGCGGCTGCCGCCAAAAAGACTTTAGAAATACGGGGTGATGAAGGTACCGGTTGGAGCAAAGCCTGGAAGGTTAATTTCTGGGCAAGATTGCTGGATGGCAATCATGCGCATTTGTTATTGCAGGACTTATTGAGATATACAGACGAAACAAGTACTAATTATTCCCGTGGTGGCGGCACGTATCCCAATTTCTTTGATGCACATCCGCCCTTTCAGATTGACGGAAATTTTGGTGGCACCGCAGGCATGGCCGGAATGTTATTGCAAAGCCAGCTTGAAGAAATAGATATTTTACCAGCATTACCGGATGTTTGGAAAGCGGGCGAAGTAAAGGGCCTTAAGGCAAGAGGAAATTTTGAAGTATCTATTTACTGGAAAGATCACAAGTTGGAAAGAGCAGTAGTTACATCTCTGTCTGGCGGTATTTGCAAAATAAGAACCGCTGCTCCTGTAACGATTGAAGGCATTACTGCAAAATCAGTAGCGGATAATTATGGCTATGTAACAATATTTAATTCGCAAAAAGGGAAAAGTTATTTGATATCGGTCCTTAAAAAATAAAATTTCGGTTATACTACTCCGTTAGTAACGGGTGATGAAGTAATTAGTTTAATGAATTATTTAATTATAAAGAATATGAGATCGAAACCATTGTTTTTTTTATTATTTACTGTTTTGCCGGCACTGGTGTTTATGTCCATTGGCGCCAGCGCTCAATCAAAAAAAGAATTTATTGTAAAAGTAAATGAGCCCAAAGGAGTTGTTCAGCCAACCATGTGGGGTGTTTTTTTTGAAGATATTAATCTAGGCGCAGATGGTGGGCTTTATGCTGAATTAGTAAAGAACCGTTCTTTTGAATTTAGTAAGCCTCTTATGGGATGGACTGTAAATCAAAAGAAATTTACGGAAGGCGCTGTACTGGTATTAAACAGAAAAGAAATTAATACGGCCAACCCACGATACATAAGAATAACTGCTGATCGTGCATCAAAAGGAGATATTGGATTAACCAATGAAGGCTTTCGCGGTATGGGAATCAAAAAAGATTTACGGTACGATTTTTCTGTGATGTACCACCAGCAAAATGCAGGCTTAAAATTATATGTCGAATTAGTGGATACAACCGGAAAGGTTATCGGCGGTGCGGAAATAACACCAAACGAAACAGGCGATGACTGGCACAAAGCCTCTGTAAGTTTTACGGCCAACGCAACAGTAATGAAAGCAAAGATGAATGTATGGATAGAAGGAAATGGAATAATCGATTTGGATATGATTTCTTTGTTTCCCGGGGATACCTGGAAGAACCGCCCTGGTGGCCTGCGGGCAGACATGGTGCAATTGCTGGCTGACATGAAACCAGGTTTCATACGTTTCCCGGGTGGTTGCATTGTGGAAGGATTTGATTTATCAAACCGTTACCAATGGAAAAAAACAATTGGACCGGTAGCTGAACGTCAGCTTATTATGAACCGCTGGAATGTTGAGTTTGCCCATCGGCCAACACCTGATTATTTTCAGACATTTGGTTTGGGCTTCTTCGAATATTTTCAACTGGCCGAAGATATTGGTGCAGAACCGTTGCCCATTCTTAATTGCGGTATGGCCTGCCAGTTTAATACGGCAGAACTTGTTCCGCTCGATGAGTTGGATCCATATATTCAGGATGCTTTGGATTTAATTGAATTTGCTAACGGAGATGTACACACGAAATGGGGTAAGGTTCGTGCAAACCTCGGACATCCTCTACCGTTTCATTTAAAGATGATGGGGGTAGGAAATGAAAACTGGGGTCCGCAATACGTGGCACGGTTAAAAGCTTTTACTAAAATCATTAAAGCAAAATATCCTGACTTTAAATTAGTAAACAGTTCCGGAACGGATCCTAACGGTGAACGGTTTGATTACCTTAATGGCGAACTGCGAAACATGAGCGCCGATATTATCGACGAACATTATTACCGAAAACCCGAATGGTTTTTCGCTAACGCAAGACGTTATGATAATTATCCCAGGAACAGTTCAAAAATTTTTGGAGGGGAATATGCTGCACAAAGTGATCATACGGTAAGTGTAAATAATGAAAACAACTGGTTAACAGCTTTGTCAGAAGCTGCTTTCATGACGGGCCTTGAGCGCAATGCAGATGTAGTAAGCATGGCGTCTTATGCGCCTTTGTTTGCCCATGTAGATGGATGGCAATGGAAGCCCGACCTGATATGGGTTAACAATCTTCAATCTTATGGCACCACTGATTATTATGTGCAGAAATTATATTCATTGAATAAAGGAACGAAAGTAATACCGATCACTTTGGATAATGATGTAATAGCGGGGCAGGATAGCGTGTACGCATCTGCGGTAGTAGATGCACCGGCGAATGAAATAATAATAAAAATTGTAAATGCTTCAGATAAACCTCAGTCAAATGCTATTTCGTTACAGGGTGTAAAAAAACTGTCGCCTGCAGGTTCACTTACTGTTTTGCAAAGCAACGATTTAAATGCTATGAATTCTTTTGAAGAGCCGCAAAAAATTTATCCTAAAGAATCAAGGCTTGCTCTAAACGGAAAAAAAATTAATCTCACTTTACTTCCGTATTCATTTAATGTAATTAAGATTAAACAATTGTAAAACAATAAAATCAATTCGATATAAAATCAAAATATGAGATCACTTAAAAACATTGCTATTGCTTTTACACTGTTACTTTTTTGCTGCCCTTTTTTAAAGGCGCAGGTGGCGCAAACGCCGCCTATGGGATGGAACAGTTATAACTGCTTTGGTTCTGCCGTACACGAAGATGAAGTAAAAGCCAATGCGGATTATGTAGCGCAGCACTTAAAACAATTTGGATGGCAGTATATAGTTGTTGATTTTTTATGGAGTTACGATAATCCTCCGGGAAGTAATATTGGTAACCCTTTTCAAAAGCAATTGCAGGATGGTTCTTACGTGCCGTGGCTAACGATGGATAAATGGGGCAGGCTTATGCCGCAACCTAACAAGTTTCCTTCAGCCTTTGGTGGTAAAGGGTTTAAGCCGCTGAGCGATTATGTTCATTCCGTAGGATTAAAGTTTGGTATTCATGTAATGCGTGGTATTCCGAGGCAGGCGGTGTGGGCTAAATCTCCTGTATTGGGAACTAACGGTATAACTGCCGATATGGTGGCGGATACAACTTCTACGTGTCCATGGATGAACCAAATGTATGGATTGGATATGTCGAAACCCGGTGCACAGGAATATTTGAATTCAATTCTTGAATTGTATAAAGATTGGGATGTTGATTTTATTAAAGTAGATGACATTGCCCGCCCTTATCACAAAGCGGAAATAGAAGGGTATAAAAAAGCAATTGAAAATTCCGGAAGACCCATGGTACTGAGTATTTCACCTGGCGAAACACCGCTGGCTGATTCTGTTCATGTAAAGGAACATGCCAATATGTGGCGCATGGCAGACGATTTTTGGGACAACTGGGAGATGATACTTCACATGTTTAACTACGCTAAGAGTTGGGAAGGCATAGGTGGTCCCGGCCACTGGCCCGATTGTGATATGCTTCAGATTGGTAAACTTTCAAAGCGTGGTCCGGTTGGGCCTGAACGTTATAGTCGGTTTACAGAAGATGAACTATACACGCATATAAATTTCTGGTGTATCTATCGTTCGCCATTAATGATTGGTGGCAACCTGCCGGAGAACAGAGACCTGGAATTGAAATTATTTGCCAATGATGAAGTGCTTGCGGTGGATCAACAGGGAGAGAATCCAAGGCAGTTGTACAAAAAAGGTGGAAGCATGGTTTGGGCATCTCACGTAACTGGTTCTAAAGATTGGTATGTGGGCCTTTTTAATATTGCTGATGATGCACATGATGTATCGGTTGACTTTTCATCGCTGGGATTGAAAGGCAAAATTAAAGTGAGAGACCTTTGGAAGAAAGCAGATATAGGCGTGTTCAAAAAGAAATATGCACAAAAAATAAATCTGCATGGAAGCGTATTGCTTCGGTTAAGTGCACAATAGTCAATGCTGCAAATGCTTGACAAATACGGTATCAAATATCAATATACATAATTGCCATGCGCATACTCTTTTGTTTTTACCCTAAAACGCGTGGCTTTTTTTGCAGCAATGTTGTTTAGGGAAGATCAAGAAAATCTTAAAGTCTACTGCTAGAGCAGTTTCAATTTCAGGTGTTACAAAAGATCAAACAACCATCTCCATAACTTAAAAACCTGAAGCTGTTGTTCAAAGCATATTCGTAAATGGATTTCCATTTTTCTCCTGCCATAGCTGCCACCAATAATAATAACGTTGATTTAGGTTGATGAAAATTCGTAATCAATCCTTTCACAATTTTAAATTGATAACCAGGAGTAATAATTATTTGTGTTCGTATAAAAAACCTTTCTGTTTTTCTTTCATAGAGAAAATTTAATAAAGATTTTAACGCTTCAGTTGCGCTGCAGGAATTATTTGCCAAAGTGTCTTCATACACTTCCCATTGTTTTATTTCAAGGTCATCATTTGTTATTTCCGGATGATACATTACTTTAACCCCCATCCAGTAAAGGCTTTCAATAGTTCTTACAGAAGTAGTGCCTACGCAAAAAACATTATTTGAAATATTTTTTATAAGATGTTCGATAAAATTTGTTGAAACATCTATCCATTCAGCGTGCATCTCATGGCCTTGCATTGTCTCACTTTTTACGGGCTTAAAAGTTCCTGCACCTACATGAAGTGTAACAAAACCTGTGTCAATATTTTTTTCTTTTAAAGATGAAAATATTCTCTCTGTAAAATGCAATCCTGCAGTGGGCGACGCAACTGATCCTTCATATTTCGAATAAATAGTCTGGTATCTTTCAACATCATTTTCTGCTGCCTTTCTTTTTATGTAAGGAGGTAACGGTGTTTCTCCCGCATGTTCAATTACTTCTGCAAATGAATAATCATGCGGCTCCCAACTTAATTCAACTACATAAGCATCGCTTAATCTTTCAATCAATTCTGCCTTTAATTTTACTTCATTATCATTTATTATAAACTTTTTTTCAAGATATTTCTGTTTCCATTTTCCGGCGCCGCCAATCATACATTTCCATCGTACTGATTTTTTTTTCTGAAGAACAACCGCATAATCATTTATAAATTCATAAGGCTCCAGGCAAAAAATTTCAATTACAGCGCCGGTGTCTTTTGTAAATAAAATTCTTGCTTTTATAACTTTAGTATCATTAAAAACAAGAAAACTTTTTTGAGGTAAATGATTGGCAACGTTCAGATAAATATCTTCATTAATTGCGCCATTTTTATAAATCAGCAATTTTGATTGATCTCTTTCTTCTAACGGGAAAGAAGCAATTTTCTCTTCAGGCAAAAAATAATCGTAATCATTTATGGAGATGTCTTTCGGATGCATGCATTAGTGATTAAGAAAGCGCCTTAACTTTTTGAAAGTTCAAAACTTTCCAAAAGCTCATCATAATAACATTAACTGTTAAGGAATGCAGACACACTTGCCAGCCATTTTAAATGTTCTTTTTTGCAAAGAGATTCGTGGCCACTGTTATTATAAATTATCAGTTGCTTTGGCTGGTTTAAATTTTCATAAACTTCTTTTCTTTCTGTTGGAGTAACCCGCAAATCATTTAATCCAACCTGCATCAGCACAGGGCAATGGATGTCTTTTACATATTCGTCGGGGTTAACTTTAAAAGCCCAAAATCCATGTTCAATTCCTCCCCAAAAAGCAAGTAGTGTTCCTAGAGGTTCTCCGGGCAAATG
>Ga0208717_1000416_pt1 | contig 14785 bp, 16 predicted proteins | sample NGESurF53shallow_FD_184489 | JGI IMG/M metagenome (GOLD analysis project Ga0208717, IMG submission 184489) | Arctic peat soil microbial communities from Barrow, Alaska - NGEE Surface sample F53-3 shallow (SPAdes) | ecosystem: Environmental > Terrestrial > Soil > Wetlands > Peat ... | reverse complement strand
CGTCCCATGCAAGAGCGCTCCGGAACGCTGCTGTGGCATCGTCGTATCGACGGTGGACGTAGGAAAGGTGCCAGCCCAATGCGTCCAGCTGCTCTGCAAAGTACGGAGAAACGCGCTCACGCAATTGCGGATCGCCTGTGAGCGTCACAAAGTAAAAGGCCTCCATTGCTTGCGGAACCGCGGCGGCCTCTCCCGCTTTGGCCAGCTCCGAGAAGTGCCCGATGTAGTAGTGCGCGAGGTTGGTGCTCGCGTGACGCTCAACCTGCCGCCGGCTCCCGTAAGGCTGGTCGCGGAGCCATCGCCGCGCCTGAGTCCGAACAACCTCGTGAAGCCGATACTCAGCCTCCTCTCCAAAGATGAGGCAGCTACGGACGATGGAATCGTCCCTGCGGTTCAACTCGTCCAGCCGCAACGCTTCAAGCAGATCACTAGTGAACGGTCGTCGCACAAAAGAAAGTCGCAACCACGCTCGCTTTAGTCTTTCGAAGTCGCGCGCAACGACTTCCCACAACTCCGTCGCTATTCGTCTGTTGCGCTGCGGATCAGTGATCACCGAGGCCGCGTGCGTGGATGAGATTAGTGCCGCGAGAGCAACCGAAAGCCGAAGCTCCAGCGCCGTCAGATGCTCGAGAGGTGCACCGGTCTCCTCGAGTTCACGCGCGGCCCCTGCTAGTTCACCCCACGAACCTGCATCCAGAAGCCATCCGCGCTCAGGGGCATCGGGCGTCAAGTCGACGATGCAATCAGCGGCAAGGCTCGTCGGCATACGTCCCGCGATGACTCGACGGCACCGACCTTGCTCCAGTAGGAGCCGGGTCACATCTTCTGCGCGACTTGCGAAGAACCCCGTCTCTTCGGCCGAAGATCCGCCCCAAAACGTCGGGTCGTCACACAACAGGACCAGGTTGGGTTCGTGCTGAGCGAGCCACCCCCGAGCATCCGCCAACCGCTCAGTCCAGGGCTGCTGAGACTCCGCCCATCCTTGGAAGCCGCCTGCGAGGTCGAGGTAGGGCGACAATCCAACTCCAAAGTCCACGAGGGAAGCAGGACCGGTATCGAGCTGCCGTGTGGGGGGCCTCAGCAACACGGGTATCGCGTCGGGGTCCGCGACTCTGATGCGCTCCGCTACTTCGGCAAGGCAACTGCTCTTGCCGGCTGATAACCGTCCTCGCAACGCGAACACGTCGCTACTTCCGCTACCTGCACCCAGCACTCCGTCGGCAATCCGTTCTGCAGCAGCCGAGATGTTTGAGAGAGCTGGACCAGCCATGGATTATCTCCACCCGAGGTATCTCTGGAATTTGAGTCGGAAAGCCTAAGTCCTCTCTCCTCGGCTTCCGACGCGCCATCCTCAGTGCGCTTGTACGAGACTACTCGCAGAGCCAGCGTTCTGATTGCGAAGTGATAGCTATCAACCTTTCTCGTGACGAATGATCACGCGAATGAGCGTCGAGCAACAGCTTGGACAATGGGTCTAGTCGAGCGCACTCGCAGCCATCTCGACTAGCGCTTCCACCGCCTGACCGGCGACGGTGTGTCGCGCCGCGCGAAGCAACTACTGCAGCGACGACTAAGCGGAGCCAGGTGGAAGAGGCTCCTCACGCTCCTCCTCGCAAAACCAGACAGACATACACTCCACGCACTACGTGCTGACGCCCGCAGATGTCCGCAGATGTCCGCAGATGTCCGCGGCCGAGCGAGGCCGACATGGGCGGGATGCGACCTTACTGGGCATCGAAGGAGGACTCAGAGTGGCCCACCCGTCTCGGTCGCGCACGGATGAGGGGCTCGCCGTCCGGGCGAGCCGGAACCGGGCGTGCGCCGGGAGCATGCGGCGGCCTGGCGCCAGTGGTCCGGGCGCCGTGGCCGGGCGCGGATAGGGGAAGCGATGACCTCGCCGTCCGGGCTCGGTGAAGAGTCCTCGCGCGCGTCGACGGCGACCGCACCCCCCGGCCGGTGGCCCGGGACGGCCGCGGACATCTTCAGGCGTCTCTGGACATCTGCCTGCTCAGGCCGATTTTGTGGACGGGTTGGGCACAGGATCGACCGCGAAGGCCGCGGCGACCAAGCGGGCGTCCTCCGCGCGCGGCGCGTAATGGAGGTAGCGCATCGTCGTCTGGATATCGGCGTGGCCCATCCACTCCTGCACGCGCCGAATGTCGGCCTTGGCGATCATCCGCGTCCCGAACCTATGGCGCAGATCGTCGAACCGGAGTGGTCGCAGGCTGGCGTCAGTCAACGCCACCTTGTAACGCCGACGCAGTGCGGAGCCGTCGAGATACGAGCCGGCCTCGCCGGCGAACACCAGGTCATCCTCGCCGAGCCAGTGCTCACGCCGGCCGAGCTGCGCCAGCGCGGTCGCGACGCCGGGCGCCAGCGGCACCGCCCGGACCTTCCCGGACTTCGGCGTCGTCAGCTGACCGAGGTAGTAGCTGGCCCGGACCCGGATCGGGTTGCCCGCGAAGTCGACATCGCGCCAGCGCAGCGCCAGCAGCTCGCCCATCCGCAGCCCGGTGAACGCGGCGGTGAGGAAGATCGAGCCGTCCGCCGCGATCGCCGATCGATAACCACGCACCGTGGAGGGCTGGCGTCCGCGACGCCGATCTCGGGACATATTGGGGACATGGTGCAGTGCTGGCACATGTCCCGAAACGACGAAAGCCCCGCCGCGCGGGGCTTTCTGAGTGGGCCGTGGAGGGATCGAACCTCCGACCTTGGGATTAAGAGTCCCCTGCTCTACCAGCTGAGCTAACGGCCCTACGGTCAGGCGATGTTAGCCGGGGCGCACCGGCCAACGCTCAGCACTGAGCGGCGAGCGTCGGCTGGGTCTTGGCGGTGTCGATCTCGGTGGCGAGCGCCTTGCGGCTGGCCTTGGGGACCATGCTGGCCGCCTTGGCCGCCGCGAGATCGCCCTTCCGGGTCTGCTTGGCCGCGTAGGCCGAGATGGCGAGGCACTCAAAGCCCTTGACCTCGGTGGGCGATGCCGCGGTCTCGGCCTCCCAGGCGCTCGCTTCCGGGGCGTACTGGCCCAGAGCGCCGTACGCGTTGGCGGCGAGGATCGCGAGGCTGCTGCTCGGGCTCTGGGTCAGCGCCAGGTAGCGCTGCCAGGCCGTCGTCACGTTGGCGAGCTCCTTCTTGCCCGCGGCCGTGTAGGTGCTGGTGGCCTGGTCATAGCCGACGCTGGAGGCGTTCTCGTAGCGGGCCTGCTCGAGGTTCCCCCAGGCGACGGCGCTGTTGGGGCTGGCCTTGACCTGCTTGAGCGCGGTCTTCTCCTGCTGGCTGATCGCGCTGGACTGGTTGTTGGAGCCGCCGCCGGTGAAGGCGTTGAGCAGACCGCCGTTGCCGCTGCCGGTGCCGACTCCGAACAGGATCAGGCCCCCGCCCAACACCACCGCGAGACCCAGGTACACGACCTGCACGGTGCGTCGTCGGCCACGGCTACGAAGATCAAATAGCATCGCGTCAGCTCGAATCTTCGGGGGAATCGGAGTCGTCGGTCTCGCCGAGCGTGATCAGCTCGGCGGCGGCTCGATTGGCGTCACGGCGATCGGCGATTCTGAGCATCACGATGCTGGCGAGGAAGAGGATCACAAGCGGCAGGGTCTCCAGGCCCGTGGTAACTGGGTCCGCCCCTGGCATGGCCGCCGCGACCACGGCGATGATGACCGTAGCGTAGCGCCAGTGCCGGGTCAGAGTGGTGCCGTTGATCACGCCGAGCTGGCGCAGGGCGAGCATCGCCAACGGCAGCTGGAACGCCAGCCCGACGGCGCCCATCGTGAGGACCTCGAACGAATACAAGGGCTTGGCCTGGACGAGGTTGTTGAACTGCTGGTCGTTGTAGCCCTGCAGGAACTTGACCGCCGCCGGGAGGACGATGATGTAGGTGAAGACGACCCCGATCACGAACAGCACGGGGGCGGCGATCACCGCCGGAGCCGCGATCCGGCGCTCGTCGGGGCTCATCGCCGGGATGACGAAGGCGTATAACTCGTACAGCAGGAGCGGGAGCGTCAGCAGCAACGCGGAGAAGAAGCAGACGGTCAGCGTCGTGGTGAACCCTTCGCCGACGCCGATCGTGATCGGGATGTTCTTGGGCGTGGTCTGCGGCAGCGCCTTGGCAGCGGCTTGCATCTGCTGGGCGGCCGCCGCGACCACTGCCGCGTCCGCGGGCGCCAGCGTGGTCGAGCGAGACAGCGCCTGGAACAGGTTGGCGGCGTTCTCGAAGTGATGGGCCGCCGACACCGAATCGGTGGTCAAGCCGCCCAGATGGTTGGCCGCCGTTTTGGACGGCGGTGGGAGGCGGCTGTTGAGCGCGTTCAGCAGGATGTTGTTCTGCCAGAAGCACAATCCGAATGCGACGACGAGCGCCGCCGCGCAGATGATCAGTCGGCCGCGGAGCTCGTCCAGATGGTCGACGATGCTCAGCCGATCCTCATGCCCGATCGGGCGGAGCACCTTCGGCATCGCTGAGGTCTCGTTCCAGGCGCTACGAGGAGCGCTAGGAAGAGCGCTCGGAACTGTCCGAGCCCGAACCGGAGGTAGCGGTGGACTCGGTCGAGCTGGGCGTCGCGTCCGGCATCGCCCGGGCCTCGGACAGCGCCGGCTTGTCTTCGTCCTTGGAATCGCCGGTGATCCCATCCTTGAATTCACGCATCCCCTGACCAAGACCGCGGCCCATCTGCGGGAGCTTCTTGGGCCCGACGACCAGGAGCACGATGATGAGGATGACGATCAGATCAATTGGGGGACTGCGGAACATGGCTTGCGCCTCTTCGAATAGGGGGGAGGATAAGCGTAGCGGTCACGGCTCTATGCAGATGCGTACGTGCGTAGACCCGCCTCAAGGTCAGACCCTTCAGGGCCGATATAGCGGGCGAGCAACGATGAGTCAACCTGATCGCCATTCCATCCGCCGAATCGTCCTCCCCAGCGGGCGCACGATCGAGGTCGTCCGGTTCTACACCGAAGAGGCCCACGACGGCGGGTTGCACGTCTGCCCGGAGTGCGATTCGCACCTCGTCCAGCCCGTCGACTGGGCCGAGGCCCCGCAGGGCTGCTGGGAGCTTCTGCTCCAATGCCCCAACTGCTTCTGGACCGACGAGGGCCTGTTTCACCAGGATCAGGTCGACCAGCTCGAGGAGCACCTCGACGATGGTCTAACCGACATGCTGGCTGATCTGCGGCGCCTCACCCAGGCGAACATGAGCGAAGAGATCGAGCGGTTCGCCGCGGCGCTCAACGCTGATCTCATCCTCCCCGAAGACTTCTAGCAATCCGCGCGCGGACCCCGCGGCGCCGGCTCACGAGTAGCGCTGCACCACGCCGTCGGCGATGAGCACCAGGGCGTCCCGCTGGCGTGACGGCAGGTCGGGCAGCGAGTCCTGCGCCGCCGCCACCAGCTCGAGCGCCCGCTCGCGCACGACGTCGAGCGCGCCGGTCGCGGCGATCCGGTCGCACATTCCAGCGGCGTCGTGCGGGGTGCGGATGGCGCGCAGCTCCACCGCGCGCAGTTCCGCGTCGCGGTCGCGGGCGACGATCATCGGCAGGGTGACCGTCCCGTCGAGGAGATCGGCCCCCTGAGGCTTCCCGGTGCGCTCGGGCGGCCCGGAGACGTCGAGCACATCATCGAGCAGTTGGAAGGCGAGCCCGATCCGCTCGCCGAACGCCGCCAGCCGGGGGACGGCGCCGCCGGCCTCGATCGCGCCGAGCTCGCACGCGGCCCGAAACAGCACCGCGGTCTTCAGCCGGCAGCGCTCGAGGTAGCGCTCGGTGGACACCGCCTGCCACGCGTCGGCGCGCTGCATCAGCTCCCCGGCGGCCAGCTCGGAGCTGGCCCGAGCGAGCACCCGCACCGCGGCGACCGAATCCGCGCCGACGAGCTCGGCGAACGCCCGCGAGAACAGGAGGTCCCCGGTCGCCGTCGCCGCCAGGCGGCCGCCGGAGGCCACCACGGTCGGTCGGCCACGGCGCAACGGCGAGCCATCGAGCACATCGTCGTGGACGAGCGTCGCCGAATGGACGAGCTCGACCGCCACGGCAGCCCGCAGCAGGGCGTCCGATTCCGGCGGTGGTGCCCCGGCGGCGAGGAACAGCAGCAGCGGGCGCAGGCGCTTGCCGCCGGCCGCGATCGTCTCCCCGGCGTGGCGCGCCAGCAGTGAGCCATGTCCCGTGCCCAGCGTTACCAGCCGCCGCTCGAGGCGCTCCATCAGTCGCGCGGCCGGGTCGCCGCCAGCCGCGACGACCGCCTGCACCGCCCCCGACGCGGCGCTCACCGCGGCACCTCGCCGACGTGCAGCGCGATGATCCCGCCCGCGGTGATCCGATACCGGACAGGGCGCAGGCCAGCCTCCCACATGATCGCGGCCAGCGCCCGGGGCGCCGGGAAGCGGCGGACCGAATCGGGGAGGTAGCTGTAGGCGTCGGCGTCCCCCGCGAACCGGCCCAGCAGCGGGACGACGCGATCGAACCAGACGTCCAGGAACGTCGACAGCGGCGGCCCGGTCGGCGTGGTGATCTCCAGGACGACCACCCGGCCACCGGGGCGCACAACCCGAACCATCTCGGCCATTCCCCGCTCGAGGTCTGAGAAGTTGCGCGCGCCGAACCCGACCGTCGCAGCGTCGAATGCGTCGTCGGCGTAGGGCAGCGCCAGCGCGTTGGCGGGCTCAAAGCGCAGCGACACATCGGACGGGATCGCTCCCGCGGCGCGGGCCGATGCCGCCTTGTCGGTGGCCAGCTCCAGCATGCGATCGGAGAAATCAGCGCCGATGACGGCGCCGCCCGGCGTGACCCGCCGCGCCAACTCCAGCGCCAGGTCACCGGTTCCGGTGGCGACGTCGAGCGCCCGCCCCCCCGGCCCGATCGCGGCCAGATCGGCGGCGCGGCGGCGCCATTGGTGGTGCAGACCCGCCGTCATCACGGCGTTCATGCGGTCATACACGCCGGCGATGCGATCGAACATCGCCCGGACCTGGGGCTCGGGAAGGGTGCCCGGAGCGGCGCCCGCCGCAGGGTCCGACGCCATCGCCGGCGACCCGGTCCGGTCGACGCTTCCCGGCGGCGGAGGTGCGCTCGCCGTCATCTCAGCGTGGCCCGCGGGGCCGCCTATTGGAGCTCGGACAGGAAGGTGACCAGGTCGTTGAACTTGGTCGGGGACTGCGTGGCGAGGCCGGAGAACGACGGCATCGGCGCCGTGGGGTTGCGCAGCGTCGAGGCGATCGCCGCCGGCCGCCGGATCGAGCCGATGTTCGTGAGGACGGGCCCGGGGCCGTTGTTGCCGTTCACGCCGATGGTGTGACACGCCAGGCAGCCGGACTCGCCGACGACCTTCTCGCCGGCGGTGAACGTCGCCTTCTGCGCGGCCGATAAGGAGGATGGCGGCTTCATGTCGACCGAGTTCGGCGAACCGGTGTTGGCGCCAGAGTAGGTGAGGAACGCCATCGCGAAGATCGTCGTCAGGCCGGCGGCCAGCGCGACCGGGCGCCGCTCGATCCGACGCTCGGGACTGCGGTCATAGAACGGCAGCAGGAAGAGCAGGACCATGCAGATCGTCGGGATCCCGATCGTCGCCATGTCCGTGAACTTCGGCACGTTCTTCATGACGCGCAGGAGCTCGAACAGGAAGAAGAAGTACCAGTCCGGGCGCGGCACGTAGGTGGTGGTGGTCGGGTCCGCCTTGGGCCCCATCTCGGCGCCGAACATCGCCGCCAGGAAGATGATCACGATCATCACGACCACCGCCATCAGCGAGTCCTTGGCGACGGCGTACGGGAAGAACGGCTTGCCCTTGTTCTTCAGGTTCGAGTACTCGCGGAGGTATGCCTCCTTCTCGGCCTGATTCATGGGCGGGGAGCGGACGTCGACATGGTCAGACCCGGGCCTCGCGCATCTCGGGCTCCTCCTCGGCATGGATCCACGGAGGCGCCGAGATGCCGAGCTTGGAGACGAGATAGAGATGGGCGCCGATCAGCGCGGCGATCAACCCGGGGATGAGCATCATGTGGATGGCATAGAACCGGGACAGCGTCGTCGCCCCGAACTCGGGGCCGGCGCGCAGGAAGTCCGACAGGTAGGGGCCGATCAGCGGGCCGGTGCCGTTGATGTTGACGCCGACGATCGTCGCCCAGTAGGAGCGCTGGTCGAACGGCAGCAGGTAGCCGGTGAAGCCCATCGCCAGGGTGAGGATGAGCAGCACGACGCCGATCACCCAGCTCAACTCCCGCGGGTACTTGTAGGCGCCGAAGAAGAACACTCGCGCCATGTGCAGGAAGATGAGGATGATCATCACCGAGGCGCCCCACTTGTGCATCGCGCGGACGAGCTGGCCCAGGAACGCGTCGTCGGTGATGTAGCGGATCGACTCGTAGGCGCCGCCATTGACGTCGGGGCGGTAGTACATCGCCAGGAACACGCCGGTCACCGCCTGGTTGAGGAAGGCGAACATCGTCGCCGACCCCAGCGTGTAGAACCAGTTGATCCCCTTCGGGACCTTGCGGAACATCATCCAGCGGATGCCGCCCGACAGCGACGTGCGCTCGTCGATCCAGTCGACGACGTGGATGCCGCCGCCGGCGGCGGTCTCCAGCGGCGTCATCGCGTCGCCGTTCTCGCCGGGGCGCTTGGGCAGCGGCTGAAGGGCCTTGGGCAGGGGTGGTGCGGGGAGCTTGGGCATCGCGGATGAGGGCTAGCTCTTGGGCAGGATGGACGTGTCGAACCGCGCCGGATACAGATATTGCCCGATCCCGTCCAGCGGCTGCGCCGGGTCCCGCGGCGAGAAGCGCTGGAGCTCGGAGTTGACCGAGTAGCGCGGGCCGAGCTCGACCAGACCGCTCGTCTTGTTCAGGCGGGTGTAGAAGCGATCCAGCGGCCGCACCGGCGGACCGCCGGCGACCATCCCGCGGAAGTCGTAGACGCCGCCGTGGCACGGGCAGATGAAGCGCTCAGCGGCAGGGACGAAGCGCACCGGGCAGCCGAGGTGCATGCACCGCGAGGACAGCGCGACGTAGTGGTTGTACTGGTCCTCGGGCTCGGTGTCGATCGCCGGGTCCCGCGTGCGGACATAGGCGATCGAGTTGCCCGCCTCGCCGATCCCCTGGACGATCGTGATCACCTTGGTGGAGTACGTGCTCTCGCTGAAGTCGCTCGGCGGACCGATCGGCTGCCAGTCGAACGGCACCCGGCTGAACAGCGGGCCCAGCGCGAAGCCGAGCGCGGGCAGCGTGAACGCCATCGCGGCGACGGCGCCGGATCCGTGGGTGACGGCGGTCATGAACCGACGGCGCGTGATGGTCTCGCCATCAAACGCGCCCGGCATCTGCCGGTCAGCCGTGTATTTGGACTTGCTTCCTTCGGTGTGTCGATCTGCCACTTGGTCCTTCGATCAACCGCAGCTAAATCACATTGAACGCGCCGGTAAGCGTACCGTCAACAAAGAGGCGGGCGTCACTTGCCCTGCGGGCCCGCCCTGGACACGGTCACGCCGTGAGAGGTGATAAGCGCATCGAGGGCGCGGGCGTCGCCGGCGCGGGCCAGCGCCTTGGCCGCCTCGTGCTCGGCGGAGCCTCCCCAGCCGATTGCCGCGGCCCCCGCGTCCCACACGGCGGCGGCCAGCGCCGGGTCGTCCGCCGCCTGCGCCTGGGCGAGCAGCGAGATGAGATCCGCCAGCTCGGCGATCGCGTCGAGGTCCCCGAGATCGGCCAACTGGGAGAGCCCCAGGGCGTACAGCTGGTCACCGAGCAGCAGCGCCAGGTCGGCGTCCGCGCAGCGGACGATGCGCGGCGACCCGTAGTGCAGCAGCGAACCCTCCAGGATCATCTCCAGCAGCAGTTCGTACTCGCGCTCGCGCCCGGCCGCGCGCGGCCCGCTGGCGGCAAGCTGCGGCGGGGTGGGCGGGGCGACATCATCGAGGTCGACGGCCTCGGCCGCCGGACCCACTGCGTCAGCGACGGCCCCGCCGTGAGCGACGAGCGCCGCTCTCAGGTCCGTCAGGGTCACCGCGCCACCGCCTCGAACGCCGCCGTGGCGGCCTCCACGGTGCGCTCGACATGCCCGGGTCCGTGGACGAGCGATGGGAACCACGCCTCGAACTGCGACGGCGGCGGGTACACGCCTCGCGCGAGGAGCTCACGGCACCAACGCCCATAGGCATCGGTGTCACAGGCGGCCGCGCCGGCGTAGTCGCGGACGGGCGTCGCCGAGAAGAAGACGGTCATCAGCCCGGGGAGGCTCTGCACCTGCACCGGCCGGCCGGCGGCGTGCGCGGCGCCGCGCATCCCGTCGGCGAGCGCCTCAGTGGTGGCGGCCAGCCGGGCGTAGGCGTCGTCGTCGAGGCGGCCCAGCGTGGTGAGCGCCGCCGCCACCGCCAGCGGGTTGCCGGACAGCGTGCCGGCCTGATAGACGTCGCCGGCGGGGGCGATGCGCTGCATCAGCTCACGGGAGCCACCGTAGGCGGCGGCCGGGAGCCCGCCGCCGATGATCTTGCCCATGATCGTCAGATCGGGCAGTACGCCGTAGCGACCCTGGGCGCCGCCCCGGGCGACGCGAAAGCCGGTGATCACCTCGTCGAAGATGAGCAGCGCACCGTGGTCGTCGGCCTCCCGGCGGAGCGTCTCCAGGAACCCCGCCTCGGGCGGGACGACCCCCATGTTGGCCGGGACGGGCTCGACGATGATTGCCGCGATGTCATCGGTGTCGGGCATCGGGTGGGGGGCGTTCCAGGGCACGATCACCGTCGCCGCGGCGGCCGCCGCCAGAACCCCGGGGCTGGCCGGGATGCCCTGAGTGGCCAGGCCCGACCCCGCCTCGGCGAGCAGGCCATCGACGTGGCCGTGGTAGGCGCCGGCGAACTTGAGGACCTTCTCGCGGCCGGTGACCGCCCGCGCCAGCCGCAGAGCGCTCATCGTCGCCTCGGTCCCCGACGAGGTCATCCGCAGCATCTCGACCGACGGGACCCGCCCGGCCACCTCCTGCGCGAGCTGCACCTCCCCCGCGGTCGGAGCGCCGAAGCTCGTGCCCCGGGCCGCCGCCGCGGTGACCGCCGCGATCACCTCCGGATCGGCGTGCCCGAGAATCAGCGGGCCCCACGAGCACACCCAGTCGATGTAGTCGTTGCCGTCGACATCGGTGATGATCGGCCCCGCGCCCGAGGCGATGAACAGCGGTTCGCGGCCGATCGAGCGCATCGCCCGCACCGGGGAGTTGACCCCACCGGGCAGAACCTGCAGGGCCGACTCGTACAGCTCCGCGGACCGCTCGGTCCGATCAGCGGCGAGCGCACTCACACGCCGGCGTGCTCGCGTTCCCAGTCGCGGTACTCGTCCGTGAAGTACAGGAGCCGGATCTTCTTGAATTCGGTGGACGAGTACAGCGTGGCCCGGTCAGCGATCCCGGTGTCGGCGGCGATCGAGTCCAGGATCGCGTCGCACTCCTCCTTGGAGCGCCCGTGGGCCATCGTGAACACCGAGTAGGGCCAATCCTGGTAGGTCGGGCGCTGGTAACAGTGCGAGATGCCGCGGAACGACGCCATCCGCATCCCCAGCTCCATGATCCGGTCGTCGGGGACCTTCCAGACGCCCATCCCGTTGGCGCTGAAGCCGGCCCGGCGATGGAACAGGATCGCCGCCACCCGACGCAGCAGCTTGCGCTCCTGCATCTCTCGTAGGTGGGCGAGCAGCCGCTCCTGGGAGATGCCGAGCGCGGCGGCCGCCGGGGCGTAGGGCTCGGAGATGACCGGCATGTCGCCCTGGAGCGCGCGGATCACGGAGCGGTCGAACTCGTCGTAGGGCTGGGGCTCGATCTCGGCCGGCGCCGCTGCCTCAGCGGCGGTGGACAGCGCCTCGGTGCCCGCCTCCATCTCCAGGTCCATGCGAATCTTGAACAACTTCAGCGTCGGCAGCTGGCGCACCGACTCGGCGCCGGCTTCGGCCGCGAGCACCTCGAGCGTGCCCTGGAGCCCGAGCGGCGAGTCGGGCTCGGTAGCGATCGTGAACCAGATGTTGAACTCGTGGTTGCGCAGGTAGTTGTGCGAGACGCCCGGGTGGGCGTTGATGACGTTGGCGGCGCGCCACGGGTTCTCGGCGTCGACCTTGGCGGCGACGAGCATCGACGCGTAGCCCAGTGCCCGCGTGTCGAAGATCGGCGTCACCTGCCGGATGATGCGCTCGCTCAGCAATGCCGAGACCCGGGCCATCACCTCGTCCTCGGTGATCCCAGCCTCGCCGGCGACGTGCGCGTAGGGCCGGGGCGCGATCGGGAACTGCCCCTGCATCAGGTTGAGCAGCCGCTTGTCCAGGTCGGAGAGGACGATCGCCGCGCCCTCCTTGCGGCTGCGCAGCTTGGGTCCGTAGCCGGTCCCACCCGCCCGACCGGTCTCACCCACTCCGGCGTCGGTCCCGTCGTGAGCTTCGGTGGCTCCGGAAGCGTCTAATGCAGCCATTGCGCGGCGTCCTTAGCGTGGTAGGTGATGATGATGTCGGCCCCGGCGCGGCGGATCGAAGTAAGCGCCTCGAGCACTGCCGTGCGCTCATCAAGGTAGCCTGCCGCCGCCGCGGCCTTGAGCATCGAGTATTCGCCACTGACGTTGTAGGCGGCAACCGGCAGCGTCGTGTCGTCCTTGATCCGGCGGATGACGTCGAGGTAAGGCAGCGCCGGCTTGACGATGAGAATGTCGGCGCCCTCTTCGACGTCGAGCCGGGCCTCGCGGACGGCCTCGTCGCCGTTCGCCGGGTCCAGCTGATAGCCGCGGCGGTCACCGAACGACGGCGCCGAGTCGGCGGCCACCCGGAACGGACCGTAGAAGGCGGAGGCGAACTTCGCCGAGTAGGCCATGATCGGCGTGTCGGTGAAGCCGTCCTCGTCCAGGGCGGCGCGGATCGCGCCGACGCGGCCGTCCATCATGTCGCTGGGGGCGATGAGGTCAGCGCCGGCGCGAGCCTGGGAGATCGCCGTGCGGGCGAGCAGATCGAGCGTGGCGTCGTTGTCCACGACCCCGTCTGAGCGAACGACTCCGCAGTGCCCGTGGCTCGTGTATTCGCACAGGCAGAGGTCCGCGATCACCAGCAGCTCGGGGTGGGCGTCCTTGATCGCCCGGGTGGCGAGCTGGACGATGCCCTCGTCGTCCCAGGCGCCCGATCCCGCCTCGTCCTTGGCCGCCGGCAGGCCGAACAGCAGCACGGCGGGGATACCCAAGTCGGCGGCCTCCCCGGCCTCCGCGACGGCGTGCGCGATCGAGAGATGGTCGACGCCGGGCATCTCGGCGATCGGCTCGCGGCGATCGATGCCGTGGGCGACGAACATCGGATAGACGAAGTCCGCGGGGTCCAGGCGCGTCTCGCGCACCAGACCGCGGAGCGCGCGATTAGCTCGAAGCCGGCGCAGGCGGGTCTGCGGGAACGACATAGTTGTCACCCGAGAATAGGGACTCACGTCAGACGGGAGCCCCAGCGCCGGGGGACGGCGCACCCCGCTGTCCGGCGCTCAGCGGATCAGGTGGCGTTCCAGAGCTCGATGCGCCGATCGACGACGAGCCCGGCCTCGACGTACGGGTCGGCGGTGGCGAACTGCTCGACGTGCTCGCGGGCGACGCCCCGGAACGTGATCGCGCCGCCGGTGGGCGGATCCCCGAGAGCGCCGGCGAGAATGACACGCCCCGCCTCTCGCTCAGCGTTGATCCGATCGAGGTGGGCCTGGCGATATGGCGCGCGGCGCTCGAGCATGTTCTCGACGTAGGTGTAGAGCAGGAGATAGGTCTGTTCACCGGCCATCGCTGGCGCGAACGGTAGCGCGACGGCCGGTCCCGCCGACGCACCGATGCACGATCGCCGGACGGTGCACTACGCTTGGCAGCGCGATGAGCAATCTCCAGAAACGCGGCGGCTACACCCCGCGCCGGGCGCGCGAGCAGCGCGCCTACCGGCTCGCCGTCACCGGGGCCGGGGCGGGCGGTGCCGGCGTCATCTGCGTCGTACTGGCGGCGGTCGGCGTGATCAGCTGGGGTCTGCCGATCATCCTCCTGATCGTCGCCGCCATGTGCGCGTTCGGATTCATGCGCTCTACGGGCCAGCGCTAGCGGGCCGCTGGGGGGCGCCCTCCTGCGGGAGGGTTTGGTGGACGGGTGCTGATGGGTTCGGGGCGTTGTGCTGACCCGGCCCGGGGTGCCGCGAACGTCAGACGTGCCCGCTGGCCGCGCGGCCGCGCTTGCCGAGTACCGACACGCCGGTCACACTCACCCGGAGGTGGTCCTGATAGCCGATCACCGAGAGCGTCAGCGCATGATGGCGCCCGCGGACGACGTGGAGGAGATGGCGTCCGTCGCTGGCGATGACCGCCTCCAGGTAGTAGGCCGCGCCCGGCGCGCCGGAGAAGCTCACCGTGAACCGGCGCCCGTGGCGGCGCACGCGCAGCCCGCGGGCGCGGCCCGGCACGGCCGGCACCGGGGCGCGGTAGGTGGCCACCTTCAGCGTCTCCCGCGCCACGCCGTTCTCGGACACGAGCGCGTAGACCGTCCGTGAGCCGGCGACCCCCGCCCCGGGGGCGAACCGCAGCGTGCCGCGCGAGCCGCGGGCGGTGCCGAGGATGTGGAACTCCCGGTGCGCCCGCTCGGCGAACGACACCGACATGCCGGGATGCGCGGCGATCGAATAGGTCAGGCGTCGCGTCGCGCCGTGGCCGCTCACCCGGGCGTGGACCTTCGCCGGCGCGTAGCCACGCGCCTGCTTGACCGACGTGATCGGGCTCGACCCGGGCGCGGGCGAGACGGTCCAGGTCCCGCCGGCGGGATGGTGGACGA
>Ga0208717_1000414_pt1 | contig 14798 bp, 10 predicted proteins | sample NGESurF53shallow_FD_184489 | JGI IMG/M metagenome (GOLD analysis project Ga0208717, IMG submission 184489) | Arctic peat soil microbial communities from Barrow, Alaska - NGEE Surface sample F53-3 shallow (SPAdes) | ecosystem: Environmental > Terrestrial > Soil > Wetlands > Peat ... | reverse complement strand
CCAGATCGAGCAGGTTGGCGCCCAGTTGCGGCCGCTGATGAGCTGGCTGGACTCCTCGGGTGACGCCGACGGTTCCTGAGCGCGGCGGTTCCTGAGCCAGGCGGTTCCTGGGCCCCATGGTTCCTGGGCCCGGCGTTTGCGGGCCCGGTGTTCCTGAGTGCGGCGTGTCTGAGTACGGGCGATACGGTGTGGCGCCAGCCCGGGGCTGGTGCCACACCGGCCCTGTCCTCAGTCGCTCCACCAGCCAATCCCGCACCACGGTGCGCACGATCGTACGGCTGACGGATCGGACGACTCGTGAACGTTTTCACAAGCTCCGCTAGACTGGGCTTTCGCTGTCCGTCATGAGGGGCCAACGCCGTGCCTGCACCTATCATCCTCATCGCCGAGGAGCTTTCGCCTGCCGCTGTCGCGCAGCTGGAATCCGACTTCGACGTGCGGCACGCGGACGGCGCTGACCGCCTGGCGCTGCTGGCTGCGCTCGCGGACGCCGACGCGGTCATCGTGCGCAGCGCGACCAAGATCGATGCGGAGGCGCTGGCCCATGCCCCCCGTCTGCGCGTGGTCGCGCGCGCCGGGGTCGGCCTGGACAACGTGGACGTGGAGGCGGCCACCCGGGCGGGCGTGATGGTGGTGAACGCACCCACCTCCAACATCGTCAGCGCCGCCGAGCACGCGGTCGGCCTGCTCCTGGCCGTGGCCCGCAACGTGCCGCAGGCCGCCGCCTCGCTGCGGGCGGGCGAGTGGAAGCGGTCCGCCTTCACCGGGGTTGAACTCGACGGCAAGGTGGCCGGCATCCTCGGCCTGGGCCGCATCGGCGTCCTGGTGGCCGCCCGGCTCAGCGCGTTCGGCATGCGGGTCATCGCCTACGACCCGTACGTGCCCGCCACCCGGGCGGCCCAGCTCGGCGTGCGGCTGGCCAGCCTCGACGAGCTGCTGAGCGAGGCTGACTTCATCACCGTCCACCTCCCGAGGAATGCCGAGACGATCGGGCTCCTCGGCGACAAGGAACTGCACCTGGTCAAGCCCTGCGTCCGGATCGTGAACGCGGCCCGGGGCGGCATCGTGGACGAGCAGGCGCTCGGGCTGGCGCTGCGTGAAGGCCGGGTGGCCGGGGCGGCCATCGACGTGTTCACCACGGAGCCCGCCGACGGTAACCCGCTGCTGGACATCCCCACGGTGGTGGGGACGCCGCATCTCGGCGCGAGCACGGCGGAGGCGCAGGAGAAGGCAGGGACCCAGGTTGCCAAGTCGGTCCGGCTGGCCCTCGCCGGTGAGTTCGTCCCGGACGCCGTGAACGTCCAGGGGGGGACGGTCGATGAGGACGTCAAGCCGGCCCTGCCGCTGGCCGAGAAGCTGGGCCGCATCTTCACCGCCCTGGCCGGCGGGATGGCCGCGCGAATCGACGTGGAGGTGCGCGGGGAGATCGCCGGCCACGATGTCCGGGTGCTCCAGCTGGCCGCGCTCAAGGGTGTGTTCACCGACGTGGTCGAGGACGCGGTGACCTACGTGAACGCGCCACTGCTGGCCACCGAGCGTGGCGTGGAGGTCAGCCTGGTCACCGAGGCGGAAAGCCCGGACTGGCGGAACCTGGTGACCCTGCGCGGCATCATGCCCGACGGCCAAGTGGTCTCCGCGTCCGGCACGCTGAGCGGGCGGCGGCAGCAGGAGAAGCTGGTCGAGGTCAACGGCTTCGAGATGGAAATCGCGCCTGCCGAGCACATGGTGTTCCTCACCTACACCGACCGGCCGGGCGTGGTGGGCACCGTGGGCCAGATCCTGGGCAGCGAGGGCATCAACATCGCCGGCATGCAGGTATGCCGTGACGCCCGGGGCGGGCACGCGATGATCGTGCTCTCGGTGGACTCGGCCATCCCGCCGGTGGTCCTCGACGACATCCTGTCCACGATCGGAGCCGTGCTCGGCCGCACCGTCGACCTCGACGAGCGCTGACCGTCCCCGGGGCCACCCGATCGGTCTCACTATGAGAGACGGATCCGTCCCGCAGGCGACAACCCGCTGTGGAGGTACTAGGATGTCCAAGCATATGCGGCGCTTCGTATTCATCTTGAGCGGCCGTAGCGGGGCCTGATCAGGGCAGGCCGGCCACCCGCTGCGGGAAGCGGTGCTGGCCGTAAGCCCGCCCGAGGGAATCTCACCACAGCGCGCCCGGAATCCCGGGGCTGCTGACGCGCACCGCGACCTACCCGGTCGGCGGACGCGGGCCACCCGCCCGGCGCCGCGGTGAGTCACCAGCTACGCGTCAGGAGACCGCGTCGTGTACGACATGTATCCGTGGAACCAGCCCGCTGATGGTTCGGGGGCCGGCCGTTCTTCCCGGCGCCCGGCCCGCCGGCCCCGGCCTCGAAGGACCGGCCCCGCTGCCCCCGCCACGCCCGCCGCCCAGGCTCTTCAGATGGCCCTGGACCGGCGCGATAACGGCGGAGAGTCAGCGGCCACGGCCGGCCAGTAAGGTACGCGCATGGCATCTTCAGCGATCAAACTCGCCGTGATCGGCGGCGACGGCATCGGCCCCGAGGTGGTGGCCGAGGCGCTCAAAGTCCTCCAGGCCGCGAACGTGGGCATCGACGCGACCTCGTATGACCTTGGCGCGGAGCGCTGGCACCGGACCGGGGAGACGCTGCCCGATTCAGTGCTGGCGGAGATCCGGGGCCAGGACGCGATCCTGCTCGGGGCGGTCGGCGACCCGACCGTGCCCAGCGGCGTGCTCGAGCGCGGACTGCTCCTGCGGCTCCGCTTCGAGCTTGACCAGTACGTCAACCTGCGCCCGGTCCGGCTCTACCCGGGCGTGGCCACGCCGCTGGCCAGCGTCCTGCCCGGGGCGATCAACATGCTGGTCGTCCGGGAAGGCACCGAGGGTCCCTACGCCGGGGCGGGCGGGGTGCTGCGCAAGGGCACGCCCGAGGAAGTGGCCACCCAGGAGAGCCTGAACACCGCGTTCGGGGTGCGCCGGGTGGTCCGGTACGCGTTCGAGCGGGCCGCCGAGCGGGCCGCCCAGAAGCTGACCCTGGTGCACAAGACCAACGTGCTCGCCTACTCCGGGGACCTGTGGCAGCGCACGGTCGAGGTGCTGGCCAAGGAGTTCAGCTCGATCGCCGTGGACTACTGCCACGTCGACGCCGCGTCCATGTACTTCGTCAGCCAGCCGGACCGTTTCGACGTACTGGTGACCGACAACCTCTTCGGTGACATCCTCACCGACCTGGGCGCGGCGGTCGCGGGCGGCATCGGCCTGGCCGCCAGCGGGAACATCAACCCTGAGCGGACCGCGCCCAGCATGTTCGAGCCGGTGCACGGCAGCGCGCCGGACATCGCCGGCAAGCAGAAGGCCGACCCGACCGCGGCCATCCTGTCCGCGGCCATGCTGTGCGACCACCTGGGCCTGGCCACCGAGGCCGCCCGCATCGAGCAGGCCGTCGCCGACGACCTGGTCGAGCGGCAGGGAGCCTGGGCGGCGCGGATCACTCCCGAGATCGGCGACGACATCGCCGGGCGGGTAGCTGGATAGGCAGGCCCGCAGGCCGACCCGGCCGCGGGCCCCGATGTAGCGCGCCAGCAGCGCGCCGCGATGAGAAGACAACTGAAATGACCAGCATCGGGCACAACGACCCTGCGGGCCACCATCGCGTGGGCCGCGGCTCTGCGTGCATACACACTGCGCCGTGGCGGCCTGTCGCAGGCCGCCACGGCCGGGGCAACGGCGCTCCGCCCGCTGGGTGCGGCCGCGCCGGGTAAGAGGAAGGACTCTGTCATGACGGCAAGCCCGAGCACCGAGATCGCTTTCGACGTCCGCGCCAGCGCCGACCCTGTTCCCCCGGCGGAACGCGAGCGTGTCCTGGCGAGCCCGGGGTTCGGCGAGGTATTTACCGAGCACATGGTGACCCTCCAGTGGACGCAGGAGCGGGGCTGGCACCACGGGCTGGTCCGGCCCTACGGGCCACTCATGCTGGAGCCGGCCACCGCGGTCTTCCACTACGCCCAGGAGATCTTCGAAGGGCTGAAGGCCTACCGTCAGGGCGGCGGCCCGATCGTGGCGTTCCGGCCCGGCGCCAACGCGGCCCGGTTCAACCGCTCCGCGACCCGGCTGGCCATGCCGGAACTGCCCGAGGCCACGTTCCTGCGCTCCATCGAGCTCCTGGTCAGCCAGGATCGCGAGTGGGTCCCGACGGCGGAAGGGCACAGCCTCTACCTGCGCCCCTTCATGATCGCCACCCAGCGCGGGCTAGGCGTGAACCATCCGTCGTCCTCCTACCAGTACACGGTGATCGCGTCACCGGCCGCGGCCTACTTCAAGGGCGGGGTCCGCCCCGTCTCGGTCTGGCTGTCGGAGGACTACACCCGCGCCGCTCCTGGCGGCACCGGCGAGGCGAAGTGCGGCGGCAACTACGCCGCCGCCTTTGCCGGGCAGATCCAGGCCGTCCAGAGCGGCTGCGACCAGGTGGTCTGGCTGGATGCGGTGGAACGCCGGTGGGTCGAGGAAATGGGCGGGATGAACCTGTTCTTCGTGTACGGGTCCGGCCCGGACGCGCGGATCATGACTCCCGCGCTGACCGGGACCATGCTGCCGGGCATAACCCGGGACTCGCTGCTCAAGCTCGGCCCGGATCTGGGCTTCCCCACGGAGGAGGGCAGGATTTCCGCCGAGCAGTGGCGGGAGGAGTGCGCCTCCGGGGAGCTCACCGAGGTGTTCGCTTGCGGGACGGCTGCGGTGATTACGCCGGTGGGCCAGGTCAAGAGCGCTAGCAGTGAATGGGTCATCGGGGATGGGACTCCCGGCCCGGTCACCACGCGCCTGCGCGAGGAGCTGGTCGGCATTCAGTACGGCCAGCGGCCCGATCCTTACGGCTGGGTGCACAAGATCTGCTGAGTGGGGGCGGCGGCGCAGGTGTGCTTCGTCCGCACCACGTATCGGTTACGCCTGCGCACAAGGCACTGACGCCGCCTCGTAGGAACAGCACCCGGATGGCCGGGGTGAGCAGCCACGGCACGGACCCCGGCTGTTCGCTGCTGCACCCGTTTGGCCGGTGGGGGCGCGCCGGGGCGGAGGACGCCTGGTGGAGGCGCTGGCTGGGGACGGGCTGAAAAAAACCTGGGGACGCGAGCAACGTTTTGGCGTGCAGAGGGTCTTAAGGGGGTGAGTGGCAGTTTTCCTCGCCTGGGAGGCCTGTGGTGATTCGTCGTTCAGCGGGGTGGGCAGCGCCGCTCGCCGGTTTAGGGCTGTGTGTGGCTACGGCGGCGGGCTGGGCGGGGGCGGATGCGGCCGTGGCGGCTACGGCGGCGGGGGCCGCTCGGGCGGCCGTCAGCACCGGTGGGGCGGCCGGGCCGGCGGTGCTGCTGGTCAACGGGGACCGGGTCGTCTCGTCGGCCGCAGGGGGTACCAGCGGGACGGCGGTGGAACCTGCTGGATCGAAGGGCCTGGCCGCCGCGACGCTGAGGTACAGCGTGGGCGGCCATCACTATGTGGTCCCGGCCGCGGGCGTTCCCTACCTGGGACACGGGCTGGACTGGAGCCTGTTTGATGTCTCCGCGCTGGCCGCCCACGAGACGGCGGGACGGCTGCCGGTCAGGATCAGCTACGGGACGCGGCTGCATGCCCTCCCGGGAGTGACAGTCACAGGATCCAGTGGCGGCGTGGCGTCCGGGTACCTGACCGCCGCGTCGGCCCGCCTGTTCGGCGCCGCGCTGGTGCGGCAGTTCCAGGCGGATCACCGCACCGGCAGCTACGGCCACGATGGGATGTTCGCGGGCGGGGAGTCGGTCGCACTGGCCGGGGCGGCGGCCCCTGCCCGTCCCGATCTGCCGATGCATGTCCTGACCGTGACCGCCACGAACATCTCCGGCCAGGCCGACACCGGGGATGTCGTGGTCGTGGTCAACGAGGACAACAGCGCCCTGTTCGGCGACCCGTACGAGTCGATGAACGATTTTTGCCGCGGCAGCACGAAGTTCAGCGTGCCAGCGGGCAACTACCTCGCGTTCGGGATGTTCTTCGACCCATCCGGAGCGACCCGCCTGGTCGTGCTGCCGCACTTCAGGGTGTCCGCGGCGGCGTCCTCCAGCACGACGGTCCCGATGGCCGAGAGTGCGGCGAGTAGCCAGATCGCCTTCGCCACGCCCCTGGCCGCGAGGGTCACTGACGTCCAGGCGACGCTGCTGGTCCAGTCCGCGGCGGGGTCCTCGTCCGCGTTCGGCTTCGACAACGGCAACGTTCCGCTGTATCTCAGCCCGACCTCCTCCGCGCCGCCGGCCGGCCACCTCTACCTGGGGGTGAACGGGCTGCTCCACTCGCCCTCCACGGTGGCGTCCCCCTACCAGTACAACCTGGTGTACGAGGACACCAGCGGGGTGATCCCGGCGCAGCACTACACGGTCCAGGCCAGCAGCCTGGCCACCCTGCACGAACGCTTCTTCCAGGCCGGGAAGGCCCAGGGCGCGGACTTCCGGATCGGGTTCTACCCGTGGGAGGGCGGCTACTTCACCAACATTTACCCGCAGGCGCTCCCTGACCAGCGAACCGTGTACGCCACCGGTGACCCGGCCGCGGTGTGGGCTTCTGAGTACTGGCAGTCGTTCCAGACGCTGTCGGGCGGCCAGTCGGCTGCGCTGGAGCAGTTCGCCGCGGGACAGACGGTGCCCGTGGACTGGAACGGCGCCCCGCTGCACATGGGCACCAACATGAACCTGATCGGCGCGGCCAACGTGTTCCTCGCGGCCCCGTCGGCCAGTCGCTCAGGTAACACGCTGGTCCTGGACGTCACCCCGTTCAGCGACAACCAACCAGGGGATCTCGGGTCGGGTTTCCAGACAGGGATCTTCGGTGCGGCCGGCACCGTCACGGGCACTTACGAGATCGACCAGAACGGCAAGAAGATCGCGGGCGGCAACGCGGTCAAGGCCGCGCAGGGCGGCAACAGCCTGTTCACCCAGGTGAAGCTGAGCACCCGGGCTTCGTTGATCAAGTTCATCGTCAGCGCCTCGAGAACGGGGCGGGTCTACGGGATGAGCGCCTCCACGCGCACGGTGTGGACCTGGTCGTCGGCCAAGCAGGCCGGCGCGGTGCTGCCCGCCGGGTGGATCTGCCCCGCCTCCAACGCCTGCGCAGTGCAGCCCATGCTGACGCTGCAGTACGCGGTGCCCGGCCTGGGCCTGGGCGAGTCAGCCGCGCCGGGCAGGCAGGTGCTGGACTTCACCGCCGGGCACCTGCAGCTAGCGCCAGCGTCGGCGATCAAGGGCGCCAGCCTGCAGGTGTCACAGAACGGCGGGAAGACCTGGCGCCCGGTGGCCCTGACCGGCTACGGCCCCGGTGCCTTCCGTGCCTCGTTCAACGACAAGTCGGCCGGCCCGGTTTCGCTGCGCGTCACGGCCAGCGATGCCGCCGGCGGCACGATCCGCGAGACCATCCTGTCCGCCTACAAGATCTCCTGACCGGAAGCATGGAGCGGCACATCATGATGACGTTAGTGATTTCCGCCCCATCCTGGCTGCGCCGGACCGGGCGGGCGGCGGCGGCCCTGGCGGCCGCCGCGGCCCTGGCCGGGGGCGGCCTGATCGCGGGCTTGCCGGGCGCGAGCGCCGGGACCCGGCTGGCCGCTGTCCCGTCGGCGCCCCCAGCCCGCCAGCCGGCCGGGATGGAGGCTGCGTGCTCGTCGGCCCCCCGCGGGTTCGCGCAGTGTTACACCCTCTGGCGGCCGCAGGCGGCGGTCAACCGGTCGATCGCCGCCGGGGTCACCGGCCGCGCCGCCAAGCCCCAGGGCTGGGGCGCCAGGCAACTGGAATCGGCCTACAAGCTGCCGGTCAGCCATAAACCGCACCAGACGGTGGCAGTCACGATCGCCTACAACACCCCCCATCTGGCCCGCTACCTGGCGGTGTACCGCAAGGAGTACGGCTTGCCGGCCTGCACGGGCGGGTGCTTCCGCGTGGTCAACCAGAATGGCCACGCCTCCCCGCTGCCCTCCTCGGGGGCGGGCAGCGGCTGGGATCTGGAGATCACCCTGGACGTGTCGATGATCTCCGCGGCGTGCCCCCACTGCCACATCCTGGTCGTGGAGGCGAACCAGCCGTCACTCATCGACCTGGGGAAGGCCGAGGACACCGCCGCCCGGCTCGGCGCCCAGGTCATCTCCAACAGTTACGGCACCCGTGAGGACGGTTACTCGTACTCCCTCAGCCACTACTACGAGCACCCCGGGCACACCATCGTGGTGTCCGCGGGCGACCTCGGCTACACCGCGGCCAGCTGGCCAGCGAACCTGGGCAGCGTGACGGCCGTCGGCGGAACCGAGCTGCACAGCGCCAAGAACGCCCGCGGCTGGTCTGAGACCACCTGGAACAACGGCCTGGGAGCGGGTGGCAGCGGGTGCTCCGCCTACGCGCCCAAGCCCGCGTGGCAGCCGGCCACCGACTGCCCCATGCGCACCATTTCCGACGTCTCCGCCGCGGCGGACAACATCCCCGTCTACAACCAGTTCTACGGCGGCTGGGTCACCGTGGCCGGCACCAGCGCGTCCGCCCCGCTCATCGCGGGGATCTACGGGCTGGCCGGTAACGGCGCCACCACGACCCAGAAGTTCCTGTACGCGCACCCGGGTTCGCTGTTCGATATCACCACAGGTAACAACGACTGGTTCGCCAACACGGGCGGAGCCGCCTGCGGCTACGACTCCCTCTGCGTCGCTGGCCCCGGCTATGACGCACCCACCGGCCTGGGTACCCCCGACGGCACCGGGGCCTTCTGAAGCCTTCTGAGCCGGACCGGCCACCCTGGGGGGTGGCCGGCTTTGCCGGTACCGGGCGCAAGCACCCGGCCGGGTGTGTAAGACTGGGTGGCATGACGTCCGGCCGCATTATTATCGGCAGGCGCGTCGGCACCTAGCAGGGCCCGCCTAACGGCAGGCAGCCCGCACCGCCGACGCGCAGACCTCTCGCATGCCGCGAGGGGTCTTTTGTTTTGCGGGCAGCAAGGCACTCCGGCGGCAACCCAGAAGCGCGGCGCCCCGCCGCACGACAGAGACGGACGAGGTCATGGCCCAGAGGCCCGACGATGTGTTCCACGTCTACGACACCACGCTCCGCGACGGAGCCCAGCAGGAAGGGCTGAGCCTCACCGTCGCCGACAAGCTGGCCATCGCGAGGCGTCTCGACGAGTTCGGCGTCGGCTTCATCGAGGGTGGCTGGCCCGGGGCGATCCCCAAGGACACCGAGTTCTTCAAGCAGGCCCGCACCGAACTAGACCTCAGGCACGCGCAGCTCGCCGCGTTCGGCGCGACCCGCCGCCCCGGCGTGCAGGCGGCCGACGACCCACAGGTCGCCGCTCTGCGTGAGTCCGGGGCGCCGGTCGTGACTCTTGTCGCCAAGAGTCACGACCGGCATGTCCGGCTGGCCCTGCGGACCACGCTGGAGGAGAACCTGGCGATGATCCGCGACACGGTCAGCCACCTGCGGGCCGAGGGCCAGCGGGTGTTCCTGGACGCGGAGCACTTCTTCGACGGGTACCGGTCCGACCCGGCGTACGCGCTCGAGGTGGTCAGGGCCGCTACCGAGGCCGGAGCCGATGTGGTCGCGCTGTGTGACACGAACGGCGGGATGCTGCCCAGCGAGCTCGGTGACGTGGTGACTGCGGTGGCGGCGGCGACCGGCGCCCGGCTCGGCATCCACTGCCACGATGACACCGCCTGCGCGGTGGCGAACAGTCTCGTCGCGGTGGACGCCGGAGTGACCCACGTGCAGGGCTGCGCCAACGGGTACGGAGAGCGGGCCGGCAACGCCAACCTGTTCAGCGTGGTGGCCGGGCTCCAGCTGAAGAAGGGCCAGGTCGTCCTTCCGGAAGGCTGCCTGGCCGAGATGAGCCGGGTGGCCCATGCGATCAGCGAGGTCACCAACGTCACCCCCAGCACCCACCAGCCGTACGTCGGCTTCTCCGCCTTCGCGCACAAGGCCGGCCTGCACGCATCGGCGGTCAAGGTCGATCCGATGCTCTACCAGCACATCGATCCTGCCGTGGTCGGCAACGACATGCGGATGCTGGTCTCGGACATGGCGGGCCGTGCCTCGGTCGAGATCAAGGGCAAGCAACTCGGCTACGACCTGTCCGGTGACAAGGACACGGTCGGCCGGGTGGTCAACCGGGTCAAGCAGCTCGAGGCCCAGGGGTACACGTTCGAGGCGGCCGACGCATCCTTCGAGCTGTTGCTGCGCGACGAGCTGGCGGGCGAGCGGCAGCGGCATTTCCAGGTGGAGTCCTGGCGGGTCATCGTGGAGCAGCGGGCTGGCGGCGAGGTGGTCAGCGAGGCTACCGTCAAGCTGCACGCCAAGGGCGAGCGGATCGTGGCCACCGGGGAGGGCAACGGGCCCGTCAACTCGCTGGACAAGGCGCTGCGGCTGGCCCTGGAGCGGCTCTACCCGGAACTGGCCATGCTGGAACTGGCGGACTACAAGGTGCGCATCCTGGAGGGCTCACACGGGACCGGCGCGGTCACCCGGGTGCTCATCGAGTCCAGCGACGGCACCGGGGAGGCCGGCGGGACCTGGAGCACCGTGAGCGTGGACGAGAACATCATCGCCGCGTCCTGGCACGCCCTGGAGGAAGCGGTGACCTACGCGCTGCTCCGGGCAGGCTACCAGCCCCCGCGCGCCAGCGAGTGAATGGCCGGTGACCCGCCCGGGCCGGGCGGGTCACCGCAGCCGGGCATGAGCTCACCGCGAACCCGTGCTTTCGCGCCCTGTCGGCAGAACCGGGCTTGCGGGTAGGGTTCGGGCATAAGCCTCCGTACTTGTGGTAGAGCTCCAGACCTCGGCTCGGCGCCAGACAGTGACGGCCCGACTGCTGTCGGTGCTGCGCGGGTCACCCCCGGCCGGGATGCGTCGCCTGGGGAGTTGCGCTGCGCGCGGGCCGCTGCGCTGGCCTACTTCGTGATCCTCGGCGTGGTTGAGGGCCTCTGGGTCGCCCGGATCCCCGCCGTCAAGGTCCGGCTGCACCTGACCTACGGGCTGCTTGGCCTGTCCTTGCCGATGGGCCCCGCCGCACTGGTCGCGGTGATGCCGCTGGCCGGCCGGCTGGCGGACTGGTTCGGCAGCGCCCGGCTCTGCCGGGTGGCTGGGCTGGCCGTCGCGGTCCTGCCGCTGGCCTTCTGGACGGCCGGCACCTTACCCGCAGTCATCGCCGCGCTGCTGGCCTTCGGTGTCACCGGCGGCCTGATGAGCGTGGCCCTGGGCGCGCAGAGTATCCGGATAGAGCAGGCCTACAGGCGGCCGCTGATGGCCTCGTTCTACGCGTCCTTCAGCCTTGGCGGACTGGCCGGGGCAGTCCTGGGCGGACTGCTGGCCTGGCTCCGGCCCGGTCCGGCCGGGCCTCTCGCCATTGCCGTGGCCGGCACGGTTACCGTGCTGATCGCCGGACGCTGGCTGCTGGAAGGGGCCGCCGGACCGGGAGGCCGGGTGATCGCCCGTCCGCAGCGCCAGGCCGGCCGGCGCTATCTCCGGATCGCGACCCCAACCAGGACCCGGTGCCGCGTCCGGAGCCGGCGAGCCGAAGGTCACGGATGGCGGGGCCCGCGCTCGTCCCGGCTGATAGCACTCGGCCTGCTCGCCCTGTGCTCCCTGATCGCTGAGGGTGCCGCGGCCAACTGGAGCGGCCTGTACTTGCGGGACGACCTGGGTGCCCAGCGAGGGTTCGCGGCCGCCGGGTTCGCGTCCTTCTCCCTCGCGATGGCTGCGGGGCGGCTGGCCGGCGATCGGCTGACCGCCCGGTACGGTCCCGCCGGTACCGTCCGCAGGTGCGGCCTGCTGGCCTCGGCGGGGCTGGCTTCGGCGTTACTCACTCACGACCCGTTCGCCGCGATGATCGGTTTCGCCGTCAGCGGCGGCGGCTTCTCATGCGTGATCCCGCAGTTGTTCTCGGCGGCCGGGCGGATCGACCCGGACTTCCCGGGCCGGGGCATCGCCCGGGTGGCAGGCCTTGGCTATCTGGGCCTGGCCGGCGGACCGGCGCTGATCGGCGGCTGCGCGAGCCTGGCCGGCTTGCCGGCCGCGCTGGGCCTGGCGGCCGTGCTCGGCCTCTGTGTCGCGGCGTTCGCCCGGGTCCTGGAACCGCCGCCGGGAGCCACGGTGGCGGGGGTCAGCGGAACGGATCCTGCCCGACCGGCCGGATCACGATCTCGCTGACGTCCACCCCGTCGGGCTGGCTCACGGCGTACATCACGGCGGCCGCGACGTCAGCCGGGGCCAGCCTCGGGTCGGCCTGCCGCCCCGGGCCCGCCGGGCCGGCGTCGGTCAGCCCAGGCTGGATGAGCGTGACCCGGACCCCGGTGCCGACACACTCGGCCCGGATGCCCGCGGCCAGCGCGCTCACTGCCCATTTAGTCGCCGAGTACAGGCTCCCGGGCCGGGTCACCCGGCCGGCCACCGACCCGGTGAGCAGCAGATGCCCGCCCGACCGGGCCAGCGCCGGCAGGGCGGCCCGGGCCGTCAGCGCGGGGCCCAGCACGTTCGTGGCCACCATCCGGTGCCATTCGGCGGGGGACAGGCCGTCCTCGCCCAGGAACGAGGTGGGAGCGGACCAGCCCGCGTTGGCGAAGACCACGTCGAGCCGGCCCAGCGCGCCGAGTATCTCACTAACCGTGGCGACCAGTTGCTCCCAGTCACAGACGTCGCAGCACACCGGCAGGGCCCGGGCGGGGCCGCCGAGATCCGCGGCCAGCTCCCGCAGCGGGCCTGGCCTCCGGCCAGCCACCGCCACCCGGTACCCGGCCCGGGCCGCGGCCCGGGCGGTCGCCGCACCGATGCCACCCGACGCCCCGGTGATCAGGAAGACTGGATCCGGCACCGGGCCAGGCTAGCGGCCTGGGCTAGTGGGCCGGACTAGCCGGCCGGCCCGCCTCCGGGGGACGCATGGTTTCCCGTACGGTGGGACCATGGATGACAAGGAGATCCTGGGTCACATTGACGAGCTGATCCAGACCGAGCACGAGCTGCGGACCCGGGTCGCCGAGGGCCAGCTGTCCAGTGATGAGGAACGGTCCCGGCTGCGCCAGGTCGAGGAGTCGCTCGACCAGTGCTGGGACCTGCTCCGCCAGCGCCGCGCCCGCCGCGAGTTCGGCGAGGACCCGGGTGGCAGCGAAGGCCGCCCGGCCTCGGAAGTCGAGGGCTACCTGCAGTAGCCACCCTGCGGGTCTGCCGTGCCCGGCCCGGCCGCCGCGCTCAGTAGGCTTGAGAGAGCCCGGCAATGAGCCAGGGCCGGAGCAGGATTCTCATCAAAGAGGTTGAGCGGTGCGCATCGCGAGATTTGCCAAGGGCGGCGAGGTCGCATACGGCGTCGTTGGGGAAGCCCAGGCGGATGGGGCGGGTGCGGCCCGGCCCGGCACCGGGGCGCAGGGACTACGCGTCATCGCCGAGCTGCGGGGGCACCCCTTCAGCCCGGGCAAGGGAGGCGTCCAGTTCACCGGGGCGACGTTCCCCCTCGATGACGTCCGGCTGCTGGCCCCGGTGCTGCCGAGCAAGGTGGTGGCTGTCGGCCGCAACTACGCTGATCACGCCCGCGAGATGGGCGCGGAGCCGCCCTCGGTGCCGGTCCTGTTCCTGAAGCCGTCCACGGCGGTGGTAGGGCACGGGGACCAGATCGCCTACCCGGTCAAGCTGACCCAGCGGGTGGACTACGAGGGCGAGCTCGCGGTGATCATCGGCAGGCTCTGCCGGGAAGTTCCCGCGGCCCAGGCGGCCGAGGTCATCTTCGGCTACACCTGCGCCAACGACGTGACCGCACGCGACCTGCAGGCCCGCGACGGCCAGTGGACCCGGGCCAAAGGCTTCGACACGTTCTGCCCGCTGGGCCCCTGGATCGAGACGGATGCCGACCCGGCCGACCTGGAGCTCACCACGGTGGTGAACGGTGAGCTGCGCCAGCAGGCGCGCACCTCGCAGATGCTGTACGACGTGCCGGCGCTGGTCGAGTACGTGAGCACCGTGATGACCCTGCTGCCCGGCGACGTGCTGCTGACCGGCACCCCGGCAGGCGTCGGGCCCCTGGAGGACGGAGACGAAGTGTCCGTGACCATCGAGACCATCGGGTCGCTGCGCAACACGGTGGTGAACCGTGACTGAGCACCCGGTGGCCGGGGGCGGGGTGCGGGTTCGGTTCGCCCCCTCACCCAGCGGTGACCTGCACGTGGGCAACATCCGGACCGCGCTGTACGACTGGGCCTTCGCCCGGCACACCGGCGGGACCTTCGTGCTGCGCATCGAGGACACCGACCAGAGCCGGGTCACCGCCGAGTACATCGCCTCGGCGCTGGACACACTGCGCTGGCTCGGCCTGCAGTGGGAGGAGGGGCCGGAGGTCGGCGGCCCGTACGGCCCGTACCTGCAGAGCGAGCGGATGGACATCTACGCGGAGTGGGTACGGCGGCTGCTGGCCGACGGCCACGCCTACTACTGCTACTGCAGCCCTGAGGAACTGACCGCCCGCCGGGAGGCGGCCCGCGCCGGCGGCGGCCCCAGCGGCTACGACGGCCACTGCCGGGTGCTTACCGCCGGGCAGGTCCAGGCCTACCAGGCTGAGGGCCGCCGGCCGGTGGTGCGGTTCCGGATGCCCGATGGGTCCACCACGTTCAACGACCTGGTCCGCGGCCCGGTTACCTTCGACCACGAGCACGTGCCGGACTTCGTCCTGGCCCGGGCCGACGGCTCCCCGCTGTACACGCTGGCCGTCGCGGTGGACGACGTGCTCATGAAGATCACCCATGTGGTGCGCGGCGAGGACCTGCTGTCGTCCACCCCCCGGC
>Ga0208717_1000413_pt1 | contig 14804 bp, 14 predicted proteins | sample NGESurF53shallow_FD_184489 | JGI IMG/M metagenome (GOLD analysis project Ga0208717, IMG submission 184489) | Arctic peat soil microbial communities from Barrow, Alaska - NGEE Surface sample F53-3 shallow (SPAdes) | ecosystem: Environmental > Terrestrial > Soil > Wetlands > Peat ... | reverse complement strand
CGTGGCGGTCGCGGGGATGGCGTCCCAGGGGCTGCCGAGGGGTGGGGTGTAGGACAGGTCGAGGTCGCTGAGCCCGTCGACGGTCATGGAGTGGAAGATGGCGGTGGCCGCGATGTCGACGCGTTTGGCGATCTCGGCGTGCCGGTGCCCGAACAGCTGCACGCCGAGGAGCCGTCCGGTGGCGCGGTCGCCGGTGAATCGCATCGTGATGCGGTGGCTGCCGGGGTAGTAGGCCTTGTGGTCGTCGGCTTCGGACTGGACGGTGACCGGGTCGTACCCGGCAGCGGCGGCCCCGTGGTCGCGGAGCCCGGTGCGGGCGGCGGCCTGGTCGAAGATCTTCACGACCTGGGTGCCCAGGCTCCCGGCGAATTCCCGGGTGCCGCCGAGGGCGTTCTCGCCGGCGACCCGGCCCTGCTTGTGGGCGGTGGTGCCGAGCGGCAGGTAGGTCTCGCCGAGCAGCCGGTGGCAGGTGACCACGCAGTCCCCGGCGGCGAACACATCAGGCAGGCTGGTCCGCATGCCCCGGTCCACCGCGATCGCTCCCCGGGCGCCCAGCACGGCCCCGGCGCTGGCGGCGAGGGTGGTGTCGGGGCGGACGCCGACGACGACCAGGACCATGTCGGCCAGCCGGGTTACCGCCATGCCATCGGCGGCGGTGGCCTCGACCTGGAGCCGTCCCGTCTCGCCCTCGGTGCGGGTGATCTGCCGGACTGTGGTGCCGGGATGAATCCCAGGTCCGGCTCTATACCGCGATCGGCCGCCACACCGTGCTGGTGATGGCCGCCCTGGCCATCTGCGCCATCACCGCCGCCCTGCTCAAAGACCGCACCGATACCCGGGCACCAGCCCCGGTCCGCCCTGGCCAGCCGCCCCCCCCGCCGACCCCGGCATGATCCCGTTCACCGTCGCGGAGATCGCCCGCCTGCTCGCTGCCTGGCTCACCCGGCCCGCCCCGCCCGGCCACACCGCCTGCTGGCTCGCCTGGAGGCGGAGCCACCAAGCACTCGCCCGCTGGTATCACCGGCGCACACGACTCACCCGAGACACCGACGTAGCCCAGGTCAACTAGCGAATGGCTGCTGCCGTAGTAGGGCACTGAGGTCGACATGGGTAAGTGCAGGACTGTACCGGGCCGTCAGTGGGGCCTCTGAGCCATGAAGTGCCAGGTCAACCAGGTAAAGCCGGTTCCTGGGCAGCCATGCCACACTCTGATAAGGAAGAGGTCAACGGCGCCGCGGTGCTATCCGTCTGACCGCGCCTGGCCTGGGTCATGGTGCCAGCCTGAAGGGCGGGTACCGATCCGTGACCAGGGTAAACGCGTAGGCGACGACGCGGTTGTGCCAGCGGAAAACGCCTTCGAGGAAGCTGAATATGCTGCGCGGGTAGCGGCCGGTGAACAAGATGGCGAACCAGGTCACGATCACTGCGAAGAACGCCGCGATGTCCAGGAAGAACAGCACGATGTAGTGCGGGATGGCCAGCAGCCATTTGACCAGCGGCAGCCACCGGTTGAGGTCGGCGGCCGCGTCCGGATAGGCGTAGTCCAGCTCGACCCACTGATGGTCGTCAGTGGACGGGTAGCTGTCATTCATCAGGGCCAGGTAGGTTCCGACCCGGTTGCCGAACCGCTGCAGCTCGAGATTCCAGTCGAACCACCACCGGGGATACTTCTGCCTGAACAAGATCATCAGCAGCGGGCCGAGGAACAGCAGTCCGCCCGCGGCCGCGCCCCCGTAGGCCATAGTGGAGTGGCTTCCCGTCGACTGCCAGGTTCCGCCAGAAACGGTGCCTAGCACGATCGAGATCGGGATGATCACGAAGATACGGAAGAATGACGTCAACCGGCTAAGCGGCCTGTCCGGGTACTCGACGGCGAACTGAACCGGATACTCAGCTGAATACGGACCCTGATCCGCGATCATATTGCTCTCCTTCTGGCCAGTTCCGGCACGTCACGCCGGGCAGTCCGCGCCTAGGCGGATGCGCCAGGCTGGCCGTGTCTCTCTTCGGGATATAAGCGGTGAATTCAGCGTGCGGCTGTTCCAGCCGCATGCATACCCCTACCCGGGCGTAGCTACCTTGTGCCGCTCGAAAATAGGATTCTGGGCTGCGACCTGTATCTTCTTCAGGTCAGGCGGCTTGGAGGTACTCGTTGATCAGACCGTTCAGGACAGGTTTCCGGCGGATCCGCCGGGAGTCGAGGTCTGCCGCGGAGCCATGGAAAGCGTCGGGGTCACCGTCTGGGATGCGCTGGGCGATGCCCTGATGCGGCCGGGCGGTGTTGTAGTGCTCCTGGTACTCAGTTGAGACGGCGCGCAGGTGTGCTGCGCAGAGAATCAGAACACGGTCCAGGAGCTCGCGGCGCAACGTGCCGACGAGCCGCTCGCAGATCGCGTTCATCCGCGGAGCTTGGACGGCGGAGCGCACGATCGTGGCGCCGGTAGCCTGGAAGACGGCGTCAAACGAGGCGGTGAAGTCCGGGCCGCGGTCACGGATCAGGAACCGGAAGTCCTCGAACCGCGTGCCGGGGTCCAGGGCAAGGTTGCGGGCCTGCTGCACAGTCCACTCCCCGGTGGGGTGCGCGGTGACGCCGCCTAGATGCATCCGGCGGGTGCCGTGCTCGATGAACACCAGCACGTACAGCCGTGTCAGCAGCACGGGGTCAACATGGAGAAAGTCGGCGGCCAGGATCCCGGCGGCCTGGGCGTGCAGGAACTGCCGCCACGTCGGGCCCGGCCGGCGCGGCGCCGGATCGATGCCCGCAGCCCGCAGGATCTCATAAACGGTCGACGGGGCTAGGCTCGCTCCGAGCTTGGTCAGCTCGCCGTGGATCCGCCGGTAGCCCCATAGCGGGTTCTCCCTCGCCAGGCGGATGGCTACCCCGGCGATACTCCGGACCGTCGGCGGGCGGCCGGGGCGGCGGCGCGCGCTCGTGTCGTACTTCCGCGCGGCTAGTCTGCGGTGCCAGGCCAGCAATGTCGCGGGCGTCACCGGGAAGACCCTGGCCCACCGCCGCCGCGGGATGAACGGGGCCAGCGCAGCGAACCAGGCCCGATCGGCGGCTTCGTAACGTATCCGGCCGGCTCGGCGGCGCAGCACCACGTTCTCATGCCGGAGCACCAAAGCTCGGCTTCCTTCGATCCGTCTCCGCGGAACACCAGCACAACCAGCCCGGATAACCAGCGCATCAGCAGGTAAGCGATCTTCAGGGGCACCTGGCCAGCCAACCATCCCAGCACCAGGCCCGCAGCCAGTAACGGCAGGTCAACCCGCTAGTCGAGTATTCGGGCGGCACAGGATGCACTTGACCATCTCGCTCAGGTTCTGCTCGCTCAAGTTATCGGGCTCATCGCAATCGAGGGTGTAGTCGGGGTCTGAATCCGCCGGCTTCGAGCAACGAGCGTGCGATGTAGTTCGTCAGGTTCCGGAATCCGAGGGCGCTGCCGCGGAGGTGTTCGAGCCTGCCGTTGATGGCCTCGGTGGGGCCGTTCGACGTGCCGGTCCGGTCGAAGAACGCGAGGATGTCCGTAGCGCGTTGCTTGAGGGTCCGGCCGAGCTTGCGGATCTCGGTCAGCGTGGCCGGGACGCCGCTGGCGACGGAGTCGATCACGGCCTGCATCATGGCCTTGCCATGCTTCTTGTCGGGTTCGCGGTAGGCGGCGATCATGCGCTGGTAGATGCCCCAGGTCGCCTCGACCTCGACGTGCTCCGAGACCGCGAACAGGGCTTCGAGACGGGCTTGCTGCTTCTCGGTGAGCAGCGCGGCGCCGGTGTGGAGGGTGCGCCGCGCGGCATAGAGCGGGTCGCCCTTGCGGCCGCGGTGCCCGCAGGTGACCTGCTGGACGCGGCGGCGGCACTGGTCCAGAGCATCGCCGGCCAGGCGCACGACGTGGAACGGGTCCATCACCGCGACCGCGTCGGGCAGTTCCTCGCTGGTGGCGGTCTTGAAACCGGTGAACCCGTCCATAGCAACCACTTCGACGCAGTCGCGCCAGGACGTGTCTCGCTCGCCGAGCCAGGTCTTGAACACCTGCTTCGATCGGCCCTCGACCATATCCAGCAGCCGCGCCGGACCGGTACCGTCCCGGATCGGGGTCAGGTCGATGATCACGGTGACGTACTTATCGCCGCGGCGGGTGTGGCGCCAGCAGTGCTCGTCGACGCCGATTACGCGCACACCGTCGAGCCGGTGTGGGTCCTCGATCAACACACGCCTGCCCTCGGCCAGCACCGCGTCGTTCGCGGTGTTCCACGCCACGCCGAGGCCCTCGGCGACCCGAGCGACGGTCAAGTGCTGACACACGATGCCTTCTAGCGCCCATCGCAGCGCGCGACGCGACAGCTTCGCCCGCGGCTCGGCGGCCCGGCTGGCGTCCTGGCCCAACACATGCCCACAGCCGGTGCAGCGATAGCGGCGGATCGTGATCAGCAACGTCGTCGGGCGCCACCCCAGCGGTTCGTGCGCCAGCCGCCGGGTCACGCTATCGCGCGGCGCAGCCTCGCATCCGCAGCGGCGACACCACCGGGCGAACTCGTCGGTCTCGACGACCCGGCAGGCCAACACCGCACGACCGGGCTCGAGCCGTTGACCCACGACCTGCAGGCCGAGTTCGTCAAGACGGCAGAACGAGCCCAGGTCGGGGGGCAGGAAGGTAGCGTGAGACATGTCGCGCCCATCGGCCTCCGAGGCATGAGCAGGTGTCGTCACGCCTACCAGTCGACTGATTTCGAGGGCGTCAGCGCCAGAATTCGGTGAGCTGCTCGGCAAGGGCTCTGCCTTGGTCGTAACCGGCTCGAGCGGCGGGCGGACGCGTCGACAGATCCATCAGATTGCTGCCGAATGCGTTGCGGGAGTCGCTGTCCGGGAGGACGGTTTCGACTCTGCTGCCGCGGGCGCGTAGTTCGTCGACCTGTGCTGCAAGATGCATGCCCCAGTCCAGCGGCGCCCGTGTTCTGCCGCCAAGTGGTGACAGCACCAGCACCCGCCCGTATCCGGCTGCCAGATCGGCATTCTCGCTGGATCGTCGGTAGCCGCCGTCGATGTATCGGCTGTCGCCGATACCGTAGGGAGGGACACCGAAGCCGTTGGCACAGCTGGCGGCGACGGCGTCCACCAAGTCGACTCCGCTGTGGCGGTCGAACACGACCGGTTCACCGGTATGGGCATCGACAGCCACGATCAGCACCGTTCGTTCCGGCCAGCGCTGACTGGGCAGCCGAGCGGCGACCGTAGCGCGCCACCGCGTTTGCCCGGAGCCGTCCGACGCGGCATCCATCTCGAGCGCCGCCGCACCCAGTCTACGGCGCATGTCGGCCGCATCCTCAGCGGCGGCGATGATCTCGCTCGTCCTCCGCATATGGTCGGCCACCGGCCCAATGGGAACGCGTCCACCGTCGGATCCGACCGGACCAGTCCGTTGCTGGGGCGCAGCGGAAAGGATGTCGGCAAGCAGTTGGGTCGGGCTCGCGCTAGTTATCTGGGCAGCGGCCGTCGATCCGGCCGACGTCCCGATGATCAGATCGGCCTCGGTCACATCCAACCCGGCATCAAACAGGCCGGCGATGACGCCGATCAACCACGCATTGCCTGCCGATCCGCCACCACCGAGGACCAACGCTCGCTCACCCGCGGCGCGCGCCCGCCTTGTGGCGTCGACCTGCAGCTGATCCTGGTCGGACCTCGGCCGGCCGGAGGCCGTCGTCGAGGTGAAGTGCAGAGTTGAAAAAGGTGTTGTGTTCATGGGAGTCGCCTTTCGCGAATTGCCTGTCGGGCGCTCCCGGTGGCGACTACCTCAGTCGCGCGATCGTGGACTGCGGGGGAGCACCCACTGCGGATACTGCGTTCATGGGTCTCACCTCCTGCCGATGGATCACGGTCGCCAGAACTCTGGCACGCCGGCGACGCGGTGCGCAACCAGTTTCATTCCGGTTGCCGTGTCGCTGTCGAACGCGCCGCCGACCGCTACACCCTCATCTGTGATGGGCCAGTTATCGTCGGCGTCAGCGGTGCAGGCCTGGGCGCAGTCGCTGAGCGCGTCGATGGTAGCGGCCAGCACGCTGGCGTCGACGTTTACGATGCTTGGATAGGTGTCCAGCAGCCGCCGGGCGTAGCTCATGGCCCCTCCTCTTGACGGCGATGCACCGACAGCACCTCGGTACCCGTTTTCCGCGCGGATTACCAGCGGTCCTGATAGACGTCACCGGCGCCGTGCTTCCTTCCGGGGGAGGGCTCACGGCTGGTACGGCAGGGCTCGGCTCACACTCCCGGCTGAGAGCTAGTTCCCCGCTGCTCGCATGCCGTTCCTCCCGCACCCAGAGGGTCATCCTGCTGCGCGGCCATTGCCGTTCGCCGGTGCTCCATGCGCACCAATTCTCCGCCCGGTACGGCCGTGCCCGGTACTGCGCAGATGCGCGACCGCAATCGCAACGCAGGCTCGGCGACGTCCGGGCCGGGGAACGAACGCCATTCGCAGGTCATCAGCCTGCCTACATCGCCGGCATAGCGGCGGCGTGCAGGCCAGGCAGCAGCCAGGGAAACCAGATGGCCAGGACGCCGACCGCTACCAGTACCACCCCGACGGCCTTGCCGAACGGCTTGCCGAAGCGCCAGAGCTTCTCAGCGAAGATGACCACCGCTAGCGCTGCCATGACCGCCACGTTCATCACGCCAACTGCGACCAGCACGATCATCAGGCCCCAGCAACAGCCCGCGCAAGTCGCTCCATGATGCAGCCCGACCCGAACGTCGCGGCCGCGGCCCTTGAAGCCGATGTAATACATCAGCGCACCGATCGGCGAACGGCAGCGGCGCAGGCACCAGTCCTTCCAGGGACTGAGCTGGTAGACGCCTGCTGTGATGAAGATCGCCACGCCCAGCCATTTAGCCGCCGCCGGGGACTCTGTGAGTATCCGCCCGCTTCCGGTGAGAGCGGCGAAGGCAACTGCCCCGAATGCGGCCCAGACCAGCAGGTAACCGCCGAGAAACAGGGTCATCCGCACCGCACGCCCGATGCCAGCCGAAGCACCGCTGATCAGACGGGTCCACAGCACCGCGACCGGCGCGACAGACGGCAGCATCATCGCGGCCATCATCACCACCCACAGCCCCAGGAAAGGCAGCACGGTCAGGCCCATGGTCCCCGGCCCGTTGCCCATGACCCGAGCCAGGATGATGGTGACCGCCCATGCCCCTGCCGCCAGCGCCACGACAGCGATCCACGGCACAGCGAACTGCCGCGTCGGAAGGGCCCGCACAGGCCCGGTTACAGCGGCCGGGCCGGACTGGTCAGCCACGACCGGGCCCCCGGTCAGCCTTCGTACCGGAAATCGGTGACGAAGCTGTTCGTCCCCGAGAAATCGGCGCTCCAGTGGCCGTGATAGCTCACGTCCTTCGAGATGGCCTGCCGGATCGGCTGAGGCACAGCGCCGAACGGCGCATTCGTAATCACCGCCGGTTCCTGGCCGTCCATCCCCACGATCTGACCGCTGCTCATCGACAGAGCCCCCGAGACCTCAGCGTGCAGCGAGCCATCCGACTTCTCGAACGTGATCGCGGCCGGCGCCACCCCGGCGACCTCGCCGATCAGCGGGGCAAGCCCGGCGAGGTAGCCGCCAGCGCCTCCGGAAAAGACCGCACCCAAGGCATCGGACTGCTCGGCGGAAGCGCGACCGTCCAGATACAGCGCCACCTTCCAGCCGCCATCGGTCATCCGCTTCGGCGAATGCACCGCCATCACAGCGTTCAGGCCAGACAGGTCCACGCCGTCCTTGCTGCCATTAGTGACATGCCAGGCCAGCAAGACGTCGCAGTTGTCCTGGGTAGCGGCCCCGAGCCAGATGCAGTTGCAGCTGACATCACAGTTGCATACCTCGAAGTAGTCCCCTTCGACCAAGAAGCTCACGTCACCCTCCCTCGCAATCGCTCCGGCTCATAGTCCCACCGGTCAGTCCACCGACAGTCCCGTCGCGTGTTGCAATCCCGTTGCACTCCGGCGGGAGCTGGCTCGCATCGACTGGCACATCAGTAACACCAGGCGCGACGCCCGCTGGCTGGTGACCCGCACCGGATGCAGGTGCGGGTCACCAGCGGCAGCGTCATGCTGGACTTCACCGAGGCAGTGATCTTCCAGCTGTCGCTCCAGATCGACGCCGATGTGAGGAGCGGCCGCCGCCGCGGCACCGACGTGACCGTGGTGAGCTGGTCACGCATGGTCGACCTCGCCCTGCAGGCGGCGGACATCGTCGCGCAGCGGGGGATCAGCGCGGAGGTCATCGACCTGCGAACGGTGTCGCCCTGGACGAGGACGCAATCCTCGAGTCGGTGAGCCGTACCACACGACTGGTGATCGCCCACGACGCGGTCGTTTCCGGCGGCCTCGGCGCGGAGATCGCAGCACGCGTCGCGGATCGCGGGGTGTGGCGGTTGAATGCACCGATTAAGCGGATCGGTCCTCCGTTCACGCCCGCGCCGTACTCACCCTCCCTCGAGGAGAGGTGGGTCCCAACGGTGGACGACATCGTCGCCGCCATCGACGAGGTATGTGCCGCTTAGCCGAGATAGGCCGGTTCAACGCAGTGAGTTCACCACGACATCTGCCCAACCCGCCGGGCCTAGGCGGTGAGGCCGGCCAGGCCCTGGCTGTCCGCCACGGCCAGGCCTAGTTCCAGCAGGGCGGGGGTGGCGTCTGCCAGGCCAGCTGAGAGCGGGTCGAGGGCCTGGCCGGCCAGGTGGCGGTAGTGGATGCTTTCCATGACGACAGCGAGTTTGAGGCAGGCCAGCCCGAGGCAGGCCTGGAGGTGGTCCAGGGGCCGGCCAGTCGCCTGGTCGTAGGCGCTGACCAGTTGGTCGCGGGTCCAGAAGCCGTCGGCGGTGGTCAGGTCGCGGGCTACGTTGACCTGGTGGCGCAGGCCGTCACCGGGCTGTTCCCAGTAGACCAGCAGCAGGGCGAGGTCCATCAGCGGGTCGCCGAGGGTGGACATCTCCCAGTCGAGCACGGCCCGGACCTGCTGGGTATCCGGGTCGAGGACCAGGTTGTCCAGCCGGTAGTCCCCATGGACCGTCGTGACCTCGTAGTCCGCGGACAGGCCGCTGATCTCATCGCGCAGCCAGCGGGCCAGGGGGTCGAAAGCGGGCAGTTCCCGGGTCGCGGTGTGCTGCCACTGGCTGGTCCAGCGGGCCACCTGGCGGCCCAGATAGTCCTTCGCGCTCACTGAGCGGCCCGGCGGGGCGGGCGGTGGGGTCACGGCGTGCAGCCGGGCCAGCGTGCCGGCGAGTTCGCCGCACAGCTGACCGGCCTGCGCGGCGGTCAGCCGCCGTGAGGCCGCCTCGTCCGCGATGATCAGGCCGGGGACAAAGTCGTAGATCAGGAACGTGACGCCCAGGACAGAATGGTCAGTGCACAGCGCGCGCGGCCGCGGCGCCGGGAACCCGGTACCGGCCAGGCCGGAGAGGGCACGGAACTCCCGGGCCATGTCGTGCGCGCTGGGCATGACGTGGCCGAGCGGGGGCCTGCGCAGGACCCACCGTTTCCCGTCCGGCTGGGACAGCAGGCAGGTCAGGTTGGACCGGCCGCCGGCGAGCAGCCTGGCCTGGAGCTCACTGTCCGGGTCATAGTCGTCCAGGACGTCAGGCAGGTAGCGGGCCAGTGCCGCGACATCGACGCCGGGTACATCTGCGGGCGGGCTGCTGCGCATGCGTGGTGTCTCTCCCCGAATGCTGGCGGCCAGATCGCTGCCTGAGTCAGTGGGCGGATTAGGTTTTCGTTATCGGGAAAATTGGCGTCGGCGCGGGCCGGGTTGCTCGCCGGGTGCGGCCAGCCCGCGGATGAGCAGGTCCCACATCTTCTGCGCGGTGTGCGCGGGATCCGCGGTGCCGCCGGGCCGCCACCACTGGTAGGCCCAGTTGCAGATGCCGAAGAAGGCCAGGGTGGCGGTCTCGGGGTCGACGTCACGGAACTCCCCGGTGCCGATTCCTTCAGTGACCGCGTCGCGGATGAGCTGCTCGTAGCGGTCCCGCTTGACGCGGATCTCCTTACGGGCCTCGCCGGGCAGCTCCCGGTGGTGCTCGAAGAACACGTGCACGTGGCCGCGGTGGGTTTCCATCAGCCCGAAAATGTCGGTCATCGCGCCGAGCAGCAGGTCGGCCGGGCCCAGGCCGAGGCGGCACCGCTCGTCCTGGCGGTCCAGCAGCACCTCGATGAAGGTCTCGTGGATGCCGCGGAGGATCTCGTCCTTGGCCCGGAAGTAGTGGTACAAGGTGGGCTTGGCGATGCCCGCCGCCGCCGCGATCTGCTCCATCGACACATTGGCGTAGCCGCGCTCGTCGAACAGGCCGGCGGCCAGGGTGAGCACTTCGGCGCGGCGGCCGTCGGCCGCGCTCGGCGCGGCGGGCGGGCTGGTCCTGGCCTCAGCGCTGGGCAGGCCCGTCACGCCGTCTCCTCAGGCGTTTCGGCGCTGCCCTGGCTACGCTCGCGGGCCACCGCCCGCAGCACGTGTTTCTGGATCTTGCCGGTGGAGGTCTTGGGCAGCGTCTCGAAGTACACCCGGTCCGGGGCCTTGAAGTGGGCGAGCCGGCCGCGGACGAAGTCGGTCAGCTCCCGCTCCGTGACGCCGCCGCCCGCGGTGGTCACGAACGCGACGGGCCGCTCACCCCAGCGCCGGTCCGGCACGGCCACCACGGCCGCCTCGATCACCTCCGGGTGAGCCGCGAGAACCTTCTCCACCTCGACCGAGGCGATGTTCTCCCCGCCGCTGATGATCACGTCCTTGCTCCGGTCGGTCAGCTCGATGTAGCCGTCGGGGTGCATCACGGCCAGGTCCCCGGTGTGAAACCAGCCGCCGCGGAACGCGTCCGCCGTGGCCTGCTCGTCGTCAAGGTAGCCAGCTGCGACCGTATTAGAGCGGACCAGAATCTCGCCGACCGTCCGGCCGTCCGCGGTTACCGGGTCGAACTGCCCGTCGGCGACCCGGACGTCACCCACGGAGACAGTGGGCACTCCCTGCCGGCTCAGCCGCTCGGCCAGCACCGCAGCGGGCAGCTCCGTCCAGCCCTCCTGGTACTCGCAGACCAGCGACGGCCCGTAAGTCTCCGTCAGCCCGTACAGGTGCGTCACCTGCACGCCCATCTGCTGGACCGAGGCAATGGTCTCTTTGGCAGGCGGCGCGCCGCCCACCGCGGCCCGGACCAGCCGGCCCGCCACGAAGCTGCGCCGCCGGCCCGCCCGGGCCAGCTCGCTGAGCACCACCGGGGCACCGCACAGGTGCGTCACCGGATAGCGGGCGATCAGATCCAGGGCCTGGTCAGCATCGAAGGACGGCAGGCACACATTAGTGGCCCCGACTGTGGTCACGCCCCAGGTCAGTGACCAGCCGTTGCAGTGGAACATCGGCAGTGTCCACAGATGCCAGCTGGACGCGGACAGGCCGAACTCCAGCGCCACGCTGACCGCGTTGAGGTAGGCCCCGCGGTGCGTGTAGACCACGCCCTTGGGCCGGCCGGTGGTCCCGCTGGTGTAGTTCACCGCGATCATGGCGTCCTCGTCGCCGGGCAGCTCAATCCCGGTGGAGTCCCAGCCCATCAGCCACTCGGCGTAAGACAAGGCGCCGGGCAGCACCGTCTGGTCGTCCCGGGGCCGGGCCGGGTCCTGGCCGACGGGCAGCAGCACCACTGTTTCCACCGGCAGTTCGTCCGCGGACGACACGGCCAGCGCGGGCAGCAGGGCGGGGGAGAGCAGCAGCACCCGGGCCCGTGAGTGGGCCAGGATGTCCTGGTACTCCGGCGCGGCCAGGCGGGAGTTGAGCGCGACGAGCGCCGCGCCGGCACCGGGCACGCCGTAGTGGGCGGCCAGCAGCCACCGGGTGTTGAGATCGAGGACGGCTACCCGGTCCCCCGGGCGGATTCCGCCTGCCCGCAGCGCACCGGCCATCGCGTCGCAATCCCGGCCCAGGGTCTCGTAGGTGACCTCGGTGCCGTCCCCGTCCACCACGGCGACCTTGTCGGGGAAGGCTCCTCGGGCCCGGGCCAGGAAGGTCAGTGGAGACAGCGGGACGTGATTGGCCAGGCTCATCTCCAGTGACCTCCGATCACCCAACGAGGCTGCCCGCCCGCCTAGTCGGTCGGTTCACGCTAAGCGTGCCGCTCGGGGATGTCAATGAACCTGAGCTAGGCCAGCAGCGGAGTAGGTGATTCTTGACAGGTGGCCGATCTCGGTGGAATCGTGATCTAGCCGACCGGCTAGTCGATCACAGTTCAGTCAACTCAGATCAGCCAACTCAGGGGAGCCTTCGTGGCCGTCAGCCAGGTGCCGGTCAGCCCAGCGGCAGACGCCCCGGCCGTGCCGGTCAGCGTCACGTTCCCGGCTGAGGCCGAGGCCTACCGGCAGCGGGTCCGCCATTTCATCGCCGAGTCGGTGATTCCGCTGGAGCAGGAGGCGTTCGTCTCCGGCGTCGATGACGCGCTCCGGGTCCGGCTGCAGGACGCGGCGCGGGCCGCATGCGTGCTCGCTCCCCAGGCGCCGTCGGAGTTCGGCGGGGGCGGGGCCGAGTTCCCGACCACGGCACTGGTGCTGGAAGAGACTGGATACAGCCCGCTGGGCCCGCTGGCCACCAACTGCGCCGCGCCCGACGAAGGAAACATGCACCTGCTGGCGATGGTGGGCTCGGCCGGGCAGCAGGAGCGGTATCTCCGCCCGCTCGTGGCGGGCCAGGTGCGCTCCTGCTTCGCGATGACCGAGCCGCCGCCGGGCGCCGGGTCGGACCCGGCCGCGCTGAGCACCACCGCGCAGCGTCAGGACAGCGGCTGGGTGCTGAACGGGGACAAGCACTTCATCACTGGTGCGGACGGGGCCGGGTTCGCCATCGTCATGGCCCGCGCTGAGGGGCCCGGCGCACCCGAGGGCGCGACCATGTTCCTGGTCGATGCGGACAACCCCGGCTGGCAGGTCGGGGAGCGGATGCGGACCATCGACGCGGGCACCGTCGGCGGGCACTGCCACGTGCGGTTGCGCGATCTGCTGGTGAGCGACGACGCGGTGCTCGGCGAGGCGGGCCGCGGGTTCGCCTACGCGCAGGTCCGGCTGGTGCCCGCCCGGCTGACCCACTGCATGCGCTGGCTGGGCGCGGCGCGGCGCGCCCACGACGTGGCCTTGCGGCACGTGACTGGCCGGGAGTTGTTCGGCGCCCCGCTGGGCTCGCTGGGCATGGCCCAGCAGCTTATCGCCGATAACGAGATCGAGCTGGCCGCGTCCCGTGCGCTGCTGTGGCAGACCGTGGCGCAGGTGGCGCGGGGCGCCAAGGGTACCGATGAGTCGTCCCGGGCCAAGGTGTTCATCAGCGAGGCGACCGGCCGGATCGTGGACCGGGCGGTTCAGCTGGCCGGCGGCGCCGGGGTCACCGAGGAGTCGGTCATCGGCCGCATCTACGCCGACATCCGCGCGTTCCGGATCTACGACGGCCCCTCAGAAGCGCACCGGGCCGCCATCGCCCGCAAGGCGCTGGCCCGGGCCCAGCGGGCGTCCGCATGAACGTGCAGGCCGGATGAGCGACCGGGCGGGCGGTGAGCAGCCGCCCAGCGCACTGGTGACCGGGGCGTCGCGCGGCATCGGCCGCGCGATCGCCGAACGGCTCGCCGCCGCGGGCTTCGCCCTGACTCTCAGCGGACGGCACCCGGGCCCGCTGGACGAGGTGGCACGCTCTCTGGAGAGCGTCGGGGCCGGGACGGACGTCGTCCCTGCGGACATGGCCTCCGAACAGGACGTCCGCCGGCTCGCGCAGCGCCACGCCCACCGATTCGGCTCCCTGGACCTGCTGGTGCTGTGCGCCGGGTTCGGCGCCAGCGGCCCCATCGCCGATTACCCGATGCATCGCTTCGATCGCCAGGTCGCGGTCAACCTACGCGCCCCGTTTCTGCTTGTCCAGGAGTGCCTGCCAAGCCTCCGCCAGGCCGCGGCGAGCCATCCGCAACGCGGCGCGCGGATCGTGGCCATCGCCTCGCTCACTGGGGTGGCCTCCGAACCGGGCCTGGCCGCCTACGGCGTCACCAAGGCCGCGCTCATCTCCCTCTGCCAGTCCATCAACGTGGAAGAGTCAGCGGCCGGCATCAGCGCCACAGCCATCTCACCCGGATACGTCGATACCGAGATGAGCTCGTGGGTGCACGACCGCATCGACCCCGCGGACATGATCGAGCCGGGCGACATCGCCGAACTGGTCACGGCGCTCACCCGGCTGTCCGCGCGCGCCGTGGTCCCGGGCATCGTCGTGGCCCGCCGCGGCGACACCCAGTGGCGCGCCTAGCCGGCCGCGTTAGCGGGGGATTCGGGGGCAAATGCCGCCAGTGAGGACTGACCTGGGCTCGTGCCTCGAGCCAGTTACCGCTCTGGCCGGCGGTCTCGCCATCGGGACGCCGGTGCTCAGGTCAGGCTGCGGTCCCCGACCAGCGCGAGCGCGAATCCTAGGTACTGCCGGGCGATCTCCGCAGGGGTCTTCGGCCCGCTGGGGGTGTACCAATCTGCCACGCCCTGGCAGAGGACGAGCACCGCGCGGGTGGCCTCATGCGGATCGTCGGTGGTGAAGTCACCTGCGGCGCAGGCGGCGACGACCTCGGAGAGCACCATGTGCTCGAGCTCGTCCCGCAAGGCGATGTGGCGGCTGCGGTATGGCTCCTCGAGGAAGTGAATCTCCCGGGCCACCCTGGCGAGCCGCCGGCGATGGGTCATGTACAGCACGACATTCTCGACCAGTGCCACGAAGCGGTCCCGTGGCGGCGATCCTGCGCTGGCGAGTGCGGCCCGGCTGCGGGCCATGAT
>Ga0208717_1000412_pt1 | contig 14813 bp, 9 predicted proteins | sample NGESurF53shallow_FD_184489 | JGI IMG/M metagenome (GOLD analysis project Ga0208717, IMG submission 184489) | Arctic peat soil microbial communities from Barrow, Alaska - NGEE Surface sample F53-3 shallow (SPAdes) | ecosystem: Environmental > Terrestrial > Soil > Wetlands > Peat ... | reverse complement strand
ACGACGCTCTTCCGATCTGACTGGGCAGATTTCTCATTTTCGAACCCGGACGTCATGCACTTGTCGCCGAAAATGACGCCGCGGCCACACCAGCGTGCTGCGATTAGTGACGTCCTCGCCGGCTTCAAGGTCAGCGACCGCGGGAAGCTGATAATGGCGTGCGGAACCGGCAAGACATTCGCCTCGCTCCGTCTCGCGGAGAATATCGTGGGGCCAGGCGGAAGTGTTCTCTTCCTGGTCCCATCGATCTCCCTGCTGTCGCAGACAGTCCGTGAATGGGTCAGCAACGCCGAGGTGGAGATCAGCCCGCTCGCCGTGTGTAGCGACGCGAAGGTCGCTAAGCGAGCAACCGTCAATCCGAACGAGGACATCTCCGTCACCGACCTCGCGCTACCGGCCACAACGAACGTCGGCGTCCTCATCGACCGCCTCAACGCGGCAGCCCAGGACGTCGGCGCAATGACCGTCGTCTTCGGGACTTACCAGTCGATCGACGTCGTGGCGCAGGCGCAGAAGAAACGCGGCAAGAGCTTCGACCTGATCATTTGCGACGAGGCCCACCGCACAACCGGCACCACCCTGGCCGGCGACGACGAGTCTGCATTCGTTCGCGTGCACAACAACGACTACATCGATAGTGCGAAGCGGCTCTACATGACCGCGACCCCGCGCATCTTCGGCGACGCCTCGAAGGCCAAGGCGGGTGAAGCCAACGCTGTGCTCTGTTCGATGGACGACGAATCCCTGTACGGGCCTGAGTTCCACCGGCTCGGTTTCGGCGAGGCCGTCGACCGCGACCTGCTCACGGACTACAAAGTGCTGGTCCTGGCCGTTGACGAGGAGTCGGTGGCGCGATCGTTCCAACAGATGCTCTCGGAGAGCGAGCTACAGCTGGACGATGCCGCCAAGATCGTCGGCTGCTGGAACGGTCTCGCCAAGCGCGGCCAAGCGGAGCACTCGTTCGAGCCCGACATAGCGCCGATGCGGCGAGCAATCGCGTTTGCGGGAAATATCGCGGACTCCAAGCGCATCGAAGAGCTATTCAGTCGGATAAGCAATCACTACGCCGAGGCCGCTGGAATCGACGATAAGGGCAAGGCGCCGCTGGAGTGCGAGGTCCATCATGTCGACGGCACGTTCAACGCATTGGTCCGCAACAGCCAAATTGACTGGCTGCAAGGCGAACCCAAGCCGGGCCGCTGCCGGATTCTGACCAACGCACGCTGCCTCTCCGAGGGTGTCGACATCCCGGCCCTGGATGCGGTGATGTTTCTATCGCCGCGCAAGAGCGTCGTCGACATCGTGCAGTCCGTGGGCCGCGTGATGCGCAAGGCGGACGGCAAAAAGTTCGGCTACATCATTCTGCCGATCGGCATCCCAGCTGGAATGTCACCGGAGCAGGCTCTCAACGACAACAAGCGGTACGCCGCCGTGTGGGAAGTCCTACAAGCGCTACGTGCGCACGACGAGCGATTCGACGCGATGGTCAACCGCATTAGCCTCACGAAGGCCCGCGACGACAAGATCAATGTCATCGGCGTCGGAGGCGACGGCGGTCAGGGCGGGGACGCCTGGAAGCAAGGGAAGCTTCAACTCGTCTGGGACAACCTCGACGAGCTCCGCAATGCCCTTTACTCGAAGATCGTCACCAAGGTCGGCACCCGGAACTACTGGAGCGACTGGGCAAAGTCCGTCGCCGACATCGCTACACGCCAAACGACTCGGATCAAGGCCCTGCTTTCGGACCCGAATACCAGAGTCGCCGAGGAGTTTGCCGTCTATTTGGACGGGCTGCGGGCCAACCTGAACGAGAGTATTAGCGAGGACGATGCCATCGACATGCTGGCCCAGCACCTCATCACCCGGCCGATCTTCAACGCACTCTTCGAGGGGTACGCCTTCCTCGACCACAATCCGGTAGCCCAAACGATGGAACGGATGCTAAACGCCCTCGACGAGCACAACGTCGACGACGAGAATCGGACACTCGAAAAGTTCTACGAGTCAGTGCGCATGCGCGTGAAGGGCATCGACAGCGGCGAAGGTCGGCAGCGCGTTATTGTCGAGCTGTACGACACCTTTTTCGCGACCGCCTTCAGGAAGACTGTCGATAGGCTCGGAATCGTCTACACCCCGGTCGAGATCGTCGACTTCATCCTCCACTCGGCCGACCAGGTGCTTCGGAACGAGTTCGGCCAGGGCCTCACCGACGAAGGCGTGCACATCCTCGATGGTTTCGTTGGGACCGGCACGTTTGTCGTCAGACTTATCCAGTCGGGCCTTATCAAGCCCGAAGACCTAGCTCGCAAGTATGCCGACGAATTGCACGCAAATGAGATCTTGCTGCTGGCTTACTACATCGCTGCCGTCAACATCGAGACCGCCTACCAGGACGCGATAACCGGTCATGCTGGCGACACCGAGTACACGCCCTTTAACGGACTCATCCTCACCGACACTTTCCAGTCCTGGGAGAACGACGACCGTCTGGACTACGATGTCTTCCGCGACAACAACAACCGTCTGGAGAAGTTAAAGCAACTCCCGATCACCGTCATTGTCGGCAACCCCCCTTATTCGGTAGGGCAAGGAAGTGCGAACGACAACAACCAGAACGAGTCTTATCCTTCGCTCGATGAGGCTATTCGCCTGACGTATGCCGAGCGTTCGACTGCCACGCTCAAAAGCAAGCTGTACGACTCGTACATCCGTGCCATAAAGTGGGCGACCGAAAGAATCAACGACCGCGGCGTAATCGGATACGTCACTAACGGCGGCTGGCTTGATTCCAACACCGCGGATGGTATGCGGAAGACCCTCGCGGACGAGTTCAGTGCAATCTACGTCTACAACTTGCGTGGTAATCAGAGGACCGCAGGAGAGGAATCACGTAGGGAGGGTGGCAAGGTTTTCGGCGGTGGCAGCCGCGCCGGGGTCGCTATTACCTTGCTGGTCAAGGATGGGTCGAAGCCGGGCCCGGCGACTATCCACTATGCCGACATCGGCGACTATCTTAGCAGCGAGCAGAAGCTCGCGACAGTCGCTGCGAATATCGGTGTGGACGGCGTCGATTTCGACGTCATCACACCGAATGCGCTTGGCGACTGGATGAATCAGCGCAGCGATGAATTCGGAATGTTTGTTCCCCTGAACGACGGCTCAGTCGGCATTCTCGGCGAGAGGTACGTCGGCGTGTCAACCAACCGTGACGCGTGGGTCTATGGGCCGTCGCGCCCCGCAGTGAGTCTATCCGTCAGGCGAACGATAAGTGCCGTGGATCAGGAGATCGACGCTCTTGAGGGCAACCCGGGTCATGAACTGAACCCGGATCCCAGGTCTGTTAGCTGGAGCGATCGACTTACCACCCGAGTACGCTCAAAAAGGCGAGTTGTCTTCAATGCCGCTGACCTCGTAGTCGCCTCGTACAGGCCATTTAACAAGCAGATCGTCGCGACGACGGAAGGACTGATCGACCGGCCGGGGGCTCTGCGGGCGTTCCGACAGGCCAATGTTGGGTTCGCAACGACCGGGCTATCGGCGGGATCTCCGTTTGCGGCACTGGCAACCGATGTAGCTCCGAACCTTCATTTCATGAACTCAGGTCAGTTTTTTCCCCGATGGCGCTACGAGCGGGCGGAGGATCCGGGCATGCTTGAGCTCGGCGTCGGCGAGGTTGTCGACGGCTATCGCAGGGTCGACAATGTGACCGATACGGCGCTGAAGAGGTTCGTCGGGGTGTTTGGAAAGAGTTTCACTAAGGACGACATTTTCTTCTACGTCTACGGGTTGCTGCACTCCCCCGAGTATCGAGAGACTTACGCGGCGGACCTGAAGAAGATGTTGCCGCGGATTCCACTGGTCGAAGACCCGTCGGCGTTCGTGGAAGCAGGCCTGACGCTGTCCGAGCTGCACGTGGGCTACGAGTCTGTGACTCCGTACCCACTCGACGGACTCGACGCGGAGCCAGCCGGTGACCGGTATGACTTTTTTCGGGTCGGAAAAATGGCCTTCGCCAAGGTCCGCCGGGAGGGCAAGCTCGTCGCCGACCACGGCACGATTGTCTACAACTCGAAGCTCACGCTTAGGGGCATTCCCGAGACAGCGCATCGCTACATGCTCGGGTCACGCTCGGCGATCGAATGGATCATCGACCGCTATCAGGTGAAGACTGATCAGGACTCCGGTATCGTCAACGACCCCAACGACTGGTCAAAGGAGGTGGGCGACCCGCGCTACATCCTCGATCTGCTGGCCCGCATCGTCACGGTCAGCCTAGAGACGATGACCATCGTCGACGCTTTGCCCGCGCTCGCGATCCGCGCCAACCAATCAGGCGCCAGCTGAGTGCCGGCAAAATGCTGATGACGGTAACCGGCCGCTGCGTTCGCGGCACAATGCACGTGGCAGTGCTACTCACTGCTCAGCAAGCGCGGACGACGAACGACGAGGAACCGATCGCGCTGAGTAAACGGTCGTCGCAACGTGCCGAAGCGTACGAAGCCGAACAGAAGCCAAGTTCATGGAGAAGGCGACAGTGCCATTGTGCGCCTGTCCGCCACGACTAAGCGGCGGAACCTCGAGCCGTGCACACACTCCGCTCTGACTGCAGCAGAGGGAAAGTCCGGATGACGCTGCTCGATCAGCTGCCACGGCTATCCGCCTACGATCCTGGCGCCGAAGGAGAGGGCGGCCTTGACCCGCTCGGACTAGCTGCCATCGCCGATCGCATCGCCGACATCCTCGTGCCCGGGGTGCGGGCTCGGATGAGTCAGCCCCGCTTCGTGACACTTTCGGCCGTAGGTGCGATCGCCTACCAGTCGCTGCACGAACTCACCGCGGACGAGGGCAAGACGACGGTCGACATCGCCTTCGAGTGGCTCGTCGTTGAGGCGATGGTCCGATACTCAGGCGCCCACCGAATTGCAGGGCTTCCCGGCAACCAGAAGGCTGCCCGTGCGAAACAGATGAACGAGCGGCTTAGCAGGCGGACGTATCTCAACGGCCCCAGGGTCTTCGGCTTCACCGGCGTTTACCGGCCGTTCTCGCGAGACGCAGGCGTGCTCACTCTGGACGACGGGCCTGCCGAGAACGCGGATAGGCTCGTGAGCGCCTGGGAGCGTGACTTCGGTCTCAACGGATTCGTCGCCGGTATCGGTGGAACGCCCGGCGGGCGGCTGCGCTACGACATCGCTGACGCGTGCAAACGAACCTTGGAAAAGGCGGAGTGCGCTGCGCCGCCTACCGGCCAGCTCTTGCGTGACGTCTCCGAATTTCTCGCGCCGCGTGAGGCGCGGACAAATGAGAGGCGTGTGCTGCGGGAGCTGATAACGCGTAGCGAGCACGAGATCCGAAACGAGCTCACCGCGAAGTTGGTTGCCAATCGCCCCGTCGACGGAACGTCGCAACGTGAACTTGCACTTCAGCTGCTTCCGGACACGAGCGGGCCGACGGGGAAGGCCCTCCGGGCCGTCGCCGACTACGAAGAAGCGGCCACCGCTCTCGACAACACCTTCCGGCGTTTCCTCAACTACGCCACGCAGCAGCACGGCTCCGTTGTTTCCCCTGGCGACGCACTGCAGACTCCGGGCCTCATTGAGGTCGCCCCCAAGATCGGAGATCTGGTCCAACACGCCGTCATCTCCGTCGCCGAGTTGGACCACGTCGAACTCAGTAACGAGACTGCCCACGCCTTCAGGCTCTTTACGGGTCGGCTCACGCCAGTTCAGTTCTTCGAAGCGCTGATCGAGCGCCACGAGGAGGTCCAAGCTAGCAAGCGCAAGCTCTCCTGGCTCGACCAGATCGATGGCGCTTGGACTGTCCGCACTCCTTACAGAAAGCAGGACGGCGACCTGGACGACTCGGTGTGGACGCATCCGATGCGCCTGGTGACTCTAGCGAATTTCCTGACGGAGACTGCTGTATGAAGCCGACTCCGATGCTGGACTTCTGGCAGAAGCCCGCCGGCGCGGGAGAGCCGGTTGCGATGCTCGCTACGACTTTCGCCCTGGATCCGGACTTCTTCGAGCAGAGCTGCCTCGCACGGTTCCTCGAGGTCTCGAGCGTCGATGAGGGCACCGGGTCTGTCGAGGACATCGTGGCCACAATTGAGCTGCACGAGCTGCTGCAGAACACGCCTGTGACTGTCTTGGCCGACCGCAGTGCGCCGGCTCAGCGCACCTCCCTGCTGTGGGACCTGCTCAGCTGTCGGGTAGACGGCGGCCTGCTCCACGCCAAGGTCGCAGTGCTGGTCTGGGGGAACGCAACGCGCGTCATCCTCGGCTCTGCGAACTTGACCGCGGCTGGCTACCGCCGTCAGATAGAGCTCGGCCTCGCGGCGGATCTCGGTCCGGGCTGCCTCTTCCCCCCCGAAGTCTTGACCGGGATAGCCGACGAGCTTGACTCATATCTGCATCTTGTTCCCGGCTTCGACGCGGAGGCGCCTGTCTTCATGCGCGCAGCGAGCACGCTCGGGCTGTTGCGCGATCGCGTATCCAGCCAGCAGGCGCTACGCGCCCCGGTGCGCGTAGCCTTCGCGCCGACAAACGCGACGGCCGGCGCACTTGATCCGCTCGCTTCGGTCTGGAGCGGCGCCCAGCCGCTACAGGCTACGCACCTTTCGCCTTTCTGGGACTCCAACGACAGATCGGCCCTGGCAAAGGCGCGCAAGTTGCTCGTCGGCAGACCGGCGGAGTCACGATCGCAACGTGTCGCCGTCGTACTTGGCCCGCGCGGGCAGACATCCTTCTCGCAGTACCTCGCCGGCTGTGTCGACTCCGTTCAGCAGCTCAAGGCACTCGACCAGGAGACGCGGACGCTGCACGCCAAGTGTCTGCTCATCGAAAGTGACCAGTGGGTTGCTGCCCTTGTCGGAAGCTCCAACCACACCTGTGCGGGACTCGGTCTCAAGAACCGTCGCCACCGCGAGATGAACGTGTGGCTCGGTGCATCCAAGAGCAGCAAAGAAGGCAAGGCATTGCTCGATCTGATTCAACTCGGTAAAGCCGTGCCGGCCGACGCCGAGGATGTCGAGCCGAAGGACGACGACGAGGAACCCACCACGCCTCTGCCGTCGTGTTTCGGCCTTTGCCGGATCAGACACAACGCCGACGATGCCGCGTGGGAATTGCACCTTGGTATCGACATGACGGACGACATGCCGCAGGACTGGTCCGTCAGTCTTACGGGCGAGTGGCCCGCATTGACCCGACAGCAGTGGAGCTCGCGGAATGCCCCGGGGCCATCAGTGCTCAGGCTCGCGCAGGACGCTCTGCCGATGTACGTACTCGTCCAGTGGGACGACATCAAAGTGCCGTGGGCCGTCGTGGTCGATGACCGACACGGCCTGCCACCTGGTCCGGCGCTGTCAAGCTTGCGTGCCCAACACTTACTCTATGCACTCGCGACCGGGCGCTCGTTGGCTCAGGTTCTGCGAGATGAACTCGAGCGCACGGCCACGTCCGGCGACACGATGCCGGGAATCAACCTGGACCCGCTCAAGCGGTTTGAGGTCGAGGGTTCGCTGCTGCGCAAAGGACGTGCGCTGGCGGCCTCACTCACCGCCATGCAGCGCCGACTCGACCGTCAGGTCATCACGACCGACATGCTGAGCGCCCGACTTGGCAGCCCGCTCGGCCCGGAGTTCGTCGCCACAAAGGTCGTCGAAGCCTTCGAGGCCGGCGGCGAGCCACGGGCAGAGGCCGTCTTCACCATCGCTGAGATCGCACTCGCTGTCGCACGCGTCAACTGGGAGCACGTTGTCGAACACATCGATCGTGCACACGGATTGACGCTCGTGAATGAGACTCTCGATCGTCTGAATGCCTTGCGGGCTCGGATCGGAAACGGGCGCAGTGACGTCGCTTCCTACGCGGGTCGGGCGATCGAGGAGGCCCGTCGATGCGTGTCCTCCTGAGCGAAAGCCTCCGCACCACGACCGAACCCCGTTTTCAAGATGACTGGACGCGCCAGCGCCGGACGGCCGTGGACATTCTGCAAAGAATGCGGGCCCAAGAGGGCGTGATCCTTGCTGACCAGGTCGGCATGGGTAAGACGTATGTCGCGCTGATCGTCGCCGTCAGCGAGATTCTCTCGACCGCGGAGCTGGGCCAGGTCGTCATATTCGTGCCGCCGGCCGTGGCTGACAAGTGGGTGCGTGAGTGGAACAAATTCAACGAGTCCCTGTTGAACCCGGGAACTGGGATCCGCTGCGTGCGTCAGCCTATCCGCAGTGGTGAGGACTTCCTGAAGGTCCTCGACGACCCACCCGACCGCAGAAGCCACATCATCGTCGTCACGCACACGGCGCTTACGACGACACTCAAGGACACATTTGTGCAGCTCGCGCTGCTGCACTACGCGACGCGAAACATGCGCGATGGCGTCGGTACTGCACTGAGGCAACGCATCGCAAAGTGGTCCACTGGACGAAGCGGGCTGCTCCGAAACGCTCAGTTCACACCTGCCCGCGTAGCCAACCTGCTCGATGCAGCGCCAAGGAATTGGCATGCGATGTGGAGACGACTCACCGATGAAGATCTCGCGGACGACCCCGTGCCGGAAGCGCTCGAGGCCGCGGCGCGCACTCTCGACTTCCATGCCCTAAGGGCCGCCATCGAAGCGTTGCCTGCACGATCCTCGGCGGACATCAGTAGACGCGTGGAGCGGGCACGCACGGAGCTCGCGAGGATCACCCAGTCGACCTGGAAGTCGATGATGTCGTCGACGGAGCTCGACCTCCCGCTGCTCATCGTCGACGAAGCCCACCGCCTGAAAAACGACCACACCCAGATCAGCAAGCTCTTCGCAGATCGCACCGTTGATCCTGATGTCGGCGCATTCGCGGGAATCTTCCGCCGCATGCTCTTCCTGACCGCGACGCCATTCGAACTCGGACACTCGGAACTGATCAACGTGCTGAGCCGAATGGACGCCGTGCGCCCGCTGGATCCACCACCCGAACAACCGCTCGACGAACGACTCGAGGCGTTGAAGAAGGTGCTCACCACAGCGCAGGCCAGTGCCAATATCTTCGACGCCGCGTGGGGTCGGCTCGGCGCGTCGGAGCTCGTCGCCTTCGATGACTGGCGAGTTGACGCCCCGCCGCCGTCCGGCCTCAGCTCTGCCGCGCGAGAGGCATGGGAGCACGCGAGGCTTGCGGTGAAAGCTCGCCACGCGATGCACGCCCTGCTTCGGCAGTGGGTCATTCGCCATGAACGGCGCCGCCGACGCGACTATCACCCGGGTAGGCAAATCACGACCGAAGCCGGGACGTCCGGCGGCTTGGACATCCCCGAGAGCGCGGCACTGCCGTTCTTGCTCGCCGCCCGCGCCCAATCAGTGGCGCTCGACGAGCACGGGCCTGCCCGCCCACTCTTCGCCTACGGCATCGCATCGTCCTACGAGGCATTCGGCCGGCTCGGTTCGAGCCAGGACGGCGCCGATCTCGACAGCGACGTACCGCCCGAAGACCGCGCAGAAGATCAAACACCGATCTCCGTCGGCAGCGGTGCGTCGGACGCCGTCTCTTGGTATCGACATGAGATCGACCGTGCGCTCGCGGACCCTGACGTTCGCGATGCCCACCCGAAGGTCCAGGCCACCGTCGAGAAAGCTGCACAACTCTGGTTGCTGGGCGAGAAGTGTCTCGTCTTCTGCTGGTTCATCAAGACCGGCGAAGCTGTCGAGCGCGCGCTGACCAAGCGCGTAGACGCGCTCATCCACGAGCGCGCGCAGACCGCGTTGAGATCTGACAGCGTCGAGCAGACCAAGGAAGAGCTCGACCGCGTCTCCGAACGGCTCTTCCGGCGCGACACGACGTCGTACGAACGCGTGCGCGAACATCTCTCGGCGGCGATCGGCGAGTCATCAGGTGGCCACGACGATGTCGTCGACCTTGTTGTCGACGCAGCGATCCGGCATATGCGCACGCCCGGCTACCTCGTGCGCTACACCTCACTAAGCGGCGCCATCACCGCCGAGGACGTCTGGGCCGGCATCAACGGTGAAAACCCTCGCCGCATCGTCCTGCTCAACCGCTGGCGAGCGTTCGCGGAACGCCTCGCCAAATCACGCGACCAGATCGAACTCGTCGACGCTGATGGTCAGAACGACAGTGAGTTCGCCCGCATCAGCTCCGCCCTCCTCGGCGCGCGTGACGAAGACGACGCTACCGTCGGGCGTGGCGCCAGCCTCCAGCCGGTTCGACGCGCCACCGGCCAGACCGACCGTCACGTGCGTGAGCGCCTCATCGCCCTGTTCAACACTCCGTTTGCGCCAGATCTGCTCGTCGCAAGCTCGGTCATGGGGGAGGGCATCGACCTGCACCAGGAATGTCGCTTCGTCATCCACCACGACCTGGACTGGAACCCAAGTGTGCTTGAGCAGCGCACCGGACGTCTGGACCGCATCGGGGCGCTCGCTGAACGCGAGCACAAGAACATCGAGGTATACGAGCCCTATTTGGCTGGCACCCACGACGAGAAGATGTATCGCGTCGTGAAGGACCGAGCGCAGTGGTTCGACGTCGTCATGGGGCGGCCTGTCGGTACTGACGAGCACGCCACCGATGCCGAGGAGACCCGGGTGCCGCTGCATTCGGCCATCCGTAAAGCACTCACATTGGACCTCCGAAGCCCGAAGGAAACGGCCTGATGACCAGCCCTAACGGTGAGCTTTCGAACACGACGCACTCGACCTCGTTCGAGCTGCTGGCCGAGAGTCACTTCCTCAGCGAGATGCTCCGGGAGATGTGGTTCCAGCGGCACCAGCTGGTCGACGTTCTGCATTCCCGGGTGGACGCGTTCGGGTACGACTTGGTGTGCTCACGACTGCGAACGTCACCCGATACGTACAGCTAAAAACTCGACACAAAGGCGGCAAGAACAACCGCCTCAACCTCAGCGTTCAACTGGGAACCCTGCCATCAGCCTGCGTGATCCTGATGGACTGGAGCGCACCGACGGAATCCGCCCCGTTCCAGGTCGAATACCGCTGGTTCGGTGGCGAACCGGGCGAGCCGATCCCGTCCCTTGGCGACAACATCGCCAAGCACACCAAAGGGAACGCGTCGGGTGCCAAGCTATTGCGAGAGCAGATCCGGACGATCTCGATCGCCGCCCGGTTCGAGCCGGTCGCCTCCGTGCGCGAGCTCACCACAAAGCTCTTCGGCCGCGTGTGATGGCTACGCACTGGTCGGGCGCCGGCGGCTGGCGGCGGGGTGCTGGAGGGGTATGTCGACCTCATCTACCGCCAGGACGATGGGTCGCTCGTAATCGTCGACTACAAGACCGACGCCGTACCACCTGACGCGATCCCGTCCCGTGTTGCGTACTACCGTCCACAAATGGACGCCTACCGTGAGGCTCTCGGCGCCGCTATCGGCGTGACCGTTTCGGCGATGCTTTTGTTCCTCAACCCACAAGCAGTCGCCGCAGTGGCCCTGCCGTTGGTGGACTCTCATGACAAGGTCGTGGAGTAGAAGCCGCAACACCCGGCCACGTCGTCAGCGCGCATCAGGCACGCAACGTCCGGCAGGAGCCCAGCCCGCGCACCGGCCGCCATCGATCCGTTTCCGGCGAGCAATTCGGCGATTCGCCGCTCGACGGGTGGGTGGCGAGACAGCAACCTGGCCAGCCACGTCTGGCACCGTGTTGGGCGAGGATTCATCACCCGGAGCGCGTTGGCCAACGCAGGACCGACTCCAGCATCGGCGGCGTACCTGTCGGCCGCTCGCTCGCTGGCACGGCTGATCGCGGCGTCGATGAGCGGCACAGCGACGCCTAGCGTCGGGAGCCCTCCGATGATGGCCAGCGCCATCCACGCACCGCGGTAAATCCCCTGCTCGATCGTCAACCCGAGCACCGCCGCCACGATCGCCGCGACTAGCGGCAACGGCTGTCGGCGGCCGAAGAGGCCCTGCACCAATCCGAGGGTGAACCAAGCTGCCGTTCTCCACGGTGCGGTCAGCCAGAGGATGAGTAGCGAGAAGCGAGTTGCGTAAGTCGCGTGGTGGCCCAATTCGTGGACTAGTACCGCTTGGAAGGCTCGCTCGCTGATGCGCCCTGCCCGAAATTCGTCGACGATTCCGGCGGTGACCGCGACACTGCGCGCACCAGTCGCGCAGGCATTCGGGCCGCCATCTTGTCGGACATAGCAATCGACGACGCCGACTGCGACGCCACACCGGCTCAACGCCGATGCCCACGGCGCCTCCAGCAACTGGCGCTCGGCAGAAGTCGGAGAGCGGAATTTGCAGCCGATCCTCACTGCGGCCCGCTCCCCAACGCGAGTGCAAAGCGCGGATCCCGCAACGAGCCAACCCAGTAGCACCAGACCTTCCCACCGGCCCATCCAGCCGAACGCGACCAACAACAACATCAGACTGCCGAACATCGCTGGCGTCGCCGCAAGGGCTCGCCACAGACCGAAATGCTGCCGGCGAGCCCGCGGTGCGGGCACGGTCTTCGCCGCCATGCGGACCGCCTTCTCTCCGTTGCGCAATTTTGCCGCCAGCGTCGCAGCGCACGCCGACGCCCAGGTCGGCGCCAAGCGATCTGTGGACAACCACGCCGCCTAATGCCCGGCCCCATGTCATGTCCGGTCGGGAAACTACGGGCCGTGCGCGAGGGGTCGCCGCACGAGCATCGGACGCACGACCGCCTCGTTGAATCCTGACGACCGGCCGCGCTGGCCCCGGTTTTCCACTCATGTCCGCCGGCGGCCCAAGTTCGTCCCAATCCCGGCCACCCTGGCTGGGCGCCGCAACTAGCGCGAATGAGCGAAAGGACACAACATGATCGATCGACCCAACACCGGAGGCATCGAGGATCCGCTCGAGCTCCTGTGGGCGCGCGCGTCCGCGGCGGGTCATGCGGCGGCGGCGCTGGCTTGTCGTCCGGACGCCGATGACGATCTAGCGCTGACCAACGCCTCTGCCGCACTCGGTGAAGCTGCCGACGAGCTCCAACGCATTCGCCCGAACGTCATTGCGAGCGCACAGGCGCTCGACCTTGCCGCCGTCATTTCGCCGTTGACTCTCGAGGAGGCGCGGCGGCGTGTTGTCGCTGCGATCGGTTCGGCGCTCGCTGACATTCACATTGATCCGTCAATGTCGGCCACCGAAATGCTGGCTATCGGCATAGCGGCGGATCTGCTCGGCGTCGCGCACCACGCGTTGACCGGACGGCTCACGTGACCGCCACCACCTACCGCCAGCTCATCGACGTCGCATTCGACGGCGCAGGCCGCGCGTCAGTGGCGATGAGCCAGACCCGCTTCACGAACCAAGCCGAAGGACGGGAGGCCGTCGACGCGTACGAGGACCTGCTAGCAGCAATCGGCTCCCACCTGGATTACCTGGTCGGCCCCACGAAAGTCGGACCAGGGGCGGTCGGCGGCCGCAGCGTCGAGCCGACGCTTGCTCACGCGAGGAGCATCCTCGCCGAGCGGGGACGCCGGCACCCAGCGCCGGACCAGCTCGGCTACCTGCACCCAGTCGCCCGGGCGTGGCGCGAAGCAGCGGCCGGTTTGCGCGCAGCGGCCGACTTGCTCGACACCCATCGCGGCCCGGAGCGTCAGTGGCGCACCCCAGACGCGTGGCTGCTAGACCACCCGCAGCAGACCGCGGCCGCATTGCAACCTCTAGCCGACTTGACCCGCGCCGTCGCCGGCTCCGGGCACACCCTGGCGCTTCGCGGTCGCGAGGTCATGCCCGGCAACGTGACATTTGTCGAACTGCTCAACGCCGCCCCGCTACGGATCGCGGCCGGCGGCATGCGCGAATACGCTCGTACCCACAGCGAAATATCGACGCTCGACGGCATTCGCCTGGCGAACGCAACATCAGCGCCAGCTGAGGCTGCACTTGAGTCCGCGGTTCACACCATGGCCGTGCTACGGCAGCAAGCGTGGGAACACACCCGCGACGCGCAGGTGTCCGTTCGCACGTTGCGCGAGTACGCAGTTGCCGCGGTCAACATCCATCAACATGCTGCCGCGATCGTCGCCGCAGTAGCCACTCGCTACCCAGACTTTCGGCCGGCCCAGGACAATGAGGCCGGCGCCGCCGCACTACGCAGCGCAGCCGACGCATCGAGACAGTCCGCCGCCGCGTGGCGCGCCGTCCACCAGCGGTGCGAACAGCTGCACTCTCCCGCCCTAAGTGACGCGAGAGTTCACGCACAAGTCGGGGCGCTCCGAGCGTCACTCCAGGCTGTCACACGATCGGGCACTGATTGGCATCCCGCTCAGGTGATCATCCCCGACGCCGCCACAGCGGGCCGCCTCGTCGCGGACGTGCATCGCCTGGTGTCCGGCGTCGACGAAATCGCCGGCTGGCACCAACGCGTCGTAGAGGTCCTGGCAGCAAACCGGCGGCTTTACGGCCCCGCCGTCAACTTCGATCGCGACGACGTCAGTGACGATCCCCGGCTGGCCGCAGCTCGCCTCGCCCGGAAGCTCGCGCCCATCCCACCGCGCAACGTCGACGCGCTGCTGGACGCGTACGCGACGGCCGCCGAAACAAGCCGACATGCCACCCAGGCGTGCGTGGACGCCGGCTCATATGTCAGCCGGGATCTGGAGCCACGTGCACGGCGAGGCGCTATGCAGCAGGACGCGCAACGCTGGCAGGAGATGCTCACTGAACTCGCCCCCAGCGCCGCCGACGATCCGCACACGCCGGTGCTACTCGCCGCACTCACCAGGGTCGCCCAGTCGGGACGCGACGCCGACGCGGCCCTGCGCGCAATCACAGACCGCGGCCCACTCCGCGACGCGCACCCGGCACGCACCCTGCACTACCGCCTGCTAGCCGT
>Ga0208717_1000411_pt1 | contig 14829 bp, 12 predicted proteins | sample NGESurF53shallow_FD_184489 | JGI IMG/M metagenome (GOLD analysis project Ga0208717, IMG submission 184489) | Arctic peat soil microbial communities from Barrow, Alaska - NGEE Surface sample F53-3 shallow (SPAdes) | ecosystem: Environmental > Terrestrial > Soil > Wetlands > Peat ... | reverse complement strand
GTGAGCGTGGGGCGTGTTGGTACGGTATTTCGCATGACCAAGACCGAGCTGCACGAGCTGGTCGACGCTCTGCCGGAGGAGTCGCTTTCGGCGGTAGCCGTGCTGCTGCGCCGTGCGCAGGACCCGGTGATCGCCAAGCTCGACGCCGCGCCCTACGACGATGAAGATCTGACCGAGGAGGATCTCCAGGCGGCGCGTGAGGCGCGCAGCGAGGTTGCAGTGCCTTGGTCTGAGGCGCGTGGGTTGAGCGCTGACTGACCCCGCCGGGGACTGCGGATCGAGATTCGCCCTGCCGCCCTGAAATCGCTGCGTCGCCTCGGCCGTCGCGACCGTGAGCGGATCAGCACTGCGATCGACGCGCTGCCTCAGGGCGACGTGAAGTTTCTGCGTGGCCCAGAGCGCCTATGGCGACTGCGGGTCGGTGAGTGGCGCGTGATTTTCGATCGCAAGGATGCCGAGCGTGTCATCGACGTGCTCGCGGTCAGGCCGCGTGGCAGTGCCTACCGCCGCCACTAGGCGTGCGTCGGCGAGGGTTGCGCCGACTCCCTTCATGAGGTGTCGCTGAGGAATGCAGCGTCGTCGCCATCATCGAACTCGAAGTGATCTCGAGTGGTCCGGACGGTTCGAGATCATCAAGATCCTGTGACGCTCCCGGTTGACGATCAGCTGCGACACGCTCGAGAGCGACTGGTCGCCCTGGACCGCGAAAGCGCCGAGGTGCGCGCGACGATCGCTGCACTGCGGGAGGAGGCGGGCGGCCCGGACATCGGGACGGCCGAGGGGCGTGTCGCGTTGTTCGCGAGCCTGTTTCGCGGGCGGCCGGACGTGTTCGCGACGCGATGGGAGAGCCGTACGCAGCCCGGCCGCTCAGGCTGGGCGCCCAAGTGCGCGAACGAGTGGCGCCCTGGCGTGTGCGAGAAGCCGAGGGTCAAGTGCGCGGTGTGCGCGCACCGGGCTTTTGTCGTCTTCTCCGAAGCGCAGGTGCGTTCCCATCTGGAGGGCCGCCAGACGATCGGCATCTACCCGCTTCTGACTGACGAGACGTGCTGGTTGGTGGCGATCGATCTCGATGGTCCGACGTGGCGGGAGGATGCAAGCGTGCTGCGCGAGGTCGCCGACGCGGCTGAGGTTCCGGTGCTGGTGGAGCGCTCGCGGTCCGGGCAGGGCGCGCACGTGTGGGTGCTGTTCGCGCGAGCAGTCGCTGCGCGCGTGGCGCGGGCGATCGGCTCGTGGCTGCTGACGCAGGCGATGAGCCGTCGGTCGATCTCGATGGGGTCCTACGACCGGCTGTTTCCCAATCAGGACACGATGCCGACCGGCGGCTTCGGCAACCTGATCGCGCTGCCTTTACAACACGCGCGCCGCTCGGACGGATGCACGGTGTTTCTCGACAACGACCTCGAGCCCCGCGCTGATCAATGGGCGTACCTGTCTGGTGTGCGGCACCTTGACGGCACCCGGGCAGAGTTGCTTGCCGGCGACGCCGAGCGCGCCGGGGGCACACTTGGACTGTCCCGCTGGAGTGAAACCAGGTCAGCCAGCGTCGCGCGGTCACTCACATCGGAGTCCGCCGCGCCGTCGACCGTCACCGTGCAGCTGAGCGGTTGCATTGAGATCGACGTCACCGCGCTCTCGGGCGGCCTCTGTGACCGCCTACGCCGCACGGCCGCGTTCCCCAACCCGGTGTTCTTTGAGCGCGAGCGCGCCCGGCTGTCGACCCACCAGACACCGCGCGTGATCACCTGCCACCAGGACGCCGGAGACCGGCTTCGGCTGCCGCGCGGTTGCCTGGACGCCGTCCGTGACGAACTCGACGCGGCCGGCGCCGCACTGGTCCTCGAGGACGTGCGCACCGACGGCTCGCCGATCGACGTCGTATTCGGCGGAATGCTCTCCGCTGACCAGCAAAGCGCTGTCGACGCACTGAATGCGCATGAGACCGGGGTGCTTGTCGCGCCGCCTGGCTCGGGCAAGACGGTGATGGCGACGGCGTTGATCGCGCGGCGCGGGTGCTCGACGCTCGTGCTCGTTCATCGCCGCCCGCTGTTGGAGCAGTGGGTCAAGCGCCTCTCGCGGTTTCTCGAACTCGACCCCGGCCAGATCGGCTCGTCCGCCGCCGAGCCCGGAAGCGCCGGGATCGACGTCGCGATGGTTCAGACCCTCACGCGCCGAGATACCACTGAACTGCTGCGCCGTTATGGCCAGGTCGTCGTCGACGAGTGCCATCACGTCCCGGCCGTCTCGGTCGAGCGGCTGCTGCGCGATGCTCCGGCCCGATACATCACGGGCCTCACCGCGACACCCCGCCGCCGCGACGGCCACCACCCGATCATCGCGATGCAGTGCGGTCCCGTCCGCCACACGCTCACTACCACACACGCCGCTGAGACCGCCGTTCGCCGCGTGTTCCTGGAGCGGCGCACGGATTTCGATCCGGCAGGACTGCCGACCGATCCGGGGATCCAGGAAATCCTCGGCGCCGTCGCCTGCGACCCGGCTCGCACCAAGCGGATCGCCGACGACGTCCTCGCCGAACTGGCCGAAGGCCGCTTCCCACTCGTGCTCACGGAACGGCGTGAGCAGCTCGCCGCACTCGCGAAGCTGCTCGAGCAGCACGCCCAGACACTCGTCACGCTGCACGGCGGCATGGGCGTACGAGCACGTCGGCACGCCGACGAGCTGCTGGCCAGCGACGGCCCGCGCGTCGTGCTGGCGACTGGCCGGTACATCGGCGAGGGGTTTGACGACCCGCGACTGGACACGCTCGTGCTCGCGATGCCGATCGCCTGGAAGGGCACCATGACCCAGTACGCCGGACGGCTGCACCGCCACCACGACGCCAAGCACGAGATCCGGATCCTCGACTACGTCGACCACGAGATCCCCGTGCTGCGCCGCATGTACGCCAAGCGCCAGCGCGCCTACACCAGCCTGGGCTATCGGCCTGGCTGACCTCGGCTCGTCACGTCAAGTCGGGCGCCCAAGCCAAAAGCCGCCTTGCGATGTACTGGACTCCTGGCGATCGCGTACTCGAGCAGCGCCCTGCCTCGCGGCCGCCGGCTGAGGCGTTCGGTGACCACTTGGTCTGACATCGATGGCCGTAGGCATGTGCGCCAGCGCGCCATGGCCCTTGGAGTCGCCGCGTCGTCTGCGGGCCGGGCGTAGAGTCACGACGATGAGGCGTACCGGTGCGGATCGCAAGCCATCGCGCTCACCGGGCCGTCGTCGCCGGCACGGGAACCGCAGCCGCCTTCGCCTTGGTGAGGCGGAAGCGGGTGAGATCGACCACAGAACCCAGGGACTTGCAGGAACTTCTGACGAATGGAGCTAGCCGGGCTCGAACCGGCGACCTCCTGGGTGCGATCCAGGCGCTCTCCCAACTGAGCTATAGCCCCGGGCGGCGGCATCGGCCGCACGGTGAGGGCCTAGTGTAGACGCCGCTGGCGACCATTTCTCGTGGGTACGCCGAGGTTGGAGGAACGCGCCCAGGGTTTGGAAGTGGCCCCAATCGGCCGATACGTTTGTCAGCGGCCTGGCCATGATGAGCTTTCGCACACGTCTGATCAGCTTCTTCGTCGTGATCGTCGTCGTTCCGATGGCCGCGGTCGGCTTCCTCGTGTTCCGGCTGATCGATGACAGCCAGTCCGGCAAGGCCGATGCGCGCGCCAGTGGAATCGCCACCTCGGCGTCGAGCCTGTACGCGAACGCCAGCCGGCAGGCGAGTCTGCACGCCGGCACAATCGCCCGCGACCTGGCGCTGACCCCGGTCGGTCAGCTGCCGTCGCGCGCCACCGCGGCGGCGCGGCAGCAGGGGCTGGCCCGCCTGACGATCCGGGTCGGCCGCGCGCCCGCCGTCGACATCGGCAGCCAGGCCGCCGTCGCCCCTGGCCTGGCCACCGTCACCGCCGCCGCGCACCGCCCCGCCCGCGTGTTCGCGGTCTCGGATCTCACCGCAGCCCAGTACGCCGCCGATCTGGCGGGCGCGGGGATCGATGTGGTCGTCCGCTCGGGCGGATCGACCCTCGCCTCGACGCTCCCGGCGGCCACCGCAGTGAAGCTGCCCCCGCGAGGCTCGATCCGGATCGGCTCGGCGAGCTACCGCGTGGTCACCTCGACCTTCGTCGGCTTCGATCACACTACCGTCGCCGTCTCGGTCCTCTCCAATGTGTCCGCCACCGGCGGTTCGGTCGCCGATGACCGCGCGCTCGCGGCGGTGTTCATCGCCGGCTTCCTCATCCTGGCCTTCTTCTTCTCGCTTTTGGCCTCGCGGGCGCTGCACGGCCAGCTATCCCGGTTCTTGGAGGCGGCCCGGCGGCTGGGCGGCGGTGACTTCTCGTCGGCGGTGCCGACCGCCGGACGCGACGAGTTCGCCCTGCTCGGCCAGGAGTTCAACAACATGTCAGAGCAGCTCGAACGGCGGCTCGGGGAGCTCGAGCAGGAACGCTTCCGGGTGCGCAAGTCGATCCGGCGGATCGGGGAGGCGTTCGCGTCTGGGTTGGATCGCGATGCGCTGCTCGAGCTGGCGCTGCAGACCGCGATGGATGCCACCGATGCCGAGCGCGGACGGGTCAGCTCCCGGCAGAGCGCTGCCGACCCCCTCAAGGAGACCATCCACGTCGGTCGCCTGGCCGGCCTGGAGGGTCAGATCTATGAGGCGGAGCGGCGGGCGCTGGCGGCTGACGGCGTGGGCGAGGCCTCCACCGAGGACGTCCATCTCGCCACCGTCGCGCTCGGCCCGGTTGGTCCCGGCGGTCCGACCCACGGGCTCATCACGGTGTGCCGGGAGGGCCGCGGCTTCACCGAGGACGACCTCGAGCTGCTGCGGTCTCTCGCCGCCCAGGCGACCTTGGCGATGGCCAACGTCAACCTCCACTACAACGTACAGCGCCAGGCGATCACCGACGATCTCACCGGCCTGGCGACGCATGGGCGGTTCCAGGAGCTGCTGAGCGCCGAGATGGACGAGGTGCGCCGCTACCAGTATCCGGTCGGCCTGATCATGCTGGATCTCGACGATTTCAAGTCGGTCAACGACGTCCACGGTCACCAGCAGGGAGATCTCGTGCTGCGCTGCGTCGCCGACTCGCTGCGCGAGACCTCGCGCGATGTCGATGTCGCCGCTCGCTACGGTGGCGAGGAGATGGCGTTGATCCTGCCGCACACCGATCTGGAGGGCGCCTACGAATTGGCCGAGCGCGCCCGTACGGCGATCGAGGCGCTCGAGATCCCGCTCCTCGGGGCCGAGGGAGTCCTCCGCGTGACCACGAGCATCGGGGCGGCGTCATCGACGGACGGCGACAAGAACGAGCTGATCGCCGCTGCCGACGGCGCGCTGTACGTGGCCAAGCGCGAGGGAAAGAACCGCACGGTGAGGGCCGCGCCGGATACCGCTAACGTGGGTGGCGGCGAGTAGGCTTTTGCGTATGGGTCTTCTTGACGATGCGATAAAGGAACACCTGGACCTCAAGCGCCGCCGGGGCGCTGATCCGGCAGAGGTCGAACGTGCCGAGCAAGAGGCGCTCGGCCCCGTCCGGCGTAACCGCGACCCGGCGGATGCCCTCGAGCCCGAGGCGGCTGCCGACGAGACCGGCGGCTTTGCCTACGATCACGCCGACGATGCGGACTGGTCGCACGATGCATCGCCTGAGGCGTCGGCCGAGACGGCCGACGACCTCGCCGAGCCGGGCTTCGCGGATCACGCCGCGTCGGAGCCGGAGGCGCTGGTCGAGGACGAGCTGCCGCCGGCGCCCCGCGCCCGCGGCTGGAGCTCTCGTGGCGACGAACGGCCAGAGCCGGCCTCATCGCGCCCGCTGAGCGACATGGGCGGCGGGGAGACCGTCGAGTACAACGTCGAGGACGTGCTGGCGGCCGATCACGATCACGAACCGGGCCCCCGGCCCGCCGCACCGCATGGTTCCGACGCCCCGGACGACGAGGACGTGCTGGAGGAGACGCCCGAGTTTCTCCAGGACACGCCGGACCACGATCGCCTGTGGTTCGAGCAGCGCCCCCCACGCGACTTCGACTTCGACGGCTGAGCCGCTCCGCGCCCGGCGCGCGACGTGAAAACTGCCAACGTCGCGCGATTTTCCGGCCATTGACGGCCAGCCAGGCCTGGGCTATACAAAGTACACCGGGTCAGTTGAATTTGCGTGAAAGGATGGCCCTTGTTCTTCCGTCAGGTGCTGTACCGCGATCTTGGCTGTGCCTCGTACCTGCTCGGCGATGGCGGCGAGGCGGTCGTCGTCGACCCCCGCTGGGACATCGCCGCGTACCTGGAGATCGCGGCCGCCGAGCACCTGCGGATCACCCATGTCATCGACACCCACGAGCATGCCGATCACGTGTCGGGCCGTCTCGGGCTCGCCCGGGCCACCGGGGCATGGCCGCATCGACCGGTCATCGCCGCCGCCGGGTCCTCCGCGGACACGATCAGCCCCGGCGCGGAGATCATGGTCGGCGCGGTGTGCCTGACCGCGCTCGCCGCGCCGGGCCACCGGCCTGAGCACCTCGCGTTCGTCGTGGCTGACCTGTCCCGCAGCTCGGAGCCCTGGATGCTGCTGACCGGCGATTCGCTGCTCATCGGCGACATCGCGCGGCCCGACCTGGCGGCCACCGCCGTTGAGGGCGCCCACGACCTGCACGCCAGCCTTCGCCGGCTGCTGGCCGTCGGCGATTACGTGGAGGTGTGGCCGGCTCACATCGGTGGGTCACTGTGCGGTGGCGCCGGCCTGAGCGGCAAGACCAGCTCCACGGTCGGTTTCGAACGCCGCCACGACCCGCTGCTCGGGCTCGACGAGGATGAGTTCGTGGCGAGTCTGACGTCGAGTCTGCCGTCACGCCCGCCCAACGTCGATCGGATCGTCGGTCTCAACCGTCGGACGTCCGGGCCGTCGCCGGCCGCCCCGTCGGCCCTCGCCGGTGACGCCCTGCGCCGAGCATTGGCGACGCCGGCCACCGTCATCGACAGCCGGCCGCCGCCGGAGTTCGACGCCGGCCACATCGCCGGTTCGATCAACCTGCCGGTCGCCTCGCCCGGCGTGGGCACGCGGGCCGGCTGGGCGCTGGACCCCTTGCAGCCGGTCCTGATCGTCGCCGGCGACGACACCGACGCCGAGCGGATGACGCTCGCGCTGCAGGCCGTCGGGTTCTGGCGACTGGAGGGCACGTGCATCGCCGATCCCGCGTCCTGGCAGCACGACTCGATCCCGGTCGCGCGGGCCGACGCCTGGGACCTCGAGCAGCTCGCCGCCGGATTGCGTCGCGACGCCGTCGATCTCGTTGACGTGCGCGAGCCGAGCGAGTGGAACAGCGGCCACATCGCCGGCTCGCATCACGTGCCGCTGCACCGGCTGCGTGACGTCGAGTCCATCGTCCTGCCCCAGCCAGGCCGCACCACCGCGGTCGCCTGCGCCGCCGGCGCTCGCGCCGCGTTTGCCGCCAGCCTGCTGCGCCGTGCCGGGCGCACCGACGTGGTCCGCGTGTCCGGCGGCGGGATCCCGGATCTCGGTGCCCTCGGGCTCGAGCTGGCGCTCGGGTAGTCGCTACGGGCGCCGGGTCCACCTCCATCGGCGGGCGATCGCCGTGGCGAGGAAGGCCAGCACGAGCGCCGGCCAGATGGCGCGATGATGGTGGTGCGCTGCCGACCCCAGCACCATCAGGACAAGCACGATCGGCAGGATGATCGGCAGCGGCCCGCGTCCGAGTGACCACGATCGTTGATGCGTAGGCGGATCGCGTGGCAGGTCGGCCAGCAGCGCGTCGAGCTCGGCCTCGCTGCGGGCGCCGTAACAGCGGCTGATCCGATCCTGGAGCTCGTCGGTATCGATCCGGCCGTCGGCGTGATGACGGCGCAGGGCCTGTTCCGCCGCTTCACGATCGGCGTCGCTTGCTCGCAGGGTTGGCTGGGGTGGCTGGTTCATCATCGTCTCCATTCGTCTCAGGCCGGGCCCGGTTCGGTCAGTGCCGGCCCGGCTGGTCGGGTGCGCAGCAGCCGCGCGACGGGCGCCGGCAGCCACCAGTTCCAGCGCCCGAACAGCGACACGGCGGCGGGTACGAGCAGGGATCGCACGACGGTGGCGTCGAGGAGGATGCCGGCCCCCAGCCCGGTCGCGATCATCTTGACGTTCGTGCTCGGCGCGGTGGCCATCGACACGAAGCCCAGGAACAGGATGAGTGCCGCGCTGGTCACCAGCCGCCCGGTCCGACTCAGTCCCGTCACGACGGCGTCCTCGGTCGAGCCGGTGGCGTCGTACACCTCGCGCATCCGCGCCAGGATGAAGACCTCGTAGTCCATCGACAGTCCGAACAGGAAGGCGAACACAATCACCGGCAGCCAGGATGGAATCGACGCCGCCGCCGGAATCCCCCACAGGGCGTTCGAGCCGTAGCCCTGTTGCCAGACGAGCGTGAGGACCCCCCAAGCCGCGGCGACGCTAAGCACGTTGAGCATCACCGCCTTCAGCGGCAGCACGAGCGAGCGGAACGCGCGCGCCAGCAGCAGGAACGTGATTAGGGCGATCAGCGCGATCATCACCGGGAAGCGGCCGTAAACGGCCGAGATGAAGTCGCTGTTCTGGGCGACGATCCCGCCGACGCGCACCCCGGGACCGACGGCATGAGCGGTGTCGCGTACCCGTGACACGGTCGCGCTGCTGTCACCGTGCGCCAGGACGTCGACCACGGCCGTCTGACCCACGTGCCAGCCGCCGCCGCCGGGAGCGAGCGCCCCCTGGACTCCGGGCAGCGCGCGCGACTGGGCGACGAGCTGCCCGGAGTCTCGTGTCGGCGCCACGATCTCGATCGGGGAGAGCACGCCGGCTCCGATTCCCGATCGCTCCAGCGCATTCAGGCCGACCTTGGCGTCACCGCCCTGGCTGATCGTGTTGGGGTCCCCGGTGGGAGCGCCGAGGTTCATCGAGGTCGCCGCGACCGCCAGCGCCGCGAGCACCGCGACGGCGCTCAATGCGGCCGGCCAGCGGCGGCGGACGACCAGCCGCGCCCACGCCGTCCAGGCTCGGCTGGCGTGGTCGTCGCTGCGAATGTGGGGCCAATCGAGGCGGCCACCGACCGTGGAGAGGGTGATCGGCAGCAGGGTCGTCGCCACCGCCACGCTGATCAGCGGGATCACCAGGCCGCCGTAGCCGACACTGCGCAGGAACGGCACGGGCAGTGCCATCAGGGCCAGCAGGCCGATGGCCACGGTCGTGCCGCTAAACGCCACCGCGCGGCCCGCGCTCGCCATCGCCCGGACGATCGCCTCATCGCCGGCATGGCCGTGGGCGCGCTCCTCGCGCCAGCGCACGATGATCAGGAGCGAGTAGTCGATCGACACGCCCAGGCCGACGAGGGCGATCAGGAACTCCACGATCGAAGACACCGGGGTGATCGCCGTCAGTGCCCATACGAGCAGGAAGCTCGTCGTGATCGAGATCACGGCCATCACGAGTGGCACGAACGCCAGCAGTGATGCGAACACGAAGCCGAGCACCAGCAACGAGCACGCTCCGCCGAGCACGGATTCCAGCAGCAGACCCAGCCCGCCCTTCTTGCTCCCGCCGGCCGCGAGCGCATCGAGCCCGGTGATATGGACCGGCGCGCCCGCGATCGTGAAGCCCCGCAACGCCGCCCGGGCCGATCGGACCGCCGCGGTGTTGGTGCCGAAGCCGCTCGTGCGCGCGGGTCGCGGATAGACCAGCAGGAAGGTGGTGCGCCCGTTCGGCGAGACGAACGCGCGATCGCCGGTGGCGGCGAAGGAGGCGACGCGGGCGTGGGGGAGGGCTCGCAGCAGCCGGGCGGCCAGTTGGTTCAGGCCGTCCCTGGCGGCCGCCGAGTCGACGCTCATCCGCGCCGGGAGCGTCACCACCGGCACGAGCGGCGCGTCGTTGCCGCCGTTTCCGAACGTTCGCAGGATGCGGGCATTGGTCTGCCACCCCTCGCGGCCGGGGACCGAGAACTGGTCGCTGAGTGCCTTGGTCGCCGGGCCGATCGAGGCGATGCCCGCGATCGTCAGCAGCAGCCAGCAGGCGATGACGGCGCGCTTGTGCGCCACCGACCAGCGGGCGATCGTCGCGGTCATGTGTCTCCCATCGGGTACGCGGTGGCCAGCGCGGACACCGGATTTGCCATGCGACGATCGTGGCGGCCGGGCGGGCGTCTGTCGTCGGCTCGCGAGCGGCTCTTGCCCTACGCTCTGGGTGGTCCGCGCCCGCCCGTCACTACTCCATGCGGCGTAGTTGACACTGCGCCGTCGAGCCGATGCCGTGGCCGGAATGCGGGGCTATCGTCCAGGTGTGAGCGCGCAGGCCGTGACCGGAGTGAGATCGGCCCCGTGGGGTCCGCTGGGACGCCGGGATGTCCGGCTGGCGCTGGCCGTCGCGGTGGTGCAGATCGTCGGCACGGTGGCGATCCAGCACCGCAACGTCCATGCCCATCAGGCGTGCTGGTGGGGCCCGTGCCACCGAGCGCGCGGGCTGGACCCGGGCGCCTACCTGCTGTTAGCGATCGGACCGGTGGCGCTGCTGCTGCGCCGGCGCGTTCCGCTGGGTGTCCTCGGAGTGGTGTTCACGGCGACGATCGTCTACGCCGTCATCGGTTACCCGGCGGGCCCGGTCTTCCTGGCGCTGACCGTCGCCTTCGCCACGGTGGTCATCGGGGGCCATCGTTCGGTCGGGGTGCTGACGGTGATCGCCGGCTGGGCGATGTTCCTGTGGCTGCCGGCGGCATTCGGGCGCGGTGACGTGCCCACGCTCGGCGAGGCGGTGGCGCTGGCGGCGTGGCTGGCGGTCCTGCTGGCCGGCGCCGAGCTCGTCCGTGGACGCCGCGAGCGGACCGCCGCGCTCCGGCTGGGCCGGGAGCAGGAGGTCCGCCGGCGCGCGGAGGAGGAGCGTCTGCGCATCGCCCGTGAGCTGCACGACGTCCTCGCGCACAACATCTCGCTGATCAACGTCCAGTCAGGGGTGGCTCTGCATCTGCTCGAGCAGCAGCCCGAGCAGGCGCGCAGCGCCCTGTCGATCATCAACGAGGCGAGCGCCGACGCGCTGCGCGAGGTCCGCTCGGTGCTCGGCGTGCTGCGCGGCGTCGACGAGCAGGTTCCGCGCGCGCCGACCGCCGGGCTAGCGCAGCTCGGCGAGCTGATCAGCCGGTCGGCGGCCGCGGGGGTCCGGGTGCAGGTGCAGGTGGAGGGACGGCGCCGTCCGCTTCCGACGAGCGTCGACCTGGCGGCGTTCCGGATGGTGCAGGAGTCGCTGACGAATGTCGCCCGCCACTCGCAGGCGAACGCCGCTCGTGTCAGGCTCGACTTTGGTGAGGCCGAGCTCACCGTGCAGGTCGACGACGAGGGCGTCGGCCGGGTGCGAGGCGGGCCGGGTGATGGTGAGGGCGGCAACGGCATCGCCGGCATGCGCGAACGCGCCGTGGCGCTCGGCGGCACGCTGGACGCCGGCCCCCGAGGCGATCGCGGCTTCCGCGTCTGGGCCCGACTCCCGCTGCGGGCAGACGCATGATCCGGGTGCTCCTGGCCGACGATCAGGCGCTGGTGCGCGCCGGCTTTCGGGCACTGCTCGACGCCCAGGATGACCTGGAGGTCGTCGGCGAGGCGGCCAACGGCCGGGAGGCGGTGGCGACGGCGGTGACGCTTCGTCCCGACGTGGTGCTGATGGACATCCGCATGCCCGAGCGCGACGGTCTGGCGGCGACGCGTGAGATCGCCAACGACCCCGGCCTCGATGACGTGAGGATCATCATCCTGACCACGTTCGATCTCGACGAGTACGTATTCGAGGCGATCCGCGCCGGCGCGGCCGGCTTCCTGGTCAAGGACACCCGGCCCGCCGAGCTGATCGAAGCTGTCCGCATCGTCGCCGGGGGCGACGCCCTCCTGTCGCCGGGTGTCACCCGCCGGCTGATCGCCGAGTTCGCCAGTCGCGCCAAGCCGCCTCCGGAGTCCGACACGCTCGAGCAGCTGACCGACCGCGAGCGCCAGGTCATGGCCCTCGCCGCCGCTGGCCTGTCCAACGATGAGATCGCGACCGAGCTCGTCGTCAGTCCCGCCACCGCGAAGACCCACGTGAGCCGCGCCATGATCAAGCTCGGCGCCCGCGACCGTGCGCAGCTCGTCGTCGCCGCCTACGAAACCGGTCTTGTCCGCCCGGGCTGGGCCACCTGACCCCCGCCCGCGCGGCCGTCGAATCGCGACCCGCCGCCGTTAGACTCAAGTGCCGAAGGGGCCATAGCTCAGTTGGGAGAGCGCCTGCTTTGCAAGCAGGAGGTCGCCGGTTCGATCCCGGCTGGCTCCACTGTAGGAAAGTGCTGCAAATACCTCGCTTTCTCCGAGCGCTGCGAACCGCGCCAGGATCTCGAGCCGATGAAGGTCGAGCATCGGCATAGCTTACGCTGAGCACTGGGTTTTGCCGCTTTACATGATGCTGACTGCGGGTCATGTTCGATGCATGAACGCCCGAGAGACCATCCTTTCGCCCACGCTGGAGATCAACGAGCGCATCGCCCGTCGCCAAGCTCAGGGCCTGCCGACCACGCCGCTGGGCTTCGGGGAGGCCGGACTTCCCGTCCTGGAAGAGGTCGCCCATCAGCTGTCCGCCGGCGCGGGACACGCGGATTACGGTCCGGTAGCCGGCATCGCGCCGCTACGCGAGGCGGCTGCGGGGTACTGGAACCGCCGCGGCGTGCCCACCGATCCCGAGATGATCATCGCTGGCCCGGGCAGCAAGCCACTGCTCTACGCGCTGCTGCAGGCGATCTCGGCGCCGATTGCGCTGCCGCGCCCGTCGTGGGTCAGCTACGCCGCGCAGGCGGCACTCACCGGCTGCCCGGCGCACATGATCGCGACCCGGCCGGGCCAGGGCGGCGTCCCCGACCCCGAGCAGCTCGACGCGGCCGCCGAGCGCGCCCAGGCGACCGGCGCGCCGCTGGGGGCTGTGATCCTCACCTTGCCCGACAACCCAACCGGCACCCTGGCGGATCCCAGCACCGTCTCTGAGGTGTGTGACGTCGCCGAGCGCCGGGACCTGCTGGTGATCAGCGACGAGATCTATCGCGACCTTGTCCACGATCCCAAAGCGCCGTTCCTCAGCCCGCGGAGCGCGTCGGGCACCGGACCGTGGTCACAACCGGGCTGAGCAAGAACCTCGCCCTCGGCGGCTGGCGCCAGGGCGTCGCTCGCCTGCCCGATACTCCCACCGGGCGCCAGCTGCGCACCCAAGTCATCGCGATCGCCAGCGAGATCTGGTCCTCTCCCACGGTTCCCGTCCAACACGCCGCCGCATGGGCGTTCGGCGAGCCCCAGCAGGCGCGCGACCGCATCTCTGAGAGCAGGCGCGTGCACGCCGCCGTCGCCCGAGCTGTATCTCACGCGCTCGCCAACGCCGGGGTCGATCATCCGCCGCCCACCGGCGGCTTTTATCTGTATCCCGACTTCGGTTGCCACCGTCAACATCTCGCCGAACGCTGGTCGGTGCATACGGCCGCACAGCTCGCCGCGCTGCTGCTCGAGCGTCACGGCATCGCCACGCTACCCGCCTCGGCGTTTGGCGGCTCCGACCACACACTGGCGCTACGGCTGGCCACCAGCGGGCTCTACGGCGATACCGACCAGCGCCACGCCGCCCTGCGTCACCCCGACCCCTCGACGCTGCCGTGGATCGACGCGCACCTGCGCAAGCTGTCCGGCGCCCTGGCCGAGCTCCTTCCCACCATCCATCGCGCCACCGACGCTCCACCACACAAAGGAGTCAAACCATGAAGACCACCACCACATCCATTCTCGGGACGCTGATCCAGACGATCAAACGGACCTGGGTCGAGCTCGACCACTCCCAGCGACGCCTGTTCGAGATTCAAACCGGCGTCACCACCCGCCGTCCGGGACGTCGCCGCTGACTGGGCGCCGAGACCCCCGGTTGGTGCTCGGCTCAGACGTCCCGACCGAGGGTCAAGGTCAGTCGCGAGCTCGGCAGGATTGCAAACAAGGCAATGTCCCGCGGTCGCTAAGCAGCCGATCGGCGGCCGCGGGCCGAGCTTTCGTTCGACGACGAACATTGGCAACGACGCGTCCCAAGCCCCTGGATTGTGCGGAAAACGAGGGAGCGCCCGAGAGGGCCGCTTCGATCGACCACCGGCTCTCTGCGCGTGAGCTCCTCCCAGCGCTTTGTTCGAGATGAGCGCCTGAGCGCAGGCAGGTCGGCTATTCGCGGCCTGGTTCGCCGGCAGCTAGGAAGTACGCCCGGTCCTTCGGTCTGTCGGCCGCGCGTTACGATTTATGGATGTCGTCAAGGGCAGCCACGAGCACGGCAATGCGAGTGCCGGCGACAGTGAGGCGCTCCGCCCGGGGCGCGAGTTCTCCGTAGCCGTCAGGGAAGCTGCTTGGGGCGAACGTGAGGTCGAGCGGCCGTGTCGCGTCGCCAGGTTCCAGACGGTGGCGGCGAGGAGGCTGCGAGGTGTGAAGTAGTCGGGTGGGAGCGGCACCCAGGCGGCCGTCTTGGCCGGATCGGTGACGAGGCGGCAGTCGAGCTCGTTCAGCGCATCAGCGAGACGCTGCAGGTTGGCCTCGTCACGGTCGGGCGTGAGATCGATGTCGAGGGTGTCGTAGCGACGGCCATGCGACTGAATGCCCGCGCCGCCGATCACGACGAACTGCACGTTGTGAGCCACGAGCATCTTGAGGAGCGCTTCGCGCTCGGCGTCGATGGCGGGGGTCACGCGACCGGAGTCTGCTGGCTCAGCCATTCAGCAATCCTGTCCCCCGTCGCCCGATCGTGTGCGGTGCGCGCGGCCTCGCGCTCGCGTTGGACGTCGAGCACGGCTTGAAGTGCG
>Ga0208717_1000410_pt1 | contig 14844 bp, 12 predicted proteins | sample NGESurF53shallow_FD_184489 | JGI IMG/M metagenome (GOLD analysis project Ga0208717, IMG submission 184489) | Arctic peat soil microbial communities from Barrow, Alaska - NGEE Surface sample F53-3 shallow (SPAdes) | ecosystem: Environmental > Terrestrial > Soil > Wetlands > Peat ... | reverse complement strand
TCCAGTCCATTGTAATGGTCATGAAAACCGACCGGCGCAGGTAATTCAACGACCGTTCCAATTACGGCATCGTCAAATCCAACATAATCACTAGTCCAGCCCGTTCCGCCAACTACCAGTTCGGGTGACGTGTAATCATAGGCGCGGAATCGCGAAAATTCCGTCCCTATCCCGTAGCCCCAAAACCCAACGGGTATAGAAGTGTCTTCCCATGTGAAGTTGGTATGCCAGACCTGGGGGGTACCCTCCTGATACCAGATCCCGTAATAATCATCGCCATGACAGATCAAACGGAGTGTGACTAAGTCCCCATTACTAGGGACTCCGCTGGAGGTGGAAAGGATGTCACTGCCCGAACCGCTTGCCGGGTACAGAATAAGACCTGCTCCGGGGTCTCCGAATACCCATGGGACCTGATGGCTGGCGTCGAGGTAGTGACCAAAAAGGCCGTTGTAGTAACTTCCGGCATTACCGGAGATAGTATTAGAAGTATCCCAAGTGAAGTCGACCTCAATATCGAAGTCCACCCCTAGCGGGATAGAAGCAAACTGGCTCGTCGCCTGCGTCGTGACAGCCTTATTGCTAGAGATGACAATGTCACCGACCGGGTCGGTCGTCCAGGGGTACCCTAATGCGCCATCGGCCCTAGTGAAGTCGTCTTCCCAGAATTCAACGGCACCAGTAGAGAAATCACTGGCGAAGGCCAGGAGGCTCTGCCCGTTATCTCCGTAGGCGTACATGCCAGTTTTCGTTCCCGTGACGTTGGCCGTAACCGTCACGCCAGCAAGCGTGCCATTCAGGTAAGCCTTTACGACGGGTCCAGACACCACAAGCTTCAACGTGTCGCCAGGTGAACTGGAGATCGTGAGCAGTTTATGCGTGACGCCGGCTATGACATCGAAAACGCCAGTATCTTGCTCCGTATCCATAATGATGAAGTTGTTCGCGTCAGATAAGCGAACTATGGGGGACATCGTATTCTTCGCGGCGGACGTCGTAACAACTTCAGCGTAATGGTCCAACACTCCAGTCTCGACCGTCGCGACAGCAACCTGAAGGCTGAAGAGAGAGCCATCAGCGGTCAGCGTGGCCTGATCGCTGGCAATGCCCAGTGTGCCAACCCGATTAATCCACGGTGACCCTAGTGTTGAGGAATCACTGCGAGTGAAGTTATCGGAGAATGGCAGACTGACCGGATCAAGCACGAAACTGAAATCCGAGTAAGCGGTCGTGCCCGAGCTGCCCTGTTGTGCGAAGAGGCCGAACTCCGTTCCGAACTGCCCGATAGTGCCAGTACAGACCTGCGTGCCGTTCAGCGAAATCGTGGCAGCGGCGCCGGCAATGGTCAAAGTGATTACGTCGCCGGCCGTAACTCCCGACCCAGTGAAGGCAGCCAGGGTGGTGAAAGAGCCCGCATCATTCTCGTAGAGGTTTATGGAAGTGGCATTGCAGTACACCAAGATCAAGTTATTGATATCAGTGTAGTTGGCAACAATGCCAATATCTGCTCCGGTCTCCATGCTGGCTAACGTCAGCGCATAGGTGCCATCGCCGCCGCCAGAAACGATTTCCCAGATCTGATTACCCGAACTTGGATCATAGACAGTAGCGACGGCCTGGTCGCTTACGATCGAGAATGAACCCCTTACCTCAGTCCATGGTGAACCAAGGTGAGCATCATCTGCCCGAGTGAAGTTATCGGAGAACGACATCGAGCTAGCTAACGGTCCGCGTAAAAATACCCCCACTGGGAACGGTCAAAGTAAACGTATCAGCAACGGGACTTTGTGAGCCACCAAAATCAGTGTAGGCAAGCAAGACTGACGTACTGTCCGTTCCTGTGCTCTGGTAAACAACTGCACCGTCGGCAGTAAAGGTTGCCGTTGTCCAAGTTGGATTTGCGCAATCGAAAGTCCATACTTTAGTACCACTATTATAGGAAGCCGTAACACTGGAAAGAGTCACGCCGCCAGCAGTGTAACCTGTGCCAGTAATCTCCGTGGAACTGACATCGGACCAAAATTCATCCGTGTCGTCAAAGGTATAACTCGCAACGAGCGCAACCTTGATTGTATCGGTTAGAAGATCAACACCGTGCTTGAGGTTAAGATGAAACTCTGTATTTGTGACTGTCATGATGCGGCTACCACCTGTCGAGTAATTAATCCTGCTGGTGCGATGCGTAGGCTGAAATCTGAGCTGGCAGGCGATTGGTCTGCCCCAAAATCAATGTAACCAATCAGTGGACTAGTTCCCGCCACGCCAGTAGAGGAGTATAGGATAGCACCGCTAGTTGTAAATGTAGCAGTAGTCCACACTGCATTATCACAAGTAAAAGTGTATGTATTGGTCCCAGAATCGTACGAATCTGTAAACGACGTTAATGTTACACCTCCAGCTGTATAACCTGTCCCTGTAATTTGTGTTGAACTGACATCCGAGAAAAATTCATGAGTGACATCAAAAGTATAAGACTCCACTAAAGCTATCTTAATGGTCCCAGTCAAATAGTCAATGGCGTGCTGAACACACTTGGGGAATTCAGTTGCGGTTACAGCCATTTTTACCCCTCGAATGTAGTAGAGTTGGGACCTGCATAAACAATGAAAGTCAAGGTGTACGCAAAAGACCAACGCTGATTCATGTCCTTCGTTGGTATTGTATCATACGTTTCAAATGAAACAGTCCAACTGCGCCCGTGATGATCAACCACAATGAACCGCTTATTCAGTCTGAGCCACTTTTCCAATTCTTGTGTAAAGGATTGCGTTAGTGTCGTGCCCGATACCTGCCAAGAAGCAGGCTTCGGGGCGCCCTCAAAGGTAATCGTATTAGCTGCCGTTGCGGCCTTATTGGAGAAGACCTTCCCAGCAAACGGCGATTGCATCTGAGTTGGATTGTTTGGAAATTCATAAGTTGCTAGTATACCACTAGGATCAATAAAGTTCCACTTACCAAACGTCGTAGCAGTACCTGTTGCATCTGAACCCGGTGCGGTAGGTAATGTACGTGGTGGCTCTGTAACTGTAAAATCAAGTTCACCTAAGGAGGTCGTGGAAGGGGGAATGCAGATATGCAGAGCGTGTGAACCTGTAGAAATACCAGGGATAGCGACCGGCATGCCAATGGCTACACCGACCGCATTCGTTGTTGCCGATCCCAATATGGTAGATGTATCCGCATCAAGATAAAAGCTGTAGTAAGCCGTCGGGTTGGCATTCAAAACATTGACACGTTGATTTGTAGGTGTACGTACGATAGCGTTCGTTCCATCCGCGTTGAGGACAGTCCACTGCAATGTGATTTGCGGAATACGTTGAACCACTGTTACCTTGAGCGAACCGGTAGCCAGGTCGGATGAAGAGTTAGGCCAACCGCGCCAATAGTATGTAGTTCCAGCCGAAATGTTGATGTCAATCTCAGCAGAAGAACCAACCATAAGATCTGAACTAATCAGAAAATCAAAGATATCGACCAAGTCATCTATATCTGGACCAGTCCACGCATCCATATCTACTGCATAAGTGGTTCCACCCGCACTGTCTAAGAACCAAGACTTCAGTTCACATGGAAGAGTAGGCGTGTACTTGAACCATATTCTTGGCGAACCAGGAGAACCGGTATCATAAATTGGTTCATTCGGGTCGGTTATAACATCAGCAATTGTAAAGTCAACAGGAATAACAGCATCTTGTTCTGGTAGGCCACCACCGTTGATATAGCTGGCACCTAAGTAGGGCGTAATATCTATAGCCGCTTCCCATGATGTACCAGGCAACTCCAAACCCGTACCAACAAAAGCAAGTGTAGGCGTGGAAAGGTTTGGGCCGAGGGAATCTGTAGGCGCAGTGACGGTAACCGATGTCGGCGTAAGCGTGACGACCGGTGTCCCAATATCTACCAAGACAGCCATATGCTAACCAGTAGCCTGTGATGTTTGCAGAAGACCCGTAGAAGCAACGTGAAGCGTAAAGGTTTCCGCCGTACATGTTTGGTCGGCACTAAATGCTGCACACGTCAAAAGAGGACTCGTTGATGGCGTACCACTATTATCATACATGACGGCATTGCGACAAGTAAACGTAGCCGTTGACCAGCTAGGATCAACCGTATTCGTAAAGGTCCACAAACCAGTACCAGCATCATAGGTGAACGTTTTATTGACCAACTCATACCCACCGGCCGTATAGCCCGTGCCTGTAATTTCATTAGAGCTTACATCAGACCAAAATTGGTCCGTATCGAAATCTGCCGTGTATGAACTATCCAACAAGGCAATATAGATATTGTCACCCAACAGATTGACTGTTCCACCAAATACGCCACCAACTGCCTGCGCATAAATCGTTGTCACCACAGACATGTTAGTTTTTCCTTGTCGCGAGAGTGTACTGACCGGTTGTTACAGGACCAATATACTGTGCAAGAAGTTGCGTCACAGTATCATAGTTAGTACCATTGACATTAATCACAACGCTCGAACTGCTAGACTGGTAATTTTGCCCAGCCGCCGCAGTTGCAATAGAACGTCGCACCTCGTAAGGAGTTGGCACAGTAATAGTACCAATGTTGAATACTCCTGTCAACTGTTGATTGGCAGACAAAATATCCTGACCAAGCGTGTTCAAATCTGTTTGTGCCTGTAGGTATCCTTCAGACCCAACCTTCATGCCAGCCATTTGCTGCTGAAGGTGTGTGGCCTGATTCTTGAGGTAAGTCAAATAAGCTTGATGACTAATCTGGCCTAACTGGTCAGCAGATTGCGTGAGGCTTAGATTTTGGGTGAACTGAGCCTGTGTAGCAGCCTGCTGTGCGTTCTCTACCGATAACCGGTCCGTGTTCTTTGTAGCCTGATCCGTAAGGGGATTGGCATTATCCTTAGCCTGCTTCTGCTGAGCAATTTGCAAAGTAATCTTAGCCTGAGCAGCTGGATCTGTGGTGTCACTCGCCAACGCCAAAGAGGTCTGCGCGTTAGCGAGCTGCTGTTGCGCGTACGTAGCCTGAAGCTGATGCAGGGTGGCAAGATCGTTGCCATACTGCGTAGAACCTACCAGGTCGGTTTTAACGGTAGCAGCCGCAGCATTCAACGAAACAAGTGTTTGAGCTGCCTGATCCTGGGGATCTGCATTTGCGCTCGCAAGGGCCTGTGCATTAGCAAGGCCGTCCTTCGTAACCTGCAAAAGTGCAGAAGCTAACTGAGCCTGAAGTGTCGCAATAGTATTAGGATCAGTTGTAACGGCAATTTGAGCACGCAAATTGGTGGCACTCTGACGATCAAGGGCTTGCGTGTTGCGTGGATCAATGCGTGCAATAGCCTGATTGCCTGCTTGCGTTTGTTGAGCCTGGTTAGCGGTGGTTTGACTCAAGAGCTGTTGATGTTGTAGGTTTCGTGTATTCTGACTCTGGTAAAAGAGCCCACCATGAAGCAAGTCCTGCAACGCCGAAGCGCCAGCCGCCGTTTTATCTGCCTGTGCGGTAGCGGCGGCCTGTGCGGCAGCACTCTGGGCAGCCGAGTCGGTTAACTGTGCGGCATTATCGGTCAGATTTTGTGCAAATTGGGTTTGTAGATCTGTTGCAACCTTAGTTTGGTTTGCAACAGAATTGGAACCCGCGAGAAGTGCTGTATCAGTCGCAAGCTGTTGGTTCACCTGCGCCATCTTATCGCCGGACTGAATGCTGGCTGCTTGTAGCGCACCATAAGCAGTGACAATAGAAGCGGTGTCTGTGATGGTCTGATTAGCAAGGTTAGTTTGGTCATCAGTAATGGTTTGAATCTGCGCCTGAAGATCCTTGGCTGCCGCACTGCCTGGCACCTGGGCGGCTAGAGCAGTTTGGTCAGAAGCCTTCAGCTTTTGTAGTGCTGCCTTCTGGGCTTCATCGCCAGCGAGAGTAGATTTTGTTGTATCCCCACCACTGGCAGCCGTCAGATTCTGCCCTACTTGAGTACCAAGAGCAGAAAGATTTTGTAACACAATTTGGTTAGCAGCAGTCAACGTTGGAACGCTAATTGGGACAGAGCTGGCTTTCTTGTCATTTGTAGCGATAGAAGCCGTAATAGCTGAATTGATAGTCTGTTGTGTACTTTGAGACAGTTTATCAAAGTCTGGCAACTGGGCATCGACATGCGCCTTAACAGAATCCGCTAACGCCTTTTGTTGTGCAGGAGTCAGTGTACCCTTGTTCTTGGCCAACGCAGTAGTGGTCTCAGAGGTGATGATTCCTTGACCCTTAGTAGACAAGTTATTTAACTGATCCAACGATAGGCCCTGTAATGCCGGAGATCCCTGCTCTATATTGAGATCATTCACAAACGACCCACCGGCATTCGCTGCCGACTGAAGTTGCTGAACATGATTCAACCCACCCTTACCGGAAGCCGAAACGTTCGCAGCCGTAATAGCGGCCTGAGCGGCTGCCGCGATAGTCTGTGGGTCGGCGCCCGTGTTTTGCAAAGTCTGCAATGAAGTAGAGAGCGTGTTAGTACTAGAAAGATCTAAACCGAACGTTGAAGAGCTTGATGCAGCACCCTGTGCATCTTGCAATGCCTTTGCATATTGCACAAAGCCACCAGCGATGTCACGATTGGCCTTGCGCTGCTGACTATCAGCATTTTGGGCATCGGAAGCAGTGCCTCCAGCTGCACCGCGCACCCCAGTTGCGAGACGACCCAAGAGGCTACCGCGCTTCTTCTGGTAAGCCGCATCAGCAGTATTCAGGGAGTCCGCTGCTGCGGCTGCTGCATCTGCTCCAGCTCCAACACCTTGGCTAGTATCTACATTGTATAGATTCGAGCCTGCCTTATTGAGGCTGCTAACGCTCTTGGCGTCCTGGGCTGCAAAAACGGCATCGACAATCAGTGCAGCAGCGGGAGCAACAATCGCACCGGCTCCAGATAGCGTTCCCGCCGCTGCGACAGTCCCAGCCGTTTCCTCTGCCGCAATAGGCAATACGCTTCTAGCACCGGAAGCCGTGACTGAGCCAACCCCAGCGATTCCGCTTTCAGTAGCAGCTACACCACCCGTGAGACTTGTTGAGCTGGCACCCACAATGGGTGCAATGCTAGCAATCCCACCGAGTTTCGTAGCAGCCGCCGCAGTACCCGTCATGGCACCAATAGCCGTGCCAGCATCGCTTGCGGCACCTTCTGCGCCGGCAGCAACCACGAGGGCATCTAGGGCCTCAGCAGCCGTTGTAGCTGATGCGGCCAGCACTTCCTGAGCAGTAGCGGTACGTGTTGCGGATTCCACAAGGATCTGCTCGGAAGCAGACGTCTTTGCGGCAGCCTCTGAATCGGCAGCAACAGCCGATGTGCCGTAATTAGTTCCGAAAGCCTTATTGGAAACTTTACCTAAACTACCAATAACAGATGTACCAACATCTTTCAGACCTGAAAACTTACTGATCTTTAAGAGAATTGCAGCTAGTGCGCCAAATTCTATAACTCCAGCTGCAATCTGCGTTACTGGATCAACATTGGCAATTTCATCCCAATACTGCAAAAAAGTATCAAGCGTACTCAAAAGAGGCTTGAGGGCTTCAAGTCCGACAATCAGTGGGTCAAATATACCGGTACGGGCAACATCAAGTGCCGTCTGCTTAAATTCGGCACCAATAACCTTGATAGTTCCCGCCAAAGAACCCAAGGAGGCATTAGCGAGTTTTTGTGCTGAACCACTATCGTTGAGGGATGCTGTAAAAGATTTCTGCAAATCAGCATTATCAGACAATAGCGGAAGGAGTTCCTTGAGGGCTTTAGCTCCACCAAGCGCCTGTTCCGTTTGATTCTTGACAGCCGTGGTAAGAGTAGGCCACTTCTGCGCCAGAGCAGTAATCTGTTGCGCCGTAGTCTGCCCTGGGTCAATCTGAATAACAGTTGAAAGAGCTGTCTGGCCTGCCGAACTCTGAAAGTTAGAAAATACGCGCTGCAAGTTGGTGGCAACCTCTTCGCCAGACTCGCCAGTACGCGATGCAACCAAGGCTACAACGCTAGCCAACTGGGTCATAGAGTAGCCGGCTGCCTTACCGTCATCCGCGATGAGTTGCAAACCGGCCGAAATGTCCGCCGCGCCAGAACCGAACCGTGTATGAGCTGTTGCAATGGCATCGTTGATCTGAGTCAGGCTATCGGTCCCAACATCAAACGACTTAGCGACAGCAGTAAGCTGATTACCGGAAGTGCCAATAGACTGCCCCGTAATCACCGAGTTAACAGCAGCCGCACTCGTGAACTGTGTACCAATCTGCTTCTTCTGGGCAGCAGTATCACTAGAATCCGAGAAGGCTGCAACACCCTTAGTAGCAGCAGCTAAGGCATCAACAACATTGATACCAGCCTGAGTGGAAATGTTCTCTAAGTTATTTACAAAAGAAGCACTAGCGGCATTCCCGCTCCCAATAACAGCATTATAATCAGCAATCTGCTGGTCAAGTGCCGCGAATTCAGTAAAAGATTCATGGGCAAATTGTGTAACGGACTGCAAGGCGCGACCAAGAATAGTGTACTTGGCAATAACACCAGCAGTTTCAGCTAGACCATTTAACGGGTTCCCATTACCGATCGTCCCACCCTGTGCACCACCGCGACGACGGTTACCCCCAGCTCCAACGAAACCCTTGCGAAACTGATCAAGCGGTCCGCTATTGGCTTCCTCTTCTTGCTCCTGTTGCCTGAGCAGGGCATCCGCGAGCTTCTTCTGTGCAGCTGCCAACTGTTCGGCCGATTGCGTGACCTTGACCGTCGCGGCAGTTGCCTCAGTATCAGCTTTCGCCTGTGAAGCATTCGCTTCAGAAGCAATAGGCTTAACGGCACGAAGACTACTGCCTCGAAGATCGTACTGACCACCAGCTGGCAGTGCGCTGTTGAATCTGAGTGAAGCATCAGATTGTAACTGACTCGGTATCTTCTCCAAGCCGGGAAATCGTTCGTCTGCAACTCCATTAAGAAGTGAGTTACGCAACGTAGTAATGAGCTTACTATTCTGACTACCCGTACTTTGTGCTAGCTGTGTTTGGATATTACGAAGAGACTCTTGTGGTTGTGAAAGTGCTTCAGCGCGAGGGCGCCCAGCGTTCTCAAGGGCTCGCACAGTACCGCTTGTACGACGACCAGGTACGCCGGCAGATTCACCTGCACGCCGAACTGCCGTACTGGCTTCCGTAACGGCCGAGCTACCAAGTGATCCAAAATTCACACCACTCAAGCCAGGCGAACGACTCAACTCTTCGAAGAGATCAAGAAGACCAGTTAATTCGCTACGAATAGAAGCAGCGGCATCCTTGAGGCCAGTCCCAACACCATCGCCATTAAGGGCTTCCGCAGAAAGTTGACCCAAGCGGGACAATTTATCAGACAAAGTTGAGACAGCGTCAACAGTAGACTGAATAGTTCGCTGCATGCCCTCCCCCGCCGGGGCAGCGCCTATCTTTGCAGCGGTCTCTTGATAATACTCCAACAACTGACCAAGAGCACTGATCGTCTCTTCAACAGCTGGGCGCGCAGTTGAGGTAACATCAAACACACCTGAAAACAAGACTTCATCTGCCATCGCTACCTCCCCTTACGTTTACTAGCTTCCGCAACCCTACGACGAATATCTTTAGCCCGAGAATTCTCTACAACTGGACCTTCGATCTTTTCCCACTGACTCCCACTAGAACTCGAACCAGATTTCCATTTCTCTCTAAGCTCCTCAAAATACATACCAAGTTTTTCCTGATCCAACCAAATTTCTTCGGGTGGTCGATCCTCAGTGCGCATCTCCATGAAACCCAGAGCAGTTAAAGCTTGACTAATAGCTTGGAGCAAATACCACGGACAGCGGCTGATGTCTCGGTCTGGAAAAAGGGATTCCAAACCACCTGCTGCCTTGGCTGCTGAGACGACCCTAAGAAACTCAGCAGCCTGTCCTAATTTTTTGCTTCCCTCACCGACATACTAGTTCTGTCGAATCCTTCCCTGATAATCTGAAACATTTCCTTAGGAAGACTTTGTACTTCTTCAATAGATTCAAACGCAGTAACAGAATGGTCACAATTGTGATGATTAAAAGGTTCACCAACATTAGGTTTCACGGCTTCACAACACCGTGCACCCATAAGAATTTCAATGACATTATATGCATCTAATGCACGAGCCTGACCGCGCTTATTAATCCACTCATCCGCATAAGCGTCAATGAGTTCATCAACCGTAAGCTGATCCAAGTCATACCGGTAGGAATCCAACAGATTGTCACGTCGTAGAGTCACTTCAGCGAAAAACTCCTCCGTGATAGCGGCAAGCATATCTCGTTCAGGATGACCCTCGGGTAACTTGTCGATATCAGAAGACCGATCAATAATACTCCAACGCTCTTTCCAGTCATCATCGTCCTGGACTTCGGCAAGCGCCTTCAGAAAAGTTTCATTGGTCCTATTCGCAATAAGATCATTAATGGCAGATTCAGACCCGTTCGCCTCAACGTTCGAGAGAACCAAATCATACTCTTCTGAACCTACATGTTTAACCGTCAAAGCTAGGCGTGCCTTGGCAACACTAGCTGCATAACGTGCTTCATCTACCTCGAAAGGGTTCATTGCCTGAAGATACATCACGGTACCATCTTCGAAGACAACTTCAGTGCCGAGCTGATATAGGTCGACAACTTTCTTGTACTTGCTACGTTGCACAGAATACTCCCATTGTCAATTCCGAATTCAGTCCCGCCCGAGTGGGCAACTTGCACAGTCCGATTCTATTCCTACCATGAATGTCGGCATAACCCTATCATAAACAAACGAGCCGCCTCAGGAAAACCCAAGACGGCTCGTTCTGGTTTGGAACTAATTTTTACTCAGGACCGCCAGGCATTTGACCCTTATAAACTGTGTAAACACCCGTGTCGCTGCTCCAGGGGAAGGTCATCGACAATTTCTGTTGGACCTGCCCGCTAAAACCAGGTAGCGTGAAACGAGCATCTGGCACATATAGTGTCTTCAAGATTGTGTTATCAACCGGAGAGTGAAGAACAATCGCCAAAGTCAGTGGAGTCGTAGTGACAGCGCCACCAACTTCATTCAAGGTAGCCAAACCAGCCGTAGCTGCCAACTTCTTGTAGAAGTCAGCATAGTTACGCGGCTTGATGACAACCGTACCGGCAACATCGGGAACGAAGAAGTCCTGGTCAACCAGCTGCGTGTTAGAGAACTCACGGTCCTGGTCAAGAGTAACCTTCCAGTCCAACGTAACCGTCTGCACGGAAGTCCACCGGTCCGAAAGGCTCGTACCTGCAACGAAGACCTCAATGCTCGGACCACGAATAGCAGCCGGAGTAATGTTCGTTACTGGAGTAGCCACATCCTGCGGGTAACTAGCAACCACATCTGATGCATAAATCACGATGACATGATCAGTCGTAGGAATGGGAGCTACGAAAGTAACAACCACAGACTTGGCATCCCCGCCACCAGTAGCAACCTCAGTGTAGTCCGTGCCATAAAACAACCGCTGCCCAGATGCCAGCCGAGCCGCAAGCACATACTTGGTACCGTCAAGAACTGCGCCGTTATACGGATAGGCGGTATTAGCGAGCGTGACCGTCTGACCGCCCGTGCCGGTGCCAGCTGCAACCTGGCGATAAGCGGAAGAAGCGGCGGGGTTATAGAAGAGAGAGTCCCCACGAAGAGAAGCCGTCTGCTTTGCGTTATCCTTAACACCAAAGCTGTAAGAAAGAGACTCCAGTGTCAAATAAGGCACAACCGCTGAACCTTCGACCTCAAACGGATTAGGAGCGCTAACGCCCTGCTTAATCTGGTCCAGGATATCCAAAGGCAACGAGGCAGCCATGTTAATACTGTCACCGTCAACCATGCCGCCATACGTTGCCGTACCGGCACCCGTAATAGCCGTCTCAGCGTCATCAGCAAGAATAATATGCGTCGAGTCTGTAACGGTCAAAATAGTTGACGTCAGTGTAGCACCAGCAGTACCGGCACCAGGAATAACAGCATTCGTTCCAACATCGAACTGCGTAAAAGCACCATTTGTGTCATGGACATCTGGAGATGCAACCGTAGTAGTGATACCACCAGTCGTCGTACGACCCGTATAAGTAACACCAGCGATAATAGCCTCAAACTGACAGGTAGCATCCAGTGAATCGAGACCAAAAGTCAAGTCGGGAATGTCAAAAATAGTCGCCAAGCCGACATAGTTACCAAGCTCATAAACACGCTCGGGTGAAAGGTTAACCGCACCAGGTCCACCAGTTTGTGCCCGCTCGATGATTACATTATTGCCAACCTGAATGAGGTCGGCGCCTTTCACGCTCGTTGGACTCACCTTCTTTCTTTATCAAAAATCGACTTTTACCTATTCGATTACCACTTAATAATCTAGATACACAACTAGAAGAAATATTAAAATGGTTAGCAATCGATATCTGCGATTCTCCAGACAAAGCGCGTCGATGAATCTCTCTTACATCATCGTCACTTAGTTTGTATTTCTTAACTCTTGGCATTGGAGTTCAGAAACATGCTTCCAGGTAATACCAACAACGGCCCACTAAATGTGTAAAGATTGTGGCTGAGACCGTGTAGAAGTCGGTCCTAGAGAAAATCTTTACACATGTAATAGGCTTACTCCGTGAAAGCTTGACGATACAGATTAGCCAGGAAGTTGACTCCAGCACCTTCTTGCCAATTACGGATACCCTTAGAAAGATAACCGTGCGCTTCGATGGGCCAACGAATGACTATACGTCTCGGTTCGGGGCCATTTTCGGATACTTCACCTGAAGACGGCTGAATCGAAGTGTCTGAACGAAACCTACCGGGGTCTGGTGAGCTAAGCGCACCTTCAAGGGAACGAAAGAATCCGAAGACTGGTTGACCTACGTGCACTTCAGTTCCCTGCTCAAGGCCACGCCAGTACGTAGCAGCGGGACCGTTTTCCAGATATCCTTCAGGAAGATAAACGAACCCATCGATATTAGACTTGACGGCTTCAGGTGCAGCCAGCGCTTCACGAAGATAATGCGTATGGCGTTCTGGTCTTTGCAGAGATGCTTCGAACTCCTCTAAGACCATTGCTTGAACTTGTTCACCGGCGCGCTGATGTGCATCCTGAATGCGCAAAAGTCCACGCTGGAATTGGCCCCTAGCTCCATCAACCTGGTTTCGAGCAGCGTTAGAGTGGACGTCGATAGAGAACAGGTTGGCCCTAGGTATCCTAGGCCGCACGCCTGGCATTAGAGATCGCTGACTTTCGTGTCAAGATTTCTGATCGCTTGAAGGATATCTAGCGCACGAGTATTCCACACCATATTTGAGTCATCGTCATTCACTTTCACAACATCAAGAACGAGATCATGAAATACACCAAGACTTGTCAAAACCTTCTCACGAAATGCAAGTTGCTCATCTCTGGTTAACTTATCCCACCAAGTGGAACGTTCCGCTGAGCCCATGATGCCAGCAACTGCACGTTTACGTTGTTCAGTAATCAGTTTTCTTATGCGCTCATCAGCCATCAGGAATCACCAAATTCTAATTCTATCATGGCTTTCACAACACGCCAATGCTTACGAAAGTCACCCGATTGAGCCTGTTCAGATGCAGGGGGTCGCGATGGACCCATGACATTACAGAAGTATGCCAATGCACCATCAATTGGCACACCGGAACCGGTATACCATTCCTGGTAAGTTATGTACTGTTCACGCTTAATCAAATCACGGACATCGGAAGCCAATGCAACAGCCACAGATGAATTGACGGCATAAACGTCAAAAAATACAGGAATGGGTTGTGTATAAACCCCACCCCCAAGCTGGTATAGCTGCTCAGTTGTTGAATCACCCAATGTAATCGCAAGCGTTTGGGGGGTGACCTGTACGTCGTCATCAACGTCAGGATTCTCGTTAATAATCGATAGAGCAGGCACGGCGAAGTTGATTGGGGTCGTAATCCAGCCAAGCGTTGTCAAACTCGTACGCATATATTCAGTTACGGAAGCGAGAAGGTTGCGCTCGATATACCTAAGCATGTTCAGGAAGAATTTTCCGCTTGAAGGTTGAGCGTTAGGATTCCAACGTCAAATAAGCCTTGAACGGGCTCAATATTCATCAGCTTAAATTTCTGTTCATGTAGAATAACATATTCGAATCCAACTATCTTGGCGTAATCAACATCAAGAATGGTAACAATTGCTGATGCCGCTACCACTTCACCGAAAACAGTTGAACTGGCTTTACCGTCTTTGTACTCAATGCCACATGGTACAGAAATGGGATCAGCTTGCGTACTGGTCGCCGTTGCCGTGGGTGAAAATGGTACACCAATACCGTCTACAGCATCAGTGCTATACACGGTCACGACGGGAAAGTAGAACAAAGGCTGATCATCCGTGAGGGGCGCGGTACCCATAGCAAAGACACCCTGAATAGCCGTTCGAAATGCAGCGGAATCGAAGTCCGTACTAGTACCAGCCATTAGCTGCTCCAGGGATCAACAAAGTCTTCCGACCTGTCATATGCTTCTGGGTACGGCTGAGAATACTGGAACGGTGCGGTAGCACGAATCAACGCTTGATCAACCATAGAAATCGCATACGCTGCACCAGACTGAAGCAGACGCTGAATAGTAACTTGCTTAGCTGTCTCCAGGCTCTTCAAAACCGCCGTCAAGACGTTTGGACTGTACTCAACGTCTGACTCAGCGTTACCGGCCCTGTATGCCGCCTTACTCTTAACGTTAATAATCGTAGTGCGGAGCATAACAACAGCACCATAAATGGTTACCAGACGCAAACTGCCGGCATCCAGGTCGGGTGTGATAATGCCCGTATTCAAATCAAGAGAGAAG
>Ga0208717_1000409_pt1 | contig 14885 bp, 10 predicted proteins | sample NGESurF53shallow_FD_184489 | JGI IMG/M metagenome (GOLD analysis project Ga0208717, IMG submission 184489) | Arctic peat soil microbial communities from Barrow, Alaska - NGEE Surface sample F53-3 shallow (SPAdes) | ecosystem: Environmental > Terrestrial > Soil > Wetlands > Peat ... | reverse complement strand
TGGCGTATGGATTGGGGATACAGGCATCGGCGTTCGAAGCGTTCTCCCAGCGCTTGCCATCGGGCAAGTACCGGTAGCGGTGGCCTGGCCCGAGGGCGACGGCTGCCTGCCAGGAGCCGTCGCCGTCGCGTTCGGGCCCGATGTTGCTGGCCGGCCAGTCGTTGAACTCTCCGCCTGCTGTCGCCGCGGACGTCCGCGGGAGGGGTGCAGGTGACGTAGACCGTAGCTTCAGCGTGCCGTGTTGCGGGCATACGAGGTCCTCCAGAGACTGGATGATCGTGGGGAACGGAGGATCAGGATCTGGGCGAATCGGTGCCGGATGCCGGTGGCCGCGCCAAGCCCAGACGACGTCGACGACGACGACGGAACTCCCGGGCGGGCGCACCCGGAAGCGGCCCGCACGGGTATGCCGTGCGTGCGCCATGGCCCATGGACGCGGGTAGATGCTGCGACGCGCTTCAGGCATCGGCGCCGGGAGAACGTGCCCCTCGACCCGGGCATCGTTGCGGCGTGCGCCCGCGTGCGGTTTCACCCACATCACTCGCCCAGGCAGCTGCGAGCCCGCAGCATACGAGTGGCGGATCCCGGCGAAACCCGGCAGCGGCCATCTCGGCGGACACAAATGCGAGCATATGCCGGATATAAACCACCATAAATAGGGCACACCCCCAGATCTGCGGGGTGTACCCTACGGCGCGGATCGTCAGCGCGCGAGCCGGCCCGCCGCACTGCCAGAATGTCGAGACCACACGCGGTCCGGCGCCGCTGCAATCTCACGTCGCCCGGGCCGGCAGCGCGAAGACCGTCGTGCCGTCCGACCCGGGAGCGCCCTGCCATGCCCGAGCCCCCCACCGCGCTACGTGCCGTGATCGCGAGCGATAACTTCCTCACCCGGGAGGGCCTGGGCTGCCTGCTCAGCGGAGTGCGGAGTATCGAGGTGGTCGCACGGGTCGACAGCCATCCCGAAACACTCATCGCCGCCCGCAAGTACCGCCCTGATGTGCTCATCGTCGGCATCCGCACCCCCCGGGTCAACGCCGAGGCGGCGCTGGGCGCCGCCCAGCAGCTGCGCGCCGAGCACCCGCGCATCGGCGTCGTGGTCATCGCTGAAGCCGGCGACGGGTATGCCCTCGAGCTCTTGCGCAGCGGGGCCGCCGGTGTCGGCTACCTGCTTGACGACCGGGTCGGGGACCTCGAAACCCTGCTCAGCGCCATCCACGGCGCCCACGCGGGCGACACCGTTCTCGACCCCTCGATCGTGAACGCGCTCGTGCGACGCCGGCTGCCCTCCTCGCTTGATGCACTCTCAATGCGGGAACTCGACGTTCTAGCCGAGATGGCAAACGGTTACGCCAACAACGAGATCGCCCGGCACCTGACGGTGTCGAAGAAGGCCGTTGAGGGACACGTGACCAGTATTTTCCGCAAGCTCCGCGTGCCCGACGCCAAGCGCTTCGACCGCCGCGTGACCGCAGTCCTCGCCTACCTGCAAGCCAGCGGCGAACTCGCCAGCAAGGACGGCTTCCCTGAGGCGCTTTCATGAACAACCAGGTCCCCCCCAGCCGGACCCTCATGGACACAGCGGGACCTCGCAGGCCCCGGAAGCAACAGCCCGCGAGGCCGGGGATCCCCAGCTCACGGGCCGTTTCCGCAGGCAGTGGCAGGTGCTGGGTTCGAACCAGCGTCGGCTTAGCCGACGGTTTTACAGGGGGCTCCCGGGCACGGCCACGCACTGGTATTTGCCTGCAAGAACACCGTCCCGCCGTTAGACGGCCTATGCGCTCAACCACTCCTCAACCGAATCCCGGGCCCGCCAGTCCAACTATGTCCGGCTGGCATCGCGCCCCCACTCCGTAGTATCGGGGGGATCGCACGCTGGTTTTCCGCGGTCAGCGCAGCGCGCTGTACGAAGCATGCGCCCCAGGAGTCCTCAGCCAGATCCGACGGCCTGCGTAGCGGTGAGCCATCCCTGATCCCGGAGGTGGTCCCCAGCCCTGCGAATGTGCACGTCGGTGAAACTCACATCGGTGGCCTGATCAACGAATATCACCTGGTCGCATGACGTGGATGAGGTTATCGGCACGCACAATGCGGAGTTGCATTTGATGCAACGGCCCAGCGCTCTCATAATCCTCCTCGTCACGCCGCGGGGGGGGCGTGCGTGCCACGCATGATCAACCGGGGCTCCAGAACGATGCTGCGGGCGGGCGCGTCGGGTGTCGCTAGGCGCTCGACCAGGAGAGCGGCAACTGACCTTGCCATCTCCGAGAGGTCGACCCGCACGGTGGTCAGGTCGAACACCTCCCAGGCTGCCATGGGGATGTCGTCAAACCCCACGATCGTGAGTCTCTCCGGGATGTCAATGCCCAGCGACGCCGCCGCATTGAGGGCTCCGAGGGCAATCACGTCGTTGCCGCAGAAGACCGCCGTCGGCGGGGCCTCCGTCGAAATGAGACGGATGAGGCCGCGCCGGCCGGTGTCGGGATCGAACGGACCATGAACCTTCCGTGCAGGCGGGAGATCGATTCCGCGGTGCGCCAGGGCATCACGGAATCCGTCGGCCCGTTCCCGCCCGGTGCTCGTCGACTCCGGGCCGAGGATCGCCGCAACGCGGCGGTGGCCCAGGTGCGCCAGCAGTTCGGCGACCACGGCCGCCCCAACCCGGTTGCCAGCGACGCACCTGTCGGCCTCGATCCCATCAACGGTGCGGTTGACCATCACAAACGGGACTCCGCGTGCCATCAGCTCGCCGGGCAGCGAGCTGGTCCGCTCCGACGTGGTCAGGACAACCCCGTCCAGTGAGCCGTCCAGCAGTGGATCGAGCTCGACCGGCCGTTCGCCTCGGTCCGTGAACAGCACTGTCCGGTATCCGTGGCCCGCCAGCGCATCGTGCAGCGGCCCGAGCAGCGCCGGGTAGAACGGATTGCTCAGCTCGGCGCTGATTACGCCGATTTTGCGCGAGCGCCGCGTAGACAGCGCCCGCCCGGCCTGGCTTGGCACATACCCCAGGCTGCGGGCCGCCTCGCGAACCCGCCTCCGGGTCGCGGCCGAGACCCCCTTCTCGTCGCGCAGCGCGCGCGACACCGTCGGCTGCGAGACTCCGGCGAGTCGCGCAACGTCATGGCTGGTCACTGCCACATCGACCTCACTTGATGCGTTGCGGCGGAGATCATACCGTTGACACGCATACGTATGCAATTTAGGTTGATAACTTAGGTTTGAGCGCTTACCAGAGGTGTTCGCATGCCGGTGTACTTGAAGCAGGGTCGAGCAGATCGCGGCGCGGGCGCACCGGATCCTGTGGTGCGCGACACGGTCGCTAGGGTGATCGACGACATCCGGTCGCGCGGCGACGGAGCCGTCCGCGAGTACTCCTCAAAATTCGACGGCTGGAGTCCGGACAGTTTCCGGCTCGGCACTGACGCGATCGCCGACATTGTCGCCACGGTTCCCGGTGAGGTGCTCGATGACATCCTGACCGTGCAGGAGAACGTCCGGGTGTTCGCCCAACACCAGCGTGACTCGCTGCGCGACTTCGAGGTCGAGACGGCACCGGGGGTCCGGCTGGGGCAGCGCAGCCTCCCGGTCGTCGCGTCGGGTGCCTACGTGCCCGGTGGTCGCTACCCGCTGGTCGCCTCCGCCCACATGACCGTGGTGACGGCAAAGGTGGCGGGCGTCAAGCGGGTCGCCGCCTGCACCCCGCCGATCCGCGGCAAGGTGCCTGCCGCGACGGTTGCCGCCATGCACCTGGCCGGTGCGGACGAGATCTACCTGCTCGGCGGGGTGCAGGCTGTGGCGGCGATGGCGATCGGGACCGAGACCATCGACCCGGTCGATGTTCTCGCCGGGCCCGGCAACGCCTACGTGGCAGAGGCCAAACGGCAGCTGTACGGAGAGGTCGGGATCGATCTGCTCGCCGGCCCGACCGAGATCCTCGTCATCGCCGACGACCGCGCCGACCCATTTATCGTCGCGGTCGACCTGCTCAGCCAGGCGGAGCACGGTCCCGACTCGCCCGCCGTGCTCGTCACGACATCCGAGACGCTCGCCCGCACGGTGATCGATCACATCGAGCGGCTGCTACCGGGCATGCCGACGAGGGAATTCGCCGAGCAGGCGTGGCGTGACCACGGGGAGGTAGCTGTCGTGCACGATCTCGCCGAGGCGTACGCGGTCGCCGACCAGTACGCGAGCGAGCACGTCGAGGTTCTCACGCAACGCCCCCGCGAGGCGCTGGACGTGATGCGTCATTACGGCGCCCTCTTCCTCGGCGAGGGGACCTGCGTCTCCTACGGCGACAAGGTCATCGGGACCAACCACACGCTCCCGACCCGGCGGACGGCGCGCCATACCGGAGGCCTGTGGGTCGGGAAATACCTGCGGACCGTGACCTACCAGGAGGTCACCGACGAGCGGTCGAGCGCCGAACTCGGCAGGCTCTGCGGGCGGGCAAGTCGGGTCGAGCTGTTCGAGGGGCACGCGCGTTCCGGTGACGCTCGCGTCGCCAAGTACAGCGGCGGGCCCCTGCCCTGGGCGCCCGGCGAGTCCAGAGAATCCGGGTCCGCCTCCGTCACCGGTGCGCATTGAGCCGGGCGATTGCCTTGTTTCAGCCATCCAGGCAAGCGGGTTCACCCGGCACCTTACACACAGAGCCCGCGGAGGTGCAGTGACGAGGATCGGCTCAGCTGAGGCTCGGATCACACCGACGCGACCGCCTATCACAGCCCTGCTCCGCGAGAAGGAGGCCGACGTGCCGAGGAAGTCACCGTGAAGCCGCCACCGTTCCGTTACGCCGCCCCGACGACCGTCGAGGAGGTGCTCGACCTGCTCGCCGCGAACGCCGACGCGGAACCGCGTGTCCTTGCCGGCGGGCAGAGCCTCGTTCCGCTGATGAACTTCCGTCTCGCCCAGCCTGGGTTCCTGGTCGACCTGCGGCTGGTCGAGGCCCTGACGACGCTTCGCACGGAGCGTGACGTGCTCGTGATCGGCTCGATGGTCCGCCAGTCCGCCGTGGAGCGCTCGCCGGAAGTGGCGCTCGCGGCGCCGCTGCTGGTTGAGGCCCTCGGCTACGTCGCTCACCCGCCGATCCGCAACAGCGGGACCGTCGGCGGCAGCCTGGCTCACGCTGATCCCTCTGCCGAACTGCCAGCTGTCGCGCTCGCTCTGGACGCCGAACTCCTCACCGCCGGCCCCAGGGGGACTCGTACCATCCCCGCGGCCGAGTTCTTCCGCGGGCCGTTCACCACCGCTTTGGAGCCGGGCGAGATCCTCACCGAGGTACGCATTCCGCGCCGTGAGGGCGTCGGCGGCTACGCGTTCGTCGAGTTCGCCCGAACCCACGGCAACTTCGCACTGGTGGGGGTGGCGGCCGTGATCGAGATGGAGAAGGACATTGTCACCGGAGCGTCCATCACGCTGAGCGGGGTGGCGTCGACACCCGTTCGAGCAGCCGCAGCCGAGCGTGCGCTCGCCGGGACTTCCGCAGACGCCGCGACGATTGAGGTCGCTGTCGACGCGGCCGCCGACGAGTTGTCTCCGGCTGGGGACCTGCACGGCAGCACCGCTACCCGTACCGGCATCGCGCGCAACTGCCTGCGCCGAGGCATCCAACTGGCGCTCTCCCGCGCTCAGGATCGGAGGTGAGCGGGGTGGACAAACACGACATCACGTTGATCGTGAACGGACACTCATCGACCGTGTCGGTCGAGCCGCGCAAGCTGCTCGTCGACGTCTTGCGCGAGGACCTGGGCCTCAAGGGCACGCACATAGGTTGCGAACACGGAGTCTGCGGCACATGCACAGTGCTGCTCAACGGCCGGAGCATTCGCTCCTGCATCACGTTCGCGGTGCAGGCCGACGGGGCAGAGATCCGCACCGTCGAGGGCCTGGCCAATGGGGCCGACCTGCACCCGCTGCAGGACGAATTCTGGACCAAGCAGGGCTTGCAGTGCGGCTACTGCACGCCCGGGATGCTCATGCGGGCCTGCGAGATCATCGAGCAGAACCCGGATCCGTCGCCCGAGCAGGTACGGGAGGGGATTGCGAGCAACCTGTGCCGTTGCACCGGCTACCAGTTCATCATCGAGGCCGTGTGCGCCGCCGCAGGGCGGATGCGCGGCGAGGAACAACGCCCGGACCAGACGACGATGCCAACGGAGGCAAAGGCATGACTACTGCCAGCCGGCCGGCGCCGCCGCCGATTCGCACCCATAAGGACGGCCGAAACTGGGTCGGCAAATCCATCCGCCGCCTTGAGGACCCGAAGTTCCTGCGCGGGCGCGGCGGCTATATCGGCGACATGACTCTGCCAGGCATGCTGCACGTCGCCGTGCTGTCCAGCCCATACGCCCACGCCCGGATCACGGGCATCAATACCAACGCGGCTCTAGCGGCCCCCGGGGTGCACGCGGTGATCACTGGGGCACAAGCCGCGGAGCTCACCGACCCACTCCCGGACTTCGGGCCCAACCCGGCCGCCCACACCTGGCGCTGCCTGGCCGTGGAAAAGGTGCGCTACGTGGGCGAGGGCGTCGCGGTGGTTGTCGCCGACAGCCGCTACCTCGCTGAAGACGCCCTCGCGCTCATCGACGTGGAATACGAGCCACTGCCGCCTGTCGTGGACCCGGAGCGGGCGCTGGACGAGGGCGCGCCGCTCGTGCACGAGGATCTCGGATCTAACTGCGCCTACGAACGGACCTTCCAGTTCGGCGAGGTCGACCGCGACTTCGCCGACGCCGACATCGTAATCACCGACCGCCTGCGCTGGCGGCGTTCGGGCGGCCAGCCGCTGGAGACTGTGGGGGCGATAGCCGACTTCGACATCGCCACCGGCCAGCTGACGGTGCATACGAACTCGCTGAGCTTCACCAGCTACCTGTTCATGGTGGCCGGGACACTGAAGATCCCGGCGAACAAGCTCGACATCCGCCCGATGCCCGCGGGCGGGAGCTTCGGCTCGAAGCTGTTCGCCACCAAGCCGACCGTAATCGCCGCGATGTGCTCGCGCGCGGTCGGGCGGCCGGTGGTGTATCTCGAGGATCGCGTCGACAACATTTCCAACTGTGACCATCACGGCTCCGACCGCGTCTACGACGTCCAGCTCGCCCTGATGCGCGACGGGACCATGCGCAGCATCAAGATCGACACCGTGGATGACTACGGTGCTTACATCCAGTTCGGTGTTGGCCACCACGGCAACGCGCTCGCCCAGGTCGTGGGGCCGTACCGGATCGCGAGCGTTGAATACCGGGTGCGCGCGGCCCTGACCAACAAGAACCAGCAGGGCGCCTACCGGGGCTTCGGCTCCGAGGTGAACAACTGGATGCTGGAGCAGATGGTCGACAAGGCCGCCCGGGAGCTCGGCCTCGATCCGGTGGAGATCCGGCGGCGCAACTTCATCCGCGACTTCCCGTACTTCATCCCGACCGGGAACGTCTACGACTCCGGCGACTACGACGGCGTCTTGGACAAGGCGCTGAAACTCGCTGAGTACGATCACTGGCGCTCCGAGCAGGTGAAGGCGCGGGAGGAGGGCCGCTATATCGGGATCGGGCTGATCACCGCGCAGGAGCGGTCGGTCTTCTCGGCCACCGAGTTCTGGTTCTGGTTCGACACGCCGGGCGCGCCGGTCACGTCGATGCCGGAGAGCGTGACCCTCAAGGTCGACGCTACCGGCGGCATCACGGCCACGCTGTACTCCTGCGCGTTCTGGGGCAACTCGCCCGAGACGATGGTGGCACAGCTGGTGGCCGAGGAGTTCGACTGCGATCCGCACGACGTCTCAATCGTCTACCAGGGCAGCAAGAACGGGCTGCCAGCCACGGGACCGGGCGGGTCGCGGACCACGGTCATGCTGGCCGGCGCCGTGGAGGGCGCCACTGCGAAGATCAAGGCCAAGGCGCGGCGGGCTACCGGCTACATGCTGGAAGCCAACCCCGATGACCTCGAGTGGGTCGACGGCGGCTACCAGGTCAAAGGCTCACCCGAGGCTCGCAAGACCCTCGCTGAGATCGCGGTCATGTTGCACCTGTTCAAGCACAGCTTCCCCGAGGACATGGAGTCCGGGCTCGAAGAAAGCAAGGTCTTCGACCACCCCTACACGACGATGCCCTCGGCCGACCGCAAGGACCTTGGTGTCTTCTACCCGTTCATGGGCCACGCCTGCCACGTGCCAGTGATTGAGGTGGACATCGAGACCGGGCAGGTCTCGTTCCTGTCCTATGCGGCTGTGCACGACTGCGGGACGCTGGTGAACCCCCGCTCTCTCGCTGGGCACATTGTGGGTGGCACCGCACAAGGCATCGGCACGGCGCTCTACGAGGAGTTCGTCTACGACGAGGACGGGCAGCTACTCACCTCCAGTTTCCTCGACTACCTCATCCCGACGGCGATGGAGGTACCGGAGCTCAAGATCGGACACCACGAGACGCCTTCACCCTGGACTCCGCACGGCATCAAAGGCGGCGGAGAAGGTGGCCGGATGATGGCCCCAGCTGCGATCAACGTTGCAGTCAACGACGCACTCGCCCCGCTTGGCGTCCGGCTGACCGAGCTGCCGATGACCCCGGACCGGATCCTGGCCGCGATCCGGGCCGCCCGGGAGTCGCGATGAGGGTGGCCCGTCGCACCTCGGGAGCTGCGCCGTGACTGACAGAGTGGCGGTGGTGACGGGCGGGAACCGTGGAATCGGCCGGGCCATCGCGGTCGCTCTCGCCGCGGACGGCTTCGCTGTAGCGGTTACGGCCCGCGACGCCGACACTTTGGCCGACACGGTCGCGGCCATCGAGGCTGATGGTGGGACCGCGCTGGCGGTGCCGTGCGATGTCCGTGACGAGGAGTCCGTCACCACGATGGCGCGGGACGTCGCCGACCTAGGCCGAGTGCACACGGTCGTCGCCAACGCCGGGATCGCCGGTCCGACGGCGCCGCTACACGAGATACAGCTCGCCGAATGGCGCAACTGCCTGGCCACTGACCTTGATGGTGTCTTCCTCACCTTCCGCGCCTTCGTCCCGGCGATGATCGAGTCCGGGGCGGGCTCACTGGTCGCGATCTCATCGATGACCGGGAAGCGCCCACTGCACGGCCGCACGCCCTACGCGGCGGCGAAGATGGGCGTGATCGGCCTGGTCCGCACCCTCGCGGTGGAGCTTGGTCCGCACGGGATCCGCGTCAATGCCGTCTGCCCGGGCGCTGTCGCCGGGCCTCGGATCGACGACGTGATCCGCCGCCAGGCCGCCACGCGTGGCATCACCGAGGACGAGGCCCTCCTGGCGTTCACCGGAGCATCCCCGCTGGCACGGCTGGTCAAGGCCAACGAGGTGGCCGCGGCTTGCGCCTACCTCGCCTCCGACGCGGCCGCATCAATCACCGGAGAAGACCTGAACGTCTCCGCCGGCGTCGTCATGTACTAGGAGCAAAAGAATGCAGCTGATCGACATTTCGCAGGACATCTACGAGGGTATGAAGGTCTATCCCGGCCACTTGAAGACGGTGCAGTTCGACCACGCCACGCACGAGGAGACCGCGCCCCGGTTCGACAGCGGCTTCTCGTTCCAGACCACCGGGTTCATGCTCAACGACAACGGCCCGACGCATGTCGACTCCTTCTCCCACCTGGACCCGGACCCGTCCGCGGAGACGATCGAGAAGATGTCGCTCGACCTGTTCTACGGCACCGCAGTGTGCCTGGACGTCACCGATTTCAAGCCCCAGACCGACATCACGGCCGAGGACCTGGACCGGGTGGAGGCAGAGTCAAAGGTGAAGGTGCGGCCGGGGGACATCGTGCTGTTCCACACTGCGACGTGGAACCGGTATGCAGGCGACAAGCGCTACCTGTCGGAGTTCCCCGGGCTGGGAGAGTCGGCCAGCGAGTGGATCGTGCAGCGGCAGGTCAAGACGTTCGGGGTGGACAGCCCGACGCCGGACAACCCCGCAAGCACCAGCTACCCGTGTCACATGATGTGCCGCCGCGAGCACATCACCCACTACGAGAACCTGGCCAACCTCGACAAGATCGTGAACACCCGGTTCACGTTCATCGGGTTCCCGCTCAAGCTCCAGGGTGCCCACGGCGGGCCCACACGCGCAGTGGCGCTGGTGGAGTAAGTGGCCATGCGCTGCCGGCCCCGCTAGCGTACGGGACACCGCTGGTCGATGATTCAGCTAATCGGGGCGGTGACCGCGCTGGGGTCGGGGACGCTCTTCGCCGGCGGGGTCGCGGCGAACCAGGTCTGGCGCGCCCCGACGGCAGTACCCTTTCCAGCGGAACTGGGTGGCCCAGCCCAGCGACAGGACCGGCCACCCACACCTGAACGTGCCGAGAATCTCATCCATGGCTCTGACCAGCAGAGTTGCCCTCCCTGCCGTCCGGCCGTGATGATCACCGGTCATGTGCCTGCAGTTCATGTTCCTCCTGACCACGCGACTAGCCGCGTGGCTGCAGCTATCCCGGCGTGAGGAGACATGGAAGACCGCAGAGATCTTGGTCCTGCGTCACCAGCTCGCCGTCCTGCAGCGGCGGCAGCCGCGCCAGCCGAAGCTGAACTGGGCGGACCGGGCACTACTAGCGACCCTGCTCAGCGTGATACCGAAAGCCCACCGCCACGGGCTGCGGCTGCTGGTCACTCCGGACACGATCCTGCGCTGGCACCGCGACATTGTCCGCCGCCGCTGGGCGGCGCGGTCCATGCACGGCAAGACCGGCCGACCTGCCTGTCGGGTTCCAAGAGTCGGCTGCACCTGTGAACTGCGACGACGGCCGAGGCAAGGTCAGGCAGGATGATCATCCATGTCACTTCGCCTGCTCTACCTGATCTTCGTCCAGCTCTGCAGCTGGCTGGTCCTGCTCGGCCGATCGCCAGCGTCCAAGAACACGGAACTGCTGGTGCTGCGGCACGAGGTCGCCGTCCTGCGCCGGAGTAATCCGCGGCCCCGGCTGGACTGGGCCGACCGGGCGGTACTGGCCGCACTGATCCGGCACCTGCCCAGACGGCTGCAGGCACACCGGCTAGTCACGCCTGGCACCGTTCTGCGATGGCATCGTCGCCTGGTCAGAAAGAAGTGGACCTACCCGAACCACACCGGACGCCCGCCGGTCAGCGCCGAGATCACCGCGCTCATCGAGCGGCTCGCCACCGAGAACCACAGCTGGGGATACCAGCGCATCCAGGGCGAGCTGCTCAAGCTCGGCCACCGGGTCGGCGCCTCCACGATCCGTCGCGTCCTCAGAGCCCTGCGGATCCCGCCAGCGACGAAGCGGAACACCGACACAACATGGCGGCAGTTCCTGCACGCCCAGGCCGCGACCATCCTCGCCACCGACTTCTTCCACGTGGACTGCGCGGTGACACTCCGGCGCCTGTACTGCCTCTTTGTCGTCGAAGCCGGCTCCCGATACGTCCATATTCTCGGGGTCACCGCTCATCCGGATGGACCGTGGACCAGCCAGCAGATCCGCAACCTCCTGATGGACCTCGGTGATCACGCCGAGGACTTCCGGTTCCTGGTCCGGGACCGCGCCGGGCAATTCACTGAAACCTTCGACGCGGTCCTGGCCAGCGCCGGCATCACCGCAGTGAAGATCCCGCCCCGGAGCCCTCGCGCGAACGCTCACGCCGAGAGATTCGTGCTCACCGCCCGGACCGAGGTGACCGACCGGATGCTGATCCTCGGCGAACGGCACCTCCAGTCAGTCCTGGCCGAGTACGCCCGGCACTACAACGGACGACGACCGCACCGGGGCCGCCAGCTCCGCCCGCTCCGGCCCGACCACCCCATCGCAGACGTCGCTCAGGAACGGATCAAGCGCCGGGCCGTCCTCGGCGGCCTCATCAACGAATACGAGCGAGCTGCGTAAAGGACCAGGTCAAGGGTCGCGGCCGAGTTCTGGAACCCCACACGCTACCTAACCCCGGTGGTGGTTACCGGCACGCCGGGCGGGTCCTGGTGGCGAGCCGTCGCCGGATGCGGAAGTCCGGCCGGGCACCCGGCCACAGGCCTGGCCGGCTGCCCTCGAAGGAACCGCGATACCGGGCTGCCGGGCTGGGCATTGGCCGGCAACGGGGGTCTTCACTGAGTGGCAGTGCTGTTGGCTCGCTGTGTCCAGGTGTCCAGGCTGGCGCGCGCGGCCAGGGAGTCGGGATTCTCGGGGCCAGAGACCCGTTCCCGCACGGACAACAAGGCGGCGAACTGGTCCCGGGCCCCAGCAGCGTCCCCCGCCTCACCAGTCCAGGTGGCGAGGCTGGCACGTACGGCGAGGGTATCGGGGTTCTCGGGGCCCGAGACCCGTTCCCGCACGGACAACAAGGCGGCGAACTGGTCCCGGGCCCCAGCAGCGTCCCCCGCCTCACCAGTCCAGGTGGCCAAGCTGGCACGTGCCGCCAGGGTCCGGTAGTTTATGGGGCCCGACACCCGCTCACGCACAGACAGCAGGGCGGCGTACTGGTCCCGGGCCTCCGCCGCATTCCCCGCCTTCTCGGTGCATGAAGCGAGGCTGGCGCGTGCGGCGAGGGTGTCGGGGTGCTCGGGGCCGGACACCCGCTCGCGGATAGACAGCAGGGCGGCGTACTGGTCCCGGGCCTCCGCCGCATTCCCCGCCCTCTCGGTGCATGAAGCGAGGCTGGCGCGTGCGGCGAGGGTGTCGGGGTGCTCGGGGCCAGAGACCCGTTCGCGCACAGACAGCAAGGCGGCGTACTGGTCCCGGGCCCCGGCTACATCGCCGGCCTCACCGGTCCAGTAGGCGAGATTGGCACGTACGGTCAGAGTCTCGGCGTGTTCGGGGCCAGACACGCGCTCCCGCACCGGCAGCAGCACGGCGAACTGGTCGCGGGCCGCGGCCGCGTTCCCGGCCTGCCCGGTGTTGTAGGCCAGATTGTTGCGTACGGTCAGGGTGCCGGGGTGCTCGGGGCCAAGCACCTGCTCATACACGGGCAGGAGTTCGGCGTACTGGTCGCGGGCGTCTCGGGCTGCGTCCGAGTCCCACCATGACGTCTCCCCGGTCCAGCGGGCGAGGCTGCTGCGTACGTCCAGGGTGCCGGGGTTCTCAGCGCCGAGAACCCGCTCACACACCGGCAGCAGCGCCGCGTACTGGTCGCGTGCCCCGTCCTCATTCCCCGCCATCCCAGTCCAGTTTGCTAGGTTGGCGCGCAGCATCAGCGTGTCGGGGTGTTCGGGTCCGGACACGCGCTCCCGTACTGGCAACAGTGCGGCGTAGTGGTCCCGGGCCGTGGCCGCATCCCCCTCCAGCCCGATCATGTAAGCGATGTTGGCGCGCACGGTCAGGGTGGCGGGGTGCTCGGAGCCAAACGCCCGTTCATAAACCGGCAGCAGCGCGGCGAATTGATCCCGGGCCTCGGGCGAATCCCCGGCTGCCCAGGTGTTGTAGGCCCTGTTGGCACCTGCGGTCAGCGTTTGCGGGTGTTCAGGGCCGAGTCCCCGCTCACATACGGGCAGCAGCGCAGCGTACTGGTCCAGGGCCGCGGCCCGATCGCCCGCTTCGCCGGTCCACCGGGCGAGTCCGTTACGCACGTCCAGGGTGCCGGTGTGCTCGGAGCCGAGCACTCGCTCATACACCGGCAAGAGCGCGGCGAACTGATCGCGGGCCGCGGTCGCGTCTCCAGCCTGCCCGGTCCACAGGGCGAGGCCGGCGCTCGTCTCGAGGGTTTCTGGGTGTTCCGGGCCCGATACACGTTCTTGCACCGGCAGCAGCGCGGCGAGCTGATCCCGGGCCGCGGCCGCATCTCCTGCGCTCCCTTTCCAGCGAGCGAGGCGGCTACGTGCGGTCAGGGTCTCGTGGTGCTCTGCGCCTGATACTCGCTCCAGTGCTGGCAACAGCGCGGCATACTGGTCACGCGCTCCGGCCTCAGCTCCCGCCATCCCGGTCCAGTAGGCCAGGCTGGCCCGGGCGGTCAGGGTGTCTGGATGCTCCGAACCGAGCAGCCGCTCCCTGGTCTCGAGGACTTGTTGGTGAAGGTTGCGGGCCGCATCGTAGTTGCCGCGGTGTCCCAGATAGTCGGCGACTTTTGCGACGCCCTCGCTGTCGGGTGTAAGTGCTGCGCGGGCGTGAGGCAGCAGCAGGGCGAAGGCGGGCCAGGTCGCCGGCTCCCGCGGGTCGCCAGTTAGCGCGGCTCCGATCAAGGTTCCGGCGGCCTGCCGCCAGGCTGCGGCCAGCTCAGTGGGCATCTGGGCGAGGGTGACCGCCTGTACTTGCTGGTGGACCGACACGGTGCCTTCATGCGGGGAGCTGATCAGCGAGAACCGCCGCAGCGCGGCGGCAGCGTTGCCGGCCGCGGGAGAATCCTCCAGCAGGGGCATCAGCAGCGGTGCCACCTCTGGGCTAAAAGCCCCTTCGAGTTCCGGGCAGGGCCGCAGCAGCAGGTCCAGCGGGACCTCCTCAGGGGCGCAATTCGCCAGCAGCCGCAGCAGGCCGATTGCCTCCGGCCCCGTGTGCTGAAGTTCCTCGAACGCAAGCGCCCAGGTGGTGGCGATCCGTTTGTCCTGTGCGGCGGATTCCCCCCCGATCAGCAGGCCCTGGTGGTGCTCCCGGAACAAGACCAGGAATTCGTCGATGCCGCGCCCGGTGGCCTGCATATAGGCGGTCGCCTGCTGGAGCGCTAGCAGCAAACCGCCAAGCTCGCCAGCCAGATCCCAGGCCGTCTTCTGGAGGGTGGTACCAGTGCGGTCCGCCAGGAACGCCGCGGCGACCGCCCGCGGGACTGGCTGCTGGTATCTGAAAATGTGCTCTATCCAGCCGGCGGGCACGGCCACGGCCTCAGAGTGCTCGGGGTCGGACATCTGCTCCCGGACCGGCAGCAGCGCCGCGAACTGGTCCCGGGCCGCCACCGCATCCCCCGCCACCCCGGTCCAGTAAGCGAGGCCGGCGC
>Ga0208717_1000408_pt1 | contig 14928 bp, 16 predicted proteins | sample NGESurF53shallow_FD_184489 | JGI IMG/M metagenome (GOLD analysis project Ga0208717, IMG submission 184489) | Arctic peat soil microbial communities from Barrow, Alaska - NGEE Surface sample F53-3 shallow (SPAdes) | ecosystem: Environmental > Terrestrial > Soil > Wetlands > Peat ... | reverse complement strand
CGACACGACTGCCTGCCAGGATCGTGGCGGTCTGCTGCGCTGCACTCCCCTCGGCGACCTCGAGCGGGTACGCGCCCTTGTCGTCAAAGCCGATCGGATTCACGCAGTCGACCACAATCTTGCCGATCACCAATGCGGCCACGGATTCGAGCAACTGGGCGTGGCCGTCCCACGGCACGGCAACAACGACGATGTCGGCGGCCGTCGCCACGTCAAGGTTCGCATCCCCCCGCACACCGAAACCGATCTCTTCGGCGGCTGCCCGTGCTCGCTGCGCGTCGCGAGATCCGACGATGACGTCGAGACCGGCCGCTGCCCACCGATAGGCAAGCCCGCGACCTTGGTCGCCGGTGCCGCCGAGAATGCCGATCGTCCCGAGCTGCGCATCACTCATGAACGTCATCCTCGCAGCCGCGCCGCCATACTGAGACAGCTGCCGTCATTCGCTGGAGGTGTGGATGGACCGCGCGCGCATCGCGCTCATGCGCGACCTGCTGGCGGGCACCGGATGGGTCGAACGCACCCGGTCATTCGGTCAGGCGTTGCGCCGCGCACCTCACGACGTCGGCGGACTACTTCTGGTCGGCACTCCCACAGAGGAGCCGTGGCACTTCGCCGCGCATCTCGACGACGAAGCGCGCTGGTCGGATCTGCCAGGGCTCGCGCCGGTGTTGGTGCGCTGGTCTCCTCCGCCGAATGCGCCGCCGCATCTCGCAGTCGGGCTGCAGCGACTCGAACAGATCGCCCGAGGCGAGACTGTTTTCGTGGTAGCGCCGGACGCCGCACCCGAACAGTTGCTCGAACGAGTAGCAGATGCGCGCCGGATCGGCGCTACGGTGTTCGCGCTGGACGCCGGCAATACCGAGCTCGAGGGGCTGGCGCACGAGAGTTTGTGGGTGCCAGGGGCGTCGAATGAGGGAATCGTGGTTCCGGAGTTCGACGTGGTGTCTCACTTGGTGAGTGCGGCCGCAGGTGAGTCGACGACCGCTGCCAAGAGCCGCATCGGCGCGTTCAGGCGTCGATTGGGGCGCGTTCTCGACGCCGTCAGTGACTCTGGTGACGCCGACGCAGAAACCAAACGACCCCGATAACCACGACCAGGCCGAGCACAGACCAGCCGATTGTGCTGATGTCGGACGCGACCCGATGCCAGCTCTTCCCCGCGAGGTAACCCGCAACGACGACGGACGTCGCCCAGACGGCTCCGCCAGCAAAATTCCAGATGAGGAACGTTCGGTAGTGCATCTTCGAGGCGCCCGCGAAGCCAGGCACGAGCGCGCGTAACGCCGCCGCGAAACGACCGACGAAGACCGCGCGACCACCAAGCCGCACGATCAGCGCCTTCGCACGGACGACGTGTTGCGGCTTGATGATGCGCTCGGAAACCTTGTTGAGCAGCGCGTCGCCGTACTTGTAGCCGATCGCGAAGCCGACACTGTCGCCAATCACCGCACCCGCGATTGCGACGACGATGACTACTGCAAGTGACACCTTGCTCTCGTATGCGAGTACGCCCCCGAGTAGACATGCGATCTCGCCGGGAAAGATAAATCCGAGGAATGTCGACGCCTCGAGTGCGGGCATCGCGAACACAACGAGCAATGCGATCCAACTTGGTAACCGCAAAATATGTTCAACGAGACCGCTCATGGGGCACATCTTCACGTATCACGCGTCACACCGTCACCAATCAGCACCGAAAATGAGCTACAAAATGTCCGAGAAGAACGCGGCATGGTTCCTGGCATCACGTTGATGTCAGTGTCATCGTTGTGTTCGACGTCCCGGTCGCAGACCGGAACCATCTGCCGAGGAGGCATGAGTGCCGGCGAAGGTTGTATTGCGAAAGGGCCGGACCGGCAAGTTCACGTTCACTCTCGAAGGCCCCACCGGTCAGATTCTGGCTACGTCAGCAGACCATCCCAACCTACGAGCTGCAAAGGCGGCGATTGCATCCGTGCAAAAGAACCTGTCAGGCGCTAGCGTCGACGATCGCAGTGCATCGTCGACAGTCGCCAAGAAGACCACCACACGCAAGGCTGCGGCCCCGCGTAAGGCGGCCGCGAAGAAGACGACCGCTGCACGCAAGACGGCGGCAAAGAAGACCACGGTCCGCAAGACCGCGGCGAAGAAGACGACCGCTCGCAAGGCCGCTCCCCGCAAGGCAGCAGCCAAGAAGGCGACTGTCCGTAAGACTGCGGCGAAGAAGACCACCGCAGCCAGAAAGACTGCCGCGAAGAAGACCACGGTCCGCAAGACCGCGGCGAAGAAGACCACGGCAAGGAAGACTGCGGCCAAGAAGACCACTGCTCGCAAGGCAGCTCCTCGCAAGGCAGCAGCGAAGAAGACGACCGCGCGCAAGACCACCGCTCGCAAGACTGCGGCCAAGAAGACCACTGCGCGCAAGACCACCGCTCGCAAGGCTGCTCCCCGCAAGGCAGCAGCGAAGAAGACGACCGCCCGCAAGACTGCGGCCAAGAAGACCAGCGCAGCTCGCAAGACGGCCGCCCGGAAGACCACGGTCCGCAAGACCGCAGCCCGCAAGACTGCGGCCAAGAAGACCACCGCGCGCAAGACCACGGCGCGTAAGACCACCGCTCGCAAGGCTGCTCCCCGCAAGGCAGCGGCCAAGCGGACGACCGTCCGTAAGGCCGCTCCGCGCAAGACCGCAGTCCGGAAGACGACGGTTCGCAAGGCAGCTCCTCGCAAGCGTGTTACGGCGAGCTAGTCCTGCAGTGACCTAGCTCCCCCGTTCCACGAATGGCAGACGGCACGACGTCACGACGAGGCGGCGAGCTCCCAGCAAAATCGGGAGCCGCCGCTTCGCCAATTGATGGCACGTAGGCTGAGTGGCATGCAGCCGCTACACGCAGTGATCGAGGCGGCGCGTTGAAGCCAGGCATTCAGACGGCACGACGCGACGTCCCACCGGCAATCGAACGGCCCTACTACGTCGACGAGTCGCGCTGGCGGCAGCGCAATGAAGTCGAGGTCAAGGACGCCGACACGGTCGCCGCCATGCGAATCGCGGGCCGGCTCGCGGCGCAGGCCCTTGCCGAAGTCAGCCGTCACATCGTGCCTGGCGTCACCACCGACGAGCTCGATCGCATCGGGCACGAGTTCCTGTGTGACCACGGCGCCTACCCGTCGACGCTGGGCTACCGCGGCTTCCCGAAGTCGCTCTGCACGTCGCTGAACGAGGTCATCTGTCACGGCATCCCCGACTCGACGCAGGCCGTCGAGGGCGACATCCTCAACATCGACATCACCGCCTTCATCGGCGGCGTCCACGGCGACACGAACGCGACGTTCTTGGTCGGCGAGGTCGACGACGAATCCCGGTTGCTCGTCGAGCGCACTCGCGAGGCACTCGACCGGGCGATCCGCGCAGTGGTTCCCGGCCGGTCGTTCAATGTCATCGGCCGAGTCATCGAGAGCTACGCCAAGCGTTTCGGCTACGGCGTCGTCCGCGATTTCACCGGACACGGGATCGGCACGCTGTTCCACTCAGGCCTCATCGTGCCGCACTACGACCTACCCGAATATGACCTGCCGATGATGGTCGGCATGACGTTTACGATCGAGCCGATGTTGACCCTTGGCACCGTCGACTACGACGTGTGGCCCGACGGCTGGACCGTCGTCACCAAGGACCACGCCCGGAGCGCCCAGTTCGAACACACGGTTCTCGTCACCGAAACCGGCGCCGAGGTCCTCACCCTTCCCTAAACGGCGGATAAGAAAGCTCAATCTGTCCGTTCCGAGGCAATCCAGCGCTGGCCAACCGAACGAACATTCGGCCGTGAGCGCCTTTTCCTGGACGACGATGGGTTGGGCCTCCTTGGCCTCTCTCGGTGGCATCGTCCTTGTCGTCGCCATCACATTCTTGACGGCACTGCGGATCGGTCGGCACAACGTCATCGACACCGCGTGGGGCCTCGGGTTCCTGGTGGCACTGCTAGCCGCTGACGCGGTGGCGCTCCGCTCCGCACACCACGGTGGCGCGGACCGACGGATCCTCATCACTGTGCTGACCGCCGTCTGGGCATTGCGGCTGGCGATCCATATGGCCCTTCGCGGCCGCGGCGAAGGCGAGGATCCGCGCTACGTCGCGATGCTTGCCGACGCACCTGGCAACCGAACGCTCTACGCCGCGCGCAAGGTGTATCTGGTCCAAGCGCTCGCGATGTGGTTCGTGTCGCTGCCGCTACAAGTGACCGCCGTCCGCGGTGGATCGGTCGGCGTTGTCGGTTGGCTCGGCACTGGAATCTGGATCGTCGGCTTCGGCTTCGAAGCGGGCGGTGACTGGCAGCTACAGGCCTTTAGGAACGACCCTGCAAACAAGGGCAAGGTCATGGACCGCGGCCTGTGGCGCTACACCCGGCATCCGAACTATTTCGGCGACGCAGCCCAGTGGTGGGGCTTCGCGCTGATCGCCTTTGCGCACTGGCCGGGCGTCCTCACCATCGCCTCCCCCGCCCTCATGACGTGGTTTTTGGCGCGCAAGACCGGCAAGCCGTTGCTCGAGTCGCGTCTCACAGCGTCGCGGCCCGGCTACCGCGAGTACATCGAGGCCACGAGCGGCTTCTTTCCGCTTCCGCGACGTACCCGTACCGACCCGTCGGCCGCCTCGTGAGCGGGACCCGGCGTTCAGTCGCGGTCGTCGGAGCCGGAGTCTCCGGACTCACGGCGGCATGGATCCTCCAACGCGACGCAGAGGTCACCCTCTACGAAGCGCTGCCCCGGCTCGGTGGACACGCCCACACGCACGACGTTCCGGTTGGCGATCGCTACGTCCCCGTCGACAGCGGGTTCATCGTCCATAACCAGCGGACCTACCCGAACTTGCTCCGCCTGTTCGCCGAGCTCGGCGTCGAGACCCGCGAGACGCAGATGAGCATGTCGGTGCGCTGTGACGGCTGCGGACTTGAGTACGCCGGCTCCAAGGGGTTCGGCGGTGTCATCGCGCATGCGAGCTCGCTGCGGAATCCGTCGTACTTGCGAATGCTGGCAGAGGTCAAGCGATTCCACCGAGGTGCGCGTCGCTTGCTACGCCAGCATGAAGACACTCCCCGTACACTCGACACCTTCCTTCGGGAAGGGCACTACTCGCGGTACTTCATCCAGCACTTCATGGTTCCCGTCGTTTCGTGCGTGTGGTCATGCTCGCCAGGAACCGCGCTCATGTATCCGGCGCGCTACCTCTTCCAGTTCCTCGACCACCACGGACTGCTCTCAGTCTCGGGCTCGCCGACGTGGCGCACCGTCGTCGGCGGCTCGCGGACGTATGCCGAGCGAGCCACCAAGGAGCTCACGGCCGTCCGCACTCAGACCCCGGTTCGGGCGGTGATCCGAAGCGAGAGCGGCGTCGAAATCCGGGACGCCGACGGGCTGGCGCACTGGCACGACCAAGTCGTCGTCGCTACGCATGCCGACGAGGCGCTGGCAATGCTCGTTGCCCCGACGGCCGCAGAGCAGCGGGTTCTCGGAGCTTTCACCTACTCGGTGAACCGCACCGCTTTGCATACTGACGCCTCCCTACTGCCGACCTCACAGCGCGTCAGGGCATCGTGGAATTACCGTCTCGACGCATGCCAGACGACGGCGGACCGGGTTCAGGTGAGCTACGACATGAATCGCCTGCAAGGCCTTGCCGAAGATGCGAACTACGTCGTGACACTGAACGCCGATGACCGGATCGCTGGCGATCAGCTGATCGCAACCATGGACTACACCCATCCGATCTACACCACGGATTCACTGGCGGCACAAGCAGAACTGCCATCGCTGTCGGATGGCGTGATCGCATTCGCCGGGGCGTACCACGGCTGGGGATTTCATGAGGACGGCTGCGCATCGGGAGTGCGCGCGGCGGAGAGTCTCGGCGTCACATGGTGATCGTCACACCGGCGCTCTACCGCACCGAGATCGGTCACATCCGGCGTCGACCGTGGCATCACGGCTTCCGGTACCAGCATCCGATGTGGCTCGTCGATCTCGCGAACATGCCGCGAGGCGCACTGCTCGGGCGACTGCTGCGGTTCGAGGCGCGCGACCACCTCGGTGACCCGGCGCACCCGATTCGCGACAACGTTGTGCGATGGGTCGGCGGCCACGGCATCGACGTTTCTGGTGACCGCATCGTCATGCTCGCGAATCCCCGCACGCTCGGTTACGTGTTCAACCCCATCACGGTCTACTGGTGCATCCGGCCTGACGTGGCAGCTGATCACGGGTTTGATGAGACTGCGTTCGACGACGCCGTGCGGTGCATCGTCGCCGAGGTTCACAATACGTATGGCGGGCGGCACTGCTACCTCCTCACCCCCGACGCTTCGGGCCGTGCAAGTGTCGACAAGGCGCTGTACGTCTCCCCCTTCAACCCGGTTGACGGTAGCTACGAGATGCGCTTCACGGTGCCGGCACAGCTCGTGCACGTGGGCATCATTCTTCGCCGTGACGGGCAGGTTGCCTTCAATGCAACCCTGAACGGGTACCGCTCACCGGTCACCACCCTGACGACCCTGCGGACCCTGCTGCACTACCCGTTGGGAGCCTTGCGAGTGATGACGCTGATTCGCTATCAAGGCGTCAGGCTGTTCCTGCGCGGCCTGCCTGTCGTCCGGCGGCCCACCGCGCCCGATCGCACGACTCCGGAGGACTCCCAGATCCTGATCCGCTCCAAACCCTGAACCGCTCCGAGACCCCGAGAGGCCAGGCGTGACTACGTACGAGCTCCAACCACGACAGGCGAGCGGTTGCGTCCAGGCGCCAGCTGGCCCGTGGACGCAGCTACCCGCCGTCCCGCATGCACCGATCCACGCGGCGATCGCTCGACGCATCTTCATGAGGGCCGCGGCGCGGCTCGGCGTGACCGTCGAACTGCCCGATGGACGGCTGCTCGTCAAGCCGCCGCGCATCGACGCAAGCGCGCCCGCGGCGCCGGTCATGCGGCTGTACCGACCGGCGCAGTTCTTCCGTCGCCTGGGCCACGACGGCCTCATCGGCTTCGGCGAGAGCTACATGGCAGGCGATTGGGACGCCGACGACGTGGCATCGGTCCTGACTCCGTTCGCCAGACGGATGGCTCGGCTCGTGCCGGGCGGGTTGCAGCGCGCCCGCCGCTGGTACGACGCCCGCCAACCGGCGTCCGAACACAACGACCTGCGTGGATCGAAGTCGAACATCTCCCGGCACTACGACCTGTCGAACGAGCTGTTCGCGCTCTTCCTCGATCGGACCATGACGTATTCAAGCGCGATCTGGGATGACGCGACCCCGGCCGAGACGGACGACTCGCCGCGCGATGACGACACGCTGGCCGCCGCGCAGATCCGTAAGATCGATCGGTTGCTGGATCTGGCAGCGGTGAAGGACGGCACGAGGTTGCTCGAGATCGGCACTGGCTGGGGCGAACTCGCGGTCCGTGCCGCCAGTCGGGGCGCCAACGTGACGACCGTAACGCTGTCGCGCGAGCAGCAGGCATGGGCGATTCGACGCGCTGAGTTGGCCGGTGTCGGCGATCTCGTCGATGTCCAACTGCACGACTACCGCGAAGTCACCGGCAGCTACGACGCGGTCGTCAGCGTCGAGATGATCGAGGCCGTCGGTCTTGAGTACTGGCCTGACTACTTCGCCACCATCGACCGCGTACTCGCGCCCGGCGGCCGAGTCGCACTGCAGTCGATCACGATCGAGCATCAACGACTGCTCGCGACGAAGGGCACCTACACCTGGATCCACAAGTACGTGTTCCCTGGCGGCATCATCCCGTCGCTGCACGCAGTCCGAGATATCGTCGCTCACAACACGAGGCTGCGAGTGAGCTCGGCAACTGCGTACGGCCACGACTACGCGCGCACGCTGCATTCGTGGCTCGAGCGATTTCACGCAAACACCGCTGCAGTTCAGGCACTCGGCTTCGATGAGCGATTCACCCGGATGTGGAAGTTCTACCTCGCCTACTGCGAGGCGGGTTTCGCCAGCGGTTACCTCGACGTGCACCAACTCGTCCTCGAACGCTGATCTACCTGACCGAGTCGCCGGCCTCGACCGCTTCGGCGAGCCGGGCACTCGCTGGCACGGCGAGCCCGGTGTGCAAGACGAAATCGGCGGTCAGGTCGTTCCACAGACCGGCCCGGCGAAACATGCCGTGGCCGCTTCCGCGCAGATGCACCCACGTCGCGTCCACATCGGAGTCGGCGCGAACGGCGTCGACGAGTGCCTTGGAGTTCTTCGCCGAGGTCGTGCGGTCGCGCGTGCCGTGCACGACGAGCAGGCGGCGTCCGATCACTTGCCTGTACGGCTCCTCCGGCGTCACCCACGGTGCGAGGCCGACCAGGCCAACCACGCCGGGCTCGTCGGCGGCCCGTAGCGCCGCGCGACCGCCCATCGAATGACCGACGAGCACGATCGGCACATCGCCGTGCTGTTCGCGCAACTGCTGTACAGCCCAGCGGACGTCGGCGACGGGATACGCGTCTTCGCCCGCTCCGGCACGGGAGTTCCAGCCGCGACACCGGAACCGGAGCCGCCACACGGCGAGCCCGTCCGCCGCACCGATCGAGGCCAGGTGACGCGCGATCGGAACCATTCGCAGGACCGCGAGCTGATGCGCCGTCACAGGCTCGGAGCTGACCTCACGGCCTCCGTGCAGGACCAACGCCACGGCGCGCACCATCGGGGCCCCAGGCTGCCGCACAAGCACTGGTTGGAGGGGCCTCGCGCGGGCAGCGTCGACGTTCTCCACGCTCGCACTCAAGCGCCAGATCCCTTCGTCGGTGTGCCCTACTCGCCGTACCTAGTGTGCCGCGTATTCGTTCGCCGTGACGTTCCCGGTTCAGACCCGGCATGATGCGGTGATGGAGAACACCGCGTCCACCCCCGTCAGTCACGCCGACCTCCGCAAGCGCATCGCGCCGTTTCGGGTCAAACCTCGCGCAGATGTGCGGCTCGGCGACGATTCCAAAGACTTCGACCCCGGATACCGGGACCAGTTCGTCACCAGGGCGGACGCCGGGGTGGCGCTCGCCGAAGGTGTACGTCAACTCGGTGAATACCAGGCGCGGCTCGCTGCGCAGAGTACGTACGCGGTCTTGGTAATCCTGCAGGCCATGGACGCCGCCGGCAAGGACGGCACGATCAAACATGTGCTCAGTGGCGTGAACCCGCAGGGAGTCAGTGTCCACCCATTCAAGGTGCCGTCACTGATCGAGCTCCAACACGACTACCTGTGGCGCTACCAGTTGCAACTGCCGCCCCGCGGCTCGATCGGCATCTTCAATCGCTCGCACTACGAGGAGGTGCTGGTCGTGCGGGTCCATCCTGAGCTGCTCGGTAACGAACACATCCCCGGCGCCAAGACCGACATCTGGAAGCGTCGCTTCCGCGAGATCAACGACTGGGAGAGGTACCTCGCCGACAACGGCGTGCGGATCGTGAAGCTGTTCTTGAACCTTTCGAAGGAAGAACAGCGACGCCGGTTCCTCGATCGGATCGACGAGCCCGACAAGAACTGGAAGTTCGATGTCGGAGACGCGTTGGAGCGGCAGCGCTGGGACGACTACCAGCACGCCTACGAAGAGATGCTGAGCGCCACGAGCACGTCGTACGCGCCTTGGCATGTCATTCCGGCCGACCACAAGTGGTTCGCAAGGCTCGCCGCGTCTTGGACCATCCTTGAAGCGCTGATGGACATCGATCCGAAGTACCCGAAGGTCGACCCGCAGACCCACGCGAAGATGCTCGAGATCAAGGAGCAACTCCTAGCCGAAGGCCGCCCCCGGTGAGGACGTTTCACCGTTGGCTCAGCGCATGATTTTTCGCCGTCGGCTCAGCGCATGATTTTTCGCCGTTGGCTTAGCGCAGCCGAGCGCGTCGATGACCTGGTATCCCCAGCGCCGGAACTCGGCAATGAGGTCCTGATCGACGACCACTGGCTGATTCGGATCGCCGGCCCGCTGTTCGCGGTGCTCTCGCTGCTGCTGATCCCGTGGATCGTGTTCCTTGCGACGGTGCTTCCGTCCCGGCAACTCTCACGGCACTACGACTTCGCCTGGGCCGGGTTCGACGGCATGTTGTTCATCGCGCTGGCGGCAACCGGGTACTTCGCGCTGCGCCGATCACGCAACCTTTCGGTCGCCGCGACAGCTGCAGGCACGTTGTTGATCGTCGACGCGTGGTTCGACGTACTGTCCGCACGCCGTCGCGAGCTCCCCATTTCGATCGCCTTCGCCGTCGTTATCGAGTTGCCGCTGGCAGCTCTGTGCTGGTGGCTGAGCATGCAGACCCAGGCCATCGCCGAGAAGCGCATCGCCCTCCTGTTGCCGCGCGCGAAAGGACGTCTACGGCGTGCTGCAGACCGTGCCGAAGCACACAACACCGGTCGCCCGCAACGGCGCATCCGGTTCCGCCGACATGGGTCCTAGCGCCGGTACGTCGGGCGCAGCGCGCCTCGGGCGAGCGTGTGGAACGCAAGGTTGAAGCCGACGATCGCCGCGCTCACCGAGTCGTCCACGTCGAGCTTTTCGACATCAAGCGCGTGGACCGCGAACACGTACCGATGGGGTCGATCCCCGGGCGGCGGCGCCGCTCCGGCGTAGGCTTTGGTGCCCATATCCCCGGCCACGTGAAATGCGCCTGCCGGAACGTCGCTGGGGGTGCCGACGCCGCGCGCAAGTTCTGTCACGTCGGAGGGGATGTTCACCAGCACCCAGTGCCAGAAGCCGCTCTGCGTCGGTGCGTCCGGGTCGTAACAGGTGACCGCGAACGATCTGGTCTCGGCAGGAAAGCCAGACCAGCGCAACTGCGGGCTGAGGTTCTCACCTCCCGCGCTGTCGTGCACGAAGGTCAACGCCAGCGGCGCGCCGTCGGTGATGTCGTCGCTCTCCAAGCGAAACCACGGCCTCGCAGGCAGGACGTCGAAGGGATCCGGCGGCGTACCGCGCTCAAGTGACATGTCTGCATTCTGCGTCGCTATGCCGTCGTCCGCAATGTGGGAGACAATAGAGCGATGTCCGGGCCAGCGGCGGCGCTGATCGCCTTTCTCGCGGTTGTCGTGATCTTCGTGGTGGTTCGCTTCGAGGTGTTCTGCCTGCGTGAGCTCGCGAAGGCTGACGACTACCAGCTGCTCCACCTGACTCGGCGCGGCTGGACCGTCGCCATTTTCTTCTCCATCCCGTTCGGCGGTATGGCCTTTCTATTGTTCGGCAGAGCGCGCTGAGACTGCCGGTTAGACGCGACCGAACACGGTCCACGCCGACGCCGCGACCTCGAACGGCCCGCTCGGCGGGAACATCCGAGCGCATCGAGCCTTCAGCCGCTCCCGCCCGTGCTCGTCGAGACAAGCCACGTAGTCACCGGCCGGACCGACTCCGAGCGTGAACGGCTCCCACCAATCGTTGAAGTCCGCGAGGGCCAGATGGACGGTCAAGGCTGTCGAGTCGAGGTCGCGCAGGCCGGCGGCTTCGAATAGTTGCGCCAGGTGACCCTGACGGACTCCGGCGAGCGCGGACTCGTCCTGAGCGTCCGGATCGAGGTCGACGGCGGCGCGCCAAAATGGGGCCAGCGGACCCGTAGTCCCCGCGTGGTCCCACACAGTCGCACCAACCAAGCCGCCAGGGCGGACGACTCTGCCCATCTCAACAAGGCCGGTGACCGGGTCAGTCATGAAGCTGACAACCAGCGAAGCGAGCGCACAGTCGAAACTGCCAGCGGGATACGGCAGCTGTTCCGCGCGTGAGTGCCGAACATCGACCTCGGGAAACCGCGAGCGCATTGCCAGGACAAACGGCTCCGACGGGTCGACCGCCGACACGGCCGCGGCTCCGAGCAGGGCCACAAGCTCCGCAGTGAGAGCCCCGGTTCCGCACCCCACATCCAAACGCGTGAGCGCCCGGCGGAAGCCCGGCGAGCTGCACGAACGCGGCAGCCAGGGGGTTGGAGAACCGGCCCATGAACCGGCCGTACGCGTCCGCGCCGACATCGAAGGCCATCCGGCGACCCTAGGCCCACCAACCGTGCCGACCAACATTGGTCAGACTCGAAACGTCGAATTCGGCCGACCGGACTCGTCGGGAGACGATGGATCAACCTGCCAACAAGGAGTACACGCCATGCAATTCCTGATGCTCGTATGCCGCGACACGGCCCCAGTCACGCCGCCTCCCGGTCCCGAGGGCGATATCGACGAGTGGGTCGACACGATGGGCGCGCGCGGACTGCGAGTGGCGGGCGACCGACTCGCGCCCGAAGGTCTCGCAGCCGCCGTGCGGGTGCGCGGCGGAAAGGTGCTGGTTACCGATGGCCCGTTCCTGGAGACCAAGGAGATCCTCGGCGGCTTCGACTTGCTCGAATGCCGCGATATGGCCGAAGCCATCGAAGTCGCTGCAGCGCACCCGTTCGCGACTCGAGGCGTGATGGAGCTCCGGCCGGTCTGGACGGGCTGAAGCCTTAGCGGCCGAGATTCCAATAGCCCTTCGCCGAGATCTCATGCGGCTGCAGGCCGCGGCCGCCGAGGTCGTCTCTGAGTCTTCGCACGACCCGACTCTCGCCGAACAGATACGCGTGCCGGTCGCCGTCCGGTATCTCGATCAACGAAACCGCCCGGTCGAGCAGCTCCGCTTTCCCTGCTGGGGTTTCGAGCCTATGCAGCCACCGGACGTCGACCGGTGCCGCCGCGGCGATTGGCTGCTCGTCATCGACGTCGGTGACTTCGATGACGGCAACCGCCGTCGTCCAGGCTGGTAGTGCACGGATCATCTCGGCGATTGCTGGGATCGCGGACTCATCTCCGACGAACAGCTGCCATCTCGCGGCTGCGAGAAGCACCTTGCCGCGCGGACCGAACACCTCGACGTCGTCGCCAGTAGCGGCCGACGCCGCCCACGCGGCACCGGGCCCGTGCCCATGCATGACGACGTCGAGGTCGACTCGTCGCGTCTCGGTATTGAGATTGCGGATTGTGTAACGGCGGCTCACTCCGCCACCGTGACCGTCACTGACGTGCACCACGACGTCTTGACCAGGAAGCGCGACGAAGCTCGCCAACGCCTCGCCGGTAACGGTGATGCGGCGCATTCGTGGACCCACGTCGACCACGTCGGCAATGGAGAGCAGATGGGTACTCGCGGTCGGGAGCTCAATCACATACACGATCCTGCCAGGGCAGATCTGCTCGCAGAGACTCAGCCGAGCCCCGACAACACCGCGCTCACGGTGGCCTGCGGGACAGCAGCGGTCTGGCCGACGGTGACCAGCGTCTTCACGGTGCTCGATGCTGCGTGTAGATAGCTGGCCTGGTCGGCGTCCAGCGTCGTAGAACCAGGGGCCACCAGCACCATCGCCCAGCCGAAATGCGCCGCGTAGGCTGCGGCGGCGAGTCCGTCGGGGAAGTTGGCGCCGTTCGCGATTACCACACCGGCTGGGTTAGGCAACACACTCGCGGCCACCTTCGCCGCAGTCGCGTAGCGATCGGCGCCGACGAACGGAGTCGCAGCCGGATCCGCGGTAGCAGCCGACCCACCGATCGCGCTGACCGCCATGCCCGGGTGCGCGCTCTCCCATTGCGCTGTCTCTGCCGCCACCGCGGTGCCGTCAGTGAGAAGCACCACGCCGTTGGTGACAGCGGCCGCATCGGCCGCCGACTCGGCGTCCGGGAAGTTCAGTCCCGTTGCGAGGTAGATGTGGTTGACGCTGTGGGCCGCCGCGATCTGATCGGCGATGAGACTGGCCGTCGCGTAACGATCTGTGCCGCCGATGCGCACGACGGCGTAGCCGAGGCCGGTCAATGTCGACGCTGTCGATGCGCTGATGGCACTCCTGCCACCGAGCAGGTAGATCTTGCCGCCGGCGGCCAACGAGTGGGTGATCGCCGATCGGGCATCAGCGGACAGGACCCCCGGGTTGGTCAGCACCAGCGGCCCACCGAGCGCGCTGGCCAGGGGCGAGCCGGTCAGCCCGTCGGCGTAGACGTCGTCGCGCGCGAGCACAACAGCCTTTGCCGATCCGGCAGTCGGAAACGCTGCGAGAGCGACTGCTGCGGCAGTCGCGTCGCGGTTGGCCCCGCCGAGGCGCGATATTGCGATGTCGGTCGGGATAACGAGCAGCGTGATGCTATTGGCCGGGTAAGTGTGCGACACGGAGCCCGCCGTAAACTGCGCGTCGGTACCCTGCACAATCGCGTTCAAATTTGCTGTGCTGTAAGTGAATACCTGTGCTGCGGACGTCGATGCGCTATGCACGGCGAGCGTGCTCGTCAGGTCGCCACCGGTCTTATTGATCACCTGCACGGTCACTGCGCCATCGGTCGAACGCTGCGCCGCGTACACGGAGAGCTGACCTTGGTCTGCGCTCGACGCTGCAACACTCTCGTCGCCGAAGCGCGCACCGTGGCCGTCGTAGTTGCGGTACATGCGAAACGCGAACGCACCAGGCTCCGACGACGTCGGCGGCGACCACAACTGCGCGCGATCGACGCCCTGCGCGCCGAAAATCCCTAACACGTCGGCTTCTGCGAGTGCGCCGTTCATCGACTCGAGACCGCCCCAGTTGTACTCACTGATCGCGATCTTCGTGCCCGGGTAGTACTGCGCGATCCACTGCTTCATCCGCGGGATCAGTTCGACCGGCCCCAGACCAAGATCCGCGGTCCACGATTCGTCGGTGTAGGTCGGATCCCACAACGCACGGGTCGACCGTATCCGCAGCGCCTGCGTCGCCGCACTGCCGGCCGTCGACAATGCGACCGCCGTCTCTTGCGGATAGAAGTGCTCGTCGAAATAGTCGAGCAGCCGTTGGCCGTGCGCCTTGTCGTAAGCGGCGAACTGCTGCAGATACCACGCGGCAAGTGGCAGGTTCCCGTGGGCCTGCTTGTCCGGACCAGGTCCGCAGCCGCCCGGATCGTCGGCCGCGTAGAAGTACGCGCGCACC
>Ga0208717_1000406_pt1 | contig 14960 bp, 20 predicted proteins | sample NGESurF53shallow_FD_184489 | JGI IMG/M metagenome (GOLD analysis project Ga0208717, IMG submission 184489) | Arctic peat soil microbial communities from Barrow, Alaska - NGEE Surface sample F53-3 shallow (SPAdes) | ecosystem: Environmental > Terrestrial > Soil > Wetlands > Peat ... | reverse complement strand
CAGCGCCGGGGGATCAGCTCGTCGAGGACCCTCGGGTAAACAACTGCGCGGTCGATGGTGACCTCGGCCGGGATGGCGCCGGTGCGCAGCGCTCGGCTGAGGAAGCGCCGCGCGGCCGTCAGGGCGTCGATGACCTGGCCATGCTCATCGACCGCCCAGTAGAGATAGGTCCAGTTTCCGGCGACCTTCAGGTAGGTCTCGTCGACGAACCATCGGTTCCCGGGAGCGTGGCGGGCCGGCCGGGCCGCCTCGATGAACTCCGGAGTGATCCGCTGTACCAGCAAAGACCGAGGCCGTGCCAGGCGCAGTCACCGGACCAGTCTCCAGCTTCCCACGATCGGCCAACGCAACAGTGCCCTCAGACTGCCTGGCCGAGTTCGCCGGACACGATTGCGATACGCAGAGCTAGCGGCACCTCCAAGGTGGGTGGCGGTGAGCTCCGAAACGAGGGGCGTGCCCACATTGCTGGCCTGTCTTGCGGGTGAACAGTGTGTGAACTGAGCAAGGCAAGCGCATGATGGTCGCCAGCAGACCCAGCGTGGGGAGGTGGCGGACGTGACCGTGGGCGATCATTTCGAGCGGGTAGCCGCCGTCTACGAATCGCTTCGCACCACTGACGAGGCGCCGGTGCGCAGGATCCGCCAGCTCCTGCCTGACCGCCCCGTCACGGCCCTCGATACCGGCTGCGGGACGGGACGGTACTCGCGGCTGCTGCGCGGGCTGCTGCCGGACGGCTCGCTGCTGGTCGCGAGCGACGTCTCGGCGGCCATGCTGGCAGAGCTCAAGGCCGACAACCACGACCACGCCCTTGGGGTGGTGCCGCTGCTATCAACTGCCGAAGAGCTGCCGTTGCAGACCGCCAGCCTCGACCTGGTCACTGCGTTCAACTGCGTTCACCACTTCGACCTCGGTCGTTTCCTGACCGCCGTCGCCCGGGTGCTGCAGCCCGGCGGCCAGCTGTTCATCTACACCCGGACCCCGCAGCAGAATGCGCGAACGATCTGGGGCCGTTACTTCCCGGGTTTCACCGAGCACGAGCAGCGCCTGCACAGCGAGGCCGCGTTCCGGGACGCCGTCAGGCGGACTGACGGGCTCAAGGTGGTCGCAACACAGACCTTCAATCATCCGCGCTTGAGCACGGCCGAGCGGCTCAGGGCCCAGGCTGAGGGGCGCCACTACTCGACGTTCTCCCTCTACACGCCGGAGGAGTTGCGCTCGTCCATCGCGACGTTCCTGGGCCGCCTGCCCGGCCCCGAGGTCTCCTGGGTTGACGAGCACCTCCTGGTCGTCGTCGGCGGGAGCTGCCGCAACCAGGTGGAGCCTGACGATCCGGGCCGCCTGGCGAGCTAGGCGGGCAACGATCAGGCCCCCAGATCGGCGCCGGGCCCGCCGGCAAGGCTCCCAAGCGGTTGACGAGCTGGTCGCCAACGCCCGCTTGCACGCGCCCGGCGCCATATGAACTCCGCATTCTCCTTGGCCAGGCCTTCGTGAAGATCGCAGTCATGGATGGCGGGGACGACCACGCCGAACTGGGGCGCAGGCTCTTGCAGGAGGTCGGCGGGGAACTGGCCGATGGGGGAGTCAGGCCGCGGTTCTTCAAATCGTGACTGGGCCTTTTCCCCGGTTCGTGCGGCACTGAGCCAACATCGACCTGCACCGGGCTGAGCCCCGCAAAGCAGGTCTGGATCGTGGTCGAGTGGCCGCCTACGACTGACCGTGACCGTACAACCACTTAACTCCGACCGCCGGGCGACACCGCAGTAGCGCAACAGCCTGGCCCTCAGGTCCGAAATGGACGCACCCATGGCGTTAGCGTGGCCGTCGGACCGGAGCCGGTCATTCGCCGAGGGAGAAGCGGTGTTCCACTTGATCGTGCTGGGCCACAGGTAATGGCGCGCGGTGGGGCCGGCTGCTCCCTTAAATGTCAGGAGCAGGGGCCGCGGACTCATAATGCTCGGGACGTCTTGTAAAGCTTCAAAGGTGTCCCTATCGTGGCCGGGGATTGCAGGGAGAAAATCCTGATTAGCACCTTTCCCGCAACCGGGCTTCGGTATCTAACCGGAGGCAGAGCGGCAGGCAGCCTTTCAGTGATCCCGCCGCGTGCGATCACACTCAGCGGACTGGCGGCGTCTGGCTTGCCGGAATGGCGGCCTTGGTACGGCGCAAGCCTATGACCATGACCGGCAGCCTGGTCATCATCACCGAGACCGTCGCGGCGGTCGTCCCCGGAGCGGACTGCGCCGCGGTCGTCATCGCGGCGCCGGACGGGACACTGGGCACCCGGGCCGCGCATGGCGCCCTGCCGGGCGCAGTGATCGATCTGCACAACAAGACCGGGCAAGGACCGTGCCTGGATGCTGTCATGCCGGCCACCCAGATCTGGATCCGGGATATCCGGGACGAGTACAGGTGGCCGCTGTTCCGCAGCCGCGCCGCCGAAATCGGGGCGCTCAGCATGCTCTTCGCGCCCATGACGGCCGGCCCGGCCGTTATCGGGTCCCTGTGCCTGACCTCGGGGACCGCGGGGGCCCTCGATGATTAGGCACAGGACCTGGCCGCCTTGTTCGCCGAGCATGCAGCAATCGCAGTCGCCGGCAATGAGTCACTGCAGCAGCTCCGCGAGGCCCTAAGTACCCACAGCATCATCGAGCAGGCCAAGGGCATCATCATGGAGCGCCGCGGCATGACCCCTGACACCGCATTCGCGGTGCTGGCCCGGTCTCCCAGCACATCAACCTCGAGCTACGGGACATCGACGCGGAACTGTGCCGGACCGGCGACCTGCCGCGGGCCAGCCACGCGCCGCACTCCGTGGCCAGCCTGGCACGCGGCCACGCACGCACGGTCGCATGACCACGGAGACCCCTGCGGCTTCCGTGGACTGGATGTCACAGGGTGCCTGCCGGACCGAGGACCCTGAGCTGTTCTTCCCGATCTCGCTGACTGGCCCGGCGGTACACCAGGTCAGCATGGCCAAGGCCGTCTGCAGGCGCTGCGGCGTCCAGGCAAGCTGCCGGTCCTACGCCGTCAGTACCGGGCAGGACGGCGTGTGGGGCGGAACCACCCGGGATGAGCGGATGGCGATGCGCGTGCCTTCAGCGGCGCTCGCGGCCAGGCTCCGCGATGACGCACCCACCGATCTGGCATCGGCAGAAGCCCCCCCACGTGCTAGGAGCCTGGCCGACCCCCAACCGGGCGGAGGCATGGGATGAGGCCGTGCAGGACCCGCGCGCGCCCGACGGCGACCGCGCCCGTCCACGGCGAGGCCGCCGCCGCTGAGCCCGGGAACGCCGCCGGCGCGGCCAGGGGATTCCCGAGTGCGGCTGGACGGACGCATGGATAAGCCCGCGGTGCCTGGCATGGCATCCGGGTGTCGCCGGTGCCCGATGGGAGCCGCGCGAGACAGAAGCCGGGTGAGCTGGCCGGATCCCCTCCACGCCCTTGCCGGAAAAGGACAGGCACGCCGGCCAGAGCGCAGATCACACCATCCAGCAGCACGTGCCTTAAAACGCTGGACGACGCTGGCACGGGCCCGCGCCCATGGGATGGGGGCGGCCGCACTGGCAGCCCCCGTCGGGCCTGGGTGCGGGGGACCGGCTGTCCGGGGCCGCGATCCGTGGCACTCCTCTACCTGACCGGCATTGCCGGTCAGGTAGAGGAGGCTGGCACCTCAACGACGCCCAGTTCCTCCGGTGATTTCTGGCTGATGACTGATTGTCAGGAGCGACTCGGTCTTTTCGTTGTGCTCTTTGCGTTCTGTTACCATCCGCGTACTCCCCGTAAGATATAGAGTCTCCGCCGAGGGGGTCAGGACCTCGCCGCCACCGCGCTAGACAAGTGCGAGAGGCGCCACCCGTGACTGGCATCCCGGTTCTACGTGTAGTCACTGTCATCATCTCCGGCGAGATCGACATCGCCACCTGCCGTGCCATGCGGGAGACCCTGGCAGCCGGCCCCCGCCAGGCCCACCTGGAAGTCAACATGTCCGCGGTCACGTTCATAGACGCGTCGGGGATCGGCGAACTGCTCGCTGCCCGGCGGCTGGCTGTGGACGCTGGCGGGTCGCTCACCTTGCGGGCACCCAGCCGGGCGGTACGGAGGGTGACCGGGGTCCTGGGGCTGGATGAGGTTCTCCTCGCCCAGTGATCCCCGGCGTGCGCCAGCCCATGACGCAGGTCAGCACGGGGTCAATGCCAGGTGCACCGGAGGTACATCGCCGGCCGGGCGCACCGGCTGGAACAGGAGCCGGTGACCGCGCCGGTCGTGGGGTGGATGCTCGCCCAGCGCCTGGCCGGGCACAGCGTGGTCCGGATCACCGCGCTTTGAACGACGCCGGGATCCCATGTCCGTCGGCTGCTGAACCTATCCGAAATTCGCACCGTAGTGGTGCGATGTGGACGCTGGGCAAACGGTGGCGGCGATCCTGGGCAACCCGCGGTACACCCAGCGGCAGGTCTGGAACCGGAAGGAGTTTGACCGTACAGGACCTGCATGAATCCGGTGCACGCGGTGAGAGGTAATGGAGAAGCGCAGCGCGGTGCAGTCCTGCCGTGCAGTGACACAGGGCCGGGCCGGCCGCCTCGGCGGCAGGGCGCAGGACAGCGGGGGGTCTCCTGGTGGAACCCGACGTAACCCGGGCTGGCAGGCCGGAGCTGGACGTGGCAGTGGCGGAGGCTGCGCTCACCGATGTGTGGGCCCGGTGGGAACGCAGTCTTGACGAGCTTGGCGGGTCGGTCCCGGCGAGCCAGCTGTGGGCGGTGCTAGCCCTCGATGCTTCCGGTGCCGTGCCGGTGCCCCGGCTGGCCAGGGCTCTGGGGATGTCGAGCTCAGGGGCCGGCAGGCTTGGTGACCCGATGGAGGGGGCCGGTCTGGCGGCATGGGAGAGAAATGGCAGCGGCCAGGAGATCACGCTGGCAATCACGGCCGCTGGCCAGCGGCTCGCGGTCTGGGTCCGGGATCAGCGCCGCGCCGCTCGCGCGCGCGGCCTGGAATCGATGAGCCCGCAGGACCGGCAGGCCCTGACCCGCGGGCTGGGGAAACTAGCAGCTGCGCTTAAATGACAGACCGCCGCCGCCGCGGTCCAGCGTAGTGTGGTGAGCGGTGGCCGACGCGGCTTGGACCGATACCTTGCCCGACTGCTGATGCAGGCGGGCAGGTTGATGTGGGAAACCGGCAGCTAGGACCATGGCAAGCTCACGGGGCGCTGCGGACGGCGGCGATGAGCTACCCGCCGGGCCTGGCCGTGGGGGGCGACATCGACGAGGAATCATATTCCGCTCTGATTGAGGCGCTGTTCAAGGTCGCCGGGAACCCCGCCGGTGTGCACGTCGATCTGTCCGCCGTGAAATCCTGTGATGTCGCCGGACTGCACTTCATCCTCCAGCTGGCTGGCGCAGGCCTGCCTGTTGTTCTGCACGGGGTTCCTGGGCCGCTGCGCACCGTGATGAGAATCCTCGGCTGGGACGACACACCCGGGCTGGTGATCAGCAAGCGCCAGCACCGGCATGTTTGCCCGGCGATGCCGCTGGCCCGGTCGGCCTGGCAGGCGGACTGCTGGCCTGCCGCCGCCACCCGTCGGCGATGCCGCAGCACACACCAGTCCCCGCAGGCAAGGCGGCCCCACTGGCATGAGCCAGGAGCATGAAGCACACCACGCCTGCCCGTCAGTAGAAGGACAGTGAGATGCAGTGGACTCAGCTGGACTTCATGGGACATGATCCAGAACCTGTGTCGCGCTGACCAGGGGCACTTGGCAGTAACGGACGCCACGCGGACAGAACGCGGTTTTCACCGGCGAGGAATAGGGAAACCGCAGGTCAGCGGCCATTCGGATGGCAAGAATGGGCGGGCTGTAAAGCCGTCGGCTTAGCCTACGTTGGTTCGAACCCAACACCTTCCACTCAAAACCCCAGGTCAGACACGGTGCCGGTGTTCCCGGAGGCCGGGTCTGATGCGTGTCCGGGAGCGGTTCTGTAGACCGTTCCCGGTTGCTGTGGGCCAGATCTGGCCTGGTCAGCGGCATATGGAGAACGGCTGCCCGGGACCGCCCGGTCCGGGGCCGCGGATCCGTAAGCCGGCCTCCCCGGTCGGCAGCACGATGGTGCCGTGCGTGCTCCACTGCTGCGGGTCGAGGTTGAACTGCCACTGCTCGGACGGGTCGAGCCCCATGAAGACCTGGGAGTCGGCACTGCTGAGGTAGGGCGCGATCGCCTTCGGATCGCTGGCCACCAGGAACATCTTGTTGGACTGGAAGGCTGCGCCTAGCGTTGCGGTGAGTTTCCTGATCTCCATTGATTCCCCCGGGAGTTCTTTATCTCCTGCCTTCAATCTATGCGGTTAAGAAGTCCACGGCCGATATAGACAGGTATGTGAGGAGCCAGCGGTTTAGCCGGTGTTATTACACTGGCAGAGCTGGGTTCTCGAGGGGAATCTGATGACGGGCCGGGGGAAGCTCACCACCGAGGAGGTCGAAGCCCCATGTACGGAGTGAGGAACCAGCAAGCCGTACAGCACCAGCAATCCATATACCGCTATCGTTCTTCGGCAAGTCCTGTAATGGCTAATGGGTGATGCACAAAGGGGCTCGCCATGTACCTGGTATCGGGCCTGCAGCTCGCAGGGCGCCCGTTCGGGCACCGGAGATTCAGCCCGCCACCGGAGCCGGCACGCGGACGTCCCGGATTTACGGCGCACGGCATCGCGAGGCCCTGCGGTTGCCTTTCGGACCGGATGGGCCCGGAACATCAGGTGCAGCATCCCGTGCCGTCATGAACCCGCGATCCTGGCAGACCCACAACGTTCATCGCAGGCGAACCTGCAGGCCAGCTGTCTATACGTCATTCTGGAACCCCACAGGAGATCCGGGCCTAGCCGTTTACGTCCGGTCCACGCAGGTGGCTCAGGAACGCTCGGTAGGCGGGGAGGTAGATCCAGGTGAGGCACGTCCCGAGCCGGGTCGGTACGACGTAACCCGGGGTGTGCTCTACCGTCTGGATGATCACCTTGTCCTGGGCCGAATCATGGTGAGGAAGAAATCACCAACAACAGCACCGGCACAATCGACGTCCAGATCGCCGCCGTCGGCTACTACCAGAGTCCATCCGCGCCGAGCGCGCCCAACATCGGTAGCCGCAAGCCTGTCAGGGTCGTCAGCCACGGTGACCTGGTCACCACCCGCCTACCGATGGGGGCACCCCCATCACGAGCTACACGGTGACCGCCCCGCCCGATAGCGCGTCGGCCCGGCTGCCTCTTGGCAGCCCCTCGCAGTTGATCCCGATCGCCACATACACGGCCCGGTGTGCCCCGCGCATACAAGGCGATGATCCGGTCGTTGAACTCCTCCAGGCAAGTCTGGCCCTTGCGGGCGATCTGCGGCCCGGACATCCCTGCCCGGTCCCGCGGCACCGCCAGGTCCACCGCAGCCACATCGGTCAGCAGGGCGGCCTTGATCACCTGGGACAGAAGCCCGTCAGGGCCGAGCGGCTCCGCACCCTCAGCCCGGGCTTTGCCGAGCAGCTGATCGGCCAGGTCGTCATCGACGAGCGGCCGGCCCGGCCGGCCGCCCTCAGTGTTGCGGGCCACCTTCGCAGTCTCAGTCATCGTGTGTCCTCCCGCGAGCCGCCTTTCCTGCGGCTCATCGTCAGACCACGTCACTTACACAGCCGGTAAGACACGCCCGGATCTCCCGCGATGTGTCGTCGGTCAGTTGGCCTGTCGGTACCGCTGCTTACGCTGGACGTGCCGGGGTCGTCGCATGCGGGGAGGTAGCGGTGGGTCAGGAGCCAAGGCTGGTGCTGTCGGGTGTGGTCCTGGACGCCCCGGATGCTGGCGCGCTTGCAGGCTTTTACCGACGGCTGCTCGGATGGGCGGTTGAGGAGGATGAGCCCGGCTGGGTGAAGCTCCGCGCTCCGGACGGCGGCCCTGGTTTGTCATTCCAGGACGAGTCAGCGTATTTGCGGCCGGAATGGCCTGCCGGGCCGGGCGGCCAGCAGATGCAGGTGCACCTCGATATCGCCGTCGAGGACGTGGCGGCAGCGGGCGAGCACGCGATCGCGGCCGGGGCGGTTCTGGCCGGATATCAGCCTCAGGATGACGTCCGCGTCTATCTTGATCCCGTGGGGCATCCGTTCTGTCTATTCCTGTCCGGCTGAGGCGGCAGGCGGATCACGGTTGGCCTGGAGTCGGCACAAATGCGCCGGAAGGCCCACCAAGTCTGTGCGTTGTCATGCCGCATTGACGGCACGGTTCTAGCTGAGGGACATGCCCTGCTGCTCGAGGGCTTCCTGGAGCAGCCTCAAAGCCTTGGGTCCCACGCCATGTAGCTTTCTCATATCAGCGGCTGGCACGTTCGCCAGCTGTCTGAGTTCGGTGTATCCGGCCGCGGTCAGCGCCCGAGTTGCTGGCGCTCCGATGTTGCCGGGAAGACCGGACTCCGGTGGTGGCATGCGCTGGATCGTACCCTGTCGGCCATCTCGGTTGCGAGCGCAGGTGACGTCAGTAGCTGCTTCAGCTTCACAGGCTCGCGGCTGGCCGGACTGCACAGGCCATGCGCTGCAAGCCGCGCCCACCGAGCCGCCGTTCGGCGCCCCAATTCGCGGCCTGCCAGTTGCGGTCAGTGCCGCGCCGAAGATGTTGATCTGCGCCACCATCGTCGTTCGCGCCCAGAATGAATTCGCGGGCTTGGGCTCGGCGTTGGTGCAGAGGTCCCGCCAGATGCGGTGAGGCGCCGTTCAGCTGACGAGCCGCGTTGGTCTAGCGGTATCCGGCCGTGTCCGTCAAACTGACAATCGCCCCGCCTGTCCCTGTCCCTGTCCCTGGCGGGCGACCGGGTGCCGATGCGCTCGGCGAACGTTCTCGCGTGCTGAGGAGGACGAATGAATACGGACCAGAGCTTGGCGGGCACCCCGCTCAGCAGTTTCATTAACCGGACGAGCCCGTGGGAGCACGAATGAGACAGGTAAGCTCCGCGAGGATGGGGCCGGCGTCAGTGAACAGGTACCTGCTGCCGTACGAACGCTCGTGTATTACGGTCCGCATGCATCCGGCGGTGCTGGCCGGACCTTTCATCGTGATCTCTGGCGGGCTGGTGGCGGCCAGGAAACTGGCCAGCCGCTCAGAGCGCCCGGACATCGTCTGGGGAGCGTACCTGCTTCTCCTGCTGGACTTCTCTCGCCGGGTTGCAGCCTGGCCGGTAACGTACTTCGTCGTGACCAGTGAACGGATGCTCGTCATCCGCGGGCCGCTCTCCCGCACGGTCGCGGCAATGCCATTAGATAAGGCGACGGGTCTCACGCTTCAGCGCACAGTTATGGGCCGCTTGCTTGGCTACGGCTCGCTTAACGTCGCATCCTCAGGCCGGCGCCAGGCGTTCCGCAAGGTCAGGCACCTCCCCTACCCAGAACAGCTCTATCTTGAGGTATCCGGCCTGCTCTCGCCAGACGAGGTGGCCAGGCCCGAGCAGGGAGAAGACGCCTCTTCCGGCGTGGATTCGGATCCTGGATTCTGACGTCGCCGCCGTACGCCCCTCGTGCTGCAGCTGACCTTGCCGCTGCTGGCGGCTTGGCCGTTGTCCGTCCCGTCCGCACTGCGACGGCTCGCCCAGCGGCAGCCATCACGGGATCAATATTCGGCGTGAGGCGTTTGGCTCTAGGCGTCGAATGTCGTCGCGCATCCTGATCCGCGGCTTGGCGGGGGTTCGGTCAGACAGGCGCGGTGATGGTTGCCAGAGCATCCGTTAGCCGTTGGAGGTGAGGCGGCGGCGGCTCGAGCAGCGGAAGGCGCACCGTCGCATGCGGGATGATCCCGAGCCCGACTAGAGCGGCCTTGGCCATTACGGCTCCTTGGGATGTGCGCATGATGGCGTCCACCAGGGGAATCAGCGAACCTTGGATCGTCTTCGCCGACTCGAGGTCGTCGCTGCGGACCGCTCGTATGAGCTCGGAGTTGCGGTCGGCGACAACATTGCCCACGACGCTGAGCACACCTGTGGCGCCGCACGAGAGGTAGGGCAAGTTGAGTTCATCGATGCCGCAGTAGTAGGCCAGCGACGTGCGGGTCATGACGGACATCGCTTCGAACAGGTCGCCCTTGGCGTCCTTGACCGCTCGGATCCGGGGGTGGCCGGCGAGTTCGATCAGCGTGGGCGCCTCCATGGCGATACCTGTGCGTGCGGGGACGTCGTAGAGCATCACGGGTAGCTCAGTAGCGTCGGCTACTGCCACGCAGTGGGCCACCACCCCGGCCTGCGTCGGCTTGGAGTAGTAGGGGCAGACGAGCAGCAGCGCATCCGCCCCAGCAGCCTCGGCTTCGCGTGCCCGATGAATGCTGGCGGCCGTGTCGTAGGTGCCGATACCAGCGACCACCCGGGCTTGGTCCTTCGACTGGGCCGCCACGGCACGGACGAGCCGGGCTGCCTCGGCATCGGTCAGTGTGGGCGACTCACAGGTGGTCCCGCCAACGACGATGCCATCGCACCCTGTGCTCAGCAGGTGATTGACGAGGTTAGCGAGCCCGGGTTCGCTGATCGCGCCGTCGGGGTGCATCGGGGTCACCATGGCAACAAGGTTGGAGCCGAAGAGTAGGTCAGCAGGGTGCTGCGGGTCGGTCATGGTTCGATCCTGCCCGGCCCGATAACTGTGGTCCAGCGATGCTTTCTTACCAGTATTGCGTAGCCTCTCTTCATGATTGATGTCGGGGCGTTGCGGGCTTTGCGGTCGGTGGCTGCTCTCGGGACGCTGGCGCGGGCGGCCGCTGAGCTCGGGTTCACGGCCTCGGCGGTGTCGCAGCAGATCAAGAGACTGGAACGCCAGGTCGGTACTCCTGTGCTTGCGCCGGCGGGACGCGGGGTCGTGCTCACTCCGGCCGGGCAGGCCATCGTCGACTCAGCGCCCGAAGTGTTCCAGGCGCTGGAGCGCTGCGCCGGAGCGGCCCAGTCAGTCTCGGAGGGCGTGCCGCGCGGCATACTCCGCGTGGTTGCCTTCTCGACTTCTATCCGCGGGTTGCTCGCGCCCACTATTCCGCGACTGACGACGCGCTGCCCGGACCTACGCGTGCACATCACCGAGCAGGACCCCGACCACGCCCTCCACAGCGTCGATGCCGGTACAGCCGACCTTGCCCTCGTCCACGACGCCGACGGGCTGCCGGCCCCTCTGCCGTCGTCCCTGACCCAGCGCCATATGCACACCGACGTCGGCGACGTCGTGATGAATCGCACGCATCCGCTCGCGCGGCTCGACTCGCCACTCGCCGGGGCCGACCTTGTCGGTCACCCGTGGGTGACCAGCCCGCCTGGCTCGGTGTGCCACCAGTGGTTCCGACGACTGTTCGCAGACGTGCCCGAAGACCCCGACGTGCGTCATCTGATTGAGGATTTCGCCACCCAGCTGTCGCTGGTCGCCTCAGGTGACGTTATCGCCCTGATCCCTCGCCTTGCTCGCCCGCCTTTGGGCGGGCTCGTCGCCCGGCCGCTACTGCGGCAACCGAAGCGCGAGGTACACGCGGCGTGGCGGCGCAGCGCCAATGCCAGCCCAGCGATCCAAGCGGCGCTCGCGGAGCTAGGCTCCGCAAGCAGCCCTGAGGATGCCCTCAGACAGCGCAAACCCCGCAGTAGGAACCACCCGGAGCAACGCTGAGCTTGGCCACCGCCACTTCGACTGCCAGCACGACCCAATCGATTGGAAGGTTGTCAAGGCGGGAGAGCCAGATGACCGGGCTCACCCCGGCCGAGCCTGGCCCTGCCTACGGCCCGGGGGATTGCTGGCGGCCGATGACGGGCGCATCGGAGAGCCGCCGCCGATTAGGGATCGTTCAGCCGTAGCAGGCACACGGCTAGTCGCTCGTTAGCTTGGCCGGGGGCGCGTGCCGCCGCGACGGCCAACTGGATAAGACTGCTGGCTGGCCCGCCACGATCATGCCAGACGTGGATGGGCACCGAGCTGAACTGCCAGCCCGGGCGGTAGAAGCGTGTCCCGCTTCGGAGTGCGCCCGTATGGCCGATCGGGGGCGGGTCGGCCGGCTCGCGAGCCGGATCGCCGCGAGCCGGTTGGCCTCTCGGGCTTAGCCGAGTCCGATCTGCTTGGCCTGGAGCGCGGAGTCCCAGAACGCGGAAATAGCGATGAGCTGGTCGCCCTGCCACTTGCTGGTCTGCCCGAAGTCGAGGTCGAAGGCCTTTCCTGTCGGCGGAATCACTGTGCCGTCGGGCAGCACCATTTCCCCGGTGAAGGTTCCAGTGGTCCGAGTGACCACGGTGATCCAGTCGCCGCTTCCGAACTGGACCGGGTACGGATCGTTGTCGACGTGGACGTCAGGGAAGATGCGAAACATCTGCTGCACCATCGCGGCGTGGGCTGCCGATCCGTAGATCGGCTCTGCGTTGCCTGTGACGTACGCGATCATGTCGGGGTGGTGAATCGCGTTCAGCACCGTGAAGTCACGGTTGTTGAAGCCGTCGTCGCCCTGCTTCATGAGCGCGAGGAGGTGTGCCGTCCGGCTGGTGTCGGTGATGGTAGCCATGAGGGCTCCTGTTCTTGTCGGTGATTCGTCAGGTCACGGATCGCTAGGCCGCCGCCGAGGGGTCCCGTTGGCGCTGACTCTAATTTTAGAGTTCACCCTAACTATAGCATGCCTCGGCGCGCCGGAGCCGGAGCGTGCGTTACGAGGGCGTATGGCGGTCCAGCCCAACTTCCTCTCGCCCAGGAGGGCATGGCGGGCTCATCTCAAGATAGATAGACCTGAGTCGATTTCTAGTGTGGAGTCAAAGCTTGGAGTAAATCCGCTAGACTGTAGGGATGACGACCACCGGACTGCGCGATCTTAAGAAGGCGCGCACGCGCCGGCTCATCGCCGACACCGCGGCCCGCCTCTTCGCCGAGCGCGGCTACGAACGTGTTGCGGTTAGTGACGTGGCGCGCGAGGCTGAGGTCGCCGAGCAAACGGTCTACAACTACTTTCCGACCAAGGAACAGTTGGTTACTGATCGCGAGCAGCAGGTTCAGGATCGGCTGTGCGACCTGATCCGTTCTCGCCTGCCCGGCGTAACTCCGGCCGCTGCGATCCGCGACTTCGTCCTCGAGGAAGCCCTCGCCGGAATTCGGAGCATCCCGCCGGAGATCTGGCGTGGCGAACTCGGCTACCTGGCGGCAATCAGTCCGACCGTTCACCGGCTGGTGCTGGACTTGACCGACCGCCAGGCCGCTGCCCTCGCCACCGCCATCAGCGACACCACCGCTGTGGCGCCGGAGGTCGCCAGGCTGCAGGGGATCGCGCTCGCCGCCGTGTTCCAGATCATCATCAGCGAGGCCGGCCGGCGCACCCGCGAGGGCCAGAGCCAAGCCGAGATCGCTGACAGGCTGTATCCAATGGTGGAGAACATCCTCGACGAGCTCGACCGCTGGCTGCGCGTCTCACCACCGCCCACACGGCGGTAGTCGAGTTGTGGTTGACGAAGACCCTGTTGCGCCGACGGCGCGCGCCGCCGGGTTCCGGAGACGGGGTGGCCAACGCCGCGAGTCGGCGCGCTCTGCGGTGGTCAGGGGCTTGGAGTTCCGCGTCACTCCACACCATCGGCCTCGGTGATCATCTTGCCGGGACTGACTCCTGCCAAGAGAAGGACAGCCCTTACAGGCTGCGGGTAACCAGGACGCCGGTGTGGCTGAGACCAGCCGCTGGACAGGAGCAGACGATGTACGACCGCGTTGACCGCCCCGGTTTAGCAGTCACGCCGGGAACCGGGTCACGGTTGGTAAACGGGGTACGGAGGCAACGGTTTGGGTGATCCGGGCCGGGGTGAGCCTCCCCCCGTGTGGTGGACACCTGGCCTGCCAGGCTGTGCCTGGCGGAGGGAGTCCCGATGGGACAGCAACGCCGGCAGTTCTCGCCGGAATTCAAGGCTGATGCGGTCGCGCTGGCGCGATCGTCGGGCCGGCCGGTCGCCGCGATCGCCCAGGAGCTGGGCATCGGCGAGTCCAGCCTCAGCTACTGGCTGAAGAAAGACAGGGAGAGCCGCACCGTCGCGGATCCGGGCCGGTTTGAGGCCGAGACAGCGGAGGCCCGGGAGAACGCCGCGCTGCGCCGCCGGGTGGCGGAACTGGAGGTGGAACGCGAGATCCTGAAACGAGCCACGGCCTTCTGGGTGAAGGAGTCACGCGCGTGAGGATCTTCGCGTTCGTCGCTGCCCAGAAGGCCGGCTTCCCGGTCCGCACGCTCTGCCGCGTCTGCAAGGTCTCGGCGTCGGGCTTTTACGCATACGCAGCTCGCCTGGCCGCCGGGCCGGGACCGGCCGCGGCGGCCAGGCAGGCCGCCGCCGGGCACATCGCGCGGGTCCACGCCGCGTCGCGGCGCCGGTACGGGTCGCCGCGGGTGACGGCCCAGCTGGCCCGGGAGGGCATCACGGTGAACCACAAGGCGGTGGAGCGGGAGATGGCCCGCCAGGGCCTGGCGGGCCGGTGCAGCCGCCGGAAGATCCGCACCACGCGCCGCGACCCGGGCCAGGTCCCGGCCGCTGATCTGGTGCGCCGCGACTTCGCCTGGCCGCGCACCGATGAGCTGTGGATTGGTGACGCCACCTACATCTGGACTGATGAGGGCTGGTGCTACCTGGCGACCGTCGATGCATGCTCGCCAAGGCTGCTCGGCTGGTCCATCACCGATCACCTGCGCACGCAGCTGTGCCTGGACGCGCTCCTGGCCGCCGTCGCGGCCCGCGGCGGCCGGCGGAACCTGCCGGCCGGGATCGTTTTTCACACCGACCACGGCACCCAGGACGGGTTCAAGGGATCGTCGCAACAGTACACCGCCGGGGAGTTCCGGGCCGCGTGCCGGACGCTGCGCATCACCCAGTCGATGGGCACCGTCGGTGACTGCCTCTTAACCGGCTAACCTGTGCTGTTCTTGCAGTTCAGGACCTGTGACACGCCGGTTGCGGGTTGTTGCCTGCTGGTGGTCAGTGGCGGTACACC
>Ga0208717_1000405_pt1 | contig 14989 bp, 14 predicted proteins | sample NGESurF53shallow_FD_184489 | JGI IMG/M metagenome (GOLD analysis project Ga0208717, IMG submission 184489) | Arctic peat soil microbial communities from Barrow, Alaska - NGEE Surface sample F53-3 shallow (SPAdes) | ecosystem: Environmental > Terrestrial > Soil > Wetlands > Peat ... | reverse complement strand
CGATTTATAGCAATAATTTTGAAGGAGGAATCAAAAACACTTTTTTGAAAGACCGCGTACGCATGAACGTTACTGTTTTTTATACCCGTGTAACTGATGCGCAGGTGCCAACACTCATTTTGCCTGATGCCATAACGGTTACAAAAAATACAGGAAAGCTTTCCAGCAAAGGAGCAGAACTTGAACTTTCCGCAACGCCATTAAAGGGCTTACAAGTCGATTACAACTTTGGTTATACTGATGCAAAATATACATCCTTAAAGGTGTCGCAGAATGGCCAATCAGTTAATCTTAACGGAAAGAAGCAAATTTTTACACCCGATGTTACCTCCATGCTTGCGGTTCAATACAATTATGAAATAGTAAGCAAACAGCGGCTGCAATTAATTGCCCGCGGCGAATGGCTGCAATTAGGAACTGAGTATTTTGACCTGGCGAATACCATTAAGCAAACACCTTACAGTCTTTTTAATTTTCGTGCAGGCGTTTCTTCAAAACATTTTGACCTGTTTTTATGGAGCAGGAATACAGGTAATAAAAAATACATCGCTTACGCTTATGATTTCGGGGCTGTGCATTTGGGCGATCCGGCTACTTATGGAACGACGCTGTTGATTAAACTTTAAATTTCTTCACCCTCATTTGCATGCTCTTGATTCATGTTTCCAATTATCGATTTGCTTAAGAGTTGGCACCTTCACTTTCTTTTTGTCAAAATCAGCCACTAGCTCCTTATCGTCTTTGAGATATTTCGAAAGCCTCATTTTTATAAGAAGTTCTTGTTGTTCCAAAGCTGATAATTTCTGAACTTCCTCAACAATGCTGCTTATTACGCTGTCAAATTCTGAAGATGGTAACATGGAAAACCTTTTAACAAACTTAATAATTTCTTTTTTGAGGACTTTACAAGATTTAGTTAAAGGGACTTAAGTACGGAATAGCAGAAGGCAAAAAAACTATGTCTTGCCAAACATTTTTTTTAATGCAAGATAGACACCGTTAGTCCAGCCAAAACCGTCCTGGGCCTCGTATTCACCACCTCCAGCCAAAAGATCTGTAGCCATCATATTGTATTTTTCCATCATCTTGCCAGTACTGCCATACACCTTTTCATTTATATTCATCCATCGCTTAGCAATTTTTTCCGCCAATTCGTTGTGACCGTAATTAGCTAATCCATTAATCGCAATCCATTGCAAAGGAGCCCAGCCATTGGGTGCATCCCATTGCTGTTTAGTTGTTTCAGTTGTTGTGATTACGCCTCCGGATTGCAAAAACTGACTTTCAATTATTGAGGCAACTTTATTAGCCTGCCCGGCTGAAGCAATTTTAAAATATAAGGGAAACGTTGCTGCCAGCGTGAAAGATTTTTTTTGAGATGCAGCAACATAGTCATAGTCAAAATAAAATCCTTCTTCTTCATTCCAGCAAAACCTATTGATAGCATCTTTTCGTTTAGCCGAAAGCGTTATAAATTTTTCTGCTGAAGTTTTATTTCCTGATAATTCATACGCCTCAGCAATAACCTGCTCAAGATGTAACAAAAGGCAATTCAAATCAACAGGAATAATTTCAGTTGTATGAATCGTAGAAAAATCTTTTTTGTTTTTAAACCAGCGTGAAGAAAAATCCCAACCGGACTCTGCTGCCGCTCGCAGGTTGCGGTACATCAATTTTTTATCCGTCGTTTCTTTTGCCAATTCTACATCTTCTTTAAAAGATTCAGGACGAGGCGTATCATTTTCATCCCAATAATGGTTCATGATATTTTCACCAGGCAAGAGTGCAACATGATTAACAGAAGGCTTATCCGCAGTTAAAGCTTCACTTCCCTGCATCCAGAAATTATATTCTTTTTCAAGTTGAGGCAAATAATTTATTAAAATATCTTTCTCCTTTTCTTCACTTAATAGTTTTACCATACAGGCGAAGAATGGAGGTTGTGAGCGGCCAACGTAATATGCACGATTTCCATTGGGTATATAACCAATGTTATCTATGAGGTAAGCAAAATTATCTACCATATTTTGAATAAGGTCTGCACGATTTGACACCTGCAATCCCAGCATTGTAAAGTAACTATCCCAGTAATATATTTCCCTGAAACGGCCACCAGGAACTATATATGGCTTTGGTAAAGAAATTAATGAATCATTGGTTTGTTCTGGTTTCCTTGTTAAAATATTCCAGAGCATTTCGATATGTGTTTCAAGTGGTCTGTCACTATCACTTTTATAATCGGCGGTTAATGCTTTTGGTTCATCAAAATATTCATGAACAAAGCCTGAAAGGTTAAAATCAATTCCATTCTTTTGCTCTTCATAACGCTCTTGTATAAACGCCAGGTCTTTTTTTGGAATACAATCAACAAAGGTTTTACCGTCAGAGAAAATATTTTCCATCTGCACTCTTTCAAACAATTCACCTAAAGAAAAAATATTGTTGATTTCCATTTTATTTTCTTTAAAAACTAATGTATTACGTCGGGATTTATTTGCACCTCTGTTACAGGCTTGCGTTGTAATTTCTTAAATACAAACAGGCAAACAATTAAAATCGCAATAGGAATTAATGAAAAATAAAATGCCGCTTGCCCGTTATACTTATCAAATATATAGCCTGTAAGAAGTGAGCCGGTAGTACCGCCAATTGCCGAAAAAATTATAATAAGCCCCGACATTACACCATGTTTCGGCTTAGGCAAAGAAGTTAATATAACAGAATTTATAGCAGGATAAACCGGGGCAAGCAATAACCCAATTAATGGAAAAATATAGGCAGCAATTGGCGCACTTAGCCAACCGGTAATAGCGTGGCCTGTCTCATTTTTGGCCAGTGGTAAGGCAATAAGAATTAATAGCGCTGCGAGTAATAAACTTCCAATTATTACATAAAACCAATTAAGTTTTTTCAATAGTAAACCTGCTAAAAATCTTCCTAATGCAGTTGATCCTGCCAATATACTTCCCATTTGAATACTAAGAACGGCAGGCAATAAAAGTACTTTGTTATTAAAGGTTGGTAAAAAGTTCTGAATACTTTGTTCAATTAAAACATAAAAAAATGCAGAAAAGATAAATGCAATTACAATTGGTTCGCTCATCAGCTTAAACATATCAGAAAACTTTGGTTGTTCCGGTTTACCTGATGCATCATGCGCTACAGATTCATCGAGCCTGGCAGAAAACAAAAGTATGAAAGCTATCAAAGCAAGCCCTCCTATTAAATAATAAGCATCGAGCCAATGCGTTGATTGCGGATTGGCATTATCAACAAATGAACTAAAAATAAAATACAATGAAAGATTACCTATCATAAAAAAAGACTCAATAAAATTCATCATGCTGATGTGTCCTTTAGAATCTTTGGTAACGAGCCCGATAGTACTGTACACGCTCATTTTTATCAGTGCAAAACAGGAACCAACCGCAACAAATAATAATTTGATTGCAAAGAAGGAGGGTGTATTCGGAATGATAAAACATATAGCAGTTATAATACCCAAAGCAAATAACATCGCCCTTTTATAACCAAACTTGGCTATATATGACGCTACCAGGAAAGATACAATCGCAATGCTCAGGTCTTTACATGGGTCAATCCATGCCGCTGCATTTTTTGATACACCAAAATTGTTTTGAACCTGTAAAATTGCAATACCGGAACTGTTCAGTAAAATGGCAAATACGAAGTAGTTAATGAACAGGGATAATTTTATTCTCCAGTTATGCATAAGCGAATCGTTAGAATTAATAAATCCGATAGTTATCGGATCGAATATACAATTTATTAAAGTATGTTTTACAGGAGCTAACCTTTTATCCTACATTTGTTTTACTTCTAAGATATGCTCTACATCAAATTTTTATTATGAAAACAAATACGTTGATTAGCGTAGCTATTCTATTAAATTTTACTCTTATGACTACTCTATCAAGCGCACAGGAAAATGGCAACACCAGAAAATGGTGGAAAGAAGCAGTCGTCTATCAAATTTATCCCAGGAGTTTCAAAGACAGTAATGGCGATGGCATTGGCGACTTAAAAGGAATTATTTCAAAACTGGATTATATTAAAAGTCTTGGCGTTGATATTGTCTGGCTCAACCCCATTTATGCCAGCCCCAATGCAGATAATGGTTATGATATTAGTAACTATGATTCCATTATGACAGAGTTTGGCACAATGAAAGATTTTGATGAGATGCTAACGCAAATGCATAAACGTGGAATAAAGCTGGTGATGGACCTGGTGGTTAATCATTGCAGCGATGAACATGAATGGTTTAAACAGGCCCGCAGTTCAAGGACAAATCCTTACAGGAATTATTTTCATTGGTGGCCTGCGGAAAAGGGCAAACCGCCTTTCCGTCCCGGTGCTTTTGAAGTGGATGGAAGCGGATGGAGATATGATTCTCTCACCAACAGTTATTACCTGCATTACTTCAGTTATAAGCAGCCCGATTTGAATTGGGAAAACCCAAAACTACGCGGGGAGATTTATGCTATGATGAACCGCTGGTTTAAAAAAGGTATCGATGGATTCAGGATGGATGTGATTCCATTTATTGCGAAAGACACTACATTCCCTGTAATTACTCAAAAAGATCTGGATGAAAAATTTGAAGGCCGGTGGGATGAATACCTTGCGAGCGGCCTGGGGCTGCATAGTTATTTGCAGGAAATGAACCGTAAAGTACTGAGCAAATATGATATTATGACTTTGGCGGAAGGCGCAGGAATGACCAAAGCAACCGCTATGAATTTTGTAGACCCGGCCAGGCACGAATTAAATATGGCTTACAATTTTGATGGTATGAGCCTGGGGTATATTCCGGGATATTTTAAAAAGATGAATCCTAACTGGAGCCTGGTTGCTTTTAAAAAAATATATTCCTCTTGGGATAGTGTGTTTGCCCACAAGGGTTGGGGAACCATATACCTCGGTAATCACGACCAGCCCCGTATGGTTACCCGCTGGGGAAATGATGCGCCACAATACCGGGCTGCCTCATCAAAAATGCTTACTACTTTTTTATTAAGCATGAGAGCTACCCCCTATTATTATAACGGCGATGAACTGGGCATGACCAATATTAAGTTTGATAAAATTGAAGACTACCGCGACATTGAAACCATCGCTGCTTATAACCAGTTGAAGAACCAGGGTGGCGATCTAAAACAATTTATTGAAGACCAGAAAACCGGCGGAGCAAGAGATAACGGGCGAACACCTTTTCAATGGACAGATGGGCCCAATGCAGGCTTCACAACGGGAACCCCGTGGATAAAAGTGAATGACAATAAAAATATAATTAATGAATCAGCAGAAGATAAAGACCCCAATTCATGTTTAAATTATTTCCGGCAAATGGTAAAGCTGCGCAAAGCATTGCCCGAGCTGGTTTATGGAGCTTATCAATTATTGGACGAAGATAACCCACAGGTTTACGCCTACACGAGAACGTTAGACGGAAAGAAAGTTTTAGTGGTTTTGAATTTTTCCGTTAAAGATGCGGCATTTAGAATTCCATCGTCTGTTGGGAAACCAGGGGCTGTCCTCATCAATAATTTAAAGGATTATAAACTTACAAATGATACTATTGATTTGATGCCCTACCAGGCAATTATTATCAGAATAAAATAAATATTAAAAAGTTTAAAAAAATCCTGAACTTAGTCTTGACTTTATAATAAGGATCCTGTAGAGAACTACAGAACCGTATTAACACTGATTGCGAAAAAAAATTACAATAACACTTTGTTGTTATGTCGTCATTTATTGAATGACGACAAATCTCTTACCTGTTGTTACAAAATGTATTTCAAAGAAGATAATTTGAACATTAGTTATTGACGCTATTTTGCTTAATTGAATACTGATTTGGAGAGTGCCCTTTCACACCCATTGGGGAAACGAATTCTTCATGCTCAGAATGTATTGTTGTAACGTCAGAAATTACTGATTTTTGTGTTTCTATTTTCCACAATACAAGCCCGGCCGCAATTATAATAATATTCTTAACAATATACTGACCTGTAAGAGACAAGCCATAAGGCGCAACGTTGAATGTTTGATTTGGGAAAAATATAAAAGGTGTGAACGTGCAGATCATATGAAGAAATAATAAAACTAAAGCCGGTTTTATCCATTTGCCTGTCATTAAAAGAAGCCCAACAAAGCATTCCCATAATGCCAGTGTAATAATATTTATATGATCGCTAATTAAACCAAAAGTAATTTTATGAATGGTTTGCATGGCTAATTGCTCTGCGGGACTTAAGCTCTGAAAAAATTTCAATGCACCAAACCAAAAATAGACTACTCCTACACTTATCCGCAAGACGGTAAAAGCAGAAGATGCAGATGGGTTTTTAACAACTGAAGTTTTTGATTGCATGATAACGGGTATAATTTTAAACTGAAATAGAAACCTAATCTTAATGAATTTAAAAAGGGTCCCGTAGAGAACTACAGGACCGTATTAACACTGATTACGAAAAAATAATTTTATAGATATTCTTGATGCGTTTGCATTATTGATTGCATTTATTCATTTCCTCTTCTGCTTTAGCTGCGTCTATTCTTATTAATTTTATTTTAATTTTTTTATCAATCTAATTTTTAAAAAAGGGTCCCGTAAAGAAATACAGGACCGTATTAACACTGATTACGAAAAAAAATCTTTATTAGTTCTGCTGTTCTCTACAGCATATTATTTTAATCTGCTTCTACTCAGCTCCATCTGTCATGGCTCTGAATACCGCAAACTCTCCGACACTTTTACCCACTACTAATCCTTGATCACAGTCAAGTTTGGTATGTATACCCGAAATAAATCTTGACTTTGCAGCTTCTTCCGACATAGCCTCATATTTAGCTGCATTAGCAGGAATAATATGCCCAAGAAAAGCAGCAGCCGAACCACTAAAAGAAGAATGCCCCGATATGTAAGATGGGAAATTAGGAATACCAGTTAATGTCTTCACTTCCGGAATCATTTGCGTTGGCCTTGGATTGAAATAATAATATTTTGTATTCCAGCAAACAATTCCGGCATCCATTAATGCCATATTGAGCAAAGCCATATTTCTAGCCCATCTTACTTCACTGTAGTTTTGTTTAATGAAATCTTCTGCGGCAATTGCATTCCAATGACCCGGGGGTGTATACGTTCCAATGCCATCGGCCCAATATTGAACAATCCTGTTTTGCTCACGCGTAGGATTTTTAATCTGGGCGTAAGCAGCTTCATTTTCCTGGTTAAATTCGTCACTTGATGTTGAAGGTGGTGGGCCAGGACGCAGTCCAATTACTGTTAACGAATCGAACAAAAATGGAGTAACATTCCCAAACAGTGGTAACATGGGAGGTCTTTTTGGAAATTCCAGGCTTATCCACGCTATTTGCCCCTGGGCGGTTGTAGTGGCAACAAAATTATTCCATATTTGAGGCGACCCTACGGCAGCCCCGGCGTGGTCAGTTTTTGCTCTTGTAACGAAAACAGCGGCAACCTGCCTTCCAAGCGCCTCGCCTGCTACTAAATCACTTCTAACATTAGCTCCGCTTATAATGCGGTACTCTTCCTCTTCTTCCAGTTTCTGCTGAATGAAGTCAATTTCAGTAGGAAAAAGAAGCTTCATCATTTCAACCGTTACACCTGCTACTACGGCATCTTCTGAAGGATAAGAGGGCAATATAGTTTTAGGAACCAATGCTTTTACTGAAGAATCTACCGTATAGGGAGCAGCACGGTTATAGACCGTTTTATAATGCCATGCAGCCACTAATGCATCATATTGGGCAGCACTTATATAGGCATAAGCTCTTGCGGCATACGGAGGATTAGCAAATGGAAACTGGGGATAGGCAAATGGATTGTTAGCATTCGGCCCCGGGTAAGTACCATCAGGATTCTGATAAGGCGCCAGGTTATATTTAGCAACCAGTTCCCTCATGATTTCATTCCATCTTAATACAGCGCCCGCACTCCAGTATTTAATTATTGCTTTTTGAGCGTCACTGATATTCCGCTGTGCGCCTTTTATCTCATTTAATTCAGCTATGTAAGCAGAAGAATTTGTGGCTGCAGGTACATTAACAAAAAAAGTATCGGGCCTTTTAAGCAGTATGGTTTTCCAGGTGCCCGCATTGATATCAATATTAGAAGGCACAAGCGCAGGAATATTTTCCGTTCTTTCAATAATACTTTTTGAACAAGACGTTGATACAGCAGCTAACACGACCAACATTAAATAAAATGATTGCAGCTTTTTCATATTAATATGTTTTAGCTTTTAGGTTTAGGTTGTGATGTTTTATTTAAATAAAATGCATAAAAAACACCTGCATTAAAAGCAGTTGCCTGGCCTACATTTCTTCCTGCCACGGTATAATTGGCTCCAGCCAGTAATGATAAATGTGTGTATTGCTTTAAAGTATATTTAAAGCTGGCTCCAACTGCAGTCATGTTCATACGGTTACTTGGAAAAGGCATATTGTTCCTCGTTATATCAAAACCACCAAGTGTTGTCCAGTTGGTTACCAAAGCTTCTGCAAGGAGATATCTTCCCCTGTATCCTGTGCGCAATTGGTACTGAGATGCATCCGGCATTTTCACTTCATTGGTAAGATGCATTTGCGTATCGAAATAAGAGGTTCTGTCAATTTTTACATTACTTCTCCAGATGTATGTAGCGGAACCACTTATTGTAAATTTCCTATGCTGAAACTCAGCCATCGCCCTGCTGATAACATTTGTAGAACCGAGTCCTACAGTTAACGGGAGATAATCAATTTGGTAATTGGTTAGCGGAGTTGAAATGCCGCCAACTACGATAAGAGATATTTTATTTTTCCCAAATGAATATAAAACCGGTTTCCATTTTACAAATAATGATACATCCTGTACCCCCTTGGAACTATGCAATGTTCCGGCACTAGCTTTCGTCCATACATACGGAGCGCTCACCATTATATTTAGCCTGCCGGTTATTCCATAATTGGCTCCGTACATCACTGATTGTGTAGAAACCGTTCCGAGATTTTGATTATTTCTTTTGAGTGTCCCTTCCCAATAGTAATCCCATGAATTGTAGTTATACATCAGGCCGTTGCAGAGCTGATTTTTATTCATCATAATACCATCAAGATCAGTTTGGGCTTTTATGTTATTGCCAATAACAGTTAAAAACACCAGCAGAGCAACTTGTTTTATTTTATGAGTTTCATTTTGTTTCATGTGAATTAATTTTGATTAATTCTATAGTTAAAAAAATTACTGGAAATACCTGTTAGAATTTTGTTGTAAATCCTACACTGATAAGGTAATCTGCAAATGCAGCATCACCGTTAGTATAAACGCCTGTTTGCCTTGTAGTTTCTTTATCCGGAACACTTTGAGTACGATCGCGTATTATAGCAATAGGAACTGACAGGAAGAAGGTTGACTTTTTCACCATAAGGTTTATACCCGGTTCAGCAGAAATAATATAACCTGGCCTGCGAAATCCTTCGCTGCCACCTATAATATCATAAACAGGAATTCCTTCGAGCCTGCCACCTAAAGAAAGTGAAAGATTTTTAAGGCTACCCTTAAATCCATAATTCATCCCAATTCTTGCCATATACTGGTCTGGCACGCTCATGATGGCTTCATTAGGATTAGATCGAAAAGTAGGCACACCATTTTGTTCTCTCGGATTAAGCATGTAAAATAAATTACCATATACCCCAAAAAGAGATGAAAAATTATAGAATACGTTTGCCTCGACTGTTATGCCAGTACCGCCATCACCCAGCTGGATAGACTGATCCACAGAACGCAGTTGTTTAGTAGAATCATTAATGGGAAAGTAGTCCTGATATTTATAATCGCCGGTTGGGAGCTTTAATCCCAAACCTAATTGCAAGTTACCTTTGTGAGAAGTGGCTGGATCAAACATCCAGCGATACACAGTAATATTCATATCGCCAATTCCAAAGGAATGTGTTTGATACCTGTCCCTATCTCCAAAATTAGCTCTTTGTGAACGCGAGGTTGCAAGAATCGGAAAACCTACAGACAGTGATAGCCGTTTACTTAAATTACGTGAAATAGAAAAGTTAACCGTATTAACATGGTTGATAACTTCGGTATGTTGCTGAAGCCTTTGTTTTTGTTGAACATCTCCTACATAATGGCGAAACGAATTAAAATAACGGTTGCTGATATTTAATTGCCACAAATCATCGGCTGATTTTTCTACCGCACTATCAGGATGCTGCATCGTGCATAGGCTACCGCCCGTAGTACGTATCGCAACACAACCTTGGGCGTTAGACTTATTTGAAAAAATGATCGTAAAGCATGCACTTAATAAAATTGAAAATATTTGTTTCATAAAGAAGTTCTTTTTTGATTTGAAGAAATTGATTGATTAATACTTTGTTTATTAATAATATTGTTTGGATTTTTATTTTAGGTTGTCGGCTTGCTTACCAGTTAATTTACTCATCACTAAATTGCCAATTTGCTTCCCTTGAACATAAGCGGTCTGTACTGATTGCCTGTAATGAATACCGCCATAAAACCTGCTGTATGACACTTCAACAGCAGCCTCATCGGACGTTTTAAAACTCCGATCAGGCCATCCCCATTCTCTTTCTGAAGAATCCCTGAAGGCAGTATTGCCTTTATAAATTTCCCCAAGAACTGTAGCGGCAGCGGCCGAAATGGTAGAATGTGCACTGTTATATTCAGGAAAAGGAGGTGTTTGCAAATAAGGCATCCAATCCTGGTCTATGTATTTATTAATGTATGTTTCGGGACGTATAAGATCTGTCTTATATTTTGTATACCAGCAACAAATAAATGCATCATACATACCAATGCCGGCACCTGTATAGGCAAATGCAGTTTTATAAAAATCTGCATTGTTGTTTTTGGAAATGGTGCCAACGATTTCCATCCAGTGACCGGGAGGCGTCATTGCCTTGGTTGCAAACATGGCGTGTCCTTCAACATGTAATTTGAAACTGTTGCAATCCCAAAAGTTAGCGATCCACTTTTGGGTAGAATCGAGGGTGTTTACAGTAACCATAACATCTTTTGCAATTTTATAAAATGCACTTGCAGTGTCTTTACTAAATTTTGGCGGTAGTGGTACCGGGAACATATTTGCCGAATCCATTACCATACATCTTAGTGTTGGCCACAAGGGCTCCACAGCGCTGAAATAGCCGGGTGGTGTTGGAGACCAATGGCCTTCTAGATTTGTGATGGTAAAACGTGAGCCCCTTGTTTTTGCGTAGTTATCGTGTTTGGCCCAGGAAATAATTGAATCAGCCACCTGCTCGCCATAACTCACAGAACTGTTAAACATATCATCGGGCATACCTGCGTCCGTGGCGAGAGACTTTACCGAGTCCGCAAGCACCTTCATTGTGTCTCCGGAAAAAGTAAGATTGTTACCTACTTTAATTAAGGCAATGAGTGAAGCAAATGGAAAATCAATTTTTGCATTGTTTGCGGGATGAGGAATATTATTCAGCCCCGTTACCTTCCCTTCCAACGATGTAAAATGTTTGCCTTCGTTGGCAAGCACTTCATAAGCGGCAAGGTTTGAATACGCGAAAACCCTTGCAGCTACCGGGGGAGTAAAGATATCATATATGACTACGTAATTGAGTTTATGCACTACGTCAGTATACAGCAAAGGATCATGCATTACTTTGACGTAATCATTCTTTTTCTGCTTGCATGATGAAAACAACATAACAGCACTTAGTGCAAAAAATAACATTAAATAAAAAAGCGGAATTCTTTTCATGATTTGATTTTGATAAATTGATTTAACTCTGTTAATATTTACATTTTTGTTACCTAAAACTTTTTAAAAGGGCCAATAGGTTATCTTATCTTTAGCCGCATTGTATCCTAACTTAATACTATCTGTTACTATATCTCCCAATCGGTACTTCGTTTTATATGCCACATTTACGGTAACGCTTATCACTGAATCAGGATGTTTTGAAACTTCAATAATTGAATCGAGAAGGCTTTTATTTATGATAGAGTCCTCACGGCTTAACGACAGATGATTGAAGGTAAACCGGTAGTCATTTATTTTATCAGCAACTGTTTTTTCTACCACCTGCGCACCTACAATTTCATAAGGCCGCGGCTCCTTCATTTTAGGAATAACATCTGTTTTCATAAAATCTACCGCCAGTTCTTCTACGTGTTTGTTATCAATTTTATTTTCGCCTTTGTAATTACAGGCGCAAATAATAAAAATGAGTACTGTCAATTTTTTCATTTCGTATATACTTTATAGTTAGATAAGAAATATTTTTTAACTCCTTCCCGGCTGGAGGATGTTGCTCCAAGGGTGAACCACAATGCAAGTATGGAACCGTAACTGCCTCCCCGCTCTATCCATTCGAATACTTCATAATGGGGATAAAAAAGTTCAGTGGCAATTTTCCATATAAAAAGGATGAGTACTATTGACCGGATGGGGCGAATTAAAACGCTTAAGCCGGCAATAATTTCAAAGAGACCAATACATTGAGCCGCAGTACCGGGGTTAGCAAAGCCCAGCATGGTATACTGATCAAGTATGCCTTTCTTTTCGATAAGGTTAAGCCACCCGTGGCCAATAAAAAGAAAACAGATCACAAAGCGTAAACAGGTAGTTACCTGCTTAATCGTTACCGCATCAAGCTGAGCAGGCGGCTTTAACGGGGCGAATATTTTCTTAAGGTTAAAACTAACATCACCGGAAAGAATAATAAGTGCAAGCGGAGCGCCGAAATTGCCGGCCCGTTCAATAAACTCAGGAAATGGCTCGCCGGATAAAGGTCTGAGCAATGCCGTTATTGTTCCCCATATAACAAGCCACATTATGATGGCACGAAGCGGATAAAATAATATAATAATTCCCATCAGGATATCAATGCTTCCTACAAAGGGCATTAAATGATATGATGTATCAGGAGCAACTCCAAAGACTCCAAAATAGTTGGCCCATATTGGCTTGGTAATAATACCAAATGAACCGTGGCCTATAAAACACATTGCAGCAGCTATACGCAATGTATAGTGAATTTTTTGTTCTGATGTGAATTTCAATTTTACAATAAGATTTTAAATGCAAATAATAACTCCGGGTTGCCTGAAAACCAATCATACATTATTTACTTAACCAGTAAACTAATTTTTAAGAAGAAATTCGTAAAAAATTTAATGAATGATTTCTGACCACTACTATTGTAATGACCAATCATTGTTTCTTAATAAAAAAACAGGAATGAGAATTACGCAACCAATACGTCCGGGGGTTGCTCAGGAGAAATGTGGGGAGAAGAAAGTAATTTGGCTGACTTCGCGGGTGGCCAAAAATTCATACTATCATCGTAAGGATTGAAAGTATTCAAAGCAAATGAATATTCGTCATACTCACCTTGCAGACTTTTAAATGATACCGTTTTAGAATTATCAGACTTTTTTGAATCGTTACTTTGCAAATCATTGGAAAGCTTAAAAAAGTCATTTTTAGCCGTTTCCAGGTTCATCTTTTTGGTGTTGGGTATGCACATTAAATACAAAGTATCATTTGCTACTTTTCTTTTTACATACTTATACATAATACCTTCTACTTCAATTTCACCATCATACCGCTGATAGGCTGACCAGTTGGTTTGATAAGGAAGATTCATGGGAACTTTTAATTCTATTAACTGCGATTCGTCATATAAACTCTTATCCAGTCTTGCTTCCAGTTGATCTGACGCCTTCTGCTGCATATAGTTAAATACAAACCTATACCCAAAAAGATTGAATAAAAAAAGGGCGATGAAGAATATAGCAGTAATTTTTTTCAAGTCAGTAATAATATTATATACAAGCAATTATACTTTTGCAATTTTAATAAAAAATCATGATATAAACTAAATTAAGGAAAGAAATGAAACGATAACTGCAAAACTATTTGAAAAGGTCGAAACTAAAATTATCAATCGTAATGGCCTTTAAGAGAGTGGATTTGAATAATATTTTCGCTAACCGAATAAACAATCCCGTGTTCACCATTAATACGCCTCGACCATTTACCTGCAAGGCTGTATCTTAAAGCTTCAGGCTTCCCTATTCCAGAATAAGGATCTTCTTTTATAGCTGTTAAAAGATTTTGAATTTTCTTTTGAATAACAGTATTTCCTGACTTTTTCCAGAATTGAATATCATGAAATGCGATGTCATCGAAAGCTATTTCCATAAATCCTCAGCTTTCATTATTTTGTATTTGCCCTCTTTGAAGTTCTTTTCGGATGTTTCAATTTTTTCTACAAACTTCTTTCCATATAATTTGATAGCCTTATTCCTTTCGATGCCTTCTTTATTTGTTTCAAAGGGAGCTTTGAGACGGGTGGCCAGCTGCTTAAAAAGATGTAAATCTTCCTCTGATTTAGGATGTATTGTTATTATTTCCATAATGCTGATTATTCAGTTTTGTAATTATAATAATGTTTTTAAAAATTAAAGGATTAGCCAACATGCACAGATTCTTCATTTTGACACATACGTTTTTTTATCCCTCCCTATACCTGTCAACCTCAGAGATTTCCATTGTTTCGGCAAAGAAGATTTTATTTGGGTGATTCCGTTTGGCGTAATTTCCAGTCCTCCAAAGCCCATTAATACACTTTGCAAATATCCACCGGCACCGGTGGCAAAATAAGGATTGGTACCTCCGGCAGTTTCAGCAATTACACCAAATGGCTCCTTTTTATTCGGTATGATGGTTTCTTCAAAAGCATTCCATGCTTTACCGGGTTCGTTCAGTCTTGCATATAGTAATGCAAAAATAGCATGGGTCATTGCAGGCGATCCATCGCCAATACGACTTTCATAATATAAAAGATCTTTTTTAATCTGCTGCACATCTGTTATTTCCTTTAATGGGTATGCTAAAAGATTTACATCCGCCTGTTTAATTTTCTGACCATT
>Ga0208717_1000404_pt1 | contig 15008 bp, 12 predicted proteins | sample NGESurF53shallow_FD_184489 | JGI IMG/M metagenome (GOLD analysis project Ga0208717, IMG submission 184489) | Arctic peat soil microbial communities from Barrow, Alaska - NGEE Surface sample F53-3 shallow (SPAdes) | ecosystem: Environmental > Terrestrial > Soil > Wetlands > Peat ... | reverse complement strand
TTACTCATGATAGTATGAACAAATATAAGCCATGGCTGGATGGTGCTGCTTATACGCCGGCAAACGGTTATCATGGGGTGGGAGAAGGAGTTGGTGAAAAAATATTCCCGATCGGTATGTATGCTTCACCTGTTATGGGCAATACAAAAGACCAGGTGCAGCAGCAGTCGGATCTTTGGGTAGCGTGGTTCAAAAAAAATGCGCCGGGCACTACTTACTTCTGGTATCTTATTGATGAACCGGATTCCACTAAGTATGCCTGGATAAAAGAAAGATCAGGATGGATTAAAAGCAACCCGGGCGTTGGGAAATATTTGCCTGTTTTTACAACAACAGCTTATAAGAAAGAACTCGCTAACGCCATTGATATCTGGGCAGGCTATGATGGTGTTGATCTCGGTGAATTACCTGCGATCAGGAAGAAGGGAGGCGACCATTGGTTTTACAATGGTAACCGTCCACGGTATGGCTCAATAATACTCGAAGGAACTGCTGTAGATTTCAGGGTGAACAGTTGGATCTTGTATAAATATGGAATCAATACCTGGTTCATTTGGAATGGAACTCATTGGCAACATAACGGTCAGGGGCCTAAACGACATTTACATCAGAATATTTTTTCCAACCCGCTCACATTCATCAACGATAATATGGAATATGGTAATGGTGATGGAATAATTTTTTATCCGGGTCACATGCCTTTTTACCCTGAAGAAGACCGGGGAATCAATGGGATAATTCCTTCTATCCGTTTAAAGAATATCAGGCGAGGACAACAGGATGCACTGATCATGCAGATGGCTGCAAAAAAGGTTGGCAGAGAAAAAGTAATCAACCTGGTGAATAAGGTAGTACCAAAAGCATTAAGTGAAGTTTCCATGAAAGATGCTGTTCAATGGTCGCAGAGAGGAGATGACTATGACAAGGTTCGCGACGAATTATTGGAGTTGTTGTAAGTTTTTTACACCAGTTAAATAGGGCAAATATTGGCCTATGCCTGGGCAAGCAAACGCAACTTTTTGTGTAACTTATTTAACCTTTCTTCCACGTACACCGAATATTATTTACAAAAAAATGACCAGGTAATTTTAGACACATTTGTTTTAGATAAATTGTCAAAAAGACTAATAAACTACCTCTCTAAATATTTGCGATTAACCGTAACTGTTATATTAAAGATCGCAAACTAAAAAAAGTTCATCATGCAAGTTTCTGGTTATGTAGTACAAAAACTTATAGCATGATTAAACTGATTCAATTACAAAAGACAAATGATATAACACGTAGGTTTTGCATTCCGTTACTCGCGTATTTTTTAATACACTAAGAAGCGGGCGCTTGTAAAAAGTGAGCCTTGGTACCAGTTCATTAATTAGAAATTAAAGCTGCCTTTGCATTCATAAATTGAAAGATAAAATAATATAACCCATGTAATGCTGTTAAACAATTCACTCTAAAAAACACGCAGCTCGTCCTGTTTTTTAATACAACTCACTCCTTATAAACAAAGTACAGAAAAGGGTATAACTACTTTCACGTTTCACAAAAATTAATCATCATGAAACATGCAATTTTTCCATTTATTAAGGCTTTTTTTCTTACACTCCTTGTAGGTGTGGCAGTATCGTCCTGTAAAAAATCGAGCCCTGGACCGGGCAAGGCAAAATCGATTTACCAGACAATTTCGAAAGACCAGAATTTTTCGTTTCTCACTGCTGCCGTTAACAAGGCCGGGCTTGTGAGCGCACTTGACGAGGCAGGGAAATCAGACCTCACGCTTTTTGCACCAACTAACGATGCTTTTAAGGCAGCGGGGTTTAACGGAGTAAGTGATTTAGACGCAGTACCAGTCGAAACATTAAAAGCAATTTTACTATATCATGTGCTTGGAAGCAAAGTTGAGGCTGCACAAGTTCCGCAGGCAAGTAATACACCTGTGGCAACATTAAACGGCCAGTCAATATTTGCAACAAGAACAGCAGATAATAAAGTTTTTATAAACGGCGTAAGCGTTATAAAGGCTAACATAGAATGTACTAACGGTGTGATACACGATATTAATCGCGTGTTGATGCCTGCTACAGGTACTATTGTAGAAACAGCTATTGCTAATCCTAACCTGAGCCTTTTGGTTGCGGCAGTCTTAAGAGCAAGCCAGGGAAGTACTGACGTTGCAACAGTTTTATCAGGCGCAGGGCCTTTCACTGTTTTCGCACCAACTAACCAGGCATTTATCAATGCAGGCTTCGCAGATGTTGCTGCTATCAATGCTGCAGATCCTAACACGCTCGCTTCGATTCTTACGTATCATGTAATTGCAGGAAGAATTTTCTCAAGCGATCTTACTAACGGTGCAATGCCTGCAACAGTGAACGGCGAAAAAGTTACCATCTCGCTGGCTAGTGGAGCAACCGTTAAAGGAATGAGTAATACTACTGCATCAAACATCGTGGCTACAGACATCGTAACAACTAATGGCGTTGTCCATGTTATTGACCAGGTTTTATTACCATAAAAATCCTTATTGATTACTAATAATAAAGTGCGTCTGCTTAAGGCGCACTTTATTTATCCAGGTTAACTAAAGTTTTTTGCTAACTCATTTCATTTACTTCAGTTTCAAGGCATCTTCAGTAAGTGACATTCAAATATTCAGCTTCTAAAATTTTATCCGTTTTACGCCCGGCTCATTAAAAGAAGAAAAAAATAATAGGAAATAGACATTTATTTTTGCAAACATTTTGAATGCAAATGGCGCTTATATATTTGATTAAACATCTCTACTTTATTAAGCCCTATTGAAAAGACTTAAAACAAAAAATCAGTCTCGTTATAGAATTAAGACGGGACTGATTTTGTATATTTAACGCAGATGTTTACCACCAGGTACCGCTTCTTATTCATTACAATTCTTGCAGTGTATTCGTATGCAAATACACTATTTTCAGAAGTATATAGCTATTATCGTATTGAAGTCAAGTGGTATTGGGTATTATTGTTATTTGTTTTGATAACAGGTTTTGTTTGGGAAGGTAACCGTCTATTGCAATTTTTTTTAAAAAGACATTTAAAGGCAGTAACTGATATTCGTTTCCTCATATCGTTTTTTTTATGTGGCGTTCTTATCTCAGGATTACTCTCGACAATACTAGTTCTTCTCATTAATACATTTTTTATTCATTTGCCAGGCGATCAATTAAACCTGCCGCTGAAGCTTGCCTTTACCTACGGCACAAGGGTAAATTTATTTCTGCATATTATTAATGCAATCCTTTTCTACATTAGCCAATATAAAAATAAGCAGGTAGAAGCGGAGGAATTAAAGAGGGTAAGTTCACAGGCTCAATTGGAGGCGATCAAGAGCCAGGTAAATCCACATTTTCTTTTCAATAATTTGAATGTACTCTCAACATTAGTGATGCAGGAAAATCCGGAAGCGAATAAGTTTATTGAGGAATTTTCAAAAGTGTACCGGCATATATTAAATGCGCAACACCACGAATTAATAACTTTAAAAGAAGAACTGGAGTTTATAAATCCATATATTTTTTTATTACAGAAGCGCTTTCCTGAAAGTATTTTTATTACCATAGATGTTCCGGCGGAATATCTCTCTTACTACATCATACCTGTTGCAGTTCAAATGCTGGTTGAAAATGCAATTAAGCACAACATTACTTCCCGCCAGAAACCGCTTCATATTTTTTTATCCATAACGGGAAATAAAAAATTAACGGTGGCGAACAATTTGCAGATGAAGCCTGTTATGAACGAATCTACTCATATAGGCTTGCAAAATATTGCAAAGCGTTATGAGCTGATAGCTGGAAAAACGATTGACATTGAAAAAACCAGCGACAGTTTTTTAGTATCTCTTCCCTTAATTGAACCTGAAGTATGAAAATGGTAATCATCGAAGATGAGCCGCTGGCAAGTGAACGACTGCAGTTGCTGTTGAGGCAGTACGATTCAAAAGTTCACGTTTCGGCATCGCTGGAAAGCGTTGAAGAATCTGTAAAATGGTTTTCAGATAACCCATCGCCTGACCTGGTATTTGCAGATATTCAACTTTCTGACGGGTCGGTATTTGATTTTTTTGGGCGTGTAAAACAAACGACGCCGGTTATCTTCACTACCGCTTACGATAAATATGCACTTGAGGCGTTCAAGTTATTAAGCATCGGTTATCTGCTTAAGCCTGTAACGCTGGATGCATTAACCACCGCCATCAATAAACTAAAGATACTGAAGGCGCAGGCTCATCCCACCGCCATCAACTACAATGATCTTATTAAATTAATTCAACAAAAGCCCGGAAATTTTAAATCGAGATTTACGGGTAAATCGGGCAATAAATTATTTTTCGTTGAGACAAAAAATATTGGTTTGTTTTGTGCCGATAACAAAATTGTTTCTATAATATCATCAGACAATAACTGTTATATTGCAGAATACACGCTGGAACAACTGGAAGACTTGCTTGACCCAACTATGTGGTTTAGAATTAACAGGAGTATGATCATTAACATTGCCGCCATAAGCCAGGTAAAACCTTATGAAAAAAGCAGGCTGCAGGTCATTCTTAAAGATATTAGTAAACCATCTGCGGTGATTGTTAGCAGGGAACGTGTAGCAGATTTCCGGAAGTGGGCGGAGAATTAAAAACTTATTTAATGGTAAGGCACATCATTGTTTTCTTATGTTTTTGTTGCATCATCAATGGCCTTTTTGCACTGGCGATTAAAACAGAAGATGTTGTTTATTTAAAGAATCAATGGATAATAAGGGGGCACATTATCAACCGCGACAGCACTTCTGTGAAGATCATAACTCATGAAGGAAACACTTTGGTTTTTAATACCAGCGAAGTAGATAAAATTGTGAAAGAAAAAACCTGGAGTGGATTTATTTACAGGAAAAAAGGGTTTGCTAATTTTACAGAGCTTGGTCCTCTCATTGCCGGTAAAACCACTATTGATGGGGTTACGACGGCGGCTTTTTCTTTCCAAACAGTAAATGGTTACAAGTTTTCGCAATATGCCATGCTGGGGCTGGGGCTTGGGGCAGACTTATACGCTACGCAAACCATACTGCCGGTGTTTGGAAGTTTCCGTGGCGATCTATCCAAACAAGGAAGCGTGATACCTTTTTACTTTGGTGACGCAGGATATGGAATAAACATAACCCAAAATTCCGCCAACGGCACAGCTTTCAAAGGCGGCTTCATGTATGCGTTAGGGCTAGGTCTTAAAATTCCTTTCAACCGCACTGCCGGCTTCTTGCTAAGTGCAGGCTACCGTTATCAAAAAACATCCTACACTGCAGGCAACGCGTCAGCAGATGTGTTCTATAAAAGACTCGCCATAAGAGCAGGATTTTTTCTTTAAGGTAGAATGAATTCATGCAGCTATCTTCTTCTATATAAAAAGCGTCTAATCTTTTGCGTTAGTCTGTTGAAAATACACACAAAGCCAGGTTGATTGCAGCTAAATATTCAGCCATGCAGATATATTATCAGAGAAAGCCTATCTCTTTTATTATTCTATTCTTTTTCAATTAGTGATAAAGAAATCCAAAGTATCCATAAAACAACGATGATACTAAGTCCAGTGTATGAAAACCAAATCGCACTCAATAAATATAAAATAGCCCTAATTAGAAACTACAACACAGCAATCTTTAATTATTTAAGAACGCTGCGAATGCCAGAAGCATTTTCTTTAGTTATATTTACTTTATAAAACCCACAAAAAATGGCAACAAAAAAAAGCAGTTCCAAAAAAGAAACTGTACAAAAAGAGAAATCAACGATGATAAAAATTGCTGAAACCATTGGCCAGGTAGCCGGTGAAATTTCAGTAAAAAAAGATCAGTTAACAGATATGGCTTCACATGCCATCGATGCTATCAAATCTAAAATACATGATATTACAACACCAAATGTAAAACCAGTAAAAAAAGCAGCAAAGGCCGTAGCAAAAAAAGCGTCACCCAAAAAAGCAGTAAAGGCAGTAGCAAAAAAAGTAATAAAAAAACCTGCAAAGGCATTAGCCAAAAAAGTATCGTCCGTAAAACAAGACGTAAAAAAATCTGCAAAGAAGGCTGCAAAGAAAGTGAGGGGGAAAAAGTAATAGTTAAACTGGTTCCTCTCCTATCCATAACCTGCAACAAGATACCTGCAATGAAACTCTTGAAGCAGTACATTCATCTGCTTACTGATTTTCCGTATTCTCATTGAGCATGTATTTCCATACATTTATAAATTGCAGGGAAATAGTAGAGCCATGCGGATTATCGGTAGGAATATCATTTACCAATATGTGTGCGTGCCCCAACACAGGAACGCCCGGCTGTACCATTACGGTATCAATGCGTGCAAGGTTCATCAGTTTCATATCATCGGCTATCTGGTGGTGAATATTAAACGGATCTTTCAGATGCAGAAAAGCAAAAAACCTTGACGGGGGTGTAGCGCTCTTCCCCGATTGCCAGGCACCTGGTTTATGCAAATCATCAAGATAATCCTGCGGCCCCGAAAACATCAGCACCCGGCTTAGCCTAAACATTTTACCCAAATAACCTGCATGACCTGCCCCCTGCGAATGGCCTGCACTGATGATCTTATTCCATACAGGCTGCCCCGCAGCATAAAACTCATTCCACTTACCATCAGGATCGCTTTTTATAAGATAACGCAGTAAATAATTAAAGCGATTCAGCAGGCTGTTAGCTGTATCCACTTCCACCTTGTCACTCACGGGATCGCCGGTAATAATTTCCTGCCGGAAACGGTCGAAGCAGCTACTGTCTTCACTATTCGAACAAACAGTTGTAATTACATTGTTTTCATAATCGATACTGATAACATGATAACCCATAGTTGCAAACACGCTATCCATTGCCCGGCTTCCCGAAGCATGGCCGCCGGTACCAACGATCATGAGGATGAGCCTGTGCCTCGATGGAACCTCATTATCATAAGCAACGACATGTGCACTGTGTACACGCTCAATAGCAGGATTGGTTGCGGATGGATCTACCGTTAAAATTTTTACCTGTGCCTGCAGGGAATTAGTAGTTGCTAATAAAAAACAACTAACCATACCAGTTAGGAATTGTTTTTTCAATTGAATTATGATTTACATATTATGATGGAAAGGTAAATTTAAAAATGTATTCAGTGTGTAAATTTTTACCAGGAAGGCTGAAGTACTATAACTCTCGTGAAAGAAGTGTGGAATTATTGGATAATGATGTTGACAGTACTGATACGTATAAGAACATCAATGTTTAAAGTAGGGAATTTTACGAAGCATTATGTCAATTCCTGATTTTGCTAACCAGCCTCCTATTCGTCTTAAAATTTCTGACTAAAATTATTACAACAAAAAGAAGACTATGAAAACAAATGCCGTATTGGTTTCATTGTTATTTGCTGCCTGCATCTGCACAAAATATAATTAGTATAATCAGTGGCTCAGTCTTACAACAATATGTTCGTTGCTTTTTATATCGTAGTATCCGGTGGTAGTAATAACATCAGATTGTGTTTCAAACAAAAACGGCATTCCTGTGGAATAACTGACGATTACATATCCGTTTTCATCTCCCTTTAAATAAGTAACATCCCCTGTTGATTGCCTTGCTGACACAAAAGATTGTATATTGATTGTTGCACTATCATTGCTGAGACTTTTGAATACATATAAATTACTTACGTAAATCGGGGCTTTTGCTATCATAATTTTATTGCGCACCCATGTATCATTTTCATTAACGCTCTTTACCGGCAATACAGCAAAAATTTTATTAAACAAATCTTTTATGCCGTTTTCACTAATGTAGTCGGGCAACACGCCTGTTACATAATTTTGAGTGGCGCTATCTTTTTCTATATCCTGCAACAGTTCGTCGGCATGCAGCACCTGCATAACGGTTCCGCTATCGTTCATTAATACCATTACTGGTTTTGAATGCACGGAATCTCTCACATAATTTACTTCGTTATTCCATCTGAAATGATTGTACGGAACCTTATAAGTAATGAAAACGCCGGAATTGTTGATCTTTTGCATCGAAAAATTTAACAGAATAGTATCATATTTCGTGTGAGCGGTACCGTTATAATTCCATTGTATGGAAGAAGTTTTTGTAAGTGAGTAATTATACATTTTATTGAGAACAGGATTCAGTTTTAGTTTTTTTATTTTGTTATTTGAAAAATTACAGCCTGTGAATACCACACAACAATTCAGATACACAAATAAATGCAGCGTCAACTTTGTGATTTTTTCAAAATATTTATTCATATAAATCCTTTTGGGTGACAGGTTATTTTATAATTGCACAATGCGCCTTTCGCAGGTGCCCGGGTTCCAAAAGTTTTCGCGTACCACATTTGTAACCGGGCCGGTTGTGTTACTTGTGCTTTGCAGCCTCAGCGTCTTTAGAGCTCTTCCATGCCAAACCAGTATTCTTCTTCAGTAAATGTAAGTGTAAGCTCTTTCATAAATTGTAATAACTGCTATTATACTAAAATAGTAAAGAGCAAAGCGTATAAATAAGAATTATAAACTCGGCAGGAAGAACAATGCTGGTTGCCAGACAAAATTTAATACAGGGTATTAATCAATTTATTATTAATTCTGCTACTTGGTCAAAAGGAATTTATGTTATCCAAGCTATATTATAGAACGGAACTTCCATCACTATCAAGCCGAAGAAGTAAAACTATTTTGGGACAAGAAAATTCAATGTTAATCATGCCGCATTTCTTTCCATAATGATAATTCCTTGCGCTGCTATAAATATATTCCAGGAAATCCTCAATTATTTAACCGTTATACGAGATATCGCAGTCGGAGTATTTCATTATTTGAACCTTCAAAGGAAAGTACCAACGCTTAACTTCTCATTGCACTTCAATCGGTGCCGTCCACCTGAGGGAACCCCATTCCATCACGAGCGTTCCATGCTGCGTGTAGCCAGGGACGATGGAAATTGTGAACTCTTTCACTGGTGCAGCGGGGGTCTGGGTGGTCATCCTTGTTTCACCCAGGTTGCGTGATTCGTCGTATTCGGTGCCCCATTGCCCGGACTGCCTGTTCACAATCAGGTACACTCCGCCCGTATGTGGAACGGTCCACAAGGTGTAGGTTCCGGCAGGTACCTGCATTCCGGCGAGCTTTATCGGTGCAGACGTCGTAAACTGCGTTGCCGCATTGGCTCCTGTTCGCCACACTCTGTCGTAGGGCAGCAAATCACCCAGCAGCTTGCGGCCTCGCAATAGCGGCCGGCCGTAGTCAACGGTGAACATCGCATTCCCAATTTGTGCCTGCATGGTGTCCCGCACACTTAACTGCTTCACCGGTCCAGCTTTTGTCTCCAAGGCCTCAAACCGTTCAGTTATGCTTTTTACGTCCGGTGGCGAGGCAACTCGAATTACTTCCACTTTGTATGTGGTCCTGACGCCAGAATAGCTAAGCATGTGATAGCCGGAGTCCATCGTGGCCTCACCTGTGCCGGACAGCCAATCGTGCGTAATCTCCATCTTGCCGCCCGCCAGCGGTCGCACACTGACGCTGCCCAGTGGAAACCGGTCAAATTCCCGGTCAATATAAAACTGCCGCATCTCCACAGGGCTGCCGACCCCGGACTTTGATGCCGCTGCGTGGTTCAATGCCGCAGCGAAGTAAAGCTCATAAAGACTATACATTTGTGGCACATGCGCCACAATGATTCCTCCACCAGTTGCGAAGGCACGATGCAGCGTGCCCGTACTATCCGTTTTGGAGAGGTGTACTGAATCGGTGGTAACATCGGCAATCACCTTGCGTTCACGCTCATTCGCCGGCTCACTGGGTGTGCGAATGTCCATTAGGAGGTGCCGGATACTGCCGTCCCCGTTAAGGTCAATTACGGTATGGCGTACCCGCACACGCGGAAACCGGTCAACTTCATCACTTGTTACGGTGTTACCCTGTCGGGTCACGCTCTCAACGGAAACGGTATCAAGGCCGAGTTGTGCAATGAAGCCGTAGTGTTCAGTGGGTGATGTATGACCGCAGGAAACCAGCAAAAAGGCCACACTGATAAAAAGGCATATTACAGGCGATTTAGTGGAATGGAAATCGCATGATTGAATAGTTTGATTATTCATGGAATAAATATTGAAAAGTTTAAAGAGAAAAGCGCTAAATCATTTAGTTGACCGGCGCACTTTCATTCATGTTTTTAAACAACTTGCAAAAGTGCAGCGTACAGGGTAAATCTATAAAATTAATTGGGAGATCTTTTGCCGTTTATAAAAAACTCTCTCATGTTTTTTTTAATGATAACCAAAAATTGCGCAACTGGTTAAAGTCCCTGGTGCTTTAGTACAGATTAACTACCTTTTGGAAAGTTATTAAACGTGGGCATAAAAGAAACTAAATGAAACAACTTGAAAAATATTAAATACGCTCCCAGAATAGTAACGATATTAATCTATTTTGCCTTACTCATCATTGCTCTGATCCTCTTTTTCGGAAGAACAAAACCTTTTCTTAAAATAAAAGCGTTGCTTAATTTATTGCCTGATTTATCAACACGTATCTAATCTTTGTATCAGTTACATTATATTTTCCCCTGTTGGATATGTTTGGCTGCTTATGGGAATAAAAATATCGAACATCATTGTATTGAGAGCAGTGATTTTATTGGCAAATTTTATTTAGGAACTTTGGATCCCTTTCTTAAATACGCGTGACATCATTGATGAATATTATGGATGCGCCGGTGTAATTGTCGCCTTTATTTTTTACTACTTCTGAACGGATTTGGATTAAATTTAAAAAAAAAAATTCTAAAAAGAATTTATCCGGCATAACGTTTCCTGTTTATCATTAAAAAAAATGGTTAAGTCATTTCGAAGTCAGACATCATCTTTTTTCAAAAATTGGTTCGTTTAAGAAACAGTTTAGACAGCCCCATATATGAGGGGAGAATTAATATATTTGGGGTGGTAACTCATTATAACCAAAAAAGAATAGTCGATCAAAATGGATGATAATATAGCAATGAAATTTTGAAATGAAAGAAAAAATAATTTTACGAACAGTTTTTTTATTTATTATTATTTTGGAGATACCTTTCATTGGATACCTGGCTGCCAGTTTGTTACCGCAATCAACTATTAGGTTTTCAAAAATTCCTGCTGTTCGTTTATTTCCTGAAAATTGGGCGTTTTTTACAAACAATCCGCAGCATGAAGATTATCTTATCTATTCTTTTTCGGAAAATAAAAATGGAAAATATACGTGCCTTATTACACCAAATTTTTCATTTGATAACCTGTTTGGAATTAATCGAAAGAGTCGCCTTCAATCTAAAGAAATCGCGAGTGCGATTCCATACATCCATGACACCGCATGGATTGAAATCAAAGGCAACCTTGAATTAAATTCACATTTGATGAGCGGGATGCAAATAATCAAAATCCCTACCAGTTCAAACTATCCTTATTTTAAAGGGAAATATATTTTGCAAAGAGTTACTCCAATTCCGTGGGCGGGGTTTAATAATTTTAATCAAGAATTGAGAACATCTAAAATTGTTGTTATTGAATTTCAAAAAGCTATTAGTAAAACTTGATATTTTTCTAGATAACCTTTCTAAAAAAACTGTCTACAATTATTATTTAGGATTATCCAGAACTTTTTTTGCGTTGGGTGCCTTTTTAACACTTGTTTTTGTGGATGAAAAGGTTATGTTCAAAAGCGGATTATATCCAAAATCAAATCATCAATTGGCGCTGATAAGCAATTGTAATATTTTTAGGATTGTGCCGGATAATTATATAACGCTTACCAAGTGGGTTGTTTGCATTTTATTATTAATAATCGCATCCGGCTGGAGACCACGAATTACCTGCATCATTCATTGGTACATTTCAGCATGTTTTTTAAACGCGGTATTAGATATAGACGGTGGAGACGAGATCATATCAAACATAACATTATTGTTTATTCCAATTTTATTATTAGATAACAGAAAATGGCATTGGCAGCATGTTACTCATTTTCAGTATAACACGATGACCAGGCTTAAAAATATTTTTTCCAATTCCGTCTTTTATTTAATAAAGATCCAGGTAAGTGTAATTTATTTCCAGTCGGCAATCGGAAAACTGAGTGTAAGTCAATGGATCAATGGAACAGCACCATACTATTGGTTTAATCATCCTGTTTTTGGTATGGCCGCCTGGTTGAAACCGATTTTTAATCCCATAATAACAAACAACTACGGCGCACTTATTATTTCCTGGAGTATAATGATTTTTGAGTTAGTATTAGCGCTGGCAATATTTATTCACAAAAAATATTATAAAACACTTTTTATTGCTGCAATCATTTTCCATTTTTTTATCATAATTATACATGGCCTATTCAGTTTCTTTTTTGCTATGGCAGGCTCACTTTGTATCTATTTCCTAATTGAATACTTTGAATTTAAAAGATGTCAAAATAAAAAATAGAAAATTTAAATACAGGCCTTGACACTTTTATTTTTATAGTAATAACAGGTGACATCAATCGTTAACAAATAAATCCTGCGATAAAAACCCTATCTTATCCCTCACTTAGTTTCTTCACGTAACCAAAGCTTTGCGCAATGGCTTCGTATACGGGTAGCTTTGTCTGGTGCTGTTCTACAAAGAAATATTTCATACCGGATTCTTTTTTGTACTTAAAAATCAATTCACACGTTAGCTGTTATTTTTTTATTAACTGAAGGCCTTGGGTTTTTGTACCCTGTACCAGGTCCAGATGATAAATACCTGCGGCAAAATTGCTTATATCCAATTGCTGCGATGTAGTATTTGCATTGAATTGTTTTTCCATTACTTTTTTCCCATTCATATCATACATTCTCAGCACAGACGCACTTGTATTTGAGGGAAGCGATACCTGTATTATGCCAGAAGCCGGATTTGGATACACACTAAATGCTGATGTTGAGCCTTCAAAATCAACCCTGGCTATGTTGGAATAACTAAAGTTTCCATCGTAGTCTATTTGCTTCAGCCGGTAATAGTTAATACCTTTTAAAGGATTATTATCTTTGAACGAATACTGTTGTTCTAATGATGTGGTACCGTGGCCCTGAACAGTGCCTAACGGAGTAAATGTTACGCCATCAGAAGAATGCTCTACTTCAAAATATTTATTATTTATTTCTGTTGCTGTTTGCCATTGAAGAAGTGCATCACTTCCTTGTGCCTGCGCAGTGAAACTTAATAATGTTATGGGAAGTGTTAACGCATCAAAATAAGCAAGGTTTCCAAAATTGTTGTATTGCGGACTGGTAAACTGCATAAATAATAAATTGTTGAATATAACAGGGTACCCTGAATAAGTCCCTGCAGGGTTTGCAATTAATTTCATAGAAGTTCCGTCATAGTATCCCAATTGAAGCACCCCGGATGTATTATTATATTCAAAATAAAGATTGGAGCCATATACAATGGGTTGATCCCAATAACCATTAGGGCTTGCATCAGGATTTGGAACTAATGTAAACGAAGTGCCATCATATTGGGCTAATTCATGAACCCCCGTAAGACCACGATAAAAGATACAAAGCTTATTATTATATATTATTGGAGTGTTCCAATAGCCATAAGATGTTACATCGGGATTAGGAATTAGTGTAATGGAGGTGCCATCATATTTTGCCAGTTGATAAACGCCTGAAGCATTATAATAATTAATATAAAGATTACCATTGTAAATTATTGGGAAACCTGCATAGCCACCGTTATTGGTATCTGTGTCAGGATTGGTAATAAGCGTTGGGGCATTCGTTCCGTCGAATACCATTAACTGGTATTGGCTTGCAGTGGTATAATATTGCATATACAGTTTACCGTTATATACTATAGGGTTTCCCTGGTATCCATAAGGGCTTGCATCAGGGTTGGAAAATAAGGTCCAGTTTGTGCCATCATATTGCGCAAGTTGCCAGGCCCCGGTGGTTATATTCGCATACTTAATACAAAGTTTATTATTAAATAGAATGGGATTTCCCTGGTAGCCATATATGCTTGCATCCGGATTGGGAACTAACGTAAGCGAAGTGCCATCGAATTGTGCTAACTGTATAACACCTGAATTTTCGCGATAGGCAATGTATAGTTTGCTGTTGAACACTATCGGAGCGCCAGCAAACCCGCTTGAACTTGCATCAGGGTTGGGTATTAAAGTTACAGAAGTGCCATCGTATTGAGCAAGTTGTACAACGCCGGCCGTATTTGTATAACCCGAGTAAAGGTTGTTATTATAAATTATAAACTTATTTCCAAAAACAAAACCCTTACCTGCATCAGGGTTGGTTATTAGCGTCAATGCATTTACCCCATCGTATTTTGCCAATTGTATCGGGCCGCTGCCAGCTAACTGGAGATCGGATAAAACAGGCTGGTATTTTACATACAAATTACTGTTGTAAACAACATTATCCCCAATATCGCCAAAAAGTGGCTGGTTAGCAGAATATACATAGTCATCTACAGGAGCAGTATTGGGTATTATATGTACCTGGGCTTTTAAATTTGTGGGAACTATGCCGGTTATGAATAAAGCAATTAGTAAAAAAAATTTCATGCTATGACAGTTTATGTATAAAATACTTGTGATGATGTGGGCGGTTGCCTGGTAATTTGCAAAATTTATTAATTCACACTCCTTAAACAATAATCAATTTGTATTAGGAAAAGGGTTCGGGCCCCAACCGTTTTCTTTACATGAACCATCATCTCAAATTTTAATTCTTTCAGCACGTATGCACCCCTATTGGTTCTATGCCCGAAAAAAGTGCCACAATAGAACCAGCCTTTCACGACTTGATGCGGGCTTGCGAAAGAGAGGTAATAGTCGAGTAGGCAAGGGCATTACAGCCCAAGCCGCTCAAAGAACCGTACGTGAAAGTCTCCCTTCATACGGCTCGTGTTATCTAAATCAAGATTTTAT
>Ga0208717_1000403_pt1 | contig 15019 bp, 15 predicted proteins | sample NGESurF53shallow_FD_184489 | JGI IMG/M metagenome (GOLD analysis project Ga0208717, IMG submission 184489) | Arctic peat soil microbial communities from Barrow, Alaska - NGEE Surface sample F53-3 shallow (SPAdes) | ecosystem: Environmental > Terrestrial > Soil > Wetlands > Peat ... | reverse complement strand
CGAAGCCGCCTGGTGCTGCGCCCGTCTTCTTCGCGTACCCCGGCAGCCCACCCATCGGAGCGGAGGTAATGGTTGGGGCTGCCGAATGGATTGAAAAACTTGGCGGGCCTGCCACGCTGACTTGGCAAGGCATGGATACAGATGGCCGCTACATGATTAGCCGGATACTGGCCGCGATTGACGACGCGACGACCGTCATCGCCGACGTCGGCTCCCTCAACAGCAATGTACTTTTCGAAGTCGGGTATGCCATCGCTTGCAACAAGCATCTGATGATTTGCCTCGACGAGAGCGACGATGTCGCCCGGCGAAACTTCAACGACCTTGGTGTCCTTACCGGCGTCAAGTACACGTCGCATCATGGCAGCGGCGAAACTCTCGCACAGAAGTTCATGTCATTGCGCCCAGACCTTCGTAATGACCACTTGTGGGAAGACCTGCTAGTCACGGGCGGCGCTGGCCCCCGTGCTCCGAGGCAGCTCTTCCACTTCAAGAATGGCTTGCGCGGTGATCCCGACAAGGTCGTGGATCAACTCCTATTCCAGCACAAGAATCTATCCGTGCACGAGTTCGGAAGCGATCAGGGGCTTGCACTCTTGCCTTGGTACGCGGCGAACATTTATGCCTCGGGGTCGGCGTTGTTTCACCTCCGAGGACCGTCGAAGGTGCGTCAGGGCCTTCACAATGCTCGCGCGAGTTTGCTCGCAGGAATGGCTCACGGTCTTCAACTGCCGACGCTCATGCTGGCGGACGATTCCTTTCGGGCGCCGCTCGACTATCAGGACCTGCTTCTTCAGTACGCGACTTCACGCGCACTCAAGACAGACCTGGAGCATTGGCTTGCAAACCTACCGACAACGAGCCGTGCGCGCGCACCCGGCCGAACCCATCTCGCGACGGAACTTGCGGTGACACGCTTTGGCGAGTACGTCGCAGAGAACGAACAGGATGACCTGGCGGAGTACTTTGTGCCGACAGGCCAGTATCTCGCGGTGCTCGATAGCCGGACGTGCGTGTTCGTTGGCCGAAAGGGCACCGGCAAGACGGCCAATATGTTGCGAGCAGCTGATGAGCTTGCGACAGACAGACGGAACATGGTTACCGTCATCAAACCAAGTGGGTACGAACTGGAGAGCTTGATCCAGGTACTGGCCAAGCTACCTCGTCGTGACATCGCAGATTACTTACTGGACGCACTGTGGACATTCATGCTGTTGACCGAGATTGCTATCGCTGCGGTTAGGGAGTCCGAGGGCCGGCCTGCGGGAATCTTAAGCGGGAGCCCAATGGACCGACTGCGGGCATACCTCGCGCAGCAGAACATAGACACGAGCGCTGACTTCGCGATTCGCCTTGAGCACGTTGTTGACGACTTACTTGTCGATCTGCACGCGGTTCCCAGTGGCGTGTCAGATGCGCAATCCTGGCTGAATCAGCGGCTACGCACCGGGATGCTTGGCGACTTGCGCAAGGTCATGGGCGCGGCTTTGAAGGAGCGTCGCCGCGTTGCAGTACTGATAGACAATCTGGACAAGGCGTGGGAGCGAGACGCAGACCGAGAGCAGCAGTCACGGATGATCCTTGGACTACTCGGCGCGATTGGGAAGGTCGAACGTGAGTTCCGAAAGGAAGATGCATGGCGTGACCGCATTCAGCTAACGCTTGGAGTCTTTCTCCGTGCTGACATCTTCGATCTGGTGCGCCAGGCAGCGCGTGAACCAGACAAGATCACGACGCTTGAAGTGCAATGGGAGGACCCTGAGCTGCTGGCTCGAATAATCGAAGATCGGTACGTCTTTCTACGCAAGGGGCAAGCCGCCCCAGACGAGCTGTGGACCACGTTCTTCTGTGCCACGGTGCGCGGCCGTAAGACCCGCGATCACCTTCTCTGGCGATCACTCCCTCGCCCCCGCGACATCGTCTATCTTTCGAACGCCTGCGTGCTTACGGCTTCCAATCGGCGCCATACCCGCATCGAGGAGGAAGACGTACTTACTGCGGAACAGGACTATTCGAGGTTTGCATTGGACGCCTTGCTAGTGGAAGGCTCCAGCAGCGAGGAACTCGACGCGGTGCTGTTGGAGTTCGCTGGCAGCAAGTCGGTGCTCGATATGTCGGAAGCCGTCAGCCTCATCATGGCTGCAACTACGAGAACCTCGGCGGACGACGCGTTGAGTCGGTTACTAAGGGCGAACTTCCTCGGCTTGGAGACTTCGGAGGACGTATTTGAGTACCCAGCGGATGAGCAGGCCGAGCAGCGGGCAAGGGTACTTGCTAGGAAGCTGAGCACTGCTCGTAACCGCGAGTCGCGAGTCACAGTGCATCCAGCGTTCCGCCCATATCTCGGAATCGCTGACTCTTAGCGCCGCACTTGTTGAATGAGCCTTTGCGGCTCAATGAGATGAGGGTCACTTGACCCGAATGCCCGAGGCGTTGGTGGACAACGTGTTCGAAGCCTTCTGCGCGGTGCTTCCACCTGGCGTAGTCATGGAGAAGGACCGCCAGTCAATCGAAGCCGAAGCCGAAGAAGTACCCGGAGTGTCCGAGTGGCAGCAGTCGGGGCTTGGGTATCGCGGGGTGCATCTCGCACCACTGCCGTTCCTATCGGAGAATCGGCGGGCTGAACTCGGAGTTCAAACCTACGTGAGCACCCTCGCGCACCTCGTGAGCAACGTGCTCTCTGACCAGCCGTGGCCCGCCAAAGGCGCCAAGCCTCGCGTCACGATTGCGGCCGGCGTAGTCAGAGTGTGGTTCGGACGGAGTAACTACGCAGACGCCGATGTGAAGCTGCACGAGATTCCATGGGCCGGTCCGCTGATGGCGTAGTCGTGGTCCTATGCCGGCGCGGCCAGCTGTCCTGCCAACTCACCAAGGCCAGTCGGGTTGCGTCACGGCGGAGAACGAACGTTGCCGAGTTGAGTGCGTTCGTTCTGGGGCCAGGCTCCGCGCTGGCCGTCTCCGCGCGTGCCATGAGCGCGGCCTCGAGACGGCGCGAGGCGAATACTAGGTCCCTCGCTCACCGCGTGGAAGCGTTGCGCCGACACACGGCTGCGACAAAAGGCAACCCCAGAACGGAATCCTGCGTGTACTAAGGGAGGAGGTCCACGGTGGACGACCGCGACGGCGACTTTGACGGGTTCGTGCGGGCAAGGCACCACGCGTTGATCCGCTTCGCGTTTGCGATCACTGGCGATTTGCCGACCGCCGAGGATCTTGTTCAAAACGCGCTAGAACGAACGGGTGCCCGATGGAATCTCGTGCAATTCCGGCAGGGAAACCCTGAGGCGTACGTCCGCCAGGCCATCGTCAACGGGAACAGGACCAGATGGCGTTCTCGGCGACGCGAGCACTTGGTTGCGGACGTTCCGGACGTTATGGCGCGGGAAGATGACGTGCCGGACCGAACAGATGCCGTCTGGCAGGCGCTCAGAAGATTGCCACGTCGTCAAAGAGCGGTCCTAGTGCTGCGGTTTTGTGAGGACTTCTCCGTTCATGACACGGCGGACCTGCTCCGATGTTCGGAGGGCACCATCAAGAGTCAGACATCCAAAGCATTAGCGACGCTCAGAGCCGTGCTAAAGGCTGAGGAGCCGACGTGGACCTAGAGACGGCGATCCGTGAAGCTGTGACGGCAAGGATTGCTGCGGTGCCATCGGCCCCAGCTCCCTTGCGGGCTCTGCGACTGGGGGTCGAACGACGCCGACGCCACGGGCGCGCCCTGATGGCCACGGCTGTGCTCGCAGTTCTCCCTGCCGTAGCCGTCACCTACGGGTTCGCAACCGCAGCGGCCGATACACGTGTGAAGCACGCTCAGGCGCAGGCCACCGCAGGCGGAACCTCGCCCGGTACCGCACCAGCGCCATCGTGCACACCCGACGACCTTACGAACGTGCACGCCACCTGGGCGCCGGTTAGTGACCTTGTTTTGTCGGGAACGTTGGAGGTTACCTCGGCGGCACCGTCCCCGTGCGCAATGGGAACTCCTCGGTTCACACTCGTTAACGACGGCGGCTCCCCAATCGATCCAAACCTTTCGCCCGCAGACGTGCTCGATGCGGCGGCGCAGACCGTCATTGCGCCATCGCAAACAGCTGCCGCGGTAATCCGGTGGGGCGGTAGCTATTGTGGCGCCCACGGACCAGTCGCCTTGAAATGGACCCTTCCATCCGGCTTATCGATCACTGTCGCGCTGTCTACCGCGACGACTCTGCAGTGCGTCAGTTCGCCGTACTACGAAAAGGGGCAATCTACTACTGCGGCCTCGCAGTTTGTGGTGGTTCCGTAGGCAGTACTCCTACGGATGCGTAAACAGCAAGGTCGCGCCGGGATCGGGCGCTAGTTGGTCGAGGCGGACGCTGAGGTCGCAAGCCTTTCCGGATGCTGGGTCTGCGGTGACAAGCACGGCCATGGCCGAAAGGCCGCTGCCATCGGTTGGCTCACCGCCTGACGGTGCACTTGGCGGCAGTGCGCCCGCAGTCGGCAGGGGGCCGACCACGATGGTGGGGAACGTACCGATCAGCTTGATGTGCAACAGCGTGCCCGAGGTGCAAGCTGGGCCAGCGTTCGGGTCCGTCACGGTACCCACGCCGACCGTGGCCGTTGCACTGGTCACCGTGGCCGCATATTTCTCAATCTCCGCTCGCGCGACAGCGACGGCGACGTTGAACTGCATATCGGTGAGCGAGCCATGCCCAGGCGCGGAGCTTGAAAAACTCCGGTCATCGAGCGCGCCGCTGGTGCTGCTCGTGCACCCGCCAATCGCGGTCGCGGCAAGTAGGCAGGCAACAGCTGTCAATCTTGCTGGCACAACGCTTGGACGTGGCGGCACAACCACATGGTTCCACGAAACGCACGGACCATCACCGTTGGTCCAGCGCGCCCAGGCAAGCCGAGGTTGCGTCTGCGCCGAACGCAGTGCTCCGAGGGCACATCCGTTCAGCTCGGACCACGCGCGGCCGATGGATCGTCATGAGACCCCGGCCGGTTGAGCCAGCGCCTGACCGAGGTAATGCCAATGTCGCAGTCCTGGTTGATGCGGTGATCGCTGGGTCGTCGGAGGCATTCGGAGAGGTTTTCGATGCTCACGCCTCCGAGGTGCTGGCGTTCTGTCGTCGGCGCTGCACTGACCTGAACGACGCAGAAGACCTCATGTCGGTGGTGTTCCTAGAAGCGTGGAAGTGCCGTAATCGGGCCGTCCTTGTCGATGGTTCACTGCGCCCATGGCTGTACGGCATCGCGGCCAACGTGATGGCGAATGCCGCTCGCGCACGACGTAGGCACGCGGCTGCTCTCGGCCGTTTCCACGCGACCAACCCCGACCTCGAAACGGCGAGCGATCACGCTGAGGAGGTCGCGTGGGCTGCGGCGACACGAGAACTTCGAGGCGAACTCCAACGGGCCTTTGCGAAGTTGTCCACGAAAGAACATGCGGTCGCCGAGTTGATCCTCGTGGAGCATCTCGACGTTGCCTCGGTTGCAATCGTCCTCGGTATTCCCGAAGGCACTGTGAAGTCGCGACTACACCGGGCGCGGCAGCGCTTGGTCCGGTTGCTCCGTTCGAGTGAACTGCCGGAAGTTGCCGAACTTCTTGGGCTGGGCGGACATGAGCAGGATGAGCAGCGGCTTGTTGCTCCACTGGGATCGGTGAAGGCGTCATGAATACCTCAACTGATCCCGGTCGCCTCGCGCGACGCAGGGAGCACCTCATGTCCGAGATAAATGTGTTGTCCGACAGCGCACCGCTGGCGTCCGCGAGTCACCACAGCCCTCGGCGCCGACTCACTATTCGCCTTGCCGTGGCGGGGGCTGTTGTCGTAGCAGTAGCCGTAGGCACCATCGCCGCCCTCTCGCAAACGGGCGGCACTGGCGCGGCTTCGGGCACGGCGTTCGCGGTGGAGCGTCTGCCTTCTGGTGACGTGACGATCACGGTCATAAGCACGACCGTGTCCGCCAAGCAGATGACCGACCAGCTACGTGCTCAAGGCTTGAACGTCACGGTGAACACCACGGCAGCATCGCCCCAGCTCGTCGGCAGCTTCGTGGCCGCGAGCTCCGGCCCGAACGCATCGCCGGCACTCGAAGCGACTCTGAAAAGCCAGTTGAACAACTACTCATCAACATTGCAGTTTCCGGCCGCGCTGACCTCCGGTGGGGTGACACTGACGTTTGGGCGTGCACCGCGCGCGGGAGAGACCCTCTCCGTGGTTGGTCGCCGCAACGCGCTGGCGCCAGGAGGATTGCTCTACTGCTACCGGCTCGCAGGCGACACGCCACAACAAGCGGCATCAACACTGACCAAGGCCGGCTACGTGCTGCACTGGCGAGGCGAGGCTCAGCAGTCCGCGCCCGTGTCGGATGCGCAATACACCGCTACGATTCCGAGCGGCGTCGTCGTCAATGCGCTGACACAAGATCCGTTCATGACCAGCGCAACCGCGAAGGATGTCTACCTTCGCGTACTGCCCACCGACGACCCCGCCTTCGCGACCTGGCTGTGGCAGGGCTACCCGCCAGCACAAGAAGCAAGCGGAACACGGGACTACAGCTCCTGCCCGGCCGGCTGACCTGTTGGAGTCATGAAGAGTCCGCAATCCGCCTGACGTGAAGCCGCGAGAGGTCCCATCGTTCGGTCCGCTGATTAGGCGGTCGGCGTCCGGACGCATTAGTAGGGTCGGACACATGCGCTAACTGGCTTCACCGGGTCAGGTGCAACCAAAGTCCGTCCGGTCGCGTCTTGTGCATGGAGGGCCGATGCGAGGAGCTTGGATAATCGCTGTCGGGCTTCTGCTTGTGTCGGGTTGCGCAGGCGCTACGGACGCAGCTAACGCATCAGCTCGTCCGGACACGGCGGTCATCGGCGGGGTCGGTAGCTCGCCTCCGTCCACCGTCTCAGACTCGCTGATTCCGTCTGCGCCTCCGTCGTCCCCGCCAGTCGGGGTGGATTCCGCACCTGCAACGGCTAGCGGCCAGTGCCCCGCGACGAATCAGCCGAGTCAGGCGATTGGTGCGGGCGGCGCGTTCAGTAGTGCCCCGACTAGTGTCCGGCTGTGTGGCTTCGCTGGGACTACCTCAACCAGACAGCGACCCAGTGGCGGGGTCGTGATGGGCGCCGGACCTGCGACCGCACTGATCGCTGCGCTTTCCAACGCCGCATCGGCGAGTCCAGCGTCAGCGATTTGCAGCGGACTCATGCCGGCAGTGTTGATGCAGTTCAGCTTTGCCGAGGGACCACAGGTGGACGTGCCCGTAGTGACCTATGGCTGCACGCAAGACGTCGCATTCGTCGGCGGCATGGCCCGCGTCATTGGAACCGACCTGTCCGACACCATTGAGGCCGATGCGGGCAGCTACCTATCCACCGGCACGCCAACACCTGACCTTTACGGCCAATCGGTGAGTGAAGCCGAAGCGACCGCGACGCACGCGGGTGACAGCGTGGACTTCGGTGGCCAACTCGTCGATCCCGGTGCCGCTGCCGGCACCGTCGTACTTCAAGACCCACCAGCCGGCGCACGTTCAGACGGACCTGGTAGTCAGATCGAGGTGGTCCTCGCGGCCCCGGTCGCGCCTAGCTGTAAAACGGCGCAGCTCGCCATCGACTACTACGGCGGCGGACTCGGAGGTGGAAGCGATTTCGGCACGATACGGCTGCGCAACATCACCGCCCAACCCTGCGCGCTGACGGGAACAGTGGGAGTGGTTGGCATCGACAATGTTGCCCACGCCGTGACCCAGGAGCTGACCTACCCGGTACGACAACCCCTTGTGCTGACGGCGAATGCGCCGCGCGTTCCAGAAGGCCAAAACCCGCCGCTCGGCGAAACCGACGCGCTCCTGATACTGGGCGCGAACTACACGAACGCGGGCGGCGCATGCGTCGGCGACGAAGTTACACCGGCCGCGTGGCGACTGAGCCTCGCTGATGGGACGTTGACGGTACCCAATATCAGCAACGACCCTGGAGGTGATGGCTTCGCCAGTCTGGTGACGTGCGGAGGACACCTCGACATCGCTGATCCGATCCGCGCGGGTTGAGAGAGCGTCGTCGTGTCATTGCGAGGGTCGATGCGTAGAGCCTTGATGTTTGGGGTCGGGCTGCTGCTCGTCTCGGGCTGCGCAAGTTCCATCGTCGGTTCCAAGGCGACCAGCCAAGGTGGCACTGCGCCCAGCGTGGGTACCTCATCCTTAGCAGCCGTCGCCTCCGTACTGCCGACACCCTTCCGAACGCCGGTATCCCCAGTGATCGGTCCAGAGTCATCGTCGGCAGCTACTGTTGCTGCTTCGCCCTCACTCGTGGCCTCGTCTCCTGGCCCGCAGATCGTGCCCGTGTCCACTCCGCCTTCGGTTGTTGTCGGCCCGGCGTGCAGAGCGAGCCAACTGGCGGCGGACCTGGAAGACTTCGAGGAGGCCGGCGATTCTAACTACGGCTGGATGATCATCCGAGACATCAGTAGCGCCGCGTGCCAGTTGACGGGCACCATCAGCATCGTGGGGCTGGACGCGACCGGCGCCATCGACACGATCACTGCTCATGCTCCGGTGGCGGGCGGGCTTCTCCTTAGTGCCAATGCCGCTCCGGTGCCAAATAGCGCCATGCCGCCGTCCGGTGAGCAGGTCGCCTTCATGGTGCCGGGGTCTTCGGATTCCATCACGACCGGCGCGCGCGTCGGGTACGACTGCCCTGCGAGCGACGAGGTTGTGCCAGCCATGTTCCTTCTCGACATCAACGGCACCGGGACGATCACGACTTCCAACGGCCGGCCTTCGGCAGGGCTCAGCCATCTTCGGATCTGCCAAGGACAACTCGATGCGGGTGGTCCGGTTAGCGGTCAGCCGAACTAACGCCGAGACGACGCGCGGCGCACATCTGAGGTGCAAGAGGTTCCGTGATCCGGTCCGCTGATTGCGTAGTCGTCGTTCTACATCTCGTTCGAGGTCGGCTGACTAGTCGTCAGCAGTCCGTTCCGACTTGCTCGTGGTCTACGGGCGTATACGGGCGTCGCGGTCACGACGGAGTGGACGCGGCCAGGGCGGCGAGTTCGGACAGCAGTTTGCTGGTGACGAGATTCGTGGTGGCGTCCTGTTCGCTGCCTGAGGTTCCGCGTGGAACTGCTTCAGTGAGCATGATCAGGTACAAGTAGACGCGATACATCGACAGGCGTTGTCGCGCATCAGCGTCCAACGTCACGCGCCCGCCCGCTACGCGGTAGCCGTCGAGGAAGGCGGTGTCTTGCTCGATGTCGCGGAACAGCGCAAGTGAGACGAAGTCCGCCAGCGGGTCGGCCCACATCGCACGTTCGCCGTCGATCAGTCCGCCGATTGTCGGTGCTGGCGTGGTCATGTCGATGAGGATGTTGCCCTCCCACAGGTCGAAATGGACGAGGGCTGGCGTGGTTACCTCATCTAGTCCGGCTGCGTGTGCGGCGAGCAGGTCGGCGATTTCATTGGCCGGTCGGGGAAGGCTGGCGCCGAACTTGGCGGCGTCAGCCAGGACCGTATGGATCATCGCGGTGAACGCCTCGCGCCAGCTCGCGGACAGCCGCGCCACACTCTCGGCCGGGTAGCCGAAGCCAGGTCCGGTGATGCCGTGAAGGGCAGCGACCATCCCACCCAGGTCGGCACGAAGACGGGCGTGGTCGCCCTCCCCGATGCGGTCACGCTGCGAGTACCAGCTATGTCCCGCACAGTACGTCATCAGCAGTACGTCACTGTCCACGATGTCGTGTGTGAAGTCCGTGTGGACGACCCGTGGGACTGGAACACCGGACGTGCTCGCCGCTTGGTAGAACATCGCTTCGGTGGCCATGATGCCGTGCTCATAGCTCAGCAACGGCATGTCGGCAGAGGGCGACACCTTCAGCACAAGGATGGTTTCGTCGGCGAGGTCGATGCGGTACGCGGTGTTGAAGAGACCCTCGGTCAGTTCCACGGAGGACCGAATCCGCGACGGGTCTATGCCGGCGCCCTCAATCACAGCGCTGAGTTGGGCAGCGTCTAGGTGCTGCTTGTATGGCTTGGTCACGTGGACCTCCGCCGACCATTATGTGGCGGACAGACATTGTGAGGCCGGGTGCGCGGAATACGCCTGGCGTGGGGCCTGAGCGAAGCCCGCATCGGCACTGCGCTATTGGAGAACGGCTCGAAAGACGATTACGTAGCTGAATGTGAGGCCATCGACTTGCCAGGCGTAGCATCCCGGAGCCATAACCCAGGTGCCGCCCGGTGCGGTGCGCCATCCCGATCCGCCGTTGAGCGTTGGACCTGGTGGCACTACGAGTGTGGTCACTGTTGGTGCTTCGCCCATGGCGATCACGCCGGGCGCGTCGAGGCGCTTAGCGCGGATGACGACGGGGCCTTGATATGCGGGAACGCTGGCCCACAACGTCTTGACGCCGAGCCACGGGGGCACGCTCGTCGGATTTATCAGATCCGCGATGCCATTGACTGCGTCGCCGACGGGCTCGCCGGCGATGATCGGGCGCACCGGACCGGCCCCGAGCGCGATCCCGCCGAAACCATCGCCGTCGAGTTCGCTGCCGTGCGATGCCGGGCAGGCCTGGCCAACCTTTAGCAGTGGGAATTCAAGCGGGCGCATCAGCGCAGCGGGAACGGAGCCTGCCAGGTCGTTGGTGACGCAGACGGCCCCCTCGCTGGCGCAGGCAGAGCGGTAGTTGATCGGCGCTGATGCACTGTCCGCCGCCTCAGTTGCGGGTGCCGCAGACGAATTCGGCCCGATCGGTGGTTCTGTCGTCGCTGCAGCGACGATTGTCTGCGTTTGTTGCCGCGCATGAGGAGGCTGCGCGGACTTGCCGGGCGTGCATCCCCACAGCAGAAGAAGAGCAACAGCGATCGCTGCCGACCTCAACAAGCCTGACCTCCCACCGACTGAGGGTGACGAAGCGCTCTCGTTACAAAGACACGTCACACCCGTCACGCGATGACCGCATTCAGAGTGTGCGTATGACAGTTCCTCGCGTAGGTCATGGACGTTTATACGTCCGCGTTGCGATTGACAGCCAATAGGATCGACAGCGTGCGCCATAGTCAGGTCCTCGCCTCGGCGGCTTCGGGTAGCTACCCTGCGCAGTTGGAGAGCTTGCCGGCGGGCAACACGCGTCCATCTGCGGTGGCAACATAGCTGCCAGCTTGGTCACTAGCTATGGATGCAATCGTGCTCGTTATGACCGGGCTCGTCATTGGAACGGTGACGCCTGGTGCGGAGCTGGACGTGCACGTTACGCCGCCGGTCGAGTCGTTGTACAACACGAGCGCGCCGTTGATCGAATAGACAGACGTGTATCGGGAGCCGCCGATGGCGGCAGCACCTGAGGCGGCGCCCCCCATCGGCTCATCCGTTAGGGTCCGGGCGTTGACACGGTGCAGGGCGCCATCGCCTTGGTCGCTGACTTGAATGAAGTACATCGAGGCACCGCTACTCACGAGGGGGCCTATCCCAGTCGCCTGTGAAGCGGGAAATTGCCGGCTTGCGAGCTGGTTGCCGGTTGCCGGGTCAAGGCTGTAGAGGGCCTTGGCGAAGTCATCAGCAGCCCCGCCAACGTCGCGAACAACAACAACGTCGGCTGTGGCCGAATAGGTTGGTGTGACGGCGATGGAGGGGAATTGTCGCACGCTCAGTTGCGCGCCGCTGCTGGCATCGTATTCGTACAGGCTGTGGGTGGAACCTGCCCACAGGTGGTTGCCGGCCAGCGTGAAGCCGTAGAAGTAGATTCCCTGCGAGATGTTGCGTCGCACGGCAAGGGTTTGTGCATCCAGAAGCCACAGCCCACTCGCGGATGCTGGCTCATTAGGCCCCTGCCGAGTCATCACCCAAAGGTCATTGTTGGAGCCGCGAACGATCTGCGATGCGTCACCCGGCAGGGCATTTGCCGCCGACGTCTGCGTTACGCGGTTCGTCGCCCGGTCGATACGCTGGACGACGCTTCCTGCACCGTTCTGGCCTGTTTGCAAGACGAAGACAGCCGCCGGATCTAGCGCCGTACTCACCGGGTACCCGGTGAGGTTTATGGCTGTGGGGGCCGTTGTCGCAGCTGGGGTGGGGGTCCCCGACAGTGACGCGGCAGGGTGCGCGTGTCCAGACCGCAGGAGCCCGCCGGATGCAATAGCGGCACCGATGCCCGCAACCGCCGCAACGCCGAGAACGCTCGCTGCGATCGCGATGACCGATCGACGCCTTTTCAGCCTGAGCCCGTGCGCCTCGATTCGTGGCAGCAGAAGCGGATCGACATGCGGCTGCTTCTCGACGTCGTGCAACGTTGACCGCAGGACGTCTTCGACTCTGCTCATGATGGTCGCACCTTTCCCTCGTCCGGTAGTCGCAGGGCGCGACGCAGCTTGTCCAGCCCGCGAGATGCTTGGCTCTTCACCGTGCCGAGCGAGCATCCGAGGGTCGCAGCGATTTCCGCTTCAGTTAGATCCTCGTAGTAGCGCAGCACTAAGACTGCGCGTTGTCGGTCCGGGAGTTCACCGAGTGCGGACCACATCGCTGCCTGTTCGTCGTACCTGTGCACAGCATCTTGAGGAGCGGCGATGTCAGGGACATCAGCAACCGGATGCTCTCGGATTGGCCGACGCCGGCGGTTGAAGAACGCGTTTACGATCGCGCGACGAACGTAGGCCTCAGGGTTTGCCTTCGTGCGGACGCCCGGCCACGCGGCGTACGTCCGAGCGAGTGTTAGTTGCACCACCTCTTCCGCAGTCGCACGATTACCGCACAGCAGATAGGCGTACCGGAGAAGCGCGGGTAGGCGCGCACGCGCGAAGTCGGCAAACGAATCCTCATCCCTACCGACGGGCATCGGTCCGCACCTCCTCGAAGTGAGAAAGACACCTGAGTGCCTCCCAGGGTTGCACGGCTGGCGCCGTGATGGGCGTAGCCCTTTCCAACTGAAATGTGAACGCCCTTCGTGTGGGTCGCGCTGGCTGTAGCGGCATGGCAGGGGCCGTTGTGGGGTCTGCTCTACGGGTAGTCCAGATGGTTGCGATCGCCAGCTGCCGCAGTTGGCCCTTTGGTTGCTGAAAGTGGCCCGCGACGCGCAGGGGGTGTGGAGCGTCTAATAGGTGACGGCTTCGAGCGGCGAAGTCGGGCGGGAGGCAGCCCGGTGGCGGCACCGGAGGACTTTGCCTTGTTCTGCGCTGCGGAGTATTCGCGCATGGTCCGCGCGTTGAGCTTGTACTGCGGCAGCCGTGAAGCCGCCGAGGACGCCACCCAGGAGGCGCTCATCCGAGCCTGCGAGCGGTGGAAAAAAGTCGCGGTGATGCGCTCCCCCGCCGGGTGGGTGTTTCGGGTCGCCACGAATCACGTTCACTCGCAGTACCGCAGGTCGCGGATGGCAGCCCGCGTGCTTGCCAACATCTCGCGTGAGACCGATGCCGGACCCGACATCGACCAGCTGATCGTGCTGCGCCAGGCGGTGGCGGCGTTGCCGCGCCGACAACGCCAAGCGCTGGTCTTGCGGCACACGTTCGCGATGAGCGTGGACGAGGCAGCCGAGGTGATGGGCATCAGCTCGTCGGCGGTCCGTTCATTGACACACCGAGCGGTCAGCACCCTGCGGGTGCAGCTTCGTCTGGACGGGTTCGATGACGTGGCGGAGGCCCATGATGCCCAATGACATCCCCGATTCGCTGGACGTACTGCTCACTAACGCCGAACTCCCAGCCGAACGGTCGCTGAACGTCAATGACCTGTGGCGGCGCGGCCGACGACGTCGAGGAGTAAAGGCCGGCGCGGTGGGCGCGGCTCTGGTCGGCGTCGCCGTGCTCGGCGCGGTGCTCGTCACTGGCCCGACCAAATCGAGCAGCCCGGTGACCGTGCCGCCCTCCCCGACCAGCCCGACCTTTCAAACCCCGAATCCTGCGTTGTGTACCCCAGCCGCAGCGCAATCGCGCCTTCAGGCGTTTGTCGCCGAGTTCAATGCCGGCGACCCGAATATCGTCAATGACTCCATCGCGACCCAGTCACGGCTGCAGTTCGTGCAAGCCCCCAACTTCGTCGAACCCACCCCGCCGACGACACTTCGAGATGGCCTCACCGGCTACTTCCACCAGCTCTACGCCCAAGGCGACCGCCTGAAGTTCGTGTCCGTGACGGCCGGCGACATCGACTCCTTCGGCGACCGCGACATCGCCTACCAACTCATCCACATCACGCCCACAGGCGAACAACAGCCGGCGGGCGGCACCGCCTCGATCGACTGCTACGCGGGCAAAATCTCCGCCCTCTACCTCACCTGGTAGCGTCGCCCGCCACCGGCCGCGTCCGCGTGCCGACGTAACGATGCTCAGGCTGCTACCTCCTCAAGAATCAGCGCGGCGTTGGGCGGTTCAAGGCTGGCGAGAATCGTGCCGGCGGTCCTGACGACCCTCTCCGCGCTGGCCCGGACCTTCTTCATCGCACACAGTCAACGAGGTCATGGCGCAAGGTCGTCGCCAAACTTAGGCGCGGAGCAAAGTCCTTCACTCCGTTCAGTGGACGGCAGTGAGGTCGCCGGGCTGGAACGACGCCACTGTGTGCGCAACTTCGACGTCGTATACAGCGCTCTCAGACGCGGGATAGGTCCACTCCAATGCGACAAGCGACCCGGTGCCAACGATTGTGCGGATGTAGCGGATCATCGTGCGACCATCTTCTTGGAGTGTTCCCGTGACGACTGCAACAGCCCCGTTGACGCTGTGACTGGTCACTGTCTCTCCACTGTCGGCTGAGTTCGCGGCCATGCTCGGAGTTACGTTTGAGGAGTTCGGCTCGCCGTACACCGTCAGCTTCACCAGGCCCCCATCGCCGTCATAGGTCAGGCCGTCGCCATCCGTGGGAGGCTGCTCGGCCACGAGCGACGTCGGGACGTCGAGACTGAACCCGAACCTTCCGTTTGTGTAGCGCGCGTAGCCGACGCTGCTGGGAGCGGCTGCGCTGGTTGACTGAACGCCCGTTGCAGGGAGGACCGAGCTTGATGCTGGTGACGAGGCGGCTGCCCCAGTAGTGGAGTGGCTCGTGCAGCCG
>Ga0208717_1000402_pt1 | contig 15020 bp, 10 predicted proteins | sample NGESurF53shallow_FD_184489 | JGI IMG/M metagenome (GOLD analysis project Ga0208717, IMG submission 184489) | Arctic peat soil microbial communities from Barrow, Alaska - NGEE Surface sample F53-3 shallow (SPAdes) | ecosystem: Environmental > Terrestrial > Soil > Wetlands > Peat ... | reverse complement strand
AAAAGATTTCCACCAAAAGAAATAGTTAGAAAAGGATTAGGCAGTAGGTGGCAAATAAATACTTTTGTTTAAATAACCAGACATAAAATTGAATTTTAAAATTAGGAGGAATAGCTATGGATATTAATTTGTTTGAACTTCAAATTACCCCAGAGATAACTAAATTATATGTAACCGACAATCCTTCAACGCAGCAGATAACATCAGAAAAGCTTTTTGTTAAGGCTTCGAAAAATTCCATTGTTAGCTTAGATCCCGTGAATATTTCCAGACCGTTAGTAACAGGCATTGATGACTATATTCTGTGGTTAATTAGGGAACATTTTTTTAGAGCAGTAGAAAAATCTGATTTATTTTTTGACGTTAACACAAGAAAAGGAAACTTCGCTATTTTAAATGAAAGATTATATCGCGATGATTATGTATCCATTCTTAGGGATGTAACTATACGATTTCACAATCTGAATAATAAATATTTCCTTTCGATACTTCCCAAAACAGGTATTCATAATCGTATCTCACTGGCAAAGCTGTTGAGTACATATAATTTCTCCAAAGATTTTTTTATAAATCACAATAAATGCTTAGTCTATATAGAAAGAGATGGTGTACGTGCTTGGCATAATGGTTATATTAAAGATATTAATGGGACAGTTAAGGTTGAAGTTCCTTCTTTCTTCAATGGAACAATATTAGTAGAAAGCAATAGAGTAATTCCTAAACTAAAAAAGCAGGATTATACATTTGACAGCGCTTTTTTTCAGAAAATATCAAAAATATCAAAAGAAAAAAGCAGTGTGTCTTCCAAGCAGCTTTTATCAATTATGATTGAGATAATCAATAAGTATATTCAACCTCTTTTTGAAAAGCCATTTGGCAACTTTAAAATCGAATTAAATAATATTCCGTTATCTCTCGATTTATTTAAAAAAGAAGATTTAAGTGCTCTAGATAACCAAGTGCAATATATCTTCAAAAGAGGTGTTCGTATCTATACTGATTCTGAAAGGTTCAAGGGGCTTTCCAAGTTGAATTTAACCGATGAAGTTGAAACTCAGAATGTAGTGTTATTTGGCACTCACAATACCATAGGAATTATTGAAAATATGGTAAATTCTCTAAATGAAGGCATTCAAAGTGGAGGATTTAAATTCGATATGCCTTCAAAATTTGGAATAAAGCTAAATATCGTCGATATATATATATCAAATGATTTTAGGCAGTATTTAGAAGACTGTAAAAAATTCATTTTTTCAGTGGAAGAAAAACATAAAAATGCGTTGGCAATTGCTTACCTGCCGGAACATAGCAACTTATACTATGAATTTAAAGCAAAGTTAGCGGCTCATGGAAAAGTTTCTCAAATAAGAAGTAAATCGACTTTCGATATTTATACCGCATGGAATATCGCAACAAATATATACGCGAAGATGGGATATGCTCCTTGGACAATTACTGAAAGCACCCAACTTGAAAATGCAGATTTAGTTCTCGGATTTTCTTATTCTTCTTTGAATGTAGAAGGGAGGTTAAGAAGAAATATAGGATATATAAATGTTTTTGATAAACAAGGAGAATGGAAATTCATGCGGTCTCATTTAGGCACATTGGATTTTAATAATAGGGAGAAAATAATTCCTGAGATGGTCCAAGAAGCAATTCATTCTTATATGGCAGGAGGAACATCACCTGAAATTATTGATATCCATTATTCAAAAAAATTTTCCGTATCGGAACGGCTCAAAGTATTTGAATCAATCTTAAAAATTCTGCCAAATATTAAAAAAGTAAATTTTATAAGTATTGATGATACTCACACTTTAAGAATATTTGATCAGACAACACGCTATGGTAATTTAAAAAGAGGGCAGATTATTTTTCTAAGGGAAAATGAATTTATACTGTCAGTTTTGGGTAATGACAATGTTCCCAATGCATTTAGGCAGATGAAAGTTATTGTTCATACTGAGGGTGAAAAACCAAGTATCGAAAACAATCTTGCAATTGGTCAAAGAATACTTGCAATGACTAAATTAAATTGGCGGTCCGTTATAAAAGATTCCTCCGAACCGGTCACACTAAAATATTCAAGTGAAATAGCTAAACTCACTAATCAATTCTCTTTGACTGATTGGAATATTGTATCAAGTAACTTATCAAAAATACCCTGGTTTATCTAGTATGCCAACAAATAAAGAAAATATTGAAAAAGAATACTTACAATATAAGGACAGATTTGATGATATTGTAAAAGAAATAAATAGCACTTTAAATAACGTTGCTAAAAAATACTATAAAGAGACACGATTCAATGTGTATATTACTCCATTACGAATCAAAATTGTTCCTTCAATAATCGGAAAATTAGAGAGGAAGAATAAAGAAGAACAATCTTTATTTAAGAAGGATGGTGATATTATGCGGTTAGTAACAAATGATTTTATTGGAGGCAGGATTTTATGCAATACTGAAGATGATATAAGTTCTATCGAACAAATTATTTCCAGTTATCCAAGATTAACTATTGAAAGAAAAGAACAGATTAATAAGGAAAATGGCTATACTGCTTTACACCTAGATATCTTATATGAAACATTTTGGGACGATCACAAAATATATATCCCACTGGAATTACAAATTAAAACACACTTCCAGCATGCGTGGGCTGAAATAACTCATGATGACGATTATAAGCCCGAAGAGAATGCCGATATTGACGATTCAATAAAATCTTTTTATAAACACATCTCAGGAATACTAAAAGGATTAGACGGGTTTTTGATTACTATAAGAAAACAAAAATTAAAATTAGTTACTCCGCCAACGCATCTCTCTGCAGCTGATACTATAATTAATTCCAAGACCCTTAGTTTCACAATTAGTAAATGGAAAAAAGGAGAGCAGATTACAATTCAAGAGATGAATATCTTGCTAAAAAGGCTTAAGGAAGAAAATTTTGAAACTATAGCCGATGTTGAAAATCTTTTAGATAATAATGATATTGAAGTTAGATTAAAACAGGCAAAGGAGGAATTGTTAATCAATGAAAATGTTACTTCCTTTGAAATGGTAAAATATGGTTCTTTATTAATAAAAGATAAATTATCGCAATTTAATGAAGAGATCAAAAGTGATTTAGGCTTTGTGAAGGAGCAATGCATGGAATGTGGAAGGAATTTGACTAGAGAAGAGTTAGATTACATAAAATCTAATACGGACGCTGATAATGATTTTTATTGTGAAAAACATAGAGATAAATATTTTCCAAATGATTGCGCAGGATGTGGAAAGAAAACGTCGAAAGAGTTGTGTATAAATTGTGCTGCGATACTGGAGATTAGTCGAATCTGATTTAATGAGCCTTACTCCGTCGAAATACGTTTATGCGGTAATACAGAGACTGTAAAATAATGACAAAGTCCCAAATGATTATGAACAAAAAATGGTGTAAAAATGGGAAACAGGAACCCTGCATGGGAAATCGCATGATATATTTTCTTTTAGGTATTTTATCTTTCTGTTCCTCGTAAATCTATTGTATTTTATAATTTTATTGTTGGCTTATGAAAACTTCCCTCTCCCACCTTCCGCAAACAAAGTAGGAGCAAATACTTCCGCTCGTTTATATAATTAAAGAAGTTGCCGCACCGGAAAAGACTATTTTAAAAAAAATCATCAGAGTCCTTTCAATAGAATTAAAAGCGGAATCCAGATAGCAATTAATTCAAAAGCAACTTCGGAAAAAGTTTAATCCTTACCGTCATGTGGAACTATACGTATCATCCATTTGCACTTGTAATTTCAGGATAGCTTCATATCTAAACAAAGACACAAGAAATTCCCCCAGCTTTTCGAAGAAGTGAGCAAAGTAAATTTCAAGTTGGTAAAATCCCATTTTCTTATAAAATCAGCGGAATCATAATTTTCATCTTCACCCAAATGGTATTTTCCTCTTTGATCGCCATCCAGTCCTAGCACAGCTATTAATTTATTTACGATTAATTCAATTTCACGATACATATAAAAATTCGCGTGACTTTTACGTTCGCAGTATAACACATAACTTGTAATATCTTTAGATTGCACAATCTGGATCCGGTTGAAATAATTAAAATAAGGGTAAGTCGTCTTATAGGTTGTTATTGTATTTCCATTTGTCAAATCTTTTTTCTCATTTAGTTGAAGACTATGCTGCAAATCATATGAAAGTGAAGCTGTAAATTTTTCAGAGGTTTCTTCCTGGCCAAGGAGTAGTGATTTTGAATTAATAAAATCCGATAAAGAAAGTATCCTGGTAGGTAACCCGAATAACTGGTAAATAATTGCAGATTTAACCTGTAGCCCCCTATCATTGGTGACAAAATAGTCGCTAAATGATGCGTACCAGGTATGGGTCCCGTCTGTATTAAGGCTCTCCATGTTAAATTGTTTACTGCCTTTTTTTGTCCGTTCTTTAGTGACCCCATACAATTCCAACATGGTATATGCCTGGGTAACCCTTTTATATAAATCGTCCTTCTCTTTTCCGGAAATCGTATCCCCGATCATTTCAAGAAATGACTTACCAAAAGGTGAGTTTTTAAACTTTTCATTAAACCCAAGGCCCCATTTTTCAAAACTGTAATCATCAGCATCCATATAAGAACGAATATATTTTCTGAATTCAGCCAATTGCCGCTTATCTTTCAATAAACTCTTACTGTATGGCCACATATCATTTATAAATTCTCCCAAGGTCATCGACGCATTATAGTTAGGTGACATCTTTGTCATCATTTCTTTATGTTCAGCACTTAGTTGTTGTGTTTGGGCTTCATTTTTTAACGCCATTAAAGGAAGATCAAAAATGGATTTCACCATCCCTTTTAGTAACTCTCCTGCCGGAAAATCATCCATTCCTTCAAATAGTCTATCCAAATTGAAAGGATCATCAAGTACCTGGTTGTACTTCGCATAATCTTTACTCTTAAATGATTCTATCGGAGTAGCCAGGTAAGGGCCTGTTCGTTTATCCTTTATAAAATCATGCATGAAATAATTATCTTTTACATATTCACCCATTAAAAGCAAATCTGCATCCGCATAACTAGTGGGAGTATTTCTTAAATCATGAAGATGTGCATCGGAATAGGTAAATAACATCTTATCCTTCAGGCTTTCAAAAACGTTTAATAAGTCCGGGTTGAAACTTGGATGCTTCGGGTTTAAATACCGATAAACATTGCTGTCGCAGTAAATTCTGATCATCAATAAAATGAATATTTTGTCGCTACATTGCGATATGACTGTACTTTAATAATTTTTGCTCAGCACTTTTCTTCTTGTTCTTGCCCAACCAAGTTGTTTAGCATTTGCACCTACTTCCATTTGTCCTATCATTTAACTAATTAAATTGGTGTATTATCATTGCCACTTCAATCATTTGTAAAGTTATAAAACCTCATAAGGGATTTAAAATTTAAAATCGATATAATCGCTATACTATACATTTATTCTTACTGAATGGACATGTCTCCTTCTTATAGCTTCCTCAAGTAAAACAGTAGCAAATGTTTGAAATAGCTTAGCCATAAAAAACATCATCAATGGCTTTTCAATATTAACCAAATCAACAGAATTAAAAGTGGTATCCAAGTAGTAATTAATTTAAAAACAACCTGATAAAACGTGTAACCCTCACCGTTATGTTTTGGAAAAACTTTAGAATAAAGTAAAACGATCGCTTGTTTAAAAATCTAGAAGTCTGTATTTTATTCACATTAGGCAGGGCGAAAAAATATTATAAAACAGCATCACAAATAGCTTAATAATGTTTGATATTACCAGACGTATTCACTTCAAAAAACGCCGTACTACAGATAATTTTTCTTTCTTAAAATTTCAAGAATAGTAATATTATAATTTCATTTTTCTGCCATGAAAACCTCACTCTCCTATCTTCCACAAACACAGCGGGAGCGCTTAAAGCACTGGCAAGTCTAATTCATTTCATTCATATTCATGAAATTCTGAATTCTTGATAAAATTAAAATGATTCCAATGTGCCCATATTGAAATGATAAACACAAGTGCTGCAAAGATCCAAACAGGTAAATTGGCAGTTTTTTCAAATGAAAGTCCAAGTACTACGGCCCCCAACGCCCAGGCAATTGAAAAAAGTATTGAAAATAAATATCTGAAAATTCTGGCCCAAAAAAATAACACATAAAATGAAATTATAGACGCAATTCCGATAAGAAAACCTATAAAGAAATGAAGTTTAAAATGGATTACAAAAAAAAATGTCGCAATTACAGGCGCAAGTAAAAGCTCGGTATAAAGAATGGTATTTTGTCTTTTGCGAATAATATATTTATGTGCCACTTCGATAACTATTTTAACTAAAAGGTTTTTACAATTTACAGAAATTTTCATTTTCTTTTATCAGTACAAATACTTAATTATTTCAAAACACTGCCTCTTTAAATTCACGTTCTTTATATACCATTATAATTTTATTTTTGTGCCATGAAGACTTCACTCTCCCATCTTCCGCAAACAAAGCAAGAGCAAATACTTCAGATCGTTGAGATCATCAAAGAAATAGCCGCACCTGAAAAAATTATTTTGTTTGGCAGTTATGCAAAGGGCAATTATGTAGAGCATAGGTACACTGGAAAAGATGGCATATTGTATGAATATATTAGTGATTATGATTTTCTAATTGTAACCCAAGAAAATAAAATTAAAGAATATGAACTTGAAGACATCATTGAAAGTAGAACACGACATTATAAAACTCCAACCAATCTTCAAATACATGAGATGGATTATATTAACCAAGGATTGGAATTTGGCCAGTACTTCTTCACTGATATCATAAAAGAAGGAATATTGCTGTATGACACGGCCACGGTTCAATTTGTAGAAGCCAGACAATTGAGTAATTCAGAAATGAGAGAGATTTCGAGCCAATATTTTAAAACATGGTTTAATACATCTTCTAATTTTTTAGATTTCTCCAAGCATGCCTTTTCTGAACTTAGAAAAGAAAAAAAGTTATTAAATGATGCTGCCTTTCTTTTGCATCAAGCTACTGAAAGATTTTACTATACCACTTTATTGGTATTTACAGGATACAAACCCAAAACTCATAATCTTTTGAAATTAAGGAAACATTCAAAAGTTATATCAGAAGAACTATTTTTAAATTTTCCAATAGAAGCCAATAAAAATGAAAAATATCTATTTGATCTATTAAAGAGAGGCTATATTGATGCGAGATATAAAGATGATTATGAGATCAATGAAACTGAATTTAATTCACTATTAGAAAGGGTGACTTTAATGAAAGAAATTGTTCTAAAAATTTGCAACACAAAAATTAATTCACTTTAATTTTATCCCTCTATAATTATCTGGTAAAATATTAGGTTAAGAAATTGGATCATAAGGATATTATTATTTAGTATTTATGTCCTTAAAAAGCGCCGAGTCAAAGAAATCAGAAAGTGAAATTCCAATAGCTTTGCAAAATTTATTTATTGTATAAATTGTAGCACCTCTTCCTTTTTCAAATCTATTTTGAGTTTGTTTGTCTTTACCATAATCATAAGCGAACTGGGTTTGGTTTTTCCCCGTTCCTTCTCTTAATTCCGCTATCCTTTTCGAAATTGCTTCCTTTAAGCTTTTATCCATGTTATCTAACAGCCGAGCCATGCTGCAAGAATCAAACTTTCCTTAAAATAATAGTAAGCCAATTGGCTTACTATTCAAAATAATTTATATCTTTAAGTTTTAAAAGCTTTCATCTCATTACTTGAACCTGAGAAATTCTAAGTATTTATGAGATTGAAATTATCATATAACTCCTTAAGGAGCGGCCGCTCATTTTGTTATCGGGACATTTTCTCAGGTCTTAGTAATGAAAAAATGGGTGCCGCTCTTTATTCCTGCATTGCATTGCATGCTCCCTTCCGCTTCACATACCACCTTAAAAATAACTCCAATGAAATCAATACCATCTAAGCCCATAGATGCCATTACTTATTACCGGCCATTGCTGCTGCGGTACGCCATGCGGGCTACTAACGATAAAGATTCTGCAGAAAAAATTACCCTCCAGGTATTAAACGATGTATATGATTTAGACAGGCAGGAACCATCGCCATACTTGCACGAAATATTACTAACGGCTATGCGTAACTGCTGCTTTTGCTGGAAACAAATCCAGATATTTAACCGGCCCGTGCTGAAAGTGCCGTATACCATACCTTACCAACCCAACCTTATTATTACCAATAATACCACCGTTAATTAATTATAACTATGAAAAACGTGTATGTAACCCCCTTAGTACAATGGCTCAAGAACCTCTATGAGCGCAAGCCCAAGAACCCCACTTAGGTTTTTTTACATACCACACTGTTCCCCGCTTTATTTATCCAATACAGCCACGCAATGAAAACATTTATTGCTACACGATAGTGCCATGCCCGAACCTGGTTAATCACAATAACCGGCGATTGGGAAGTAACAGAAAAGATGATTACGGTCGCCATTATAAGTAAACCAAAATTCAAAAAAATTATGAGTATTAAACCAATCAGTTTGAAGCGTTTCCTGCTTCTCCTCCATTTAATTGTTTGCTTAACTACCGTGAACGCACAAACGATCACCGTAAAAGCAAAAGTAACTGACACAGATGGTGAGCCTGTCGCCTATTCCACTATTGAACTAAAAGGAACTGCCCGGAAAGTGATAGCGGGCAGTGACGGGTTCTTTACCTTCCCTCGTTTACAGGCAGGCGATACGCTTACGGTTAGCAGCGTCGGGTATGCCACCGCAGAGCGGATCATCACCTCAAAAACGGCCTTGCTTACAATTTCCCTGCGTCCCCTTTCAAAACAACTGCAGAAAGTAGAAATAGTTAGCACCGGTTACCAGAGCCTGCCCAAAGAGAGAGCCACCGGCTCCTTTGTAAAAGTAAATATGGATTTGTTCAACCGGCGGGTAGCGCCGGATATTATCAGCAAGCTGGAAGGCATAACCAGCGGCCTGGTATTTTTTAAGGGTATTGCCAACCGTGATGCCGAAATAAACATCCGCGGCCAAAGCACGCTTTTCTCCAATGCACAACCTTTGATAGTAGTGGATAATTTCCCCTACGATGGAGACATCAATACCATTAACCCCAACGACGTGGAAAGCATTACAGTACTTAAAGATGCCGCTGCTGCTTCTATTTGGGGAGTAAGGGCAGGCAACGGCGTTATTGTTATTAATACTAAAAAAGGTAATTATAACCGCCCCCTGCAGGTATCGTTGAACAGTAATATTTCTGTAAGTGAAAAACCCAATCTTTTCTACGACCCCCGCTTTATTTCCTCGCCCGATTTTGTGGATATGGAAACCTACCTTTTTAACCAGGGCTTTTATAATACAGATTTTAGTGCGCCCGACCAGCGGCCTCTTTCAGGCGCTGTTGATATTTTACACCGGCAGCAACTGGGCATTATTTCCCCGCAGGAAGCGCAGGCGGAACTGGATGTGCTTAAAAAAACGGATGTAAGAGATGATCTTCAGAAATACTTCTACCGGCAAGGGGTAAACGAACAATATTCACTTTCGCTGCAGGGCGGCAGTGAGAAGGCCAGTTACTTTTTTTCTGCCGGGTATGATAATGACCTTGCCAATATTACCGGCAACAGCAACAGCCGGGTTACCATTCATACCTACAATGTTTTCCGCCCGCTTAAAAAACTGGAAGTTACTGCCAGCGTTGATTATATACCTTCGGTAAGCGGGAGCGATAATACCCTTTCGCAAATAGTATTGGGTGGCCCGCAGGGAAGAGGCATGCTGCCTTATACCCAACTGGCCGATGCTAACGGAAACCCGCTTGCGGTAACAAAGGATTATAATACAGCTTTTGTAAACCAGGCGTCCGCCAATGGATTTATGAACTGGCAGTTTTACCCCCTGGCGGAATTGCGCAACCATGATAATACCAACTCAACAAAATCTTACGAAACAAGGATTCTTTCTTCCCTGAAATATGATTTTGTATCCAGCCTGAGCGGAAGTGTGTTGTTTCAATACGAAAAGGCGCTTACCAATGGTAGGAGCCTTAGTACTGAAGACAGCTATACTGCCAGGAATCTCATAAACACCTACTCTATGGTGTCATCATCCGGCCAGTTTGAAAGCTATATATTTCCGCCCGGCGGGGTGCTTGACCTTTCTCATACTGAACTGAGCTCGTACAGTGTGCGCGGCCTTTTAAGCTATAACAAAAGCCGGGGGAAAAGCAATATAGATGGCATTGCAGGGGTAGAAGTAAGAGAGCTTACTACAGAAAACAACAGCAACCGGCTTAACGGCTATAACGACGAACTGGCAACCTTTGCTTTGGTAGACCCTACCAAATATTTTTCAACCTATCCTTCGGGAAGATATTATCCCATATCAACCAATGAAAGTATCGGGGGTACGTTAGACCGTTTCCGTTCTTACTTTGCCAACGCTGCCTATTCTTATGTTAACCGTTATACCGTTTCAGTAAGCGGAAGGATAGACGGTTCCAACTATTTTGGCGTGGCGGCCAATAAGAAAAACGTTCCCCTATGGTCAGCGGGATTTAAGTGGGATATGGATAAGGAAGCTTTTTACAAAATAAGCTGGCTGCCGGTGCTAAAAACGAGAATTACTTATGGCTACAATGGTAATTTAAATAAGCAGGTTACCGCTTATACAACGGGTGTTTACCAGGGAGCTGATCCGTACACCAACCAGCCTTATTTAAACATTACCAATCCGCCCAATAAAGACCTGCAATGGGAAAAGACAGCCATGCTGAACCTCGGTGTTGATTTTGCCCTAAAGAATAACATTGTAAGCGGCACTATTGAATATTATTCCAAAAAGGGGACCGACATTATCGGCGCCAATGCAATAGCGCCCAGCACGGGGTTTATTGATATGAACGCTTTTACCAATACCATAAAAGGCAACTTCGCTAATATGAAGGGGCACGGCTTTGATGTACAGCTCTATTCAAAGAATATAAACACACAGTTTAAATGGACCACTCAATTTCTTTTCAGTTATACAACTGATGAGGTAACCCGTTACGGCGGTACCATTCTGCCGCTTGACCTGGTTAATTTTGGCGCAGGGGCAGATGGCCTGGTGATACCTCTTAAAGGGAAACCGGTGTACGGAATTTATAGCTTCCGCTGGGCAGGCCTCGACCCCGCAAATGGCGACCCACGCGGATATGTTAATGATACCATCAGTAAAGATTATTTCCAGCTTTCCAACCCTGTAAATGTTTCGGATGTAAAATATAACGGCACTGCACGGCCCAAATATTACGGCGGTTTTGGAAATACATTTTCTTATAAACACTTTTCTTTATTCATAAACATATCATATAAGCTCGATTATTATTTCAGGAGGTTCTCAATTAACTATTATAATCTTTTTAATTATTATTCAGTAAACAAGGATTATTCAATAAGATGGCAAAAGCCCGGCGATGAAAAAACAACACAGGTGCCCTCGCTCGTGTATCCTGCAAGCTATAGCAGGGATAATTTTTATAACAATTCATCGGTGTTGGTTGAAAAAGGTGATCACATTCGCCTGCAGGATATTAGCCTGAGTTATGACTTTGATAAAACGATGTGGCATAAGCTGCCCTTCAATCATGTCCAATTATATGCGCATGTAAACAATGTCGGCATTCTATGGAGGGCTAATAAGCTGGGTATAGACCCGGATGTTCCATTGGGTATACCATCTCCAAGGACTTACGCATTGGGATTGCGTGCTGATTTTTAAAAACTAATTCATTCAACTTTTATCACTTGAAAATGAAAAAAATACTTCAATTAACGCTTGCAGGCATGATAATTGTTCTCTCATCATGCAAAAAAGGCTGGCTCGACGCAAAGCCGGATAAAAAGCTGGTGGTTCCTCAAACGCTCCCCGACCTACAGGCGATGCTGGACAATACCACCTTCGTGTTTAACAATGGGCGGCCAACGCTTGGCGAGTTAGGTTGTGATGATTACTATATGGACTACACCGCCTGGCAGGGTCTTTATTCTGATTTTGAAAGAAATGCCTATATCTGGGCCAAAGACATTTACAATGGCCAGTCAGTTACGGATTGGATGCTGCCTTACCAATGCGTCTTTTATGAAAATTATATTCTCGAAACCGTAAACGATATCCCTGTTGATTCCACTAATACATCAGCCTGGAACAACGTTAAAGGCAGCGCCCTGTTTGGAAGAGGGTTCGACTTTTATAGTCTTGCCGATTTGTTTGAGAAGCCTTTTGACAGCAGTACCGGTGCTTCTGATTTAGGCATTGTATTACGGCTGCACAGTGATATAAACGATCAACCAGGCCGCTCCAGTGTACTGCAAACTTATAAGCAAATCATTACTGACCTTACCAATTCCTTATCCTTATTACCGAATCTGCCTGCTTATAAAACAAGGCCATCGAAATGTGCAGCGTATGCAATGCTGGCAAGAACCTTTTTAAATATGGGCAATTATTTGGTGGCCCTGAAATATGCGGATTCATGCATTGCGCTGCAGCCCAATTTAATTGATTACAATACACTCGACATTACACAGCCGTTTCCTTTCCCCTTGTTTAATGATGAGGTGATATACCACACTGTATTTAGTTATTTTGACGGCATCAGCGATTATGTGGCAATTGTTGATTCTACTATTTACAGCTCTTACGATAATAACGACCTGAGGAAATACCTGTTTATTGACACTACGGACAGCCATCCCAGGTTTAAGGGCGGCTATGACGGATACACGGGTTTTGACGGAATTGCAACAGATGAAATCTACCTTATAAGCGCCGAATGCAATGCCAGGCTGGGAAATGTAACCAATGCAATGGAACGTCTTAATGACCTTATGATAACAAGGTGGAAGTCAGGAACATTTATACCTTTTACGGCAGCTACCGCGGACGACGCTTTAAAACTCATCCTCGCCGAAAGAAGGAAAGAATTGATATTCCGTGGCCTTCGGTGGACAGATTTAAGGAGGCTCAACAAAGATCAACGCTTCGCCATAACCCTTACGCGTACACTAAACGGGCAGGTGTATAACCTGGCGCCTAATGATAACCGTTATGCATACCCAATACCCGACCAGGAAATACAGCTAACCGGTATTGCTCAAAACCCCCGTTAATACACTATAAAATAAAAACAATGAAAAGTAAATCAATGAAATTATCCGCCATTTTAATCATGATCCTTTTTTGCAACAGCACGTTTAGCCAGCAAAATGGTATTAAGATAGGAGAGACATGTCCGGATGTAATGATTCCCCACATCGTTAATTATACAACGGACCGGGCCAGCATCGGCGACTTTAAGGGTAAGCTGCTGATACTTGATTTTTGGGCTACCTGGTGCTCTCCCTGTGTATCCATGATGCCTGTAACCGATTCCCTGCAAAAACAATTTGAAGGCAAAATACAAATACTGCCTGTAACAGACCAGGATGAGGCTACGGTAACAAAATTCTTAACCAACATAAAGCAATATCAAAATATTTCCATCCCCTCCATTACCAACGACAATGAACTGCGGGCTATGTTTCCGCATATTGAAATACCGCAGTATGTATGGATAGACGGGAACAGTAAAGTAATTGCAATTACAGGCGCTGAGCAGGTAACCGCAACCGTTATACAAAATTTCTTAAACAAAAATGAGATGGTGTTTCCGGTAAAGGCTGATGAATTTAAAACGATCAATGACCATGCCTCCATGTTTGTTACAGGCAATGAACTAATTGAAGGCAACAATACCCGCTTTGAAAAAATAGCTGCGTCTGATGTACTGTACCATTCAGTAATTACAAAGCACCTCGACGGCTTTGGCTGCGAACAAGGATCTGATTCAGCAAGAATTACCTGCAAGAATACCCCTATAGGCGATCTATATCGCGTTGCACTGGGCAATAATAAATTGATAAATATGGAAATGAATAGTACTATTTGGGAAACCAATAACCTGCAGGTTAAAAAAATGACAGATTCTGCAATTATTTTCCTCAGTGCCTCACGGGCCACAAACGATGCATGGATGAGAATGTATACGTGGTGTTATGAATTAAGCTGTCCTCGGGAACTCCGGAATAAAAAATACGATATAATGCTGGCAGAGCTAAATAATTATTTTGGAGCCATGTACAACATTGTAGGTTGCCGCGAGCTCAGAAAAGTGAACTGCCTTGCTTTAATAGTCACAGATAAAAATAAGCTCACCAACAGCGCTGCATCTAAAAATCAATATGTTATAGACGAATATCATTTACAATTAAAAAGCGCTCCCATAAGTGAATTGTTGGGATTATTAAGCATTAATCTTGATACGATGCCACCCCTCATAGATGAAACAGGCTACACAGCAAAACTTGATATTGAACTTAATTGTAAAATGTCTGATGTATCATCCATCAACCATGCTCTGGAAGCTTATGGATTGCAATTGGTGGAGAAAATAGCGGAAAGAGACATGATTGTTATAAAAGATAAGCCCCTGGCTAAATAGAACCATCATTGAAGCTGAAAGGGTTTGAATAGATGACAACATAATTATCATACAACACAACTATTTTATTTGTAGCCACTTCAAACTCTTTCATTCTTTCTTCTTTAAATTCCGGAATGTAAAAACTGCCCCTGTAGCGCCCGTTAGTAATTCGATAAACATCTATCACGGCATGATGTGCGAAGGCTTTAGAAGTTTCATCGTCAGATTTTACAGCCGAATGAATATACAGGTTACCCGCCAAAGCTTTGCTTTCCAGGTTTATTTCGTGTAGGGGAGAACCGTTAGTAACGTCTTCAAACTGGTTTGTTTTATCCCAGGCAACGGTTACAGTTGTATTTTTAAATGTATCAATTGTATTTGCTGAATACAACAAATGCAACGAAGTATCCATACTTATAAAATGATTGCGGTAATATTCTGTATATGCTATACA
>Ga0208717_1000401_pt1 | contig 15029 bp, 11 predicted proteins | sample NGESurF53shallow_FD_184489 | JGI IMG/M metagenome (GOLD analysis project Ga0208717, IMG submission 184489) | Arctic peat soil microbial communities from Barrow, Alaska - NGEE Surface sample F53-3 shallow (SPAdes) | ecosystem: Environmental > Terrestrial > Soil > Wetlands > Peat ... | reverse complement strand
CTGCTTGTCCCAGGCGATGCGGCGGTAGGAGTTGTACGACAGCCACACGAACTGGGCATGGGTGAACTCGTCCCGCCACATCGCCTGCACGGCTGGGACGTTGCCCGCGCCGGTGGACGGCTTGAGCCCGTTGGAGAAGCCAAGATCGCTGCCGAGCCCGTCCAGCATGTGCGGGCAGCGTGCCTCGTCGGGGCTGAACCGGTTCGCCATCAGCAGGTAGGACACCTGGTCGGTGGCGACACAGGCCCCCTTCGGGATGATCTTTTCCACCGCGGCGGGTATCGGCGCCAGCGGCAGCTGGACATGAGACTCGAAACTACCCTGGTCCAGGGCCAGCACCGCGATGGCCAGGCTGGCCACCACCGCGGCCGGCACCCAGAGGCGGCGCCCGTCCGCAGCGGACAGCCGGCCGGTGCCCTGGCTGAGCGCCTCCAGCAGGCGGGACAGGGGCAGCGCGATCGACATGGCGAAGAACGGCGCCAGGAACGCGGCGAAGTGATAGTGGAACTGGTCCGGCCACATGAACATGACCACGATCACGCCGGTGGTGGCCAGCACCCACCAGTCCAGTGCGGGCGGTGCCTGATGGAGCACCCGCCAGGCCACGGCGATCATCGCAGCCACCACGACGACGAGCACCACCGTCGCCGCCAGGATCAGCGCACGCGGATGGGCGGGGAGAAGTCCAGGGTTGCTGATCCCGAGCATGTGGCTCAGCCGGGCGGGCAGCGGCACGCGGGTCGACCCGGCCCGGGGGGCGACCTGGGCCACGTACAGGCTCTGGTAGAAGCGCTTGGGGGCCAGGGCGGCGAACGGGAAGGTCGGGACCAGGAAGCCGACCGCCGCCCCGCCCACGTACACGGCCGCCCGCCGGATCCGCGGGAGCAGCATGACCACCGCCACGATGACCGGGAAGATTGCCCACACCTCGACGCAGCCGGCGAATCCGAACGCGACGCCGCCCCAGAACAGCCGCTTGCCGCTGCTGGTCAGGTGGTTCCCGTCGAACAGGGCCAGGGCCCCGAGCAGGCAGAACAGCACCAGCCAGGGCTCGACGAGGATGGTACGGGCGGTGGCCACGCTGTCCGGGTAGACCGCGAGGATGCCGCAGCCCACGATCACGGCCAGCAGGCCCCGGTGCCGCAGCAGCAGGCCCACCAGGACCACGCCCGCCGAGCTGGCCAGGGTGGTCAGGATCCGGCCGGTGGCCATGGCCGTGGCCGTCCCGGTGACCTTGGACAGCAATGCGGACGGCACCATGAGCAGGGTGATCCCCGGCGGCTGGACCAGGACGAACGAGCGGTAAGGCAGGTAACCGTGGATCAGGTTGACGGCACTGCCGAAGTAGGGCCCGTCGTCGTATTCGGTGACCCCGAGCAGGTAACCGGGACGGCTTAGCAGCAAGAGCCGGAGGGCCAGGGCCAGCAGGGTGCAGACGCCGATGGCCACGCTGATCGGGGTCAGCCAGCCTTTGCCGCGCTCCTCCTGGATTACGCCCGCATCACTGTGCGATTCCCCGGGCGGCCCGCCCGCGGCCGGCCTCGCCATCGTTCCGCTCACTGCTGGTTTGCTCCCTCAGCCCTACGTGCCTGAACCCCACAGCCCGCGCACAGCGCCGCCCGATGACCACACTGCGAATGATGAACCGCACTGGAATTGTGAAACGCGCTGAGCAAAGTTCCGGGCAGGGACCGCTCCGGTTATCCCCGCGGGCTCAGCGTGCGCGAAGCAGCCGCTCGCGACCGACACCAGATGTTACCGGATGAACATCCCGGCCAATACGGGATGTAAGTACTCCATATAGCCCGCAACCCGCCAAAGCCAGCACTGCCGACAACCCTCACACAGCCGCCCCGCGCCCCGTCAACCTCAGGCGACCACTGCACGCCCGCACGAATTTACTGGTCAGCCGGGGCTTCGCGGGGTATTTCCGGTCAGTTCCGCGTGTCCGGGACGCCGGCCGCGAGACGGACCGGCGGACCGCTCCGGGCTGCCGGTGAAGTTTGCGTAACATCCCGGCCGTCCCTGGCGGCCACCATCGCGGCGCTCATCCTGTTCGCGCTGATCGAGCGGCGCGTGGCGGGGGGGATGACGGCGGGGCCGGTCCGGTAGCGGCCGCCCGCTCGGCGACCAGGTACGGGATGATCAGCAGGCACCCCCACACGCCCGCCAGCGCCCAGCCGCCCAGGACGTCGGTCATCCAGTGCGCGGCGAGGTAGAGCCGGCTCAGCCCGACGACGAGAGCGATCAGGAACGCGCCGGTCATGAGCAGCGTGCGGGCCCGGAACGAGCGGCCGGCCATCACCATCAGCCCCAGCATCCCCCAGGCGCCGAGAGCCTGGGCCGCATGCTCGGAGGGATAAGACCAGCCGTGGAATGTGCCCAGCCAGTCCGCGGCCGGTGGCCGGGGCCGCGCGACCAGGGTCTTGGTCAGTCTCGACCAGCCCCAGGCTCCCGCCAGCGACAGGGCCGGGAGCACCGCGGGCAGCCATTCGCGGCGCCACCACCACAGTGCCAGCCCGGAGCCGATCACCACCGGCCAGAGCACGAAGCCCGACCCGAGCCAGGTGACCATCTTGGCCAGCCCCGTCAGCCATGGCTGGCGGTGGCCGATCACGAAGGCCAGAACCCGCGGATCGAGCCGGGCGCTGTTGATGTGGTTCAGCACGCTGTTCGTCAGCGACCCGAAGGACCAGGCACACGCGCCGAGCGTGAGCACGGCCACGGTCATCGCGAACCCGGTGGGGACGCCCGGCTGGAAGCGCGCGGCGAGCCAGCGGAGCTGAGCCGGGAAGCGCCGTCCCAGCCAGCGGGCCGGGCGGCTGCGCCCCAGCCGGGCGACCTGCCGCCCGGCCCAGCTCTCCGGCTCGCGGGCCGACCGCAGCAGGTGCCCGAGGATCAGCGCGAGCACGACGACCACGAACAGGGCGATGCCAACCTGGGTGGCGTAGTGCGCGACCTGCTTCCAGCTCGCCCCGGCCAGGTAGCCGAGCAGAATCATGCCGGTGCCCCAGATCGCCCCGCCGGCCACGTTGAACGGCAGGAAGACCCGGTAGGGCATCCGCGCGATGCCCGCGAGACCGGGCACCAGGACCCGCAGCGCGGCGGTGAAACGCCCGAAGAACACGGCCCGGCCGCCGCGTCTGGCCAGGTAGTCCTGGCCGCGCTGGAGGCGCTCTGGTTTCAGCACCCGACGGAAAGGCCTGGTCTGCAGCAGGCGCTGACCGTACTCCCGGCCCACCAGGTAGCCGACCGAGTCGCCGATGACCGCGCCAGAGATCCCCGCGACCAGGACCTCCCACAGGCCCACCCGGCCGTACGAGGCGAGCACCCCGCCGAGGATCAGCGCGGTCTCTCCCGGGAAGAAGAACCCCAGGAAGACCGAGGACTCAAGGGCCGGGACAGCAAAGACGATCAGCAGCGCGAGCCACCCATTGAGATGGAGGATGTGCTCGATCAGGCTGGTCACCGTCCCCAGGGTAGGGGCACCCGGGCGGCGGCGGACTGGCGGGCTAGCGGACCTCCAGGCCGGTCACGGCCCGGCCGATGATCATCCGCTGGATCTCGGAGGTGCCCTCGAAGATGGTGAAGATCTTGGCATCCCGGTGCCAGCGCTCCACCGGGAAGTCCCGGGTGTAGCCGTTGCCGCCCAGGATCTGGATGGCCTGCTCGGTGACCCGCACCGCGGTCTCGCTCGCGACCAGCTTGGACATCGACCCCTCGGCACCATCCAGGGTCATGCCCTGGCGCGCCATCCAGGCCGCCCGCCAGGTCAGCAGCCGGGCCGCGTCCACCGCCGCCTGCATGTCGGCCAGCATGAAGCCGACCGCCTGGTTCTGCCCGATCGGGTGGCCGAACGCGACCCGCTGGGTGGCGTAGTCCCGGGCGAACTCGACCGCGGCCCGGCCGACGCCGACCGCCATGGCCGCCACGCTCGGCCTCGATGCCTCGAACGTCTTCATCGCCGCCTGCTCGCCGCTGCGCCCTCCGGACCGCACCCGGGCCAGTCTCGCGTCCAGCCGTTCCTTGCCGCCGACCAGGCACCGGCCGGGTACCCGCACGCCGTCCAGCACGACCTCGGCGGTGTGCGAGGCCCGCACCCCGTGCTTGCGGAACTTCTGGCCCTGGCTGAGCCCGGGAGTGCCCGGCGGGATCACGAAGCTGGCCTGCCCCCGGGCGCCCAGCGAGGAATCCACCGAGGCCACCACCACGTGAACGTCGGCGATCCCGCCGTTGGTGGCCCACGACTTGGTTCCGTTGATGATCCATTCGTCGGTCGCCTGCTGGTACTGCGCGCGGGTGCGGATCGCGCCGACGTCGCTGCCCGCCTCCGGTTCTGAGGCGCAGAACGCGCCGAGCTTCACGTCACCCGGGCCGCCGAACATCTCCGGGAGCCACTCCCCGATCTGCTCAGGCGTGCCGTTGCTGGCCACGGCGACCGCGGCCAGGGTGCTGCCGACCAGGGAGAGCCCGATGCCCGCGTCGCCCCAGAAGAGCTCCTCGAAGGCGATCGGGATGCCCAGCCCGCTCGGCTCGAGCCACTGGCCGGAGAAGAAGTCGAGCGAATACAGGCCGATCTTGGCCGCTTCCTCCAGGATGGGCCACGGCGTCTCCTCCCGCTCATCCCACTCGGCGCCGGCGGGCCGGATCACGTCTGCGGCGAACCCGTGCACCCAGTCACGCATCTCGCGCAGGTCGGGCCCGGGCTCGAGTGAGAATGCGCCAGGGGCGTCGGGTCCAGTGGTCATCATGCTCCTCGGGGATCCGGCACGGAGACGTATGTTACCGAAGAGTAGCACGAGTAAGTTACCGATAAGTAACAATAACGGCCTGTCCGGCCCGGGCCCGCCGCCACCGTTCCGGGTGGTACCCGGCCGGCCCCCGGACCCTGAAGCTACGCGGTGGCGTGGCGGTCCAGGAACTCATACACATCGGACTCGTCCACCCCGGGGAAACTCCCCGTCGGCAGGGCGGACAGGATGTGCGAGTGGGCCCGCGCCGACGGCCAGGCCATCCCCTCCCAGCGGGAGGCCAGGCTGGCCGGCGGCCGCTGGCAGCAGTCCCCGTCCGGGCAGCGTGACACCGTCCTGGTGGTCGTGTCCCGGCCCCGGAACCAGCGCGAGTTGTCGTAGCCGGTACCCAGGGTGATCGCGAAGCCGCGCTCGGCCCCGGGGTCCACGTGGGCCATGCACCAGAAGGTCCCGGCGGGCGTATCGGAGTACTGGTAATACGGGGAGTAGCGGTCTGCCGACCCGAACACCTGGCGCCCAGACCACTGGCGGCACATCCGCTGGCCCTCGATGGCGCCGGTGGAGTCGGCGGGCAGGACCAGCCCATCGTTCTCGTAGGCCTTGTAGATGATCCCGCTCTCGTCGTTCTTGACGAAGTGGCAGGTCAGGTCCAGGTGATGGGTGGCCAGATTGGTGAACCGGTGGGCCGCCATCTCGTAGGACACCGAGAACACGTCGCGCAGGTCCTCGACGGACAGGTCCCTGGCCTCCTTAGCCTCGCACAGGAAGCGCGAGGCCGTCCGTTCCGGGACCAGCACGGCCGCCGCGAAGTAGTTCGCTTCCACCCGCTGGCGCAGGAAGTCCGCGAAGTCATCCGGCGCCGCGTGCCCGAGCACGAAGTGGCCGAGGGTCTGCAGCAGGATGGTGCGCGGGGTGTGCATGCCCATGGATTCCTGCTTCAGGTAGATCCGCCGGTGGCGCAGGTCGGTGACCGACCGGACGGACCGCGGGAGATCCTGCGCGTACCTGACCGAGAAACCGTGGTGGCCGACGATGGCCAGCAGCGCACCCTGGGACAGCGCCCCGCCCCGGTAGCTGACGGACTCCAGTGCGTCCGCCGCCGCCTGCTCGATCTCGGCGAAGTAGTTGCCGCGCTCCCGCATCGCATCACGCAGCCCGGCGTTCGCCACCCGCGCCTCCTCCGGGGTGGCCGTCGGCCGGGTGCGCTGCCTGCGCAGTTCCGCGTAGACCGCGACCAGGTGCTCGAGCACGTCATTGGGCACCCGGGCGCCGATTTTCAGGTGCGGCAGCCCCAGGTCGGCGTACAGCGGGTCGCGCTGCGCCTCCTCCACCGCGATCTCCAGCTGGGCCCGGCGGCTCGGCGGCTGGTGCCGCAGCAGTTCCTCGGCCGGGACGGACAGGGCCCTGGCCAGCGCGTCGATCAGGGACAGCTTCGGCTCGCGGCGGCCGTTCTCCAGCAGGGACAGCGCCGAGGGCGCCCGGCCCACCCGGGTGCCGAGCTCGGCCAGCGTGTACCCCCGGGCGCGGCGCAGGTGCCGGAGTCGCTGACCGAATGTCGCAAGGTCTAGACCACTTGATGGAAAGCTTGGCCGTTCTTTCTCCAAGAACTCTGTCACATATTCATCCTAGAGCAAATCTGATCGTTCTTCAGGCCTTTGGCCCCTAGCTTTGCCCGCCGGCCGCGCGCAGGCTCAGGAGTAACCACCCAGGGGACGGCAGCATGTCTGGAGGACCAGTGAACGAGAGTCGCCTCGAGGGCACAGCGAACGGCACCAGCAACAACGGCCATACCGGGAAACACCCCGTCAGCGGGCCGCAGCAGCAGGCGGCGGGCCTGGCCCAGCAGTGGGCCGGCGATCCGCGCTGGCGCGGCACCGACCGGACCTACTCCGCGGGCGATGTGATCCGGTTGCGCGGGTCCGTCCAGGAGGAACGCACCCTGGCGCGGCTCGGGGCCCAGCGGCTCTGGACCCTGCTGCACGAAGAGGACTACGTAGCGGCCCTCGGCGCGGTCACCGGGAACCAGGCGGTCCAGCAGGTCCGGGCCGGCCTGCAGGCCATCTACCTGTCCGGCTGGCAGGTCGCGGCGGACGCGAACCTGGCCGCCGAGACCTACCCGGACCAGAGCCTTTACCCGGTCAACTCGGTTCCCCAGGCGGTCCGCCGGATCAACAACGCGCTGCTGCGCGCCGACCAGATCACCTGGGCTGAGTCCGGCGGCACGGACAGCCAGCACTGGCTCGCGCCAATCGTGGCCGACGCGGAAGCGGGCTTCGGCGGCGTGCTCAACGCCTTCGAGCTGATGAAGTCGATGATCGCGGCCGGCGCGGCGGGCGTGCACTGGGAGGACCAGCTGGCCTCTGAGAAGAAGTGCGGCCACCTCGGCGGCAAGGTGCTCATCCCCACCTCGCAGCACATCCGTACGCTCAACGCCGCCCGGCTGGCCGCGGACGTCGCCGGCGTGAGCACCCTGGTCATCGCCCGTACCGACGCGCATGCCGCCACGCTGATCACCAGCGACGTAGACGAGCGCGACGAGCCGTTCATCACCGGCGAGCGGACGGCCGAGGGGTTCTACCGGGTACGCAACGGGATGGCCGCCTGCGTGGCCCGCGGGCTGGCCTATGCCCCGTACTCGGACTTGCTGTGGATGGAGACGTCCACCCCGGACCTCGACGAGGCCCGGGAGTTCGCCGAGGCGATCAAGGCCCGGTACCCGGACCAGATGCTGGCCTACAACTGCTCCCCGTCGTTCAACTGGCGCCGGCACCTCGATGACGGCACGATCGAGAAATTCCAGCGTGAGCTGGGGCAGATGGGCTACAAGTTCCAGTTCATCACCCTGGCCGGCTTCCACGCCCTCAACTACTCGATGTTCGACCTCGCGCAGGGGTACGCGGCCGAGGGCATGCCCGCCTACGTCCGGGTCCAGGACGCGGAGTTCGCCGCGGAGTCGCGCGGGTACACGGCCACCCGCCACCAGCGGGAGGTCGGCACCGGGTACTTCGACCTGGTCACCTCCGCCATCAGCCCGGAGGCGTCCACCACCGCGCTGAGCGGGTCCACGGAGAGCGAGCAGTTCTCCGCGGCGCACTGAGCTCGGCTCCGGGCCGGGACCATCACCCGGCCCGGAGCCGAGCCGCCGGGGCGGGTCAGGCAGTGCCGCCTGGCCCGCCCGGCCCGGTCGGCTCACCCGGTCGGCTCACCTGGCCGGTGCGCTGCCCGCCGCGAGCTAGTGTGCCGCGCCGGAAATTAACTAGTTAAGTCGATATCCTGCTGGTATGTCGTAGACTGCCGCGCCGCTGGTGTTGTCCGGTGAGGATCGTGCTGAGCTTGCCCTCTGGTCGCAGGGCGAGTTGCCGTGGCTAGCGGAGCGGGCGCGGATCGTGCTGGCGTGCGCGGAGCCGGGGTCGGGGGTGGCGCGCGTAGCCGGGCAGCTGGGGTCGACGCGGATGACGGTGCGCAAGTGGCGCCGGCGGTTCGCCGAGGAGGGCCTGGCCGGGCTGGCCGATCATGACCGGCCGGGCCGCCCGGTGGCTGACCTGGTGCTGACTGGCGCGGAGCGTGATCAGCTGACCCGGTGGGCGCGGCGTGCCAGCAGCGCGCAGGCCCTCGCACTGCGGGCCAAGATCGTGCTGGCGTGCGCGGACGGGGCGACGAACAAGCAGGCCGCAGCGGATCTGCGGGTAGATCCGGCGACGGTGAGCAAGTGGCGTGCCCGGTTCGCCGCGCAGCGACTGGACGGGCTGACCGACGAGCCGCGGCCGGGCCGGCCGCCATCGGTCCTGCTGGACAAGGTGGAGGAGGTCATCACCGCCACCTTGGAGCAGACTCCGGCGAACGCGACGCACTGGTCGCGGTCCTCGATGGCGGCCCGCAGCGGCCTGTCGCCGTCCACGATCGGGCGGATCTGGCGCAAGTCCGGCCTCAAGCCGCACCTCACCGATTCGTTCAAGCTGTCGTCAGACCCGCTGTTCGTGGAGAAAGTCGTCGATGTCGCCGGGCTCTACCACAACCCGCCGGACAAGGCGGTGGTGCTGTGCGTGGATGAGAAGTCCGGCACCCAGGCGCTGGACCGCTCCCAGCCAGTACTGCCGATGATGCCCGGGATGCCCGAACGGCGCAGCCACGACTACGTCCGGCACGGCACCACCAGCCTGTTCGCCGCGTTTAACATCGCCGACGGCACCGTCATCAGCGAACTGCACCGCCGCCACCGCGCGACGGAGTTCAGGAAGTTCCTGGTCAGGATCGACAAAGCCGTACCTGCTGACCTCGACGTCCACCTGGTCTGCGACAACTACGCCACCCACAAGACGGCCACCATCCAGGACTGGCTAGCCCGTCACCCCCGCTTTCACCTGCACTTCACCCCGACCGGATCCTCCTGGATCAACCAGGTGGAACGCTGGTTCGGGTACCTGACCGACCAGATGATCCGCCGCGGCGTGCACAAAAGCGTGCAGGCCCTCGAAGCTGACATCCGCGCCTGGATCGAGAACTGGAACCAGGACCCGCGGCCATTCACCTGGACCAAGACGGCCGAAGAAATCCTGGACTCACTGGCAAGATATATATCCCGGATTTCCGGCGCGGCACACTAGTGCCGTAACCGGCAACGTTTGCCCTGTTGCTGGGAGGAACGTTGTTATGCAGAGCGAATCTCTTCGTGACGACTGGCCGACCGTCGCCTCGGCGCTGACTCCAGATGGTCGGGTGATGTTCGTCGACGATGGCCACCGCGCGAGCCACGAGCTGGTCGAGGGCCCGGGGTCCTCGACGAGCGCTCGCTGCGAGAACTGGGCTGGGTGATTGAGGTCAAGCCACTGGCTGGCCCGTTCTTGCTAGGGCTCGGCGGACGAGCCGGCTAGCGCGCCACGCGGTAGCGGAGGTAGACGACTCTCGAGCTGAAGGTGCGGGTCTCGACGAGTTCGAGATCCACCCGGCGCTCGCGCTGGGGAAAGAACGGAATGCCACCGCCAACCAGCACCGGGTAGACCCTGGCCCGGTACTCGTCGATCAGACCCAACGCGGCCGCCTCGGCGGCGAGAGTCGCGCCGCCGATCGCGATGTCGCCCTCCGCCGGCTCGGCTCGCAACCGCTCGATCTCCTCCGCCAGGCCGCCGGAGGCCAGGCGGGCATTGCCCTGCACCGCCGGCAGCGTGGTGGAGAACACCACCTTTGGGAGCGGCTTCCAGATCGCGGCCCACTCGAGCATTGAGTCGTCGAGCGATGGATCCTGGTCGGCGGTCTCCCAGTACAGCATCGTCTCGTACAGCCCTCGTCCCAGCAGGTGGACGCCGACCTGTCGTATCTCGTCGGTGACGAAGCGAAAGACCTCCTCGTCGGGCGCCGTCCAGTCGAAGCCGCCGTCCGGCCCGACGATGTAGCCGTCAAGTGAGACGCCCATCGAATAGGTCACGCTGCGCATCAAAAGTCCTCCTCGGTAACGGGTTCGACAGTACGACCGCCGGACGCCGCAGGACTCATCGCGGCTCGCGGGACAGGGCAAACGTTGCCGGTCGCGGCTCTAGCGGTAGTTTGTTAATTCGGGCTGTAGAGGTGCAGGCCATGACCTGCCGCGACCGAGTCGATGAGGGCTTGCAGTGGTGGTGGCGGGGGCTGTCCGACCATGCCTGCCACCAGCGCTGCAGCGTGATCGACGGGTGAAGCCAGGCGCGTATCGCCCGTAATGCCTGCGGCCAGGAGGGCGCTGGTGGTCGCGGCGCGGCTGCGGGAGGCCCCCCTCTCTCCGCGGCCTGGCCGGGTCCGCGGTGGCAGAGGGTGGTGGGGCGTCTCCGGATCGGCGAACCAGGCGTTCCAGCAGAAGCTGAAGGCGCAGTTGACCAGGGCCTGGTGGCGGCGGATGGCGGTGTCGGAGCGGACCTGGAAGTCGGCCCAGCCGAGCTGGTCTTTGACCTGTTTGTAGCTCTGCTCGATCCAGTGCCGGATGCCGTAGATCCGCACGATCTCGGCCAGGCCCGCGGCCAGGTGCCCGCTGTCTGCTGCGCGGGGGCCGCCGGGGCGGGGCAGGTTGGTGACCAGGTACCAGGTGGCCTTGGCCGGCAAGGTAGCCGGGTCGGCGGTGGCTGCCACCAGGCGCCTGGCGCCGTCCGGCCCCCACCACCCCAAGACCGCGTCGGCGGCGTACCAGGTCTCGGCGTGCCCGTCGCGGAAGGCGCGGGTCACCGGCTGCCAGTCCCCGGGATCTTCCGGGCCGTTCCAGGCCAGAGCCCGGGCCGCATCCACAGGGGTGTGCGCGTCTGCGCCGTAGGCCCAGGTGCCGCGGCGCGGCTTGAGGGCCATCACGTACGGCAGCCCGGCGTCGGCGAGCTCGCCGTTGAACCCGTCCTGGTCCCCGTAGGCACTGTCGGCGGCTACCGCCCGGAATGTGAACCCCGCCGCCTTGGCCTGGACCGCGAGGCTCGCGCCGATCTGGAGCTTGGTGCGGAACGCCGGATCGTTCTTCCCCTTCGGGAAGTGCCTGGCCGGCGTATAGGGCACCGCATGGACCGGGTAATACAGCCGCTCATCGGCCCACAGCGTGGTGACGGTGACCAGGCCATTGTCGGTCTTGCCGTACCGGCCCAGCCACTGATGCCCCACATGCGCGGTCTTGGTGCCGTCCTTACGGTCCCCGCTGTCGTCGATCACCAGCACCCCGCCCTCGTGCGGCGCGGTTGCCGGATCAGCCAGCAGCAGCTCTCACCTGCGGGCGTTGACCTGCTCGTGATCCCAGCGTGCCTCGGACAGGAAAAACTGCAGCCGCTGCACCGCCGGATGCTGCGCCCCGGCCAACGGCTCCGCCCCGGCCAGCGCCGTCAGCGTCTTGTTCCGGTCCCGCGGCGCCAGCAGCCCGGCCAGGTACTCCCGGAACCCCCGTCGCTGCGCCAGCGAATGAAACAGGTCATCAAACCGGGCCGCATAACCCTCCAGCGGCCCCGGCGCCGCAGGACACGGCACACGTCGCGTCATCACACACCCCAGGGCATTATCGCGTCACCCCGGCATACCGCGACCCTGGCGCCGGAGTCAACGAACTACCGCTAGTGACCGTCACGTTGCCGTGCGCAGTGCTACCTGGCACATTTCGGGCAGCGTGCTCTCGGCTACCTTCGCGGCCAGCCGCACACCGATGACCGCGAGCGCGAAACCGTACGCGGCGGCACATGGCAGCATCACCCCGATCCGGATCGCGTCCGGCCCGTTCGCAGCCAGCACGGCACCGACGATCACCGGCGCGGCCAGCACCGCGGTGCCCGCCAGGGTGAGGAGGCTGCCAATCCGGTAGCCAGCGTAACCCGGCGCGGGCACGAGCACAGGAGTGCCGACCCGCTTGACCATCGGGTAGGGCAGCGCCGCAGTGAACAGGTCGCCGAGCCCTAGGGCGGCACCGATCCCGGCCAGGACGACCGGCGTCGCCTCGACTCCCATGCCGGGATCGCCGACCACGGCGGCCAGTGCGAAGCAGACCGCGACGGCCAGCGGAGCCCCGATGACGCACAGCACGAGGTTCTGGCCTGAGAAGTAGGCACGCAGGTCGCGACTGCTGCCCAGCGCCGTCGCCTCGAGGACGAACGCCGGTCCGGTCAGCCCGGCCGAACTGGCGTGGAAGATGCCCACGAACGCGGTGCCGATGACCGCGCTTGCGAGGATGACCGCGGGATGATGTTTGTGGCCGAAGACCGAGCTCGCAGAGGGCGCGGCCGTTATCACCGCGACGAGCGCCCAGTAGACGAGCGACAGCGGCTCGCGGCGCTGGTAGAGCCAGAACCTGGCGGCGACCGTGCCGCGCAGGCCCAGCCCGGCCAGCGGCAGCCTCGTGCCGCGGACCCGCGACGACTGAGTAGTCGTGTCGGCGGTAACCAGAGCCCGCCCGAGCGAGCGGACCCACAGCCAGACGAAGACGACGATGACCGCGGCCAGAGCCCCCAGGCGGGCGAACGCCATGCCGGGACGACCGTCCGAGGCATCCTGGATGGCGTGCGCGGCCAGGCCTGGCGGCAGCCAGCGCATCCACGAGTCGAAGCCGGTGAAGCTCGCGGCGGTGATCTTGCCCTCGCTGACCGCCTTCGGCACCACCTGAGTGAAGAACTCTTACAACGCGAACAGCGGGATGAACGATGACCGTGACAGCGGGCGCCGCACGATTCTGCAATGCCTGACTAGCGCAAAGCGGGGCCAGCGGATGGGACCAAGACAGGCCAGCCAGGCTGGTGCCGGGCGCCTGCCGTCAAAGTGACCCACCACTTTTGAGAACCAAGTCGATCGACCTCTACCAGCTGTATATCGGGCCGACACGCCTCGCGGATACAGACAGGAACTTCGGCGCCGAGGTCCACGGGGACCTGGACGGAAGTGCCGCCGTGGGCTGCTGCCTGTTCGGCGCCGGTCATCGGGACGTCGGAGGCACCAAAATCGGCGTGCTGCGCGGTGAAGGCGGCGATGCCCGCGCTGCTGCCCACCGCGGAGTAGCGGATGGTCACGGACGGATGCGCCTGGTGGTACCTGGCGAACGCCAGGTCGAAGAACGGCGCGTCGAAGGTGGACCCCGCCCCGGTGAGCGTCATCGCCGGGCCGCTGGCCGCCGCGGCGGTCGTGGCCGGTGCTGGTGAGGAGTTAGTGGCGCTGCCGGTGGTGGTGGCCGTGCAGGCGGCTGCGGCGAGCATAATGAGCGCGGCGGCGCCCGCGCTGAGGGTAGTTCTGCGTGTGCGCTGAGTGGTGTGGTGATGCCGTCCGTCGCTGGCTGGCATGGTGTCCCCTGCTGAAAGTGAGAGCGGTTAGGGGTGGCTGGCTTCGCGGAGCCAGGCGTGGGCGCCCATCTGGATGGCATCCCAGGGACTGCCGAGCGGCGGGGTGTAGGACAGGTCGAGATCGGATATGCCGTCGACCATCATGCTGTGGAAGATGGCGGCGGCTGCGATGTCGACGCGTTTGGCGATCTCGGCGTGCCGGTGGCCGAACAGTTGGACGCCGAGCAGCTGGCCGGTGGCGCGGTCGCCCGTGAACCGCATGGTGATCCGGTGGCTGCCCGGATAGTAGGCCTTGTGGTCATCGGCTTCGGACTGGACGGTGACCGGGTCGTACCCGGCCGCGGCGGCTTCGTGATCGCGCAGGCCGGTCCGCGCCGCGGCCTGATCGAAGATCTTCACGACCTGGGTGCCCAGGCTCCCGGCGAATTCCCGTTTCCCGCCGAGGGCATTCTCACCCGCCACGCGGCCCTGCTTGTGCGCGGTGGTGCCGAGTGGCAGGTAGGTCTCATCGAGCAGCCGGTGGTAGGTGACCACGCAATCCCCCGCGGCGTACACGTCGGGGAGATTGGTCCGCATGCTCCGGTCCACGGCGATCGCGCCCCGGACGCCTAGCGCTGCTCCGGCGTCGGCGGCGAGGGCAGTGTCGGGGCGGACGCCGACGACGACCAGGACCGTGTCGGCTAGCCGTGACGCGGGCGTGCCGTCGGCTGCTTCCGCGTCGACTCGCAGCCGTCCGCCCTCGCCCGCGGTGGCCCGGGTGATCTGGCGGACCGTGGTGCCGGTCAGGACCTCGACGCCACGGGTGGCGAGCTGCTCGTGGACGAGCTGGCCGAGTGCCGGGTCGACGGTGGGCAGCACCTCGGGCAGCTGTTCCATCTGGATGACCTGCAGGCCGCGGGTGGTGAGGGCGTCGGCCATCTCCAGGCCGATGTACCCGGCGCCGACGATCACCGCGCTGGCCGGGCTGGCCTGCTCAAGCGTGCGCATCAGCGCGAACGTGTCGCCCATCGAGTGCAGCAGGTGCACCCCGTCGGCGGGCCCCAGGATGTCCGGATCGTGCAGGCCGGTGATGGGCGGCCGGACAGGGACCGCGCCAGTGCCAATGACGAGCTTGTCGTAGCTGATCAGTTCCTCGGTGCCGTCGGCGGAGGTGACCAGGAGCTTGTGGCCGCCCACGTCGATCCGGCGTGCGGTGGTGTCCAGCCGCAGGCTCATCCCGGTGGCTTCCAGGTCCGCGGTGGTGCGGTGGGCCAGGTTGCGCCAGTGGGTGACCTCGCCTGAGACCAGGTAGGGGATGCCGCAGATCGAGAAGTTCGGGTAGGCGTCCGCGACGATGACGCTGACTTCGGTGCCGGGGTCGAGCTCGCGGGCCCGCAGCGCGGCGCTGATCCCGGCGTCGCTGCCGCCGATCATGACCAGGTGCATGACTGGATCCCTCCAGGTCGGGTGCTCAGTGAGGCGCGTCGCGGTCAGGTAGGCGGCCAGAGGGCGCCGGAGCGCCATCGTAGACGGCGCGGTCCTGCGC